>Ga0164320_10000499_pt1 | contig 12913 bp, 9 predicted proteins | sample GuaBasSediGuay11_FD_113736 | JGI IMG/M metagenome (GOLD analysis project Ga0164320, IMG submission 113736) | Subseafloor sediment microbial communities from Guaymas Basin, Gulf of California, Mexico - Guay11, Core 4567-28, 0-3 cm | ecosystem: Environmental > Aquatic > Marine > Hydrothermal vents...
GGATATACCGCTGTGGCGGAGTTTCACTACCTGCACAATGAACCCGGTGACAAAGGCGCAGCGGACGCCATGTTCGCGGCGATTGTTGCCGCGGCCAGGGAAAGCGGCATCCGGCTCACATTCGTTCCGGTTCTCTACGAAAGAGCCGGCTTGGATGAGGCGCTGCGAACTGCGCAGCAAGAACGATTTGCACGAACAGTGGATGAGTTCATCGCGCACTACGAGTCAGCCGGCAGCCAGGCGCAAAAATCAGATGGCGATGGATTTCGGGTTGGGATTGGCGCGCACAGCCTGCGTGCGGTGACCGCCGAGTCGCTCAGCAAGATAGCCGCTGTTGCGAAAGCCGACTCGGTGCCAATGCACATCCACATCGCAGAACAGCAACGGGAAGTGGATCAGTGTCTCGATGCACACAACGCGCGACCGATTGAATGGTTGTACGACAACCATGACGTCAACGAAAACTGGTGCCTGGTACATGCCACGCATATCGATGAGCGGGAAATTCAGTCGATTACCGATTCCGGCGCGGTGGTTTGTTTGTGCCCGAGTACGGAAGCCAACCTCGGCGATGGTCTCTTCCCGTTGCAGAACTATCTGGAAAAAGGCGGCCGAATTGCCATCGGTTCCGACAGTCACGTTTCGATCAATCCGTTCGAGGAACTGCGCTGGCTTGAGTATGGGCAGCGCCTGATATCACAAAGCAGAAACATTGCGGCAATCCGACGGCAACAAACAGGGCGCAGCCTGTTCGAAATGGCGCTTGATGGTGGCGCACTGGCCGGCGGCGAACCCGGTGGACACATTCAAACGGATGCTGTTGCGGACCTGGTAGTACTGGATGACGACAGCCCGATGCTGGTGGGGCACACGACCCGTTCACTGCTCGACGCGTTGGTGTTCTCCGGATTCACCCTGCCGATCGACAGGGTCATGGTGCATGGCAGGTGGCAGGTTGTGGATGGCCGGCACATAAAAGAGCAGGAGGCGCGACAAGCATATGCAGCCGTAGCAACCGAACTTGAGTTCGACGGAGGCGCGTCGTGAGCGCACAGGCCATACCACGCTACCGGCAGCTAAAGGAGCTGATCATCGGGCAGATATCGAGTGGTGAACTGCAGCCCAGCGATCGGGTGCCGTCGGAAAACGAGCTGGTCGACGCAACCGGCGTGTCGCGAATGACGGCAAATCGTGCATTAAGAGAACTCAATGATGAGGGCTACGTGGAGCGTGTTGCTGGTGTTGGCACCTTCGTTGCGGACTTCAAGGCGGTCTCGCACGTCCTCGAGGTGCGAAATATTGCTGACGAAGTGGAGCTGCGTGGACACGTGCACTCCTCAAGCGTGTTGCAGCAAAAACGCATGTCGGCAGATTCGAATATTGCGACGGCCCTGGACATAGAAGCTGGTGCGGACGTTTTTCATATCAAGCTTATTCATCTTGAGAGCGGCATACCGATTCAAATCGAAGACCGCTTTGTTTTAGCGGAGTTCGCGCCGCATGTTCTTGAGCAGGACTTTGCCGTAGTGACACCGAGCGCCTATCTGAGCTCGATTTCACCACTGCAAGAGGCGGAACACATCGTGCGTGCTGAAATGCCAACAGAAAAAATCAGCCAACATCTTGAGATGGGCGCGCAAGAGCCGTGCCTCGTCGTCACACGTCGAACGTGGGCGCATGGTCGCCCGGTCAGTTTTGCAAATCTCTACCACCCGGGCAGTCGTTTCGAATTGTCCGGCCACTACGTACCACCGGGAACTGAGGCGCAGGTTAAGCGCCGACTTAGCGGAGCCACAACGAATGACTAATAAAAACGCGCGCACGATCAAGGCGCCGACTGGCACAAAATTGACGGCCAAGAGCTGGTTGACAGAAGCACCGTTACGCATGCTCATGAACAACCTTGACCCTGAGGTCGCCGAACGACCGGAAGACCTGGTTGTGTATGGCGGCATCGGCAAGGCGGCAAGAAACTGGGAGTGTTTCGACGCCATCATCGCGAAACTTCGCGAGCTGGAAAACGATGAAACCCTGCTCATCCAGTCCGGCAAGCCGGTTGGTGTTTTCAGGACACATGAAAACGCGCCGCGAGTGTTGATCGCTAATTCAAACCTGGTTCCGGCCTGGGCCAACTGGGAGCATTTCCGCGAGCTCGATCGCAAGGGCCTGATGATGTTCGGCCAGATGACCGCGGGCTCCTGGATCTATATCGGCAGTCAGGGCATCGTGCAGGGCACCTACGAAACATTTGTCGAAATGGGCCGGCAGCACTATGACGGCGATTTGGCCGGCAAGTGGATCTTGACGGCGGGGCTCGGTGGAATGGGCGGTGCGCAGCCATTGGCGGCAACTATGGCAGGCGCGTCGATGCTGGCTGTTGAATGCGAGGCTGACCGGATCGAGAAACGCCTGGAGACTGGTTACATCGACAAGCGCGCCGATACACTGGATGAAGCGCTGGCGATTATCGATGCGTCAGTTGCCAGCAAGGAACCGGTGTCCGTGGGCCTGCTGGGTAATGCCGTGGACATTTTGCCGGAGTTGCTCAAACGCGGTATCCGACCTGATGCCGTAACTGATCAGACCTCAGCACATGATCCGGCCAACGGTTACCTGCCGGGTGGATGGACGGTTGAGGAGTGGCACGAAAAACGCATATCCGATCCGGATGCTGTCGCTGCTGCGGCAAAGACATCGATGGCAGTGCATGTCAGGGCGATGCTCGAGTTCCACAACGCCGGTGTGCCGACTTTCGACTACGGCAATAACATTCGTCAGGAAGCATTCAACAAAGGCGTCAAAGACGCGTTCGACTTTCCCGGTTTTGTGCCTGCCTATGTGCGACCGCTTTTTTGCCGCGGTGTCGGTCCGTTTCGCTGGGTTGCACTCTCCGGTGACCCCGAAGACATTTACAAGACGGATCAAAAGGTTAAAGAACTCATTCCCGATGACGCCCATTTGCACAACTGGCTGGATACCGCGCGTGAACGAATCCAGTTCCAGGGCTGGCCGGCGCGAATCTGCTGGGTAGGACTCGGGGAACGCGATCGCCTCGGCCTTGCGTTCAATGAAATGGTGCGCAGTGGTGAATTGAAAGCGCCGGTTGTGATTGGCAGGGATCATCTGGACAGTGGCTCTGTGGCAAGCCCGAACCGTGAAACAGAATCCATGCTGGACGGTTCGGACGCAGTCTCCGACTGGCCGTTGTTAAACGCACTTTTGAGTACGGCCAGTGGCGCGACCTGGGTGTCCATTCATCACGGCGGCGGTGTCGGCATGGGCTACGCGCAACATGCCGGGTTGGTAATCGTCTGCGACGGTAGCAAGGAAGCGGATGCGCGGATTGCCCGTGTGCTGTGGAACGATCCCGCCAGTGGTGTCATGCGGCACGCGGACGCCGGCTACCAGGAGGCGATCGATTGTGCGCGCGAAAATCACCTCGACTTGCCGATGATCAACTCCGCGGAGACTGGCGAATGAAGACAACGCTCAAGATCAATGATCAGCCGTTGTCCCTCGGCGAATTACGCAAAACCTGGGAAGGACCGGTTCGGGTAACGCTAGGCGATTCCGCCCTGGCACGGGTGCGGGCGGCGCAGGAAAAAGTTGCGGCGGTACTCGCAAGTGGCGAGCAGGTTTACGGTGTTAACACTGGCTTTGGCCAGTTGGCGCAGGTTCGCATCAGCGATGACGAACTCGAGCATCTGCAAAAGAACCTGATTCGCTCACACGCTGTTGGTGTAGGTCCGTTGCTGTCCGATGACGTAGTCCGCCTGGTCATGATCATGAAAGTCAAAGCGCTGGCGCGCGGCCACTCCGGAGTGCGGCCAGAACTGATAGACGCTATCTGTGCGCTGATAAATAACGATATCTATCCGGCCATTCCGTCCAAGGGCTCGGTTGGGGCTTCCGGCGATCTGGCCCCGCTGGCGCACCTGGCAAGGGTTCTAATAGGTATCGGTAGTGTACGGATAAACGGGCAGGAACTTCCGGCCGAACAGGCTCTCATCAGTGCCGGGCTGGAACCGATCACGCTTGCGCCGAAGGAAGGCCTTGCGCTGCTCAACGGCACGCAGGTATCGACGGCACTGGCACTCGCTGCCGCATTTCGTGCCGAGCATGTCCTGGCAGCTGCGGTGACGGCAGGCGCCATGTCTGCTGATGCCATTAAAGGTTCGGACACACCCTTCGACGATCGCGTGCAGCAGGTGCGTGGACATGCCGGTCAGATTGCCGTCGCAGCGCAACTCAGAGCCCTTCTGGATGGCAGCGATATTCGTGCCTCACATGTCGATTGCAAGCGGGTGCAGGACCCGTATTCAATTCGCTGCCAGCCACAAGTCATCGGTGCCTGCCTGGACGTATTACGGCACGTTTGCGATGTCCTGCACACAGAAGCCAGCGCCGTTACCGATAATCCGCTGGTTTTTGCAGAAACGGACGCGATTCTGTCCGGTGGTAATTTTCATGCTGAACCGGTCGCGTTTGCGGCCGACTATCTCGCGCTCTCTATCGCCGAGATCGGTTCGCTGTCAGAGCGGCGCATTGCGTTGCTGATCGATACGAATCTGAGCGGGTTGCCAGCGTTCCTGGTAAACGAGGGCGGTCTTAACTCGGGATTTATGATGGTGCAGGTTACGGCTGCAGCGCTTGCCTCGGAGAACAAGGCGCTGGCACATCCGGCGAGTGTCGACAGTATTCCGACATCGGCAAACCAGGAAGATCATGTAAGCATGGCGACATTTGCCGCCAATCGCCTGCATACGATGCTTGATAATGTGGCGTTCATCGTGGCTATTGAGCTATTGGCCGCTACACAGGGTATTGAATTCCACCATCCGCAGCAAAGCTCGGCAGCACTTGAGAGCGTAGTCGCGAAAATCCGCGAGGTGTCACCACCATACGAAGAGGACCGATCATTGAAAACGGATATTGACAGCGTTTCGCAAATGATTAACGCTGGTCAATTCTGTGCGCATAACCAGACGATTCTGCCGAGCTTTAACGAATGACAGATGTTTTTACCTTCAGTGACGGTGAATCGCCGCTCCTGGTCAGTATCCCGCACGATGGCCGCCACCTGGCGCCCGGACAAACGGATCGAATGACGCAAGCGGGGCGCGCATTGCCGGATACGGACTGGCACGTACGAAAACTCTATGATTTCGCCAATGACCTTGGCGCCAGTGTTATTGCTGCGAATTATTCGCGGTACGTTGTTGACCTCAACCGCGGTACCGACGACTCGGCACTTTATGAGGACCAGGTATCGACCGGCTTATTTCCGGAAAAAACGTTTGACGGCAAAGATATTTACAATTCCGGCGAGACAGTTTCTTCCCAGGAGCGGCAGCAACGGGTCAGTGCGTACTGGAGGCCTTATCACGAACGCATAGCAACGACGCTGGTGAAGCTGCGGCAAAAACATGGCTATGCACTGCTGTGGGACGCACACTCAATCGCTGGCGAAGTACCCAAGCTTTTCAAGGGTGTGCTGCCCGACCTCAATTTTGGCAGCAACGATGGCGCAAGCTGCGGCGAGGGGATTGTTACCTCACTAATGCACACAGCAAACGAGTCGGACTACTCTGTGGTCCTCAATGAGCGTTTCCGCGGCGGATTCATCACCCGGCAGTATGGCGATCCCGGTGGCGGCATCCATGCAGTTCAACTCGAGTTATCCCAGCGTAATTATATGGACGAAAAAACATTGAGCTATCAGGACGACCGGGCGGTCGAACTGGCTGGCAGTATCAGGAGCATGATGAATGCCTTTATACAGGCAGGAAAAGAGTCGCTGGAAACAGCGACCAGTGATTATGTTGAGGACCGTGCATAAAGGCCGATGTTCAGCCCCCCTTCAGTATGCTGTCCGCATACTGCGACATCTATTAACGTGCCCAAGGTCTGGGCTATTATTAAACGATCATTTTAATTCGTAACAGGAATCCAGGGTCATGAGGAAATTAAGCAAATCATTACTTAGCGCTATTTTATTGGCTGTATTCGTTATCCCGGTGACGGCACTGGCCGTCGATTCTGCAGCGGTTGTGGATGCCAAGGTGGACGACGCAATCGTCAACTTTGGAAAAGAAGTGGACGGGTCTGAGGTATTTCTTGGGCAGGCGGCAGGCTACCTGGTATTTCCCCGTGTGATTAAGCTTGGCATTGGGATAGGTGGGGAAACAGGGGACGGTGCGCTGCGTGTTAACGGCAAGACGGCAGGGTATTACCGTACCTCGGCAGGGTCGTTTGGCCTGCAACTTGGCGCACAGGCTAAATCCATCGTTATCGCATTCATGACCAAGGAGTCGCTTGATAAATTCGTCAACAGCTCTGGCTGGAAAGTGGGTGTCGATGGATCAGTCGCGCTGATCGATCTCGGTGCCGGCAAGTCGATCGACTCAGCCAACATCAAGGATCCTGTGGTTGGCTTCATTTTCGGTTCCAAGGGATTGATGTACAACCTGACCCTTGAGGGTACGAAAATCACGAAGGTCGAGAGAAAATAGGTAATCCAAAATCTGAGATATTTCGTGGGAGCGGCATCCTGCCGCGATTGACGTCAATCGTGGCAGGATGCCGCTCCCACGATTAATTTGAAACCATTTCCCAACCGGAGCACACTGTTCCGGGTCTAATAAAAACACCGATAAAACGTAATGTCGGACAAGAAATCAAAACCGAAGAAACCGTCATTTTTCACGCGCATGGCGAACCGGGGCCGGGAATTCAAAAGCCTGGGTCAGTTGCTGGCAAAGGAGCCACGGGCATTTCCTGGTGCGCTTTTGCAGGTCATACGACGTTCTGTCCGTACTATCTGGGACGCAAGAGGCGGCGGATATTACGCCTGCGGATTTGTACTGACTTTTATCTGGCTCGAAATAACGATGTTTGTCGAGGACATCGCCGAGGCAACCGGTATCGCCGATTTCTTCGGTGAGCAATTGCTGGAAATGTTGTTTCGCTACCTCGGCGAGTCATTCGTGAACACGATTAAGGCATTCATGTGGCCCGTCTACATTATTCAGATTTCACCACCATGGGGGGTTGCTGTTTTCGTGCTGATGGCCGTGATTTTCAACAAAATTCTGAAAGAGCCAGTTGAGAAATGGTTGTTTCATGAGGATGATCAGCCGAAGGTATGACAATTCGCCCGCCGTACGATAGATACGCTTAGCGAATTCTCGTGATCGTCTGTCAATCGGCACGGGCGATTCCAAGCTTACGAAGTCTCGAGAATCTTACCCTGTTTGCTGGCGCGCTCGTCAAACTGGTGTTGCCATTTCGAGCGATGCACAGCGGGTGCTACCTGAACGGCAGTGACTTTATATTCCGGGCAACTGGTTGCCCAGTCGCTGTGTTCTGTTGTCACGACGTTGGCACCGGTCTCGGGGTCATGGAAGGTCGTGTAGACAACACCGGGCTGTACCCGCTCGGTAATGATTGCGGTTAACGTGATATCGCCTTTGCGGCTTGCGAGTGAGACCCGGTCTCCTTCATTGACGCCACGCAACTCGGCATCGTGTGGATGAATTTCCAGCAGGTCTTCCTTGTACCAGACTACATTCGGCGTGCGGCGGGTCTGCGCGCCGACATTGTATTGCGTCAACGTGCGTCCGGTCGTCAACAGCAAGGGGAATTTGCGGTTGGTCCGTTCCTCAGTCGGCACATAGTCGGTTTCGATGAAAAGTCCCTTGTCACGAACGAAGCGGCCGACGTGCATAATTGGTGTGCCCATCGGTGCATCGTCATTGCAGGGCCATTGCACGCTGCCAACCCGATCGAGAAATTCGAAGGACACGCCGCTGAAAGTCGGTGTCAGCGTTGCGATCTCATCCATGATCTCGGCTTCTTTCGTGTAGTTCATCGGATAACCCAGTGCGCGGGCCAGGTTTTGTGTGATTTGCCACTCGGCCATGCCCTGGCGCGGTTTCATCACAGGCCGGACGCGATTAATACGTCTTTCCGCATTGATGAAAGTGCCGTCCTTTTCGAGAAACGATGTGCCGGGCAGGAAGACGTGTGCGAACTTGGCAGTCTCATTGAGGAACAGGTCCTGAACAACAATGCACTCCATGCTGCCAAGCGCAGCCTCAACATGCTGCGTGTTGGGATCTGACTGCGCGATGTCCTCGCCCTGGATATACATGCCTTTGTATTCTCCGGCGATCGCGGCATCGAACATGTTCGGTATGCGATATCCTGGTTCGGGGTCGATTTCGACGCCCCAGTTTTTCTCGAAAGTGCCACGAATTGCGTCGTCCTGAACCGGGCGATAGCCAGGAAGTTCGTGCGGAAATGAGCCCATGTCACACGAGCCCTGCACGTTGTTCTGGCCGCGCAGCGGATTGACGCCGCAACCCGAAAAACCAATATTGCCGGTGGCCATGGCCAGGTTGGCCATACCCATTACCATGGTCGATCCCTGGCTGTGTTCGGTGACGCCCAGTCCGTAGTAAATTGCTCCGCGGTCTGCCGCGGCATACATCCTTGCCGCATTGCGGATGTCTTCGGCAGGTACACCCGAATTTTCCGTAACTGATTCAGGCGCGTTTTCCGGTTTCAGCACGCATTCTTTCCATGCTGCGAAAGAGTCCTGGTCACAACGTTCGCTGACGTATTCCTCGTCGCAGAGACCTTCGCTGACAATCACATGCGCGAACGCATTGATGACGGGAACATTGGTGCCCGGCAAAAGCGGCAGGTGATAGTCAGCCTCGATATGTGGTGTGCGCACCATGTCAATCTTGCGCGGGTCGATTACGATCAGCTTTGCACCCTGGCGTAATCTGCGTTTCATCTGCGATGCAAAAACCGGGTGCCCCGCAGTTGGGTTGGCGCCGATAATCACGATGACGTCAGCATCCATCACGCTTTCAAACGGCTGCGTTCCAGCCGATGTGCCAAGTGTTTTATTTAGTCCATAGCCGGTCGGTGAATGGCAAACGCGGGCACAGGTATCCACGTTATTATTGCCAAACGCAGCGCGCACGAGTTTTTGCACGACATAGACTTCTTCGTTGGTGCAACGGGATGAGGTGATTCCGCCAATCGATTTGCGCCCGTATTTCTCCTGAATTTCCTTGAAGCGCTTCGCCGTATAGTCGATAGCTTCATCCCAGCTCACTTCGCGCCACGGGTCATCCACCGATTCACGGATCATTGGGGCAAGAACACGTTCTTTGTGTGTCGAGTAACCCCAGGCGAAGCGTCCTTTGACACAACTGTGTCCCTGGTTAGCCTGGCCATCCTTGTACGGCGTCATGCGCACAACCTGGTCGCCTTTCATATCTGCCTTGAATGAACAACCGACACCGCAATAAGCACAGGTTGTAAGAACGCTGTGATCCGGCTGGCCATTATCGATGATGGATTTTTCCATCAACGTTGCAGTGGGGCAGGCCTGTATACAGGCGCCGCACGAAACGCATTCTGAATCGAGAAAGTTTTCACCAATGCCGGCAGAAACCTTGGCATCGAATCCTCTGCCTTCAATCGTTAATGCAAAGGTCCCCTGAACCTCGTCGCAGGCGCGGACGCAACGTGAGCAAACAATGCATTTGCTCGGGTCGAAGGAAAAATACGGATTGCTCGTGTCAGTTTCTGCATCGAGATGATTCTCGCCATCAAAACCATAGCGGACCTCCCTCAGTCCTACTGCCCCCGCCATGTCCTGCAATTCGCAATCACCATTGGCGGAGCACGTCAGGCAGTCAAGCGGATGATCCGAGATGTACAGCTCCATGACATTGCGTCGCAGCCTGGCGAGTGAATTCGTCTGCGTACGGATTTTCATGCCTTCTTCGACCGGCGTTGTGCAGGAGGCGGGATAACCTTTGCGGCCCTCGATTTCGACCACGCAAAGGCGGCACGAACCGAACGGCTTGATGCTGTCGGTGGCACAGAGTTTCGGTACGTCCACACCGGACTCGCGCGCGGCACGCATGATCGTGCTGCCGGCTTTTACGGTGGCGGGCAGGCCGTCGATCTCGATGGTTACAGTCTCTTCGAGCGGACTGGCCGGCGTGCCGAGATCAGGTTCGGTCGTCGGATTCATTTATTGAAGTCCTCCGGGAAGTATTTTAGCGCGCTCTGCACCGGAAAGGGCGTCATTCCACCCATTGCACACAAGGAACCGTCAATCATCGTATCGCATAAGTCATTGAGTAAATTGATGTTTTTCTCCCGATCATCATTTGCCACGATACGGTCGATGACTTCCACGCCGCGTACCGAGCCAATACGGCAGGGCGTGCACTTGCCACAGGACTCGATCGCACAGAACGCCATGGCAAAGCGCGCCTGTTCCGCCATGTCTACGGTGTCGTCAAACACCACGATTCCGCCGTGACCAATCATGCCACCAACCGCTGCGAATGCTTCGTAGTCCATCGGTGTGTCGAGTTGATCTGCAGAAAAATAGGCACCCAGGGGACCGCCGATTTGCACAGCACGAACGTCGCGACCACTCGCGGTTCCGCCGCCCCAGTCTTCGATTAATTCCCGCAGTGTCAGACCAAATGCTTTTTCAACCAGGCCACCGCGCTTGATGTTGCCAGCGAGTTGAAAAGCGAGCGTGCCTTTTGAGCGACCGACGCCATATTCATCGTAGGCTTTGCCGCCAAATGCGACAATATCCGGTACTGAGCCAAGCGTAACCACGTTGTTGACCACCGTCGGCTTACCAAACAATCCTTCAATGGCCGGCAACGGTGGTTTGAAGCGAATTACGCCGGCTTTTCCTTCGAGGCTTTCGAGCATGGCCGTTTCTTCGCCACACACATACGAACCGGCACCGATGTGCAGATCAATGTCAAAACTGAAGTCGCTGCCCTGTATGTTGTCACCCAGCCAGCCACTTTCCCGTGCAACTTTGAGCGCTTTGCCGAAAATTTGCTGCGTTAGTGGATATTCGGAACGCAGGTAAACATATCCTTTGCTTGCACCAACCGCGAAACCCGCAATGATCATTCCTTCGATAACCGTCAGCGGGTCGCTCTCCATAAGGATGCGATCTGAGAATGTTCCACTGTCGCCTTCGTCAGCGTTGCAGGTGATGTATTTTTGCCCAGCGTCTGTGCTGGCAACTGTCTGCCACTTGATGCCGGTCGGGAAGCCTGCGCCACCGCGACCACGCAAGCCGGAAGTTTTCACTTGCTCAAGTACGTGCTCTGTTCCGGATTCGAGCGCTTTTTTCAATCCCGCGAAACCGCCATGTGCCTGGAATTCGGTGATCGACAGCGGGTCAATCAAGCCGCAGCGGCGAAAGGTCCAACGGTCCTGATTTTTTAAATACGCAATATCGGCTGTCGGTCCAAGCTTCAGATCATGCTCGCCTCCTTGCAGGAAGCTGGTGGCAAACAAGCTGTCGACGTCATTAATGTCGACCGGACCGTATGCAATACGATCGTCGCCGACAGCGACTTCAACAAGCGGTTCGAGCCAGCTCATGCCCCACGACCCGTTGCGAACAATGTTGACTTTCACGTTGTTCTTTTCGGCGGCGGCAGCGATTCTATCTGCGATTTCGTTCGCGCCTAACCAAACGGCGGCTGTCTCATACTGTATAAATACGGTTACTGATTCAGTCATGATTATTCAGCCTCCGCATTTTTCGATGAGGCCGTCGAGCTTGCTGGCATCAACCCGACCATAGACTTTTTCATCGATCATAATTGCAGGTGAACAGGCGCAGTTGCCAAGGCAGTAGACGGGCTCGAGCGTTACCTGGCCATCATCAGTCGTTTCCTTGATTTTAATGCCAAGTTTTTCCTCGACCTGCGCTGTGAGCTCCCTGCTGCCCATCGCCTGGCAGGATTCAGCCACGCAGATTTTTACAATGTGCTCTCCCGGCGGCTCTGTGCGGAAATCATGATAAAAACTGACCACCCCATGCACATCGGCGCGCGATAAATTCAGCTCAAGCGAAATTTGCCTTATTGCTTCATCTGACAGATATGCAAAGCGCGCGACGAAGGCGTGCAGAATCTGCACCAGCATTTCCGGTGCGGCGGAATATTCCTGGATGATCTCTGTCGCGATGGTCGGCGTGTATTTTGTTGTCATTATTAATTGCCTATCCGTGCAGCGCCTGCGTAAATATTGAATGTACTATCGCGCAAAAACCCGACCAGTGTCATGTCGAATTTTCGTGCCGTCCGAACCGCAAGGCTCGATGGTGCGCCTACCGCAGCCAGAAACGGTATTCCCGCGACCAGCGCCTTTTGCATCAATTCGAAACTTGCACGTCCGGAAACCAGCAGACCGAATTGATTGCCTGGCAACCGACCGGAGGTAAGCAATGCGCCGATCACCTTGTCCGTCGCATTATGCCGCCCCACGTCCTCTTTAACGATCACGATTTCACCATCCGCAGTGAATATTGCGGCCGCATGCAGTCCACCAGTGGCAGAAAATAATGGTTGTAGCAAGCGTACGCGATCCGGCAACGCAATGATTACGTCTCGTGGAAAGGTCGTTGTGTGTTGCCCCAACGACTCCTGCCCGCTGACGTGCAGTGCCTCCAGCGACGCCTTGCCACAAACGCCGCAACTTGAGGTCGTATAAAAGTGTCTTTCGAGTTTATCCAGCGCGACGTCGACATCCGCCTGCAGTTCGACGCGTATCGTGTTCTGCAAGCCGTCCTCACCGTCAAGGCCGGTGTGCGTTACCGACGCAACCTGGTCTGCGGACTGAATTATGCCCTCGGTTAACAGGAAACCCAGCGCAAGCTCGCCATCATCGCCCGGTGTGCGCATGGTGATCGATATGGATTTGGCTGCAGATCCCGCTGCGATTGCCGAGCTGAGTTGAATTTCCAGCGGTTCTTCGACGGCGACCTGGTCCTGAGTTTCGGTGCGGGTGCCGTCGTTGACCTTGCTGATTTCGATTGCGAGGCTGCTGCCAGTCA
>Ga0164320_10000500_pt1 | contig 12912 bp, 10 predicted proteins | sample GuaBasSediGuay11_FD_113736 | JGI IMG/M metagenome (GOLD analysis project Ga0164320, IMG submission 113736) | Subseafloor sediment microbial communities from Guaymas Basin, Gulf of California, Mexico - Guay11, Core 4567-28, 0-3 cm | ecosystem: Environmental > Aquatic > Marine > Hydrothermal...
GATTGCGGATATGGGTTGCCAGCCTTCAGTCTGAGACACGCCGCAAGTACGTCCATGTAGGCTCGGGGCCCGCATCCCTGCGGACCACGGTCTCAGACTGAAGGCTGGCAACCCATATCCGCAATCGCCGCAGCCGGTTTTGTGCGGCACCTCTTTAGAAGTTACTCTTCCGTAACTACAGATCTGAAGTCGACGCCCAGCGAACGTAGCTTGCGATAGAGATGGGTTCTTTCCATGCCCACTCGCTTGGCGAGCTTGCCGACCTTGCCATCACACAGTACAAGTTGCTGCTGCAGGTAAGCCCGCTCGAATTGCTCGCGTGCTTCCCTTAAGGGCAGCGACAAGAGATCTTGCTTGACCAACGGCTCACCGGTGTGCGCGACCGCCGCAATCTCTTTCTCGACTTCGTCCAGGCTGATCACTTCACCGGCGGCGGTAAGTAAAAGCCTGCGAACAAGGTTCTTCAGCTCCCGCACGTTGTCCGGCCATGGATAATTTCTGAGTCGATTTTGTGCGGCCACGCCGAATCGTTTGAACGATAAGCCCTCGCCGTCGACGAGTTTATCGACGTAGTAACTCAAGAGCTCCGGCACGTCTTCCGCGTATTCCCTGAGCGGCGGTACCCGCAGGCTCAAGGTATTGAGATTGGATATGAGCTCTCGCCTCAAGGTTCCGGCTTCGATCCTGCTTTCGTAATCAGCGTTTACGGTCGCAAGCATGCGGACTTGCAACTTGATAGGCTCGTGCCCACCGCGGCGGACAAACTCGCCCTGTTCCAGGGCGCTCAGGATGAGTTTCTGTGCCAGATCGTTGAGATCGCCAAGCTCGTCGATAATGAGCGTGCCATTCTTCGCCCGCTCGAAGTAACCGTTGTGAACTTCGCCATTTTCCTCAGTGCCGAAGAGCTGCTCCTCGGCATTGTTGTCCGTCAGGGACGCCGCGAGCAAGTTAACCAGCGGACCTTCGGCGCGGTCGCTCAAAGCATGAATGTAGCGGGCAAACGCAGCGCGACCCGTTCCCGCCTCACCGGTCAGGAGCACCGGCGAGTCGTGGTTGGCGTACTGCTGAACCTTCTCGCGAAGGCTTTGCATGAGCTTACTCCGACCCACCGGCGTCATCAGCGCCGGTAGGAGCCGATGAGCTGTGCTCGTTTGCTTTTTCGACGCCTCGATGGCGCGTTCGACCGTCCGGAGAAGCTTCGCGATCGACAGTGGTTTTTCCACGAAATCAAAAGCGCCGAGGCGCGTCGCCTCGACTGCCGTATCGACCGTGCCGTGGCCCGACATGATGACGACTGGACAGTCGAGTTCACCATGCTCGGACCACTCCCGAAGGAGGCTGATTCCGTCGGTATCCGGCATCCAGATGTCGAGCAGTATCAGGTCAAACTTGCCTTCGTCCCGTGCCGCGCGCGCTTCCGCAGCATCAGCCGCATTGGTCACCTCATAACCTTCGTCCGATAAGATTTCTTTTATCAGCACCCGGATGTCGTCTTCGTCGTCGACTACCAGCACATGGGATGTGCTCATGCTCTATCCCTCCGTATTTCTACCCGGCCCGGCAATATCGCCATCATTGCTTCTCGCGCCGCTTCGTTAACAGGCAACTGGATGCGAATCACCGCCCCACCACCATCCGGGTTCTCGGCTTCAATCGTCCCGCCGTGTTCTTCGACCAGCTTCTTGACGATTGCCAGGCCCAGGCCTGTGCCTTTGGGCTTTGTTGTTACGTACGGATCGAAGACCTGGCTGACGGATCCAGTCTTGAAGCCGGGTCCGTTATCCTCGACAACGATCTCGGCGACGTCGGTTTCCTGGACTTCCGTCTTGCTTAGGCGGACTTCGATGCGTCCTTTGTAGTCGCAGTTTTCCAGCGCCTCTATGGAATTCCGTATCAGGTTATGCAGCATCTGGCGCACGCGGCCCATGTCTGCCTCGATATTCGGCAGCGTCGGATCCGTGTTCAAGACGATCTCGATACCGCTTGCCTGTGCGCGATACAGGTCGACGACCTCGTGCGCGAGCTTGTCGAGATTGAATACACTGATGTCGATGTCGGGAGCGCGTGCATAATCGCTGAACGCGTTCACCATCTCCTTCATCGCCTCCACCTGCTGCACGATTGTGTGCGTTGCACGGTCCAGTACCTGCACCTCGTCCTCCGACATCGTATTGATGTATTTGCGCCGCAGTCGCTCAGCAGAGAGTTGTATCGGTGTCAGCGGATTCTTGATTTCGTGTGCCAGTCGCCTGGCAACTTCACCCCAGGCGGCATCCCGCTGCGCCTGCAGCAACGCCGTAATGTCGTCAAAGACGACCACGAAGCCCGCGGCGTGATCCTCGTCGCCTGGCAGTGCCGTGCACGCGCAGGTCAGGACGCGCCGCCCGACTTCGCCGCGTAACACGATCTGTTCTCTCCACTCGGTTTCCCCGGCATTGAGATGAACCCGCGCCAAATCTACAAATTGCTCGAGAAGCGGCTGGCCGCTGGCGACGTCCGGCAAGTATTCGCCGATTCGGTTTTCGAGATCGACGTTGAGAATGGCCCCCGACGCCTGGTTTGCCGTTCGAATCCTGAGGTCGGATTCCAGGGCCACGACGCCAGTTGAGAGCCTTGCCAGGATGACTTCGAGGTTTGCGCGTTCGGCTTCGACTTGTGCCTGACTCAGGCTGGCCTGCCGCCGCGCCTCGGATAATTTCTCGGTCATTTCGTTAAACGAGCTGACGAGAAAGCCGATCTCGTCCCGTGACGGCGTTGGCAGGCGCGTATCGAAATCCCCTTTCGCAACTGCCCTGGTTCCCGCGACCAGGTTCTGAATCGGCGCGACGAGCCTTCTGGACAATACAAACGCGCCATAGACCGACGTCAGCATCGAAAGCAGTAACACGACCGTCAGCGTGAGCGTAAAAGTTCTCTTGAGAGGCTCACGGAGATAGAGAAGCCGTTTGTATTCGCTGTACGACGAATCGACGCTGTTGGCCATGCGGCCTATTCTCTCCGACACCGGAAAATACGCCTGAATGACGCCCAGAGTCTCCGGCCGGCTGCGGTCGCCGAACGCGACGGCCGTCCGAATCTGGAAGCTGCCGCGCTCCAGCGGATCGAGACTGACGAACGGCCTGTTTTGGCGGATCTGCAAGAGTACTTCGTCTCTCGGCGCCTGTGGAAGGTGGTTCGCGGCGAAATCGGAACTGGTCGCCAGGATACGTCTGTTGCGTCCGAACACGCTGATCTCGCTCGCACCGCTTTCCCGCCGCAGCATACTCAACTCGAAAATCAGCTGACGTCTGCTGACGTTCCCCAAGCGCTCCGCAATCTGTGCGGTCGTCCCCAGGTTATCGCGCATTTGCATTTCGAGCGCGGCGCGGCTAAGGGCAAGTGCGTCATCAAGACCCTTCCCGACTTCGACGTTGAACCAGGTATCGATGCCGCGATTGATGAACTGCATCGAGAAGTAAAAGACCACCAGTAGCGGCACGACAGCAAGCGATACGGACATGACGACCATGCGAGCCTTGAGCTTTGCCCCGGGCACGTCAGTCCGGTAATCACGCAGCAGCCGGACGAGGTTGCCGACGAGCAATGCAAACAGCACGACAACGCCGGCCACGTTAATCAACAGAATCAGAATATGCAGCCGGTCAAAGTCCTCGGAGTTCTGGGCGGTACGGCTGAGAAGGAAAAGCGCCGTCAGGGCAAGCCCGACGCCTATCGCGCCAAGCGCCGTATAGACCCGGTTTTTTATCTTTCGAGTATCCATTCGAACCAATCACTTTTCAGCTGCCATTGGTCGCGCCAGAAAAACAAAATCCGCAAAGGAGCAGGATATTGTTCTGTGCTCAACCTGGCGCGCAAACGTATCCGGTAAGTCTTGCCGACCTCAAGAATCGAGTCATCGATGACCGGCAGGCCCTGAATCCGGCCGAGGTTATTCAGTGCCGAGTAAAGTGTTGCGAATGAATCCTGATCGCCGCTGTTCAGGTTGCTGACGATGTACCGCTGGCTCAGTGGCCGGTACTCGAGCTCGTAGCTAACGACCAGCTCGGCATCTGTCGGGTCGGGGATGAAGCGGCGGACCCGGATAAATTCGAGATTGAGTGCAATCCGGAGCGCAACGCCACTGTTAAGCGCATCAAGTGCTTCGTCACTCAGGACGAGTTGAAGGCGGGATTCAAGTTCGTGCACGCCGTCGACCAGAGTCGTCGATGCCGATCGCACTTCAAAGTAGCCCGCACGCTCAGGCCTTTCCTGTGCGTTCGCGGTCATCAGGAACAGTGTTGTCATCAAGCCGCATACGAGAATCGTAGCAAGGCTGCTTGTCGATCTTCCAGTCATCTTGTTGTCAGCCAACCCTCTCCAGACATGCGTAATAAAAGCCATCCACATCCTGGTTGCCGGGCAGGATCTGATATCCACATGTCTTACGCTGCATTAAATCGCGGATGTTGTTATTTGGCAACGCATCGTTTTCCCTGGCGTCTGCCTGCGTCTTCAGAAATTCCCTCACCACCGCGTCATTTTCCTCTTCCAGGACCGAGCAGGTCACGTAGAGCAGCCGCCCGTTTGCCTCAAGGAGCGGCCAGAGCGCCCGCAGAAGGGCCAGCTGTGATCCGGCCAGGGTTGCGATGTCCCCGGCCCGTCGCAGCAGCTTGATGTCCGGATGGCGGCGAATGACGCCACTGCCCGAACACGGTGCATCCAGCAGGATCCTGTCGAACTGCGCACCGTCCCACCACTCATCTGGTGTTGATGCGTCGGCCGCAAGAACGGTTGCGGACAGGCCCAGCCGCGCCAGGTTCTCGCGAACTTTGTCGAGTCGATCCTCATCGAGGTCAATAGCCGTTAGATCGGCATCCGGCCCCGCAAGTTCCAGCAGCTGCCCGGTTTTCCCGCCGGGCGCCGCGCAGGCATCGAGGATGCGTTTACCGCCGCCTCGGAGTAGCCACGGTGCGGCCAGCTGCGCGGCGGCATCCTGTACCGATACCTGCCCATCACTGAAACCGGGCAGGTCGCTAACAGGCCGCGGGCTCGCCAGTTTGACGGCCTGGTCGAACCCGGCGATTACCTGATGCGACGCCGCGTCGTCTGCAGATTGACCGGATTCGATGAGTTCCTTGATATACCCGGCCTGAGACTGGCGATTAATGTTTACGCGGAGCCACATCGGTGCCTGCCTGTTCCCCGCTGCCACTATTTCGAGCCAGTGATCCGGCCAATCACACCGCAGACGCTCGAGCAGCCAGGCAGGATGCATGTAGCGGGCTTCATCATCCACAGGCTCCGCTGCCTGCAGGTTCTTGCGCACAAAGTTTCTGAGAACCGCGTTGATCAGCGACGCATACTTCGGCCGCCGTAGCACCCTTGAGGCTTCGACCGTCATCGAAACCGCAGCATGATCGGGTATTCGGGTGTCGGTCAGCTGATAGATGCCAACAGCGATCAGAGACTCGATGACGCTGTCCTTTGCCTTGAGCGGCCGGTCCAGCAAGGCACTGACCTGCGACCGCAGGCGCCAGTGAAACCGCAACGTACCGTAACAGAGGGCCCTTGCCAGACCTCGCTCCGACGGGTTTATGCCTGCTTCCGCCTGAGCCAACGCAGTATCGAGTGACCGGCCCTGATTGACGACTGCATCGACAGCTTCCGCGGCCCGGGCCCGGGTCCGGGCGCCTGTCTTCTTTTCATCCATAGGGTATCAGTCCAGTCGCCTGCCCATTATGGACGTTTGATCCGTAAACTCGCCGGCACTGATTCTTCCCCGTCCCGGCCGCTGCAATTCAAGCATTCGCAGCACGCCCTCCCCACAGGCAACGTCTATGCCGTCACGCCCTGCAGATATCACGGTACCAACCGTTCCGCTTTGTCCGTCGGCAATCTCCGCCGACCAGCACTTGATCTGCTCGCCACCTAAATCGAAGAATGCTCCGGGTACCGGCTTGTATGCCCGCACCTCCCGCAGCAACTCTGTGGCGGACTTACGCCAGTTCATCGCCGCATCGCTCTTCCTGATCTTGCCGGCATAGGTCACCGAATTCTCGTCTTGCGGCTCCGCCTCGAGTTTGCCATCGAGGATGTCCGGCACTTGTTCGCAAAGCATTTCACCGCCCAACAGTGCCAGCCGGTCAAGCAACTCGCCGGCACTTTCCGTATCGCCAATTCGAACAGATTGCTGTGCGAACACGGGCCCGCTGTCGAGCCCTGCGGACATTTGCATCAAACTGATGCCCGTTTCCTCATCTCCGGCAAGAATTGCCGCCTGTATCGGTGCGGCGCCGCGCCAGCGAGGCAACAGCGATGCGTGAACATTGAGGCAGCCATGCTTCGGCAGATCGAGAATCGCCTGCGGCAGTATGAGCCCGTACGCCGCAACGATCATCAGGTCCGCTTTTAATCCGGAAATTTCCTTTACAACATCGGTGTCTTTAAGTGTTTCGGGCTGGTGCACCGCAATTCTTTTGCCTAGCGCAAATTCCTTGACAGGACTTGCTTTGAGTTTCCTGCCCCGGCCCGCAGGCCGGTCAGGTTGCGTAAAGACCGCGAGCGGCGTGACGCCCGAATCGCAAAGCGCACGTAGTGAAGCAAGTGCGAAATCCGGCGTGCCGGCGAACAAGATTCTTCTGCCGCTCATAAACTGCTTCGAAACTTTAATGTGCTGGGTCAGCCCGAATGTTTTGGCCGTGCTGAAATATTCGGACTAGTGGTCCAGCAAGGCTATATTGATGAACCACTAAAGTATCGCGGCCTGTGCCGGCTGCTGTCTCCGTTCTTTCATCAGCTTCCTGCGAATGCCCTGCCGCTTGGCCTCGGACAGATAATCGACAAACAACTTGCCGTTCAGATGATCTATTTCATGCTGAATACAAACGGCCAGCAAGCCTTCCGCATCCCGTTCGACTGGTTTTCCGTCGCGATCGAGATAGCGGGTCCGAATATGCTCGGCACGCTCGACTTCCTCGTAGTAACCAGGCACAGACAGGCAACCCTCCTCTGTTACGGTGACCCCGTCCTTCGCCAGGATTTCCGGATTGATCAGGACATGCGGTTCGTTTTTCTCTGTTGAGACGTCCGCCACGAGCAGGCGTTTGTGCACATCCACCTGGGTTGCTGCCAATCCGATGCCCGGTGCGGCGTACATTGTCTCGAACATGTCGTCGATCAAGCGCTGCAGATCATCGTCCACAGTGGAAACGGGAACGGCAGTCTTGCGCAGTCTCGGATCCGGAAACTCCAAAATGTTCAGTATTGCCATGTATCCTCGAGTCAATTCGTGTGAATATCTATGAAATGCGCCTAAATTTTTGACTTTATTGAATAAGATGACGGACAATATCGCCAGAAAATCAGCTTGCGAGGCCCTAAATGGGCCGGAATTGTGACGCGTTTGGCAGTTTGAAAGGCGTCGACACGACATATTATAGCAACGCCTGCCTGCTGGCAGGTTCAGACTACTTTGATGGAGCACCCGTCGATCATGTCACTCAGCAAAAATTGCATGAATCTCGGCCTACGACCGACTCTCGGTCTACGACTGACCGTTATCGCGCTGGCCGCATCAGTGGCGGGCTGCGGTCTGAATCCGTTTGCCGATGACGACGAAGCCCCGGCGCCTGTCCAGCGAACGACGACGGCGCCCAGTCGCTCGCCACCTATGGCCTCTGAGGCCCCCACAAGCCAGCCGACCTACGAACCGCAACTGGTTGAGCAAACGGAGTCCCGAACCCCGCTTGCCGAAGGCCATCCCGACGAATATACCGTCCAGGTCGGTGACACGCTTTGGGATATCGCCGCATCGTTTCTTAAAGACCCGTGGTATTGGCCCGAAGTCTGGTATGTCAATCCGCAGATTGAAAACCCGCACCTTATTTTTCCGGGCGATGTACTCGCCCTGGTTCATGTCGACGGTAGGCAACGTGTCACCACGGTTAGCAGGGGAGCGGCATATCGCTTGTCGCCACAGGCCAGATCGACGCCTTTAAGCGAAGCAATCACCAGTATTCCGTATGAGAAAATAGCTGCGTTCCTGTCCAAAGGGCTCGTTCTCGAGAAAGGGCAGGTGGAAAAACTACCGTATATCGTTGCGACACGTGGCGATCACATGATGGCTGCTGCTGGCAACGAAGTGTACGTACGCGGCCTCTCGGCGGCCCAGCTAGGCACGCAATACAGTGTTGTTCACGTCGGCGAGCAGTTACGGGATCCCGACGACGACAAGCTTATCGGCTACGCGGGAATCTATGTCGGTGAAGGTTTACTGGCTCGCGGTGGCGACCCGGCTACCGTCGCACTGACAGATACCAATCGCGAGGCGCTCGGTGGCGACCGCCTCATCCCGGAAGCCATTGAGATTCCGCTGAATTTCTTTCCGAAGGCCCCCGATACGGAGATTGATGGTCGCATCATCTTGGTAGTGGGTGGCGTGTCTATGATCGGTCAGTACCAGGTAGTGGTCCTGAACCGTGGCGCACGGGACAGTCTGGCGCCGGGAGACGTCCTGACGATTTTCCAGACGGGCGAAGTTGTGCCGGACCATTATGCAAGCGGTTCGATGTTTCGCAACGAAAAGGTCAAGTTGCCGGATGAGAAAGCCGGCACGCTCATGGTATTTAAGGTATATGACCGTATTGGGTTCGGGCTCGTGATGGAGGCAACCACCCCGATTCACGTACTCGACGCCGTACGCAACCCCGACTGATCAAAGCCTGAAAACGGGCCGGTACTCTTTACGGGGTGCCGGCCCGTTTTTATTGGGCGGATAATTTGCTGTCAGGGGATTTTATGCGCGATAAGGACCGAGCCTGGCTGATTCTGGCCAATGCACGAATCGGCATCGACAAACTCACCGCGCTTCTGGATGCATATGGCGCCGTAGAAAAAGTCGTACGCCTGAGCGCTGCTGCTTTATCGAAATCCGGCGTCAATGATGAAGCCCGCGCAGCGATTCTGAATCCCGACGAGGATTCCATTGCCAAATCCCTTGCCTGGCTGGAAAAACCGGAGAACCGGATAATTCCCTGTGATTCTGATGACTATCCGGAGCTATTGCAGCAAATTCCGGGCCCACCCACTCTCCTATATATTGTCGGTAACGCTGACGCTCTTCACCTGCCGGCCCTGTCGATCGTAGGCAGCCGAAACCCGACCCGCGGCGGCAGAGAAAATGCTTACGAGCTTGCGAAGCACCTCGGGGGATGCGGCTTCTGCATTGTCAGCGGGCTGGCGCAGGGCATCGACACGTCGGCGCACAAGGGCGCACTCGATGCCGATGCGATGACCGTGGCCTTCCTGGGCCATGGAATCGACCGCGTGTACCCGGCAGGCAATCGCGATCTCGCGCATCGAATTTCACAAAATGGCGCGTTGGTGTCCGAATACCCACTCGGCAGTCCGCCTCGCCGTGAGCATTTTCCGCAGCGCAACAGGCTCATCAGCGGCCTGAGTCTGGGTACGCTTGTCGTCGAGGCCGCACGGCGCAGTGGCTCCCTTATCACGGCCCGGCTGGCCGGCGAACAGGGCCGCGAAGTATTTGCAATTCCCGGCTCTATCCACAGCCCGCTGTCCCGTGGCTGCCATCAATTGATTAAGCAGGGCGCCAAACTTGTCGAAAGTGCGGAAGACATCGTCAGCGAGTTAGGCGCTCTCGCCGGGCATATTATGCAAAACGATTCCGACGCAGAGCATCACGAGCCCGCGCGTACCGACCATGATGCCGACTATGAGATTCTGCTGAATGTCCTGTCCTATGATCCCGCCAGCGCCGATGAGCTTGCCGAAGATTCCGGATTGACGATCGATCAGGTTTCCTCCATGCTTCTGATCCTGGAGCTCGAGGAAAAAATCGAGGCGCTATCTGGTGGCAAATACTTAATACGGAATAAATAGGGGGCGACTCCAGGCATGAAAGAAAATGTACTCGATGTGCTGATGTATCTTTTCGAGACCTATGTCGACGCAGAAGAGGAACCGGAACCGGATCAGAACGAACTTCGCGACGAGCTTGCCAGAGCTGGTTTTGGCGACATTGAAATCGATCATGCACTGGACTGGCTCGACGGGCTCGCAGAAAACCGGGGCGGCCTGACGTACAACCCGCAGACAGCACACGGAACGCGGATATACAACGATGTCGAGCTGGCCCGTCTCGATGCGGGCTCTCGCGGTTTCATAACCTATCTCGAACAGATTGGAATTCTGTCGCCGCCTCAGCGCGAAATACTGATCGATCGCCTTCTCGCGCTGGAAACGCCGGACATCGATGTTGAGCAAATCAAGTGGGTCGTACTGATGGTTTTGTTCAGTCAACCCGGCCAGGAACTTGCTTATGCCCGCATGGAAGACCTGGTTTTCGATGAAAGCGCAGGAGCGGTACATTAATAATATTTCTTGACACCGAGAAGCCAAGCATGTAATTCAACCGCGGCAATGTCTGCGGTTTTTATTTTCTGAGTTGAGAAAGCCTTAAGGAATGTCCAAGAATCTTGTCATAGTTGAGTCGCCTGCCAAGGCGAAGACAATTAGCAAATATCTGGGTAAAGACTTTGACGTCATGGCCTCGTACGGCCATGTCCGCGACCTTGTGCCCAAAGAAGGCGCGGTGAATACTGATGATGGCTTCACAATGAAGTATCAGATCATCGAGCGAAACGAAAAACATGTCAACGCTATCATACGTGCGCTAAAGAAAGCAGAAGCACTGTACCTCGCGACTGACCCGGATAGAGAGGGAGAGGCGATATCCTGGCATTTGGTAGAGCTTCTCAAAGAAAAAAATGCGCTGAATGACAAGCCCGTCCACCGGGTCGTCTTTCACGAGATAACGAAAACCGCTATCAAGGAAGCAATTGAGCATCCCCGCGACATTTCGGGCGATCTCGTCAGCGCACAGCAGGCGCGGCGGGCGCTCGACTATCTCGTCGGTTTCAATCTTTCCCCGTTGCTGTGGAAAAAAGTTCAGCGGGGATTGTCTGCCGGGCGCGTACAGAGCCCGGCGTTAAGGATGATTGTCGAAAGAGAGCTGGAAATCGAAGCTTTCAAAGCTCGCGAGTACTGGACCATCGAGGCAGACGTGAGCAAGATCGGGCAGTCATTCGTATCGCGACTCGTTCGATATCGTGGTGAGAAAGTCGAACAATTCAGTTTCGAAACCGAGGATTCGGCCAGGGAGGTCGAAAAGACGATTCTCGATGCTGCTGATGGAAAACTGACGGCCGTCAGCGTCGAGAAAAAGAAGCGGAGACGGAATCCTGCAGCGCCGTTCACTACTTCTACCCTGCAGCAGGAAGCCTCACGCAAACTCGGTTTCAATACACAGTGGACAATGCGTGTCGCCCAGCGCCTGTACGAGGGCATCGAGCTTGCCGATGAAGGCAACGTCGGCCTGATCAGCTATATGCGCACGGATTCCGTCACCCTTGCAAGTGTCGCCGTGGACGAAATACGTAATGTCATCGCCGACCGTTACGGTCCCGAGAATGTTCCCGAGTCTCCCCGCCAATTCAAGACGACAGCAAAGAATGCCCAGGAGGCACACGAAGCAATCCGGCCAACATCAGCCGCACGCACCCCGGACTCGCTCAAGGGCAAGTTGGACAAGGATCAGCTGAAGCTTTACACCCTGATCTGGCAACGTACGATGGCATGTCAGATGGTTCCTGCAGTATTCGACACGGTCACGCTCGAAATGGCGGCCGGTGCGGACAGCGACGACGGGCATCGTTTCCGTGCGAACGGTTCCGTTCTCGTCGCGCCTGGATTTATGGCCGTCTATCAGGAAGGCAAGGATGACATCAGCAACGACGAAAGCGATCGCTTGTTGCCGGAAGTCGCCGAAGGCGACGTCATCATCCTCGATGAATTACGTCCCGAACAGCATTTCACGGAACCGCCACCCCGATTCACTGAAGCGAGTCTTGTCAAGACGCTTGAGGAATACGGAATCGGCAGGCCCTCAACGTACGCAAGCATCATCGCGACACTCAAGAACCGCGAGTATGTCGAAATGGATGGCAAGCGTTTTATCCCGACCGACATCGCCCGAATCGTCATCGGTTTCCTGACCGAACATTTCACGCAATACGTCGATTACGACTTTACGGCAAAGCTCGAAGACGACCTCGACGAAATATCGCTCGGCAAGAGAAAGATGATCCCGTTACTCGAGAGCTTCTGGAAACCGTTTTCCGATCTCGTCGAAGATAAAGAAGAGAGCGTGACTCGCGAGCAGGTAGCGCAGGCACGCGATCTCGGCGTCGATCCGAAGTCCGGCAAGCCGGTCACGGTACGCATGGGACGCTATGGCCCGTTCGTTCAGATCGGCACAAAGGATGACGAGGAGAAACCGAAGTTTGCGGGCCTGCGTCCCGGGCAAAAGATGAACGATATTACGCTGGAAGAGGCCTTTGAGCTCTTCAAGCTTCCGCGCGACCTGGGGCAGACGGTGGATGGTCTGCCGGTATCGGCGAGCGTTGGCCGGTTTGGTCCGTACGTTCGTTACGGCGACAAATACGTTTCACTCCGCGGTGACGACGACCCTTATACGATTGAGTTGCCACGAGCCCTCGTATTGATTGAAGCCAAGAAGATCGAGGATGCCAATCGCATCATTCAGGATTTCGAAGACGAAGGCATTCAGGTGTTGAATGGTCGTTATGGCCCGTACGTTACGGACAAGACCAAAAATGCGCGCGTGCCCAAGGACCGTGAACCGAAATCGCTGACGCTGGAAGAATGCAAGGAATTGCTCGCCGCAGCGCCTGTCAGGGGCCGGCGTGGCAAGAAGAAGATAACGAAGGCCAAAAACGTCGCGGCAAAGAAGACCACGAAGAAGAAACCGGCGAAGAAAAAGACCAGGAAGAAGAAGAAAACTGCGGCCGGCAAGGAACCCGGCGGCACTGACGCCTAGAGGAACAGGTGCGC
>Ga0164320_10000502_pt1 | contig 12899 bp, 14 predicted proteins | sample GuaBasSediGuay11_FD_113736 | JGI IMG/M metagenome (GOLD analysis project Ga0164320, IMG submission 113736) | Subseafloor sediment microbial communities from Guaymas Basin, Gulf of California, Mexico - Guay11, Core 4567-28, 0-3 cm | ecosystem: Environmental > Aquatic > Marine > Hydrothermal...
AGGATCGCGAAGCTACCGGAACCGGCACAACCTGAATGTGAAACGAGTGATGCCCAGAGACGATAAAACAAGGCATAGCGCAGGCGCCAACCCGGTGCGGCGGCGCTTCCTGTTCGCCTGTGCTGGCGCCGCTGGCAGCCTGCTACTCCCACCCCCCGTCATGGCCTATGCCATCCCGGGGCGTGAACGTTTCCTGAATCTTTTGCAGCTGCATACCAACGAGCGGCTACGCGTCACCTATTGGGCCGACGGGGCCTTCGACTACGGCGCACTTGACCAGCTCAATCACCTGCTGCGCGACCACCGCAACGGTGAGCAGCAGCAGATCGACACGGCCCTGCTGGACCTGCTCCACCGGCTGCAGAAGCAGCTGGGCCGGCATCGCGACATCCACATCATCTCCGCCTACCGCTCTCAGAAAACCAACACCATGTTGCGCAAGGTCGGCAACGGTGTCGCCAAACGCAGCCTGCACATGAAGGGTCGGGCGATCGACATTCGCGTACCTCATGTCACGACCGAAGAACTCTATTCGGCAGCAAAGGGACTGAAAGGCGGCGGCGTGGGCATCTACCGCAAGTCGCGCTTCGTTCACCTGGACACCGGGCGTATCCGCTACTGGTAGCCACCCGGCACGGCTCGGACTGCTCGCGTATCAGCCGCCCTCGTTACCAAGCACTTCGGCGAACATGTCACGGTCGACGTTGCCACCGCTGAGCACCACCGCGACCCGCTTTTCGGCGAGCTGATTCCGCTCCTGAAATGCCGCGGCGGTGGCCGCCGCACCGGCTCCCTCGCTGACATTGTGGGTGGTTTCGTAGAGCATGCGCATGGCCGCAGCGATTTCGTCATCAGTGACCTGGACGACCCGATCAACGCCCTGCCAAATCAGTTCGAGCGCCTCCGCCACCGGCGTGCGGCAGGCCATACCGTCGGCCAGCACGGTCGTCACCGGCCGTTCAACCAGCGCATGGGTTGAATAGGAGTCGGCGTACGCGGTGGCGTGGGCCGAGACGACACCGACGATCTCGGTGCGTGCCCCGACTGCGGCAAACGCGGAAAGCATGCCGCAGATGCCCGATCCGAGGCCGATAGGTACGTAGGTTATGTCGATGGCATCGACCGCGGAGAACAGTTCCATGCTGTAGGTGGCGACCCCACGGATCAGCAGCGGATGGAACGACGGGACCATGCGCAGCCCGCCCTCATCGGCGAGTTCGCGTGCATGCTCCAGGGATGCCTGGAAATCATCACCATGTTCGACCAATTCGGCTCCGAGCGCACGCATGGCCGCGTTCTTTTCGACGCTATTGCCATGCGGAACGACGATGGTCACCGGCAGGCCGAGCTGACGCGCGGCGAAAGCGACCGACTGCCCATGGTTGCCACGGGTCGCACTGATCACGCCCGCCGGGCGAATACCGCGGGCGGCGAGATCGTCGAAATAGACCAGACCGCCGCGCAGCTTGAAGGCGCCGGTTGGAGTGTGGTTTTCGTGCTTGACCCAGATCTCGGTACCGAGCCGCTCGCACAACAGCGGCCAGCGGTACTGCGGGGTCGGCGGCACGACCGCATGCACGATCTCGGTCGCCCGCGCGATCTGCGCTCTTGACGGCAGTTCTTTCACGGCAAACGAACGCAGCGGCTCACGACGCTAGACACTGAATCTGGGGAGGGCTTGCGCGAGATCAGCAGAGGCGAGCGCCGGCTGGCATGTCGGGGGCCAGCCGGGCGCGGGTCGAATACGGTCAGGCGGCCTCGTTTGCCTGCTCGCTGGCCCCGTACAGCGTGACCAGGTCGCGCTGGCTCAGGATGCCGATCAATCCACCGTCGTCGTCGGTAATCGGCAGGTGGCGGATATGGTGTTTCAGCATCAGCTTGCGCGCCACCTCGTAGCTCGCGGCAGGACGGCAGGTGATGACGGCACCGATCATCAGTTCCGAGGCTTTCAGGGCAAGCGCGGCGTGACCATCCAGTGCCAGCGCCCGAACTATGTCCCGCTCCGAAATCATGCCGCAGAGACCACCATCGTCGTCGACGATCGGCAACGCACCGACGTTGTGGTGAGAAATCAGTGATGCCAGCCGGTCCAGTGTCATGTCCCGTTTTGCGCAGACGAGCTTCTCGGCGGGTCCTGTCATCAAATCGATTACCTTCATGGCTCCTCCTCTCTTGTCTGTGCTGGACTCGCGGTCGCCGCGCCGTCCAGAGATCACCGAACATAACAGCCTCGGGAAAGTTACGTCTATTTGATTTGCTTATCGTAACCATAAGGTCCACGGCCACGACACGACAGATCCAGCCCGATAATTTATTAAATAACAGCTATTAATCAGGCAGTTGCCTTGACTTTCTTGACGACACGGACGGACTCGATCCGGGTTGCCGGGTACTGGCCGCCGGCATCCTTCTCCAGGTACTTGATCATGTCCCAGACCGTCAGCAGTGCGGCGCTGACTGCGGTCAGGGCCTCCATCTCGACACCGGTCTTGTAGACCGTGCTCACCGTCACCGTAGCCGTGACACCATCATCCTCGACCGTCAGGCCGGTCTCGACCCCGGTGATCGGAATCGGGTGGCAGAGTGGCAGGATGCGCGGTGTGTCCTTGACCGCCTGGATCGCGGCCACGCGCGCGGTAGCGATCGGGTCGCCCTTCTTGGTCGTACCGGCGCGAATCTCGGCAATCGTCCCCGGCAGCAGAATCAATCTGCCCTCCGCCGTCGCGGTGCGGAGCACCTCGGGCTTGAGCCCGACCTCGACCATTTCTGCCACGGCAACCTCCTCTTTAAAGAAAATGGGACTTCTGGATGTTGTGGTTATTCCGGGCGTGTTCAGCCCGGTGTGTTGTGCTCGACCCAGCGCTCTCGATCACCGAGTTGCTCTTTCTTCCAGAATGGGGCCCGGGTCTTCAGTTCCTCGATCAGGAAACGGCAGGCCTCGAGAGCCGCGACCCGATGCCCCGACCAGGCGGCAACCAGGACAATCGGGTCGGTAGGTGAAAGCTTGCCGACACGGTGGACGATCAGGGCATCCGCCAACTCCCAGCGCTTTACGGCCTCGTCGCGCAGCTTCTCCAGCGCCTTTTCGGTCATACCCGGGTAGTGCTCGAGTTCCATAGTGGTGATGTCGTCACCTTCGTTCAGATCACGCATGAAGCCAATGAACGTGGCTGCGGCCCCGATGCGGTTCGCCTCGCCGCGCGGCGTGTAACCGGCCAGCTCAGCATAAGGATCGAAGGGCTCGGCAGTGATGCGAACCGTCATGCCGTGCCCCCGGTGACCGGCGGGAAAAAGGCCACCTCGTCGCCGTCGACGACCGGCTGGTCAGCCTGTGCATAGTCCATGTTGACCGCCATCAGCACGCTGCCAGCGAGCGGCTGGTCCGGGGCGACGCGCGCCCAGACGTCGGCAACCGTGGCGATGCCGTCGACGGGCAACTCCATGCCGTCGCTGCCGAGGCGTTCACGCAAACTGGCGAAGATCTTGACCTGGATACTCATCAACTTTGATTTCCGATTGCCATTACCCGATGTCACGGCATTGTAGCCCCGTCGCGACGCCGGTCCACTGGTGGGGCTGCGCACGCCCGGTTCGGACGCTAGACTAGCCGCCTTTCACCAAACCCCGGCCATCTCAACATGCACAGCGTCTTCGCCACCGTCCCCTGCGTAACGGGAGGCCGTCCATGAGCCGTGCGGTTCCAGCCGGTGGCGTCACTGGACTGATCCTCGCTGGCGGCCAGGCACGGCGCATGGGGGGTGAGGACAAGGGGCTGATCGAACTTTGCGGCCAACCGATGATCGCGCACGCCCTGGCCGCCCTCGCACCCCAGGTCGACAGCCTACTGATCAACGCCAACCGTCACCTCGACCGTTACCAGGTATGCGGTGATCGCTACGGGGCCGGAGTGGTCAGCGACACCCTCGAGGGCTACCAGGGCCCACTGGCTGGTATTGCCCGCGGCCTGGCCGCCTGCACTACCGAGTACCTGGTGTGCGTGCCATGCGACAGTCCACTGGTGTCCGCCGAGCTGGTTGCCCGGCTGGAGGCCGCTCGCCAGGTCGCCGACGCCGAGATCAGCGTGGCCTTCTGCGGTCGGCTGCAGCCGGTTTTCGCACTGCTGCCAACATCGCTGCTGCCGAGCCTGGAGATTTATCTGGCCGCGGGTGATCGCAAGATCGACCGTTGGTATCATCAGCACCGGGTCGCCGAGGCCGATTTCTCCGACCGGCCCGAGCAGTTTCTTAACGTCAACACCCCGGAAGAGCATGCCGAGCTCGAACGGAAACTGGTCGAGATGGAGCGATGCCCGTGAGCCATACCCCACCGATCCTTGGCTTTGTCGCCTACAGCGGCACCGGCAAGACCACGTTGCTGACCCGGGTCATACCCCTGCTACGCAAGGCCGGCCTGCGCATCGCGCTGATCAAACACGCCCACCATCGGTTCGACATCGACACCCCGGGGAAGGACAGCCACCGGCTGCGCCAGGCCGGGGCCGAACAGGTAATGATTGCCTCGCGCGGACGCTGGGTCTGGATGGCCGAAACCCCGGACCAGGACGAGGCACGCCTTGACGAGTTGCTCGAACGGCTCGGCCAGGTCGATGTCGACCTGATCCTGATCGAGGGTTTCAAGCACGAACGCTACCCGAAAATCGAACTGCACCGTGTCGAACTGAACAACCCACGCCTCTATCCCGAAGATCCCGACATCATCGCCGTCGCCTGTGACGGCCCGTTGCTGCCGGTAACCCAACTGCCACTCCTCGACATCAACGATCCCGAGGCGATTGCCGCCTTCATCATCGAACGCCTGCGTGGTGAACTCGGGAACCAACCGGAAGCCGTCGCATGAACCACAAAACTGACCCCCACGACTGCTGCGGCCCCGACGATGACGTCAAGCCACTCTCCGTCGACCAGGCACTGCAGCGCATCGTCGGGCTGGTCGAACCGCTCGCTGGCCAGGAGCGCGTCGCCACCCGTGCCGCCCTCGGCCGGGTACTGGCCAGTGACGTCAACGCCGTGGTCGATGTCCCGCCCTATACCAATTCGGCAATGGACGGTTTCGCGTTGCGCGGGGACGACCTCGATCTCGCCGCCAGCGACGGTCTGCGCCTGATCGGTGAGTCGTTCGCTGGTCACCCGTTCGCCGGCACGGTCGGTGCTGGCGAGTGTGTCCGTATCATGACCGGCGCGGTAATGCCGGACGGTGCCGACACCGTGGTCATGCAGGAAGCGACCAACGTCGACGGCGACACGGTGCACGCGGCTCCGGGCGGCAAGCACGGCATGAACGTGCGCCAGGCCGGCGAGGATCTGCGCGCTGGTGGCATCGCCCTGACCGCGGGCACCCGGCTGAAGCCGGTCGATATCGGCCTGCTGGCCTCGGTAGGCATTGCCGAGGTACCGGTCTGGCGCCGGATCAGGGTCGCCTTCTTTTCCACCGGCGACGAGCTCTGCTCGATCGGCGAACCGCTGCGCGAGGGCTGCCTGTTCGACAGCAACCGCTACACCCTTTACGGAATGCTGACCCGCTTGGGTGCCGAGGTGATCGACCTCGGCGTCATCCGTGACACCCGCGAAGCGATCGAGCAGGCGTTTCGTGATGCCGCGGCCATGGCCGACGTGGTGATCACCTCGGGAGGGGTCTCGGTCGGCGAGGCCGACTTCGTCAAGGAAACCCTGGACCGGCTCGGTGGCATCGATTTCTGGCGTATCGCCATGAAGCCGGGCAAACCACTCGCCTTCGGCCGCCTGGACGAAGGCGCCTACTTCTTCGGCCTGCCCGGCAACCCGGTGTCAGTGATGGTCACCTTCTACCAGTTCGTACAACCGGCGCTGCGCCGCCTGGCCGGAGAACAGAGCGGACCCGAGCTCTGGCTACGTGCGCCCTGCCTGACACGGCTGAAAAAGTCACCCGGACGCACTGAGTTCCAGCGTGGAGTGCTGACCACCGGACCTGACGGTCAACTCGCCGTACAGACCACCGGCGCACAGGGCTCGGGAGTTCTCCACTCGATGAGTATCGCCGACTGCTTCATCCGCCTGCCGGAGGATAGCGGGGACGTGGAACCTGGGACCGTAGTGGACGTGCAGCCTTTCAACGGCATTGTCTGACCGGATCGACCGACCTATTTATATATTATTAAGATTAGATATATGTAATAACTTATTGTTATTGCAGTCTAATTAAGCACGCCTGGCACTGTCAGGCCGAACACCGGGATGGGCGCCTCGAACTCGGTGCCGTCCTCGGCATGCATGTGGTAGTGACCTTCCATGGTCCCGACCGGGGTACGCAACACCGCCCCGCTGGTGTACTCGAATACCTCTCCGGGCTCCAGGGTCGGCTGGTGGCCAATGACCCCCTCCCCATCGACAATCTCCTCACGACCGTCGGCATCGGTGACCAACCAGTGACGACGCAGCAGCGTGGCCGCCACCTCGCCGACATTGCGTATGGTGATGGTGTAGGCAAAGGCAAAACTCGGCTCGGTCGAATCGGACTGCTCGGGCAGATATTCGACCCGGGTGGAGATGTCGATACGGTAAGGTGTCATGGCAGTCAGACGTTGCTCGCCGCACCGGCACGTTGTCGGTCAGCCTCGCCCCACTGGCAGAAGGGATGCTTCACCAGAGCCACATTGTAGTAACGGGCATCCTCGGTCACCTCGGCACCGAGCCAGGTCGGCGACTCGAAGGCCTCGTCGGCCGCGTCGAGTTCAATCTCGGCGACCACCAGGCCGGCGTTGTCACCGGCAAAGACGTCGATTTCCCAGAGATGCTCGCCATGACGGACACGAAAACGGGTCTTTTCGATCAGCGGCCCATGGCAGAGTTCGTCGAGGATGATTTCGGCATCCGCCACCGGGATCGGGTATTCGAACTCACGCCGTGTGGGGCCGACCGTGGCTCCCTTGAGGTTGAGTCGGGCCTGCGTGCCGCTGAGGCGCACCCGCACCGAGCCCTGGGCACTGCCGGCCAGATAGCCCTGGCGCATCACCTCGCCGGCATCGCACTGTTCGCGCCAGCCCTCGCTGGCGACCAGGAACTTGCGCTCGATTTCGTAACTCATCGTTCTCCTTCCGTGTGCTGCAATCTTAGGCAATGCAAAGCCGGTTGGGTATGCGCGCAGGTGCCGGGATGAAGGGAATCGCGATGGCGCTCGGCACGCTCCTGGCTGGTCTACTGTTCGGTGGGCTGCTGCTGACCGGCTGGCTCTACCTGATCCAGGACCGCCTGCTCTACTTCCCCATATCCGATCTGGCCGGTGATCCGGGTCAGCTGGGTCTTGAATTCGAAGACGTGTGGTTGACGACGGCCGATGGCGAACGCCTGCACGCCTGGTACCTGCCCCACCCACAAGCACGAGGCGCACTGCTGTTCCTGCACGGCAACGCCGGCAACATCAGCCATCGCCTCGATAGCCTGGCTATCTTCCACCGTCTGGGGCTGGCCACCCTGATCATCGACTACCGCGGCTACGGCAAAAGCAGTGGCACCCCCAGCGAACACGGCACCTACCTCGACGCGGACGCGGGATGGCAGCACCTGGTCACAGCACGCGGTTTCTCACCTCGGCAGATTGTCCTCTTCGGCCGCTCGCTGGGTGGGGCCATAGCGGCGCATGCCGCCGTCGAGCACCGGCCCGCCGCCCTGATCATCGAGTCGACCATGAGCTCCGTCGCCGATTTCGCGGCCGAACTCTATCCCTGGTTGCCCGCGCGCCAGCTGACCCGCCACGTCTACCCGGCGGTGGACACGGTAGCGGCCTATCCTGGCCCGCTATTGGTCGCACACAGCCCGGACGACGAGATCGTGCCCTACCATCACGCGGCGCGCCTGTTGGCCGCAGCAGGTGATCGCGGGCAGCAGCTCAATCTGCGTGGCGGCCACAACGACGGTTTCCTGGTCACCGGCGAGGCCTATGTCGCGGGTCTCGACACCTTCTTGACCGATGTGCTGCCGCAGTGATGACATGGTTGTCGGGCTGAAGCCCGACCTACATGAAGAGAAGAACGTTTTATTGACCGCTGTAGGTCGGACTTCAGTCCAACATTTGGAAGCGGAATCACCACCGTTGTCGGGCTGAAGCCCGACCTACGGAAGAATAACCCGTGTTCCTGACTGCTGTAGGTCGGACTTCAGTCCGACACGGGAGTCGCGATCACCACCGCGAATCGGCCAGCCCGGAGCCTCAAGTTACTTCAAACAGTGCCAGCGCCTCGGCGTGCGCCGTGTGCGGAAACATGTCGACCACCCCCGCCGTTACCAACCGGTAGCCGTGGTCACGTACCAGTTCCGCGGCATCGCTCGCCAGCGTAATGGGATTGCAGGAGACGTAGGCGATCCGGCGTGCACCGAGCGCGGCGAGCGGCGCCAAGGCCCGGCCCACGCCAGTGCGTGGCGGATCAAGCAGCACCCGGTGCACGGTCGTTCCGGGCTCGACCAGTGGACCGGGGTCGTCGGAGTAGAGGTCACGTGCCGCAAAGATCGCATTGCCCACGCCGTTACGCTCCGCGTTGGCCTCGGCCCTCGTGACCAGGCTCGCACTGCCCTCGAGGCCAATCACCCGACCGGCACGCCGTGCTAGCGGCAGCGGGAAGTTCCCGATACCACAGAAAAGGACCAGCACCATCTCTGTGGGCTGAGGTTCGAGCCAGGCCACGGCCGTGCTGACCAGCCGTCGATTCAGCGGCCCGTTCACCTGGATGAAGTCACTCGGACCGAAGGTGAATTCCACGTCGAATTCGGGCAGGGCATAGGTCAGGTCGGGCGGCGGACCGCCATCGAGGCCGACAATGCTCTGCTCACCACCCGGCTGTAGGCAGAGCGTCACATCGTACTCGTCGGCAAACGCATGCAGCGCCACCAGGTCGCTGTCTGTCGGCGGATCGAGGGTGCGCAGTACCAGGACCGCCATATCGTCACCCGCCGAGACCTCGACCTGCGGCAGCCGCTGACTCAGCGTCAGGCGACCGATCAGCCGGCCGAGCGGTTCGATCAGTCGTGCCACCTTCTCGATCAGCACGTGGCAGGTCGCCATGTCAGCGACATAGCTGTTACCACGTTCACGGAATCCGACCAGCACCCGCCCCTTGGCCGTCACTAGCCGGGCACCGAGTCGCGCTCGCCGCCGGTAGTGCCAGGACGGGCTGGGCAGCGGCTCCAGCACCCGCTCGGGGATGACATCCGCCGCGGCAAGTTGATCCAGCAACCGCTGCTGTTTCAACGCCAACTGCGCCTCCGGCGCCTGGTGCATCAGGCTGCAGCCACCGCAGACCACGAAATGCGGACAGCGCGGCACCACTCTTTCAGCACTCGGCGTGAGCACCCGGGTCACTCGCTCCGGGCGCGGACGACGGCCGCCACGCAACTCGATCACCACCTGCTCACCGGGCAGCCCACCGTGGGCCGACAGCTCGCGACCGTCGACGGTGACCACGGCACGCCCCTTACCGTCGAGCCCCTCGACCGTGGCCACCCTTGGGACCGGCGGACGGTTGTTCCTGCGAGCCACGATTCAGTGCCCTTCCAGCGGTTTGCCGCCGGAAAGATCGCGCCCGGCGGCGAAATACCAGGCGGTCGCGGCCAGTTGCAGAACGAACATCATCCCGAATGCGGCACGGTAACCGTCCAGCGCATAGTGGCCGTCACTACTCGGCCAGAGATCGATCACCGCACCCATCGCCCACTGACCGGCGAAGGCGCAGACGAAAACCAGCAGGTTGAGCCCGGTATTGACGCGACCAGCGAGCGCCGCCGGGAAGCGCTGCGACAGCACCGCATAGGGCAGGATGCCGACCGTGCCGAAGAAGCCGAACAGCAGCCACAACGGCCAGGCCATTTCGCGCCAGCCGATGATCAGCAACAGCTGCACGCAGAGAAAGACCAGCACCCCGGCCTCCGCCACCCGCAACGGTCGGCCGGTGCGTTGCGCCAGCGTGCCAAGACTGATGAAACCGGCAATCATCGCCACCGACACGGTCGCCAGGACCACAGCGACACCGGACCGGTCGAAACCGCCGACATCCCGCAGCCAGGGCCCGGACCACAAACCCTGGATCGACAGGAACGAAGCCTGTGACATCACCGTCCATGGTGCGATACGCCAGAACAGGCGATTAGTGAAGACCCGGGAAATACCGCGCACCTGGTCACCCAGATGCATGCCGTGCTGCGGCTCCTCGCGATCGGGGACGGTAAAAAAAATCAGCACGGCAACAGCCAGCGTCAGCACAGCGAGCAGCATGAACACGCCGCGCCAATCGGTGAAACCGAGCGCGAATTCGACCGGTTGTGTCGCCGACAGGGCCCCGAGACCTCCGGCCGCCATCTGGAAACCGTTGACCTGCGGCAACCGCTCGCGCGGGAACCAGAGCACGAAGGCCTTGAAGGCGGCCATCAGGCAGGCCGAGACACCAAAGCCGATCAGGCCACGGCCGATGGTCAGGCCAAGCACCGAATCGCTGCTGGCAAATATCCATGCCCCAGCCGCGGCAAACAGCAGCAGCCCCGCCTCGGTACGACGCGGACCGTAACGGTCGAGCAGAATGCCGAGCGGCAGCTGGAAGGCAGCGAACGTAAGAAAATAGGTGCTGGTCAGCAGCCCCAGTTCGGCCGCACCCAAGCCGACGTCACGGACCAGGTCGGGGGCGATGACGGCGTTGACCACCCGGAACAGATAGGAGAGGAAATAACCGCAGGCGAACGGCAGGAAGACGGCGAACCAGAGTTGCATTGGCCGTGGCGGCATCGAGGAGGCGTGCATCGACCGCATTATCCCGACCCCATGGTCGCGGTCCAGTGCTCAAGGGCTCGTCTATTGGGCCATGCGCAAAGTTCAGTTACTGTTCGCTTCGCCAAAAAGCGTATCTCTGCATTGGAAAAGCTTGGAATAGGCCCACTATTCCTGCACTTTTCCGCCTTGATCTACATTTTTTTGCTGTGCTCCTTAGTTACCGAACTTCACGCATGGCCCACTAGACGCTTGATGGCGATCATTGTCTTCCCGTCGGGTCACACCGATGATGATGTATGCACCATCTGGACACCCTCTTGAGCAACGGTCTTTTCGATCTCTCCATCTGGCAGGTGATTCTCATCACCCTGCTGTTGACCCATATCACCATCGCCGCGGTCACCATCTTCCTGCACCGGTCCCAGGCCCACCGAGCCGTCGATCTGCACCCGGTCGTCAGCCACTTCTTCCGCCCCTGGCTCTGGCTGACCACCGGCATGGTCACCCGCGAGTGGGTCGCCATCCACCGCAAGCACCACGCCACCTGTGAGACCGGGGACGACCCGCACAGCCCGCAGACCCATGGCATCCATACATTGCTGTGGCGCGGTGTCGAACTCTATCGCCATGCGTCGAAAGACCAGGCGATGCTGCAGCGCTTCGGACGTGGTACTCCCGACGACTGGCTCGAGCGCCATGTCTACGGAGTGCATCCGAACTGGGGCTTAGGCACGATGCTGGTCATCAATGTCGTGCTGTTCGGACCGATCGGCCTGACCATCTGGGCGGTGCGGATGATGTGGCTCCCGGTCTCGGCAGCCGGCGTCATCAACGGCCTCGGTCACTGGTGGGGTTACCGCAACTTCGAGACCGATGACGCCTCCACCAACCTGGTGCCGTGGGCGATCCTGGTCGGCGGCGAAGAACTTCATAACAACCACCATGAAGCCCCTGGCTCGGCCCGGCTGTCGGCGCGCTGGTTCGAATTCGACATCGGCTGGGCCTACATCCGCCTGCTACAGGTGATCGGCCTGGCCAGCGTGCGCAACGACGCCTACTCCCGGGCCAAGACTCCGATCGGCACCCTGCCCACCGCCGCGGTCATCGACAAGCGCTTCATCCGTGACGTCGTATTGCCGATCCTGCGCGAGGAGCGCAGTGGGCTGGACGCCGCCGGACGTCGTCTGCGGCGCAAGGCACGCTGGCTGGTACTCCGCCAGGCTTCACGCCTCGACGCCTGGCAGCAGGGACAGCTCGAACAACTGCTCGCCAGCAGCGCACGGTTGCGCACTGCCTACGAATCACGCCAGGTGCTGGCCGAGATCTGGCACCGCGCCGCCGGCGACCTGGAGACGGTGCGGCGCGACTTCCGCGACTGGTGCCAACGTGCCGAACAGAGTGGCGTCGGCCGGCTGAGCGATTTTGCCACCGCCCTGAGCGGCCAGTTGCTGCCCGCCCCGGCAATCTGAGCTTGACGCCAGGCGCCACCGGCCCGTAGGAGCGGCCCCTTTATGCCCCCTGGGTATAGGCCGCGATCCGACCGTGCCGACACGACCGTCGATCGGCCCGTAGGCGGGCCACCTACAAGGCATCCCGCCCCTGTAGTAGCGGCCCCTTTATGCCCCCCTGGGTACAGGCCGCGATCCGGCCTTGCCACAGCCTCCACCCCCAGCTTCACGACCGGCACGAGCGACGTGTAGACTCGCTGGATTAAGGTCCTGATCAGGAGTTCACCATGTTCACTGCCCAACCCGCCACGGAAGACACCCCCCTGCTGCTGCGAGAGGATCGCGACGGCATCGCCACGCTGACGATGAACCGCCCGGACATGTTCAACTCGTTCTCCAATGCCCTTCTCGACGACCTTCTGGCCGAGTTAGAGGCGATCGAGAATGATCGCTCGGTACGAGTAGTGGTAATCGCCGGTAACGGCCGCGCCTTCTGCACTGGCTGTGATCTCAAGGAGATGCGCGAGGACAGCTCCAAGGAGACCATGCGCGCGCTGTTCGACAAGTGCGCGCAGTTGATGCTGACCTTGACCCGCATCCCGCAGCCGGTGATCGCCAAGGTACACAGCATCGCCACCGCCGCCGGCTGCCAGTTGGTCGCCTCCTGTGACATGGCAATCGCCGCTGACAGCGCCCAATTCGCCG
>Ga0164320_10000504_pt1 | contig 12895 bp, 13 predicted proteins | sample GuaBasSediGuay11_FD_113736 | JGI IMG/M metagenome (GOLD analysis project Ga0164320, IMG submission 113736) | Subseafloor sediment microbial communities from Guaymas Basin, Gulf of California, Mexico - Guay11, Core 4567-28, 0-3 cm | ecosystem: Environmental > Aquatic > Marine > Hydrothermal...
ATCGGCTGCCTCTAGTGCTAACCTTGGGTTAGCATTACCACTAAACAACATCATATTGGAAATGGACATGGTTTCGCCTTTCTCCAGACTATTTAAAATATATGGCTGGGGTGCCAGGATTACTTCGGACATCCTGTCCTACGCCCTTCTGGGCCAGCGTCGCTACGCTTTGCTGTTCAATTTTGTTCCCGACAAAATTGTCGAACCTTCCAGGTTCTCGTCAGATAAACCTCTATCCCCGTAATTCAATTCTCCTGAATCACTATCAATGCAAATATATGGCTGGGGTGCCAGGACTCGAACCTGGGAATGCAGGGATCAAAACCCTGTGCCTTAACCAGCTTGGCCACACCCCAATATAATCTTTTCTCATAACATCACGAATGAATTCTTTTCAATTTCCGGATCGTTCATCCGCCAATCGTTCCAATAACGGGGATCTATTCTTCCCCTTTACAACATAACCTTGCCAATTTACTGGCAATTTCTCTTTCACCGCAGTGGCTTCAAGTGCATCAGGGAATGGTGCAAATAAACAGGCTCCTGTACCTGTTAGTTTTGCGGGTGCAAATTCTTCCAACCAATTCAGGGCATTTGCAACCTCGCGGTAGTGCTTTCGCACGACTGATTCACAGTCATTTACCCCCCCTCTCTCGAGGAAGTCGCGTATTGTGATTGGAGGTGTATTCCGTGTCAAATCACTTGTACCAAATACTGTCGCGGTTGCGACACTACATCCCGGGTGCACGACAAGATAAACGCTTTCTTCGGGTTCTATTGGAGTAAGGTTCTCACCGACACCTTCTGCCCAGGCCGCGTATCCATGGACAAAGACTGGCACATCTGCGCCTAGCGATAATCCGATACAGGCAAGCTCTTCAGGTGATAATCCCGTTTGCCATAATTCATTTAAAGCGACGAGTGTCGTTGCTGCATCAGAACTGCCGCCGCCTAAACCGCCACCTGCAGGTATTATTTTATTTACATTAATATCTACACCGAGCTTACAACCTGTTTTTTCTTTCAAGCACCGTGCGGCCCTAACTACCAAGTCATTATCTGCATCAACGCCCGGCATACTTGAACTTCGTTGAACTGTGTCTGACGCTAATACAGTGAAATCTATTTCATCTGTAAGTTCTATAAACTGAAATACGGTTTGTAACAGATGATAACCATCATCAGGCCGTTGACCCGTTATATGTAAGAAAAGATTGAGTTTTGCCGGCGCCGGCCATGCTGAACTTAACACGGTATTTTCCTGAATACTTTACATTTGGGTTTATCTAAAATAGCGATTTTATCTTGGCCAGCTATTGTCACAACATAGCCAGCATACAGACATCCTCATACATAAAAACAGGGCAATGATATCCACTATCGCGAACAAAAAGTGCATTTTTAGAGGTGCCCTTATGTTTTCCAGTTTTGGATTATCAACTTGAGTTGAATATTATCACTCTCAATGAATATTTTTTCTGGTAATGAAACACCATTATAATCGGTATAGCGTAAAACACTGATCTTGAAACCGGACTGTTTCATATTTGATAATCGCCCTTTATCATCAAGTAAGAGCTGGCTGAAATCTATGTTTGGATCAGGTATTCCTCGTACCCAATAGACTAGACCATCAAGGCTAATGTCCCAACCGAGCCCCTCATACAATAACTTTTCTGGTGTCTCAGCCATCATCACATTCTTTTTCGGATCTTGCATGATAACGCCATCAGACGTTCCTTTTAAAATGTAAGTCCCTTGTCCCAATGGGGCGACAACCCGTAATTCAAAATTTGAATGGTTTTGATTCCAATGCAAGGTTGCAGTCCCACTCTCCTTATCATTCTTTACTGCTATCCGTCCTTTGATTTTCCAGGAATTAATTCCACTGACCACGAGTTGATGCTCAAGCCATAACTGAGATTTTAAGCCTGAGTCAATTTTAGGAGATGAACTACATGCGCTTAGCAGAGAGACTGCTAGTAGTAGTAATAACCGATTCACGGTCTAAATCGTTCGATAATTTCCAGTAAGCGATCGTCTGTTGGCGTATCTTTGAGTGCGGTTTCCCATATTTCCTTTGCTGCCTGTTTATTACCCATAACCCAGAGCACCTCACCAAGGTGGGCAGCGATTTCAGGATCATTTCTCAATTCAAGCGCTTTTTGCAGAAAATCAACTGCCTCATCTAATCGACCCAGACGATATAAAATCCAACCCATGCTATCCAGTATATAAAAATCACCTGGACTTATTTCATATGCACGCTTTATATAATCATAAGCTTCATCATATCTTTCAGTTCGATCTGCAAGCGTATAACCCAGGGCATTTAACACCGTCGCATTTTCTGCATCATCTGCAATTATGGCCTTGAGATCGGTTTCAAGTATATCCAGACGTCCCATCTTTTCAGCTAGCATGGCACGTGAATAAAGCAGGTCTGGATGATTCTCCTCTTCTATTGCCTTATTTAAAGCATTCATTGCTTCCTGATAACGTTTTTCTTCGATAAGTATTTCACTCTCGGCTTGTATCAGGATAAGTCGATTTGAATCTTTTGGCTTTTCTATAGAACGAATATTACTCAGCGCTTTTTCAATATACCCTTGCTTTGCGAGTATAAGACTCAAACGAATTTGTGCATCCAGGTAATTATCACCACCATGCACGCCTTGATATAAATCACTGGCCTTATCCAATTCATCACTTTCTTCAGCTATACGACCCAAATAATAATTAGAATCAAAAACACGTTTCTTTAACTGAGTTAACCGGGTGAAATATCGCTCGGCATCATCAAGTCGATTGATTTGCAGATAAAGCAAACCAAGCGAAAAAAGTACATCGACATTGTTTGGTGCCTGAACTGACAGAATTTCAAACTGACGACGGGCATCATCAAAACGCTTCTCCTCTGTCAATAAACGCGCGTAGGCCATGCGCAAATTAAAATCATCATTCCGTTTTTCAAGGACGGCCTCAATCCATTTCAGGGCTTTGTTTGTTTCTCCCTTTTTCTGTAACAAGGTGATATAAGTCATCGCTGCTGCATCGTTCTCGGGCTTCATCTCAAGAACTCGCTCCAGTAAACCCTGTGAACGATCTACATCACCCATTCGCGCTGTTACATGGGCAAATGCATATAGTGCCTCTGCATCATCCATATGATTTTCCATCAAGCGTTCCATCAATTGCATGACTGCAGCCTGATCTTCTTCACGACCAAGAAAATTCGCAATCATCCAGAGTTTTTGATCAAATTTTCCGCGTGAACCTTCAAGAATAATTTCGAGATGATGTAAAGCCTGATCAATATCACCTTTACGCAAGGTCATTACCGTCAAGACCTGATGCGCATCCGGGCTTAATGGATCGACCTCGACCCAAAGAGTAGCTGCTTCATAAGCAGCATCATTATCACGCGCATAAACCGATATTCGCGTAGCACGTTCTATTACAACCGGATCACGCGTCGCCTTGGCCAGATCGAGGTAATTATCTACGGCGAGATCAATTTTTCCACGCTGGCCCGCTATCTCAGCAACCAGGACTTTAAACAGAATATCTTCAGTAAGTTCGATTTTCGGTCGTTCCGGTTTAATTCGTTCCGGTGCAGGAGCAGGTGGTATTGCAGCAGATTGTGAATCTGTACCAGGATCGTGATCAATAGTGATATCTTGTGGAACGGTTGCGCAGGCACCAATAAAAAGTGCCAGTAGAAATACTGATAAATAGCGCAAACCTTTATAATTTGAGAATGAAGACATTCTTTAACTCTTTATAACTGCTATTAAATAACCATTTTGTCAGATTGGGGCTGAAAATAATACTGTGTACGGCTTATCTGTATATTTATGACATAAACCACCTATTACTAGATTCAATACTGCCTGATTTGTTCACTGAGGACATTTGATTTATATTTACCATCAATTCATCAAAATCAAGAATTAGTCTATTTTTCCTTGTATTCAGCCAGATCATGGCACAGAATTTTCATTTAGATATCATTTAATTACCAATATCATGACGCTTATTGCTTACGGAATAAACCATTCGACAGCACCGATTGAAGTTCGGGAGAAGGTGAGTTTTGGTAGCGATATCATGTCAGACGCCCTGAATGAGTTAAAACACCAAAATGGCGTGCATGAAGCAGCAATTCTATCCACCTGTAATCGAACCGAGATTTATTGCAACATCGATAAGGAAAACCATCTCAACCCGATAGACTGGCTACATAATTTCCATGGCATGAAACAGGATCTATTGAAGCCATTTTTATATAAACATCCCGATGAAAATGCAGTACGTCATGTATTGCGTGTGGCAAGTGGACTTGATTCAATGATACTGGGTGAGCCACAAGTTTTGGGGCAATTAAAGGTTGCTTATCAGCAAGCCATTAGTGCCGGCAGCATCGGCCATCAATTGAATCGTCTTTTTCAGCATTCATTTCATGTTGCTAAAGAGGTACGAAGTAATACGGCTATAGGGAGTCACCCTGTATCCGTTGCCTATGCAGCAGTTCGATTGGCGCAACAGATATTTGGTGAACTGAAAGATCAAACTGCATTATTGATTGGTGCAGGCGAAACGATTGAACTTACTGCAAAACACCTCTATGACAATGGTTTAAGAAGAATGATTATTGCTAATCGAACATTGGAACGTTCGCAACGATTGGCAAGTGAATATTCTGTTTATGCAATACAAATTGGTGATATTCCAAAACACCTGGCAGAAGCCGACATTGTTATATCGTCTACGGCCAGTCCATTACCTATCCTGGGTAAGGGTGCGGTAGAAAGTGCGATAAAAACAAGAAAGCATAAGCCAATGTTTATGGTTGATATCGCTGTACCACGGGACATTGAAGTCGAAGTCGGTGATATGGATGATGTTTATTTATACAGTGTCGATGATTTAAAAAATATGGTGCAGGAAAATCTGCGCAGCCGTCAGGATGCAGCTATACAGGCTGAAAAGATTATTGACACCAAGGCACAAGAGTTTATGGATTGGCTTAGCTCACTTGATGCTGTATCGACAATCCGGGCATTACGCGGACAAGCTGAGCAGATTCAGAAAGATGTCATACAAAAGGGATTACTAAAACTTAGAAATGGTGCCGATCCTGAAATCATATTGATGGAAACAGCACGAAGTCTGACGAATAAATTAATCCATGTACCCAGTTCAAAATTAAGAAATGCAAGTGCTCAAAATAGAGACGACTTGTTACAAGCCGCCGAAGAGTTGTACAGCCTGAAAGAACGCACCGTTCAGAAAGACAAGAAACAGTAGCTGCAAGCTACTTAATATTTAAACAACCTAACCTTCCCAAGAATGTTTATTTCAAATTTATATAATAGAGAGCTTTGCATGGATAGAGATTTTGTTCCAAAGCGAGGCAAAAATACGCGCAGCAGCGGAGTTTATATATAATTTGTCGCTTCCCGACCCCACATTCGAGCATATTTTTAACGAAGTATTGAGACAAAAGATCATGCGTGCGAAGATCTCTTAAAAACCATGAAAGAATCACTACATACAAAACTTGAAAAACTGTTGGAACGTCAGGAAGAATTGGATGGCTTACTCTCTGATCCTGATGTTATTAATAACCAGAATAAATTTCGTGAATTATCACAGGAATATGCAGAAGTGCGCCCCATCGTAAGTTGCTTTAACGCGTATCGAAAAACAAGTGAAGACATCGAAAACGCACAGGAAATGTTAAAAGACAATGATAAGGAAATACAGGAACTTGCTCTTGAAGAACTTAATCAGGCAGAAGAAGTACATGAACGCCTTGAAAGTGAATTACAGGTCTTATTACTACCCAAAGACCCTGCCGACAACAGCAATATATTCCTCGAAATACGCGCGGGCACGGGTGGTGAAGAAGCAGCACTTTTTGCCGGTGATTTGATGCGTATGTATTCACGCTATGCTGAAACTAGAGGGTGGAAGATAGAACATATCAGTGCAGCAGAAAGTGATCTGGAGGGTTATAAAGAAGTCATATTACGTATCATTGGTGAAGGCGCCTATTCAAGACTCAAATTTGAATCTGGTGCGCATCGTGTGCAACGCGTGCCTGAAACCGAATCACAAGGTCGCATACATACGTCTGCGTGTACTGTTGCTGTATTGCCTGAAGCGGATGAAGTGAGTGAAATAGCCATAAATACGGCTGATCTGCGTATTGATACCTTTCGCGCATCGGGTGCTGGCGGACAGCATGTAAATAAAACGGATTCTGCGATTCGCATTACTCACATACCGACAAATACAGTTATTGAATGCCAGGATGAACGTTCGCAACATAAAAACAAGGCACGCGCCATGTCTTTATTACAGGCAAAGCTGCTGAACAGTGAACGTGATAAACAACAAAATGAACAAGCAGAAAACCGACGTAACCTGGTTGGCAGCGGAGACCGATCTGAACGTATTCGCACATATAACTTTCCACAAGGTCGTGTGACTGATCATCGTATCAACGTAACCCTCTATCGGCTTGATGAGTTTCTGCAAGGATCTATTGATATGATAATTGATCCATTAATTAGTGAATATCAAGCCGATCTCCTTGCATCAGTAAATGACTGATTAACGACATTATAAAACGGTTATGCAAATAGTTGATTCTCTCAAACAAGCCAAACAGCAACTGGACTCATCTGACAGTGCAAGACTTGATGCAGAGAGTTTACTTTGTTCGCTATTAAAATGTGACCGTACACATCTTTACACCTACCCGGAACAAGAATTATCCAGCATCGAGACTGAATCGTTTAATAAACTGATTAACTTACGCGCTGAGGGTCATCCCGTCGCGTACCTGACAAAACAAAAAGAGTTTTGGTCTCTTGCCTTACACGTCAATTACGACACACTAATTCCCAGACCTGAAACCGAATTACTTGTAGAAACATCACTTAGCACTATTCCGATAACATCCAGCGTCGACATTCTTGAGCTGGGAACAGGGACAGGTGCGATAGCAATAGCGATTGCATCTGAACGACCCATGACAACTATTACGGCAACAGATATTAATGAAGACACACTAAGAATTGCACAAATGAATGCGACTATACATAACATTACCAACATTGATTTTGTCCTGGCCGATTGGTTTGATCTGGCCAATATCAAAACCTATGATTTGATCGTGAGTAATCCACCTTATATCTACACTGACGACCCACACCTGAAACAAGGCGATGTGCGGTTTGAACCCATTGCCGCATTAACCTCCGGGGCTGATGGTCTGGATGATTTACGCACGATTATTCATGCGTCACAAAACTATTTAAAGCCACAGGGTTGGTTATTACTTGAGCATGGCTATAATCAAGGTAAAGTAGTCAGACAATTATTTATTGATACAGGTTTTACAGCAACCGACACGCTTAAAGACTACGCTGGACTAGATCGAGTTACTCTTGGGCAACGTCCCGACTAATTGTATGATTCCAGACAAGATCATTAAAACACGATGCCTCTCAATTGAGAACGCCGACCTTGAGCGGATCAAAAGTAAGATCGCACAGTTAAACGGAATAGCATCAGTTACCATTGCAACAAACAAACTTATTGTTACTTATGATTTAAGACAAATTAATTATCAACAAATAAAAAAACATCTGTCCGAAATAGCAGCTATTAATACTGAATCAATGTTAATAAAACTTCGTTCTTCATTTATTTACTTTTGCGAACGAAATGAAATTGATCATGCTAATAGTCCAACAGGGTGGGGATATTATATCCAGAACGTTTATCTAAGTTTGCACAAAGAAAACCACTACTAGATTTATGATTTATGAATGACGATCAACTTTTAAGATACAGTCGGCAAATGATGTTGCCAGAGATCGATGCGGCAGGTCAGGAACGACTGAATGGATCTCGCGTTTTGATCATTGGGCTTGGTGGCCTCGGTTCTCCTGTTTCGATTTATCTGGCAAGTGCCGGCGTCGGTCATTTAACACTCGTTGATTTTGACAAGGTTGATCTAAGTAACTTACAAAGGCAGATCGTCCATAACACAGCGGATATTGATCGACCAAAGATTGAATCTGCAAGGGAACATCTCCATGCAATCAATCCGGAAATTGACATTGAATGCATCGATCATGCTTTGGAAGATGATGAGCTATTAACAGAAGCTAAAAAGGCAGATGTTATTATCGATGCCTCTGATAATTTTCAGACTAGATTCGCATTGAATGATGCTTCAGTAAAAACAAAAACACCTTTGGTATCCGGTGCAGCAATCCGCTTTGAAGGGCAAGTGACCGTGTTTAACCCACTTGATGAAACATCACCTTGTTACCGATGTTTATACGGGGAAGATGTTGCAACCCAGGAAACCTGTACTGCCAATGGCGTTATAGCGCCGCTGCTTGGCATCATTGGCAGTATCCAGGCAAATGAAACCCTTAAGTTATTAATGGGTATTGGTGAAACCTTACAAGGGAAATTATTATTAATCGATTCATTAAACATGGACTGGAACCAGGCCATCCTGAAAAAAGACCCCGCCTGTCCGGTATGTAATTAACGTTCAAATCAGCGGCCCAGCTTTAGCCGGGTCCGACTGCATTTACTTGTTAGGTGGCGGAATCTGGTTCATTCTCAATTTTTGTCAATAAAATTGCGGCCACTATTCCCCATACCGCATTAAAAAACACAACGAACACTGGTGTTAGTGTTCCCAGCCCCAGGCCCAAGAGTTCTTTGTTGGCCACAAACGGGAAGATAAAAAATAACTGAATAACGGTAGGTCCTAAGCTAAACATCAGGCCACGAAGGTAAGGAGAATTTTTTAACAAGGGGGCAATGAACAGAAAGCCCCAAAGGCCTCCCCATACAATTCTGGGATATAGCCAATCTGGTGTGAGGTTTGGTGCGATGCTAACGCCAAGCGCTACCGTGATACCTAAGACTCCGGATAACCATACGACTAGACTGTTCGTCAGTCCTCCAATGCACCCAGCTGAAAAGCTGAGGGCCAAAATTCTTAATATTTTTCGCATAGCATTCTCCTCTGTTTCGATTTACCACCTAACGCCAAAAGCAGCGGGCGGCGAAGCCGTCTCGACTTTTGCGCCTTGTTATGTTCTTTAAAATACCTTTCCTAAAAGAAACGTAGGTCGCCATATAAGTGAAACCAAACTATAAGAATAACACTAGACCCCAAACCACAATCGCATTAATTAATGAAAGTAATACAGCCGCTGAACCAACATCCTTTGCACGCCCGGATAATTCATGCTGTTCGCTACTGACACGATCAACAATCGCTTCTATTGCTGAGTTTACCAACTCGATGATCAATATTAATACGACAACACTGATAAGTAGTGCACGCTCGAAACCATTTTCACCAAGATACAATGCTAACGGGATTAATATTATTGCGAGGATAACTTCTTGTCGAAATGCGGCTTCGTTTGCAAACGCGGCCTTTAAGCCGTTCCATGAATATTTGCTCGCTATAAGAATCCGGGCCAGACCTGTTGTACCTTGTGAGGCCATTATCTTAATTACTTCCCTGTGAGCTTTTATAAGTCCTGGATTTTATAAAAAAGCGAGTGCTGCATCGTAATCAGGTTCTTGTGCTATCTCTGGAACCAGTTCTGAATGAATCACTTTGTCATTTTCATCAATGACAACAATGGCGCGCGCGGTGATTCCAGCCAAGGGGCCATCTTCAATTAAAACGCCATAGTCTTTGGCAAAATTACGTGAGCGCATCATTGATAATGCGATAATATTATCCGTGCCTTCAGCTGTACAAAAACGTGACATGGCGAAGGGTAAGTCAGCAGAAATCATCAGAAAAACCGCATCTGACTTTTCCTTTGCTGTGTCGTTAAACTTTTTTGTAGAAGTCGCACACACAGGCGTATCCAGGCTTGGCACGATGCTTAATAATTTTTTCTTGCCTTGATATGTCGCGAGTGAGACATCGCCAAGTTCGGCATTGACGAGAGAAAAATCCGGGGCATCATCACCCGTCTTTGGAAGTTCACCATTCGTATGTATTTCATTACCTTGTAACGTTATTGTAGCCATCTTACTACTCCTCTTCCGTTAAACCAGAATAAGCTTCCGCATCTATTAATTCATCCAGCTCGGAAATGTCATTTGTCTTGATTATAAAAATCCAACCTTCACTATACGGTTCGGAATTAATTAATTCCGGGGTGTCTTCCAATGCAGGATTAACTTCCAGTATTATGCCACTCAGTGGACAATAAATATCCGATGTTGATTTAACCGATTCAACAACAGCACATTCATCGGTCTGTCCAAACTCACGATCCACTTCGGGCGTTTCAACATAGACCACATCACCTAACTCATCTTGAGCAAAATCAGTTATCCCAACACGATAGGTATTTTCGCCCATATCTTCTAACCAGGCATGTGTACTCGTGTACTTTAAATCAGCAGGTATACTATGCATTATGTTCGACCACTCGGTTTTTAATATTATTAGTTTGCTATTGAATAGATATCAATACCTAGTTTAAGACAGGGAAAGAGTATCCGCCACCCTGAGCACTATTCTTTTTTATCAGGGAAAATCACCAGATGATCTATCTCCAATCTTATCCCTATTGGTTCATTCATAGGATGGTCATGGTGACTTGGTACGAGACTAAGTAAACGCAAACCGCTTTCCAATTCGAGCGTATATAAAAACTCTGCTCCCCTAAATGCCTTGCCCCTGACACGAGCAGTCATGGTGCTATCATCATCGTGCAATATATCGTCGGGTCTGATCAAGACATTCACGTTTACGCCTGGTTCAATACCATGTGGTGTATGACCTTGAATAGTCCCTATTTCAGTTTTAACTCCTTTATCATTGACAACTTCACCGGCTATAAAGATACCCTCCCCTACAAAATCAGCCACCTCTGATGTTTGCGGTTCGTGATAGAGTTTAAACGCTGTATCCCATTGCAATAATTGCCCATCATTCATCACGCCGATCATATCCGCCATGGCAAATGCCTCAAGCTGATTATGGCTGACCATGATGGTCGTGATCCCATCATGTTTTAAAATTAGGCGTAGCTCCCTCGCGATTTGTTCGCGTAGTTCAACATCAAGACTGGCGAATGGTTCGTCCAACAACAAGACTCCGGGACGCGGTGCCATAGCACGCGCCAGGGCGACGCGTTGTTGTTGTCCACCGGATAGGCTGTGCGGATATTTATTGATGTGTTTTCCCAATGAAAGTAATTCCACTAATTCGTCTAAACGCTGTTTAACCATTTTTGCATTCAGCTTTTTTAAACCGAAGGTAATATTGTCTGTCACACTCAGATGCGGGAATAAGGCATAGTCCTGGAACACCATACCAATTTGCCGTTGCTCAACCGGGAGATGATGAATCGGATTACTGACTCTGACGCCTTTAATCCAGACTTCACCTTGATGTTGCTTTTCAAAACCGGCGATACAACGTAACAGGGTCGTCTTACCGCAACCACTTGGCCCAAGCAAGCAGGCAATACCGGCCTCGTTCACACCAAAGGAAACATTATCCAGTATGGCGCGACCTTCTATCGAAACCGAGATGTCTTTTATTTCTATTGCGTTATTCATGGCCGGGACGTGATCGTGAAATTGAGTTACTGATCATAATAACCGGAATAATACCGGCAACGACAATTGCGAGTGCTGGAACAGCAGCATCAGCCAAACGCTCTTCGTTGGCCAGTTCATAGGCGCGAACAGCAAGTGTATTAAAATTGAACGGCCTTAATATCAATGTCGCTGGCAGTTCTTTGAGTACATCAACAAACACCAATAACAAGGCTGTTAATAAACTCCCTCTCATCATCGGTATATGAATACGTTTTACTATCGTGCCCGGTAACATGCCGGCTGTTTTTGCAACTTCATCCATAACTGGTTTTATCTTCAATAACGCCGCTTCTACTGTATTGATTGATACCGCGAGAAAACGCACAAGATAGGCAAACACTAATGTAAATATCGTGCCACTGATCAACAAGCCACTATTGATGTTAAATTGTCTTGTTAAAAATGAATCCAGCGTATTATCAAACCAGGCAAAGGGAATCAAAACACCCACCGCGATTACTGTACCGGGTATGGCGTAACCCATACTAACAAAGCGTACCAATAAGCGATTGATCAGTGAATTACTGTTTCTGTTTGTATAGGCCATGAATAAGGCAATCATTAATGCAAATGCGGCTGTTACAAAAGCCAAACCTAGACTGTGAAATAATAAAAAATAAAAATCTTTCCCGAGAACTTCTGAATAAGTGTCCAGTGCCCAGTCGATTAAAAAACAGACAGGAATAATAAAGCCTGATAATAAAGGAATCGCACACAATGTTAATGCAATATATGCCTTTCCATTATGTAATTGTTGTTGCATTAATGAACTATAACGACCACTGGTATGATGAAAACGTGCCTGTTTGCGAGATCGCTTTTCGAGATATAAAAAGACCGAAACAAACACTAACAATAGGGCAGATAATTGCGCAGCAGCCAAACTATTTCCAAGTCCAAACCATGTTCTGAATATTCCGGTAGTAAATACAGATACACCAAAGTATTGTACCGTTCCATAATCAGCCAGTGTCTCCATTACAACCAAAGACAGACCTACCATAATGGCAGGTCGCGCGAGTGGTAAGGCAACACGTTTGAATGCATTGAAGCCATTACAACCCAGTGTTCTTGAAACTTCTAACACACAGACAGATTGCTCTATAAATGCAGCTCGTGACAATAGGTAAGTATAGGGATATAACACCAACGATAACATCGCAATGGCACCCCCGAGAGAACGTACTTCTGGAAACCAGTAGTCACGATA
>Ga0164320_10000505_pt1 | contig 12891 bp, 15 predicted proteins | sample GuaBasSediGuay11_FD_113736 | JGI IMG/M metagenome (GOLD analysis project Ga0164320, IMG submission 113736) | Subseafloor sediment microbial communities from Guaymas Basin, Gulf of California, Mexico - Guay11, Core 4567-28, 0-3 cm | ecosystem: Environmental > Aquatic > Marine > Hydrothermal...
AAGATAGCTTGTCAGAAGATTTACAGAGTGCTGTAGATTTAATTACAACGTTTTTAAAAATTTAGTAGTGGAGAAGATGGGAATCGAACTCACGACCTCTTGACTGCCAGTCAAGCGCTCTAGCCAACTGAGCTACATCCCCAAATTATTTTTGCGCCATCGTCTTCCTGCTGCAGATTTAAAATATTTTTCTCTTTTTCGAGCCTCAATCCTAGTTTCAAACATTTCAGTGTGTATTACTTCCCAAGGGCGAAATGCTTTACTTGATTTAACAGCTCCCAGATTATGTGCTTCTAATCTTTTAGACACATTAGAGGATAGTCCAACATAATATCTATCAAAATCAACACTATAAATTATATAAACGTAATACATTATTTAACTAAACGCTCCCCGCCCGAACGTACCTTTTCGGTACGGGCTGGTAGCCAACTGAGCTACATCCCCAAAATTATTTCAACCCACTCAACACCAAAACAGGAATAGAGCTATGAAAATCTTTCTTTAAGATTACATTCTTTTCCCATTTTTTAGTAAAAAACCCACGTTTACGGCGTACTACGCATAATAAATCTGGATGTACCGATTGAAAATGCTCTAATACGCCTTGAAATGAAGTTGCATTTTCGGTTTGTGTTATATTTGAAATTAAACTTGACAATTCCTCATTGACATTAAAATCTCCTTCATTATGATAAGGTGTTTTAACCAACAACAAATTCACTTTTGACTTAAAATTATCTCTTATTGACTTAAGAGGATTCAATGTGTTTTTCTTTCTTATTATTGCAGATTTTACAGCCATTAATATGTTCTCTACAGGTTTAAACATATAGCCTTCAGGAACTATAAGTGCAGGAATTTCTGTTTGCTTTATAATTTTTCCAGATGTCTTTCCTAAATAGACTTCATCATTAATAGAGTTAGTTCTAGGTTCAATCATAAATAAATCAATATTAGATGTTTTACTAGCTAATTCTAAAGTATCTATTAAATCTCCTTTAAATGTTCTGGTAATAACATCGACACCATTGGTGTTAATTTTAGAAACAAGATTATTTAAAAAAGCTTTGCTTTCACGTTCTAAAATATAATCTATTTTTATTATCGTTCCTGCTTTAGTATAAACATTATATACTTGTACAACATACACTTTCGCCCCAAAAGCTTTGGCGAAATCTACAGCATATTGCAGATGGCTAACAGCGTTTTCTGAAGATCCAACAGGAACTAAAATATTCTTCATAATTATAGATTTAAAAACTAAATTTACAAATAATTTAATGTAAAAGTAAACATTAATAATGATTCTAATCAAATTTAACAATCACATTTGAGTACATTAATTAGCCCATAAAACAAATTAATAATCTTAATGCACAAGCCATTTTTATTATTACTACTTAAGCATTTTAATTATTGTTGGCACCTATCCTTTTGCAAATCAAATTTTCAAATCTATAATGCTTCCGATTTAATTCTGGATTATAGTGTTGATTATTATAAACCTTACGCCATATTTATTGCGCATACATTTTGGATCTTAGCTAGAGGTATCACATTAATCATAAAATTTAGGCAACTATTTTTATCCCTTTCGCAAAAACCTTAACTTTGGGTCAATAATCGACATCAAAAAAACTTATGTTGATAATAAGCCTAATACAAGACATAAATATTGAAGAAAAAGTTGAAAACGCACCAGACAGTAGTTATGAAATAGGCGTTTTTATTGGTTCGATGCTACCATTTGTGGCTTTGGTAATAATAGCATATCTAATCTATAAGTATCATAAGAAAAGAATAAACAAAGAATAAGATGGATATACTTAACTTTTTAGGAGGAAACGGTTTATTTCTATTATTAGGAATAATTTTGATTGTTGTCTATTTTATAAATAAAAGAAAAAGAAGATAATTATGAGTAACATTCGTATAACAAAACAATTTTCTTTCGAAACTGGTCACGCACTTTATGGCTACGATGGAAAATGCAGAAACGTTCATGGACACAGTTATAAACTCTCTGTAACTGTAATTGGCAACCCTATCACAGATAACTCTAATGTAAAATTTGGGATGGTTATCGATTTTTCCGATCTTAAAATAATTGTAAAAGAAGAAATTGTTAATGTGTTTGACCATGCAACTGTTTTCAACAAAAATACACCTCATGTTGAACTTGCAAGAGAGCTTGAAAAAAGAGGTCATGATGTGTTGTTGGTAAATTATCAACCAACTAGCGAAATGATGATTATTGATTTTTCTGAAAAAATTAAAAAGCATCTTCCAAAAAATATTAAGCTACACTCTTTAAAACTTCAGGAAACAGACACATCGTTTGCAGAATGGTATGCAGATGATAATATTTAGGGCGTTCCCTTTCGCTTCGCTTCAGATCAGGCTTTTCACTATATCTTTCTCGTGCTGAAATTGTTTCAGCATCTCAAAAGGATGCCGTTACAATCCTTAACGCAAAAAAGACATCATAATTCATCATAAACATTCGTGTATTCGTGGCTAAATAAATAAACCTTCAACAAAAAGAAAAAGATTCCTGCCTTCGCAGGAATTAATTTATATTTACACATGCAAATTCCTGAAGGAAAAAAAATATACTTCTCATCCGACAATCATTTAGGAGCACCAACTCGTAAAGAATCTCTACCTCGCGAAAAAAAATTCGTCGCTTGGCTTGATGAAATTAAGCATGATGCTGCAGTCATTTTTCTTCTTGGTGACTTATTCGACTTTTGGTTTGAATATAAGCGAGTTGTGCCAAAAGGCTTTACAAGAACTTTAGGCAAACTTGCCGAAATTTCGGATTCTGGAATACCAATATATTATTTTGTAGGCAACCACGACCTTTGGATGAATGGCTATTTTGAAGAAGAATTAAACATTCCCGTTTATCATAAACCAAAGGAATATACATTTAATGAAACAACTTTTTTTATTGGTCATGGCGATGGTTTAGGTCCTAAAGACAAAGGTTATAAACGTATGAAAAAAGTGTTTACAAATTCGTTTTGTAAATGGCTGTTTAAATGGCTACATCCAGATTTAGGTGTGAAATTAGCACAGTATTTCTCTGTAAAAAATAAACTCATTTCTGGTAAAGAGGATATTAAATTTCTTGGTGAAGATAAAGAATGGCTAGTCCAATACAGCAAAAAGAAATTGGAAGAAAAACATAGAGATTATTTTGTGTTTGGTCATAGACATTTGCCTATAGAAGCCGATTTAGGAAGCAATTCTAGATACATCAATCTTGGCGATTGGATAAATTACTACACTTATGGGATTTTTGATGGTAAAACAATGAAACTAAAAACTTATTAGTTTTCATTTTCATGTGCTTCCATATCTTTAGTTAAATCCAATTATATAAATATCTATATTTAGCTAAACAGTTTAGTGTAATCTCTAAATAAATATAGTTTACCTCTTTTTAAGCCTGTTATTTCTTCAATTATCTGAAGCTTTTCCAAGTCATCTATCAACTTATAAACAGAAGGTGATGATAGTTGCGTAAGCATTTTTGCTTTTTGAACTTCGATAATTGGACGTTGAAATAAATAGTTAATTATTATTTGTGCATTGATAGAACGACTTCCTAATGCTTGAAGTTTTGTTTCAACCTCTTTTTGTAGTTTAAGAATACTATCAAATGTTGAAATACTATTTTTTGCAGTTTCTATAACTCCAACCAAAAAAAACTTAAACCATTGAAGTAAATCATTTTTTTCTCTTACACGAGTTAAATTATCATAATATAATGTCCTGTTTCTCTCAAAAAAGTCGGACAAATATAAAATAGGCTTTTTTAAAATTCCCTTTTCAACAAGATACAAAGTAATCATTAAACGTCCTACTCGACCATTCCCATCTAAAAATGGATGAATTGTTTCGAACTGATAATGAATTAGTGCAATCTTCAATATCTCTGGAAAGAAATACTCATCGTTATGAACAAAGTTTTCTAAATCTCCCATGAATTCATTTATTGTTGCATTAATCGGAGGTATAAATATGGCGTCACTAATACTTGCGCCACCAATCCAATTTTGACTACTTCTAAACTCCCCAGGAAGTTTATGCTTTCCCCTTACTCCTCGTAATAAAATTTGATGTGTTTCTTTTATTAACCTAGACGAAAAAGGAAGCTTTTCTAAATTAGTAATAGCAGAATTTAGCGCTGAAATATAATTTTGTACTTCTTCCCAATCATCTTTCTTTTCTTCATTAACATCTTCTTTGTCCAATAAAGCGTCTTCAATATTAGTTTTAGTCCCTTCTATTTTGCTTGATTGAGTTGCTTCTTTTAATATATGCATACTAATAAACAAGTCAATGTTAGGGATATACTCTGAATACATATCCAAACGACCCAATTGTCTGTCTGCCTGACTCAAAAGATTTAATAGCTCCATATTTTCAATATTCCATTGTCTATCAATCTTTTCTGGTTGAAAACTTTTATAAGTACCTTGCTTTATATATTGTCCTGCTTTAAAATTTTTCATTAGATTAAAATTTAAACAAATATAGTTCTTAATTAAGAATATTACAAAAAACTTAATTAATTTATTTTATTTTAAAGATTATTGATCAATATTTAATTAGTGACGATTTTAATAAACTAGTGATAGTTAAAAAAATTAGGCTTCATTTTCATGTGCTTCTATATCTTTAGTTAAATCTAATTTTCTAAAGGAAGGCGATGCAATTCCTGTGGTAATAACAGTAATTAAGGTCATCGTTCCACCAAAAACTACTGCAGTAACAGTTCCCATAAGTTTTGCTGTTAATCCGCTTTCAAAAGCGCCAAGCTCGTTTGAAGAACCTACAAACATAGAATTTACTGAAGCCACACGACCTCGCATATGATCTGGTGTTTTTAATTGTAAAATGGTTTGGCGTATTACCATAGAAACACCATCAGTCACTCCACTAAAGAATAAAGCAACAACCGAAATCCAAAATATAGAAGATATTCCAAAAACAATAATACAAATGCCAAAACCAAAAATTGCCACTAATAGTTTCATTCCTGCATTTTTGCTAATAGGAATGTAAGCTGTAATTAACATTGTTAAAAAAGCACCAACTGCAGGAGCTGCTCTTAATACTCCAAAACCTTCTGATCCTACTTTTAAGATATCCATTGCAAAAATAGGTAATAATGCTACTGCACCACCAAAAAGCACTGCAACCATATCCAGAGTTATCGCTCCAAGAATAGCTTTAGTTTTATACACAAACCTTACACCTTCTTTTAGACTTTGCATAACAGGTTCGCCAATTTTTGGGTTCATTATCGGTTTTTTAGGTATTTGCAATAAGACAATTAGAGACAATATTACTAATCCAAAAATGATGCTTAAAGACCAATGTACTCCAATCCAGTGGATAGAAAATCCAGCGAAAGCTGGCCCCAAAACAGTTGCCATTTGCCATGTTGAACTATTCCAAGTTGCAGCATTAGGATATACTTTTTTAGGCACTATTAATGCTACTAAAGAAAAGATGGTTGGTCCAAAAAATGCTCGTAAAAATCCACCAAAAAACACCAAGGCATATATAGAATACAATACAGCATTTACAGACCAATCTTCAACAACTCTGGGCCAAGTGAGCAAAAATAACCCTAAGCTAATTAGTGAAAACGCAGCAATACACAATACCAGAAGATTTCGCTTTTCCTTTTGGTCAACAATATGTCCTGCATATAATGCCATAGTAAAGGCTGGAATAATCTCCATTAAGCCAATAATACCAAGAGATAAAGGGTCTTTTGTTAGAGAATATACCTGCCATTCAATCACAATAAATTGCATTGACCAACCAAACACTAAAGCAAAACGAACCAATAAAAAGATGTTAAACTCTTTAAATCGTAATGCTGCATAGGGATCTTTTTTTTGCATGCTATATTAAGCTTCTATTGTTTAATATCTCTCAGTTTTAACTGTAAACTTGTTCTTCCATTCCAGTGATTTTCATCAATCGAATACACAGCTTTAAATGGTTTTTTGTTAGAAATCGTTTGTAGTTTATTCCCTAAACCAAATCCAATGCCAACAATTTTATCTGAATTGTTTTGAGTTAATGTAACTCTTAAATGTTTATCTTCTTCGCCAACACATTTGCCATAACCTGTGTCTTTTAAATTTTCAGTCATAAAAACAGGTGTCATGTTCCTTGGACCAAAAGGTGAGAGTTGCTTGAGTATTCTATAAAATTTTGGTGTGATGTTATTCAAATTAATTTCTGTGTCTACAGTAATTTCTGGAGTAAGTAATTGTTTGTTTATTGTAGAAGAAACAACATCTTCAAAGTTTTGCTTAAATGCTTCAAAGTTTTCTTCAGCTAAAGTAAGTCCTGCTGCATATTTATGTCCTCCAAATTGTTCAATATGTTCGCTACAAGCTTCCAATGCATTGTAAACATCAAAGCCTTTTACCGAACGTGCAGAAGCCGCTAACATATTGCCACTCTTAGTAAACACCAAAGTTGGTCTGTAATAAGTTTCGATTAAGCGAGAAGCTACAATACCAATAACACCTTTATGCCAAGTTTCATCGTAAACAACAGTAGTAAATCTTTCCTGCTCTTTTTGTTCTTCAATTTGTTGAAGAGCTTCTTGGGTAATTCTTCGGTCTGCTTCACGTCTGTCGGTATTAAACTCTTCTATATCAATCGCATATTGTATTGCTAAATTATAATCTGTTTCAGTTAATAAGGTTACTGCATGATTGCCATGTTTCATTCGTCCTGCGGCATTAATTCGAGGTGCGATAATGAAAACAACATCTGTAATGGATAATTTCTCTTTTTTTATTTTCTGAATAATTGCTTTAAAACCCATTCTTGGATTTTCGTTTATTACTTGCATTCCAAAATAAGCCAAAGTTCTATTTTCTCCTGTTATTGGAACAATATCTGCTCCAATTGCTGTGGCAACTAAATCGAGATATTCTACTAAATCTTCTGTTGTTTTATTCTCTTTTAAAGCTAGAGCCTGAACCAATTTAAAACCGACACCACAACCACATAATTCATTGTAAGGATAATTACAATCTTCACGCTTTGGGTCTAAAATAGCTGCTGCATTAGGAATTTTAATTCCAGGTATATGATGATCGCAAATAATAAAATCAATCCCTTTGTCTTTTGCATAAGCTACTTTTTCAATAGCCTTTATACCACAATCTAAAACAATGATGAGCGTGAAATCATTGTCGTTGGCAAAGTCAATTCCTTTATATGAAATCCCATAACCTTCGTCGTAACGATCAGGAATATAGGTTGCAACATTATCCTGACGTGTCTTTAAATAAGAAGATACTAATGCCACTGAAGTTGTGCCATCCACATCATAATCGCCATAAACTAAAATATTTTCATTTTGAAGAAACGCAGTTTCGATTCTAACAACAGCTTTATCCATATCTTCCATTAAGAAAGGATCATGTAAATCATTTAAACTTGGACGAAAAAAAGTTTTTGCGTCTTCGTAAGTTTCAATACCGCGTTGTATTAACAGTGTTGCAGTAATGGTATCTATTTGAAGTTCTTCTTGTAAACTTTTAACTTTTATCGCTTCTGGTCTTGGTTTGAGTGTCCAACGCATTTGCTGATTTTTATTTCCCCAAAAGAGAAAAATATCTATTTATTATAAAAATGAACTTTAGTAGTAACTTTAGCAAATTGACGAAACATTTCCATAACACCACAATATTTTTCAACAGATAAATTGACTGCTTTATTTATTTTGTTTTCGTTTAAGTTATTACCATAAAAATGATAATCAACAGTTACAGTATGATAATGTTTTGGATGTTCTTCTGTGAGTTCGCCTTCAACAATCATATTAAAATCATCTATAGTAACTTTCATTTTGTTTAAAACAGAAATGACATCCAATCCAGAACATCCAGCTAAAGAAGACAGCATCATAGCTTTTGGTGCTAATCCAGAATTGCTTCCTCCAAATTCTTCAGAAGCATCCATAAATAGTGTTCTTCCTCTAGGATTATCAGACTCAAAGACCATATTACCTTTCCATTGAGTTAAAACTTTATCAGCCATATATTAAGATTTTTTTGTTTCTTGCGTGTATAATAATTTTTCGAAATCTGACACAAGAAACATCCAAAGCAATACTTTTTTTGAATGAATTTTATTGTTGTGGATGTTACTTGTTCATTCAAAAATACCATTAATAAACGTAAAAAAATAAATATAATGCCATTAGTAACTCCATTGTCCGCAGATTATAATTTAGAGACCAAAGAATTGGCAGAGTTCTTTATTGAAACGCTTGGTTTTTGTCCAAATTCTGTACTTACAATGCAAAGACGTCCAGCAATTTCTATAGCTTTTATTAACTTAAATAAAGCTGTTATGACCAATGAAGGTCGTGTGACTTCAGCCTTAAAACGCATGATTGCATGGGTTTCGAGTAACGCTACTGGATGCCGTTATTGTCAGGCACATACTATAAGAGCTGCTGAACGATATGGAGCAGAACAAGAACAATTGGATAATATTTGGGAATACAGAACTCATCTAGCTTTTTCTGATGCCGAACGCGCTGCACTTGATTTTTCTTTAGCTGCCTCTTTAGTACCAAATGCTGTAGATGACAAGATAAAAAAAGCATTATACAAGTATTGGGATGAAGGCGAAATTGTAGAAATGCTTGGTGTTATTTCTCTTTTTGGTTACCTTAACCGTTGGAACGACTCTATGGGAACCTCTATTGAAGATGGAGCTGTAGAAAGTGCAGATCAATATCTTGGAAAATATGGTTGGAAAAAAGGGAAACATGTTTAGAGTGTCATTCCTGCGAAAGCAGGAATCTAGACAGCTTCGCTTTTAGATAAATTAGACTTGAATTTTACTTTTGTGAGATCTACTTTTTCCCTCCAACCACGATTACAATCTCCCCTTTTGGTGGTTTATTGGTGTAGTGTTCTAAAACTTCTTTGGCTTTGCCTCTAATAGTCTCTTCATAAAGTTTTGTGAGTTCTCTAGAAACTGACACTTGTCTTTCCTCGCCAAAATACTCACAAAAATTTGTCAATGTTTTAATTAGCTTGTGTGGCGATTCGTAAAAAATTATTGTTCGGGTTTCTTCGGCTAATAACTTAAGTCGTGTTTGACGTCCTTTTTTTATAGGCAAAAACCCTTCAAACACAAACTTATCGTTTGGCAATCCACTATTTACCAAAGCAGGTACAAAAGCGGTTGCGCCAGGAAGACAATCGACTTCAATATTATTTTCAATACAAGCTCTTGTGAGTAAAAATCCTGGATCGGAAATGGCTGGAGTTCCAGCATCGCTTATTAAGGCTATTGAAATTTCGCTTTTTAATTTTTTGATAATAGTATCAACCATATTATGCTCATTATGCATATGATGGCTTTGCATGTGTGTTGAAACTTCATAATGCTTCAACAGTTTTCCTGAAGTGCGTGTATCTTCAGCAAGAATAAGATCCACTTCTTTTAAAACTTTTATGGCTCTAAAAGTTATGTCGTCTAAATTTCCTATTGGTGTTGGAACAATGTAAAGTTTGCTCATTGTTCAAACTTGGCTTCAATGATTTCCAAAAAGCGTTCTTCAAATTCTTCTTTCCCTTCCCAGTGATTATAATCTGGTTTAATTATGTTCTGAATTAAAATTTTAGCTTCCCCAATAGTTTCTGAGGTGTTAATTTGAGATAATACACGCTCATATTCTTTACTTTTCCCATCAAAAAGATGCTTTATAAAAGCAAGTTTATCGTTTAGGCCTATAACCAATCCTCTTCTTTTTAATTTATCGTTAAGTGATTTTTTGTCTTCTTCATTTGTGTCATTTTTTGTTTTAGAAACAGGTTCGAAAATAGGTGTTTCTTTAAAATCGGCTGTTAATTCTTCAAAGTCGTTTCTTTTCTGCTGTGCTTTAGATGTTGCTGCCTCAAAAATATCGTCAACCTGTTGCGACTCTAAAGGCATTTGCGCAACCATGTCCTTTATTTTTTCTATAGCAGGCTCCATAATATCATCATCTTCAACTTCATCCAGACTAATATATATTTTATCTTCAACTTCAATTGTATCGCTCACTTTATTATTAAATGCTTCATCTAGCATCCCAAAGAAAGAGGAGTTGCTCCCAATTACAGGAATATCTTCATCAAAATTCTCGTGCGCAAACTTTAAGGTCGTTAATTTTTCATATAAAGCTGCAACTTCGATATGCATTTTTATAACATCTTCTTTCCCTTTAAGTTTGAGAATCCTATGTGCAATGCCAATTAATTCTGATTCTAACTTCTTCTTCATAATTTTTTATATTTAATCCGATTTAGGTTTTTGTTTTTTAATAAATTTACGTCACCTTTATACAAACGAAAATTAGCTTTGTTTTAGTGTTAAAATTACAAAATGTTTCTTGAAAATACAGTAAATCAGAAAGAACAATTTGGTTGGATTGAAGTTATTTGTGGGTCAATGTTCTCTGGTAAAACAGAAGAATTGATACGCAGACTCAAGCGTGCGCAGTTTGCAAGACAAAAAGTAGAGATTTTTAAACCTGCAATTGATGTACGTTATGATGAAGACAAAGTCGTGTCTCATGATGCCAATGAAATTAGGTCAACTCCAGTTCCTGCTGCTGCCAATATTCCGATTTTAGCAGATGGTTGTGATGTTGTTGGTATAGATGAAGCACAATTTTTTGATGATGAGATTGTTCGTGTTTGTAATGATCTAGCAAATAAAGGCATTCGAGTTATTGTAGCTGGTCTCGACATGGATTTTAAAGGAAATCCTTTTGGGCCAATGCCTTCTTTAATGGCAACTGCAGAATATGTAACTAAAGTACATGCCGTTTGCACAAGAACTGGAAACCTTGCGCAATACAGTTACCGAAAAGCTAAAAGTGATGAGCTTGTTCTACTAGGTGAAGTTGATGAATACGAGCCTTTAAGCAGAGCTGCTTTTTATAAGGCTATGTTGCGTGATAAAGTGCGTAATATAAAGGTTAATGATGCCATAGAAGTTTCAACTAAAGCGAATGGTGCAAATGCCTAAAGCTGAAGAAACCATACTTGAAATAAATTTATCTGCACTTAAACACAATTTCGAGTACATTAAATCCAAGATTAATAACAGCACTAAATTAATGGTCGTTGTTAAAGCTTTTGGCTACGGAAGTGATGCGTCTATAATAGCTAATTATCTCCAGAAACTTAATGCTGACTATTTTGCTGTTGCATACACAAACGAAGGTATTGCGCTACGAAATTCTGGAATTACAAAACCTATTTTGGTGTTACATCCTCAACCTGTAAACTTTACTGCTTTAATACAACATAGTCTTGAACCTAGTTTATACAATGCAATGGTTTTAAATGAATTTATTAAGATCTCTTTAGAAAAAACCCAAGTTGATTATCCTGTTCATATTAAATTTAATACAGGGTTAAACAGACTTGGTTTTTGGGAAAATGATGTCGATTATATTATTTCAAAATTAGCTGAAACATCATCAATAAAAGTAAAATCAATATTTTCGCATTTGGTAGCAAGCGAAGATTTAAACGAAAAGGAATTCACTTTAAACCAAATTGAAGCTTTCAAAAATATAACTAAAAATTTCGCTCAGAAAATTGCTTACAAACCAATGGTTCATATTTGTAATACTTCTGGCATTTTAAATCATCCAGAAGCTCATTTTGATATGGTGCGATGTGGGATTGGGTTGTATGGCTATGGAAATTCTGAAAAAGAAAACCAAAATTTCAAACCTATAGCAACTTTAAAATCTGTGATTTCACAAATCCATCTTATAGAAGAAGGTGAAACAGTAGGTTACAATAGAGCATATAAAAGTAGCGCATTCCAAAAAACAGCAACCATCCCAATTGGTCACGCAGATGGCATAGGCAGACAATATGGAAATGGTAAAGGTTTTGTCACTATAAATGGACAACTTGCTCCTATTATTGGAAACGTGTGCATGGATATGATTATGATAAATATTACAAATTTAGATTGTAATGAAGGTGACGAAGTTATAATTTTTGGAGAGCAGAACACTGCAGAAGATTTGGCTAAAACCACTAAATCTATATCTTATGAAATAATTACTGCCATATCACAACGTATTAAACGTACTATTATAAAATAATTTTCAGCTTTCAATACACTACTAAATACTTCAGCTTTTTTAATTATATTAGTAGTTCGCTAACTTAAATTTTTAATTATGCTTAAAGAATTCAAAGAATTTGCAATGAAGGGCAACTTAGTTGATATTGCTGTTGCTTTTGTTATGGGTGCCGCTTTTAATAAAGTTGTTGCATCATTTACTGGTGGTATAGTATCACCATTAGTTGGATTAATTTTTAACACAGATTTTAAAGATCTAAAATATGTAATTAATGAAGGTGTTGCAGATGAAGCTGGAGAAGTAGCAATACTTTATGGTGATTTTGCGACAAATCTAATTGACTTTATTATTGTTGCTTTTGTAATGTTTATGGTTATAAAAGGTATTAACAAAATGAAGAAAAAAGAAGAAGAAGAAGCTCCAGCAGTTCCAGCAGGACCATCAGATAATGATTTACTTTCTGAAATTAGAGATTTATTAAAAAAATAAATTGATGATTTAAATTGAACTAGAAATATTTTAATTATTCTTATAAAAGACCTCTTTTTATTGTAAAAGAGGTCTTTTAAATATGTTATTTTTAACAAAAAAAGAGTGCTTAATTTCACAGAAACTATAATTTTGTAAACTAATTTTAATGAAATGAAAATAGCAGTAGTTGGTGCCACTGGTATGGTTGGTAAGGTTATGCTAAAAGTTCTTGCAGAACGAAATTTTCCTGT
>Ga0164320_10000506_pt1 | contig 12867 bp, 9 predicted proteins | sample GuaBasSediGuay11_FD_113736 | JGI IMG/M metagenome (GOLD analysis project Ga0164320, IMG submission 113736) | Subseafloor sediment microbial communities from Guaymas Basin, Gulf of California, Mexico - Guay11, Core 4567-28, 0-3 cm | ecosystem: Environmental > Aquatic > Marine > Hydrothermal vents...
CCTGGTCGGCCTTGTTCATGTATACCACGATATAGGGCACGCCAACCTGGCGCGCCAGCAGGATATGTTCTCTCGTCTGTGGCATCGGGCCGTCGGCTGCAGAACATACCAGGCTCGCGCCATCCATCTGCGCCGCCCCGGTGATCATGTTCTTTCCATCATCCGCGTGTCCCGGATAATCCACGTGCGCGTAGTGGCTGGTGGCCGATTCGTATTCAACGTGCGAGGTCGCGATCGTGATACCACGGGCCTTCTCTTCCGGCGCATTGTCTATTTCTTCAAACGCCTTCACTTCGCCACCCTGCTGCTCTGCCATCACCTTCGTCAAGGCCGCCGTCAGCGTCGTCTTACCATGGTCCACGTGACCGATCGTTCCCACATTGACGTGGGGCTTGTTTCTTTCAAATTTCTCTTTTGACACGACTTTTTCCTCTATCAAACTAAACTATATCGATTTGTTAACTATCAACCGCCATTAATAATGGCATCTGCAATACTTTTTGGCGCTTCAATATACTTCTCAAACTCCATTGAGTAGGTCGCTCGCCCCTGAGTTGCCGAGCGCAAATCAGTCGCATAACCAAACATCTCCGCAAGCGGCACCGAAGCGCCGATAATCTTCCCGGCTGGCGAGTCATCCATACCGCCAACAATGCCACGGCGACGATTAAGATCACCCATCACGTCACCCATGTAATCTTCCGGGGTGACTACTTCGACCTTCATCAACGGCTCAAGCAACACCGTATTGGCGGCCTGTGCTCCTTCGCGCAAAGCATACGAACCTGCCAGCTTAAACGCCATTTCATTCGAGTCGACATCGTGGTAAGACCCATCAAACAGGGTAACCCGGATGTCGACCAGCGGGAATCCGGCAATAATACCGTTTTCCATCTGTTCCTGAATGCCCTTGTCAACCGCCGAAATATATTCCCTCGGCACCACGCCACCGACAACAGCATTTTCAAATTCGTAGCCTGCCCCTGTTTCCAACGGCTCCAGCTTCAACCATACATGACCATACATTCCACGACCACCAGTCTGGCGAACAAACTTTCCTTCCTGCTCGACCGTCTTGCGGATCGTCTCGCGATACGCGACTTGCGGCTTACCAATATTTGCCGCTACGTGAAATTCACGTTTCATGCGTTCGACGATGATATCCAGATGCAGCTCACCCATGCCGGAAATAATCGTCTGTCCCGACTCTTCGTCGGTATGCACCCTGAATGATGGGTCTTCCCTTGCCAGCTTACCGAGCGCAATACCCATCTTATCCTGGTCTGACAGCGTCTTTGGCTCGACTGCCACCGAGATTACCGGATCCGGAAATTCCATGCGTTCCAGCATAATCTTGTTGCTGACGTCGCATAGCGTATCGCCGGTACTAACATCTTTAAGTCCGACCGCGGCGGCAATATCGCCAGCTCGAACTTCCTTTATATCTTCGCGTGAATTTGCATGCATCTGCAAAATCCGTCCGATACGTTCCTTCTTGCCACGCACCGTGTTAAATACCGCATCACCCGACTTTAATATTCCGGAGTAGACCCGGAAGAAGGTCAAGTTACCAACAAATGGATCAGTTGCTATCTTGAACGCCAGTGAAGCGAACGGCACTTCATCGTCCGCGGCCCTTTCGTCTTCTCTCTCACCATCTTCGGATATCCCTTTTACCGGCGGCATATCCAGTGGCGAGGGCATGTAATGAACCACTGCATCCAACAATGCCTGTACGCCTTTATTCTTAAACGCACTACCACAAAACGTCGGTACAATTTCACCGCTTAGTGTGCGAGAACGGATACCCTGGTGTATCTCGTCCTCGCTCAAAGTACCTTCTTCAAGATACTTTTCCATCAATTCATCATTGGCTTCTGCCGCGGCTTCAACCAACTTTTCACGCCACTCTTCGCAACTTGCGAGCATCTCGTCCGGGATTTCTTCCTCAACATAAGTTGTACCCATGTTGTCTTCATCCCAGGTGATCGCCTTCATCCGAACCAGGTCGGCAACGCCTTTAAACTGGTCTTCAGCACCAATGTTTAACTGCATCGGCATCGGGTTACTGCCAAGGCGCTCTTTAATCTGCTCGACCACGCGCAGGAAATCTGCACCCGAGCGATCCATCTTGTTAACAAATGCCATGCGTGGCACGTGATATTTATTTGCCTGACGCCAAACCGTTTCAGACTGGGGTTCAACCCCACCAACCGCGCAAAACACTGCGCAGGCACCGTCGAGAACACGCAATGAACGCTCTACCTCGATGGTAAAATCGACATGCCCAGGCGTATCAATAATATTGATCCGGTGCTCGACAAATTGCTTACTCATGCCTTTCCAGAAGCAAGTTGTTGCGGCCGAGGTTATGGTAATACCCCGCTCCTGTTCCTGCTCCATCCAGTCCATGACGGCCGCGCCGTCGTGTACTTCGCCTATTTTATGCGAAACGCCGGTGTAAAACAGAATCCGTTCCGTCGTAGTCGTCTTGCCCGCATCGATATGGGCCATAATGCCGATATTGCGATACTGCGTAATCGGGGTCGTGCGAGCCACCGTCCTGCCTTCGTTTATATAATGCCAATTACCAGCGGAAATGCGCGAAAGCTTTATTCGCCTCGGCCATGCGGTGCGTATCCTCACGCCTTTTCACAGCTGATCCCTTGCTTTCCGACTCGTCAAGCAACTCGCCAGCAAGCTTTTGCGCCATGGTTTTTTCACCACGCTTTTGTGCCGCTTCAATTAACCAGCGCATCGCCAGCGTATTGCGACGTGAAGCGCGCACCTCCACAGGAACCTGATAGGTGGCACCACCCACTCGACGCGATTTAACTTCGACCGTCGGACGCACATTTTCAAGCGCTTTTTCCATTAGCTCGACTGATTCCAGGGTGCTTTTTTGACTGATATTGTCAAGCGCGTAGTACATGATCCGTTCCGCTGCAGATTTCTTGCCGTTGCGCATGATCATATTGATAAATTTTGCAATCTGCAGATCGTGAAATTTGGGATCCGGTAGTATTACTCTTTTAGGGACTTCTCTACGTCTTGGCATTTTTTATCCAGTACCTGTTACTTTATGACTTAGGGCGCTTGGCGCCGTATTTTGAACGACCCTGGCGGCGTGTCGGCACACCCTGGGTATCAAGACTGCCACGAACCACGTGATAACGTACACCGGGCAGATCCTTGACCCGACCACCCCGGACCAGAACCACCGAGTGCTCCTGTAAATTGTGGCCTTCACCACCGATATAGGACGCCACTTCATAGCCAGTCGTCAAACGCACACGCGCTACTTTCCTCAATGCGGAATTAGGCTTCTTGGGTGTGGTTGTATAGACACGCGTGCACACACCGCGCTTTTGCGGGGATGCCTCGAGTGCGGGTACGTTACTCTTTGAAGGTTTTGAGCGACGTGGTTTACGTACCAACTGGTTAACTGTTGCCATGGATTCGGCTCTCCTACGAGCAGACTGTTTATTTGGTAACTCACAACAGGCAGCAGGCCATACATATCACTGTATAGCCTGCTGTCAGGGGGCGGAATTTTAGGGGCGAAGCTGCCAGTTGTCAACCGCTTATTTGCTGGCTTTTATGACCGTTACTGCTCGACTGTTGCTACCTCAAGGACTCCATCATCTTCCATCTAAATAGCCCAGGCTTCTGTTTCTGATAATACTCGTCCACCTACTGCCTGGAGTGATCGATAATTAAGCGCCGGTAGGCCAATAATTGGGTTCACGCAGAAACGCGAATTACGCAAAGGATAAGATTAGTAAGCTGTTCGCCGATTTTGCGAAATTACCACACACTGAACCGGGAAATGTCTTCTGTCTGGGGTTGCAGATTACCCTGCTGCGAAACAACTCTAATGCTGGATAATCTGGCTCAGGAACAATTTGGTTCTTTCGTTTTGCGGGTTATTGAAAAATTCCATTGGCTCATTCTCTTCAATAACTTCACCGACATCCATAAAAATGACCCGATTTGCGACCTTCTTGGCAAAGCCCATTTCGTGGGTCACACAAAGCATGGTCATGCCTTCCTCGGCAAGTTCGACCATAACATCGAGCACTTCCGAAATCATTTCCGGGTCCAGCGCCGAGGTCGGCTCGTCGAATAGCATGACCTTTGGGCTCATACACAGGCTTCGTGCAATCGCCACACGCTGTTGCTGACCACCCGAAAGCTGGCCCGGGAATTTCATCGCCTGTTCCGGAATTTTGACTCGCTCGAGGAATTTCATCGCGACTTCTTCTGCTGCGCTTTTCGACATCTGGCGCACCCAAATCGGAGCAAGCGTGCAATTTTCCAGAACGGACAGGTGAGGGAATAAGTTGAAATGCTGAAAGCACATGCCCACCTCGCGTCGTGTTGCCTCAATGTGCTTGAGATCGCTGGTCAACTCGATACCGTCGACAATGATATCACCCTGCTGGTGCTCTTCAAGCCGGTTAATACAGCGTATCAAGGTCGACTTGCCTGATCCGGACGGCCCGCAAATTACGATACGTTCCCCGCGTTGCACCTTGAGATTGATATTTTTCAGCACATGAAATTCACCATACCATTTGTGCATGGCGTTAATTTCGATAATGACCTCGTCAGAGACTTCAAATTTACTCTGCGTTTCGGTTGCGGTTTCATTCATCAGGGTTCACCTTGGAAATCGTTTGTCTTGATATTAATGGCTATCTTGTATTAATGACCGGTATGAAGTTTGCGTTCGATCGATTGACTGTATTGCGACATGGAAAAACAGAATATCCAGTAAACAAACGCGCAAAATGCATACCCTTCAATTGAATAACCCAGCCATTTGGGATCAGTCGAAGCGGCCTGGACAATGCCCAGAAAATCAAACAGACCGATGATCAATACCAGCGTGGTATCCTTGAACAGGCCTATAAAATTGCCGACGATACCCGGGATTACATGCTTTAAGGCCTGCGGCAAAATAATAAAGGCCATAGACTTCCAGAATGTCAGGCCCAGAGCCTCGGCACCCTCGTATTGACCTTTGGGAATGGCCTGCAGTCCACCACGCACGGTTTCCGCCATATAGGCGGCTGAAAATAACGTAACACCGACCAGCGCCCTGATCAGCTTGTCGAAGTTCACCCCATCGGGCAGAAATAACGGGAACATGACCGAGGACATGAACAATACGGTAATCAGGGGCACGCCACGCCAGAGCTCGATAAACCCGGTACAGAAGGCACTCACCGCTGGCATTTTTGATCGACGCCCGAGGGCGAGCAGCAAGCCTATCGGAAAAGACCCGACTATGCCGACGATGGAGATAATCAGGGTCAGGGCCAAACCACCCCACATGGGAGTTTCGACTACTGCCAGGCCGAAGGAACCGCCGGCCAGCAGGAAAAAACCGATCACCGGGTAGACGAATAGAATAAATGCGCCGAGCCATGCCTTATGTCGAAAATTCTCGATAAACATGGGCACCATTAGCGCCACCAGCAAGATAAATGTGCTATCGACTCGCCATCTTTCTTCCGGCGGATAGAAGCCATACATAAATTGTCCCATCCTGACTTTGATGAAAACCCAGCATGCCCCACCGCTGGTACAGGCATCGCGGGTATCGCCGCTCAGGTCGGCGTTAATAAACGCCCAGGAAATTACTGGGGGTACCAGCAGATAAATCAGGTAAATGGCAACTATGGTCAGGAATATATCGGCTTTACTCGCCAGCAGGTTATGCCTTACCCAGCCAATGACGCCAACCTCGCTGGGTGGTGGCGGCAGGTCTGGATGCAGTCCGGGTAGATGTTGCGTTTCAGTAGTCATAGGGTCTACCTCTCTACCAGGGCCATTCTGGCGTTATACCAGTTCATGATCGCCGAGATTCCGAGCGAAATCGATAAATAAACAGCCATCGTCATAGTGATAATTTCTACCGCCTGTCCGGTCTGATTGAGTACGGTTCCGGTGAAGACGGAAACCATTTCAGGGTAGGCAATTGCGGTCGCCAAAGACGAGTTTTTGGTCAGGTTAAGAAACTGGCTCGACAAGGGTGGAATGATGACGCGCAATGCCTGGGGTAAAATTACCAGGCGTAGAGTCGGTCCAGCCTTGAGACCCAGTGCATTCGATGCCTCGGTTTGACCATGGCTGACAGCCTGGATACCCGCGCGTACGATCTCGGCGATAAATGATGCCGTGTATATCGATAACGACAGCCATAGCGCCACAAATTCGGGAATAATGACCGTACCCCCTTTAAAATTGAATCCTTTGAGTGCCGGAATTTCCCAGCTCAACGGGAAACCGGTGACTATTAAGGCCAGTAAGGGTAGCCCTACCAGTATGGCAATGGCGACATAAAAGGTGTGGAATTGCTGGCCAGTTGCTTCCTGTCGCTTATGCGCCCAGCGCGCCATGAATATGACAGCAACAATTGCAATAAAGAGTGCCCATAATACCAGCGAGAAACCATCTTCATAAATAGCTGAGGGCAGGTAAATACCGCGGTTATTGATGAACACGCCATCCGCGAAGTTGACACTATTTTTAGGTGCGGGTAACGCTCTTAATACAGCGAAATACCAGAAGAAAATCTGCAGTAGCACTGGGATATTTCTGAATATTTCAATGTAAACCATGGCCAGACGCGAAACCAACCAATTCTTCGACAGGCGCGCGATGCCGATAAAAACGCCGATAATAGTGGCCGCGATAATACCGGTAAAAGCCACTAACATGGTATTGAGAAAACCGACAGCGAAGGCACGCCCGTAGCTGGAGGCCTCGTCGTAATCGATCAGGTGGGTAATGATTCCGAAACCAGCGGTGGTTCCCATAAAACGGAATCCGGTGGCAATGCCCTGTTTCTCCAGATTTTCGGCAGTATTGCCGAAAATATACATGCCGAAGCTTACCACTCCGATCAGCAGCACCGCCTGGAAGAATATGCTTCTTACCTTCGGGTCATTCCACGGTTTTGTGGTGACTACTGGTGGCCCTGCTGAATCTTCTTTAATCACTGTTTATTCTCTGTCACGTTAAAGGCCGGCCGAGGAGGCAACAAAGACCCGACCAGACCCGCGGGTTTTTCAGAGCCCTGTAACGCAAACGTCCTGCGCTAAGGCAGGACGTTTGTTTCGACAGGTTAGCGAATAGGTGGTGCGTATTGAATTCCGCCCTTGCTCCACAACTCATTCACACCGCGAGAGATATTAAGCGGATCAACTGACAGGTGTTTCGCAAATGACTCGCCGTAGTTACCAACCTGGGACACGATGTTTGCACACCATGTTGGGCTAACGCCGAGGTTTTCACCGAAGCTACCTTCCTGGCCGAGCAATCTTTTAACTGCCGGGTCTCCACCGCTCATCTTGCTCTTGATATTCTTCGAAGTTATACCCATTTCTTCAGCATTGATCATGCAGTAGAGGGTCCACTTGGTCAGATTAAACCACTGATCATCGCCTTGTCTTACCACAGGACCGAGTGGCTCTTTCGAGATAACTTCCGGCAATACCTTGTGCGCCGACACGTCTTTTAGCTTGATGCGCTGGGCGTACAACCCGGACTGGTCAGTGGTATACACGTCACAGCGACCTGAATCATAGGCTGCTACAACCTCGTCTGACTTTTCGTAAGCAACAACCGTATAGTCCAAACCGTTTGAACGAAAGTAGTCAGCAACGTTAAGCTCGGTAGTAGTACCTGTTTGGGTACAAACCGCGGCACCGCCCAGTTCCAGGGCACTGTTTACGCCGAGGTCTTTACGGACCATAAAGCCCTGCCCATCGTAGTAGTTAACGCCTGCAAAGTTCAGGCCGAGCGCGGTATCGCGAGTCGCGGTCCAGGTAGTATTACGTGACAGAACGTCGATTTCACCAGATTGTAACGCGGTAAAACGCTCTTTAGACGACAAAGGTGTGTACTTGACGGCTTCGGAGTCGTTAAAAATAGCTGCGGCTATTCCGCGACAAACGTCGACATCGACACCACTCCAGTTACCCTGGGCGTCAAAATTAGAGAAACCTGGCAGACCTTGCGATACACCACATTGGACATGCCCCTTGCCTACAACATCATCAAGCGTGGCAGCAGATGTATTGGCAGAAACCGCCAATAGTGATGCCAACATCACTGTTGAAGTAATTTTTTTCATGTAAATCTCCTCGGTTAGGAATAATTTCGTAATGGTTTTTATAGGGTTGAACTTTATGTCGTTTTAGAGCGACTAGTGGGGAACCATAATCACTTCACCGGGCAAATGCAAGCCTAATATTCTAATTTCAATCGAATCAAAGTCGTCGCCGTTGAAATTTTGAGAGGGCACCAGACACGAATCTATTTACCCGCGATTGTGCATGATCTGATTTATTTAAACCTGCCGGCAGAATACATATAATCTGGCACAACAGGAACAGCTAATGTGTTGATTTTATGAGACTAACGGACAAGACTTTTCCGATATCGACCACTTTAGAAAATCGATTCGCAATAAAATGAAGAGGATTCCTATTCGCTCAACCAGACAGGTGTCTAGTTGACTGGGATTTCTGAAATTTTCGTTTCTCTCGATTTTTCACCACCCAGTTCATCCAATAAATCCGGCCTGGCCAGAAAGTTACCCTGGGCATAATCTATACCGAGCAGTTTAAGTTTCTGCATCACTGCATCACCGTCGGCAGAATCGGCAATGGTTTTAATTCCCAGCAAATGGGCCATCGAATTGATCGATTCGACTATACCGTGATCGACCCGGTCCTCAGAAATATCACGGATCAGATTGCCATCGATTTTAATAAAATCAATTTTAAGGTTTTTCAGAAATGAAAAATTAGACAGGCCACTGCCAAAATTATCCAGCGCGAAAGTGCAGCCAATGCCGCGCAACTGTTCGGTTAACTGGCTGATAGCGGATAGATTATTGTTCAATATTGACTCGTTCACTTCAAAACAGATTTGATGCGGCGAAACCACAGTCTTGTCAAACATCTGCGTAATAAAGTATCCAAGCGTCTCATCCGCGACCGATTGGGCCGATAAATTCAGGTTAAGCACCAGATTCGGGTTTTGCATAAATAAATGTGCATAGCCGTTGAACACCTTGTCTATCACCCAACGGTCAATTTGTGCGGTTAATCCAAATCGATTTGCCGCCGGGAGAAAAGCACCCGGTAAAATATGATTGCCCGACTGATCAATCATTCTCAGCAACACTTCAGCCCGCATGCGTATCTGCCTTTGATCTGCATTGAACGGTACAATCGGTTGATACAACAAACAGAACTGCTGATTAATAATCGCATCGCGCAAATCGGAAGCCTGTAAAAAGTCACTTTGTTGCCTGGCGGGTTCGGCATCCTTCGAGTCATAAATATGAGCCCGTCCACGCCCGAGGTCCTTGGCCGCATAACAGGCCAGATCGGCATCAGCCATCAGTTCGGTAGTGCTGGTGGAATCAGCCGTAATCTGGACTATGCCGATGCTGACACCTACCTGGTAGGTTTTGTTTTCCCATAGAAATCGATATTCGCGAATCATATCGATGAGGATATCAGCAACTTTGCTGGCCTTGTCGAGTGGACAGTTTTCGAGCAACACACTGAATTCATCCCCGCCCAGTCTTCCCAGGGTATCGCGACCTCGCAACTGATTCGCCAGCAGCGAGCAGATCTGCTTTAGGAGTTCGTCTCCGGCCACATGGCCGGCAGCATCATTGACCACCTTAAACTGGTCAAGATCGAGATATAGCAGCGCATGGGTACTTTCGAAGGCTTTCGCGCTTTGCAGGGATTTATCGAGTCTTTGCTCAAATTCTGAACGATTGACAAGCCCGGTCAGTGGATCATGAGTGGCCTGGTGCGCCATTTTCTTTTGTAATCGATGCAGGTCGGTCACATCCTTGAAGACCAGTACCGCACCGATACAGTCACCCCTGGAATTGATCATTGGTCCAGCGGTGCCCTGTATCGAATAGCGGTCACCATTTCTGGATATCAGTACGTTATCCGATTTTGGAGAAACCACCCTCTTTTCTGATAAACAACGTAACGCGGGATCGGGTATCACCTCTCCTGTTTTTTCATCTTCGAGGTGAAACACGGCCTCCAGTGTCATACCCATCGCTTGATGATAGCGCCAACCGGTTAGCGTCTCGGCGACAGGATTCATGTAATCGATACGACCGGCATTATCGGTCGTAATGACACCATCACCAATCGAATGCAAGGTAATTTGAGCGCGTTCCTTCTCGGTTAATGCCTCGTTCACGGCAAGTTTTCGTTCCATTTCCGCCGCGGCCCTTGCTGATAACAAATTGATGGTATCGACCTCATTTTTACCGAGACGCAGCGCCGATCGATGCAAACCGGCGATCAGACCTACTGGTTTTCCGAGGGAGTTGAGAAGTTTTATAGCGAAAAATCCTGCTACCGGAAAATGCCGATCGAGTAAGGTTGAATCTGGATAAATTTTGCTTGCGGAAGTTTCCAGATAACACAGGCCACCAATGTCCTCACAGGGGCTGTTCAGCAGGGAAATGGTGTGATTCATAATGTAACTGCCATCACACCAGTAGGCGAGAGTACGATAGATGCCCTGATGCTCGTCTTCACAACTGGCTAACAACACCGCATCAATGTTAAGAAATTGAGATAGTTCGCGTACCAGGGAATAAAAAAATGCTTCACCGGTGGCACCGAAAGTGTCTTCGATCAAATTGGGTAATTGTTTGTTTAGCGGCTCGGACAACTCGCTGGCTTGCGCTGATTTTGGTTTTTTTGCTTTCCAGATTACGAGCAATAGCACGGTCAACACCATGCTAATTGCTACCAGGATAAATAAATCGATCATACTCAACTATCCGCCATTCAAATTCCGAGCAGTCCTGCGCAGATTTGACGGGCCCATCTAGACATGAACCCCTGATTACCGATTAGTATAGGAGAGAAAATACTGATTTGTGGTCTGCAAAACTATTAATTTAAGGAGCCTCTGATTAATTTAAATACTTGCAACCAAACTGGGCTTTGCCTAACCTGTTCGCAGACCTGTCCGACGACGATCGAGGCCGGTTCGGTTCGGCTTCTAATCCTTACATAACAGACACTGAAATCATTATGCCCTCAAAAAAGACCAGCATTAAAAATCACGATATACGAAATTTTTCATCCCAGGTTGTCGATGGCGTTGAGCGCGCACCGAGTCGTTCGATGCTGCGCGCGGTTGGCTTTGACGATAGTGACTTCAGAAAGCCGCAAATCGGCATTGCCTCCACCTGGAGCATGGTAACTCCGTGCAATATGCACATCGACCAGCTCGCCCTGAAAGCGGCCGATGGTGCCAATGCTGCAAAAGCGAAAGCGGTGATATTCAATACCATTACCATTTCGGATGGTATCTCGATGGGTACCGAGGGTATGAAATATTCGCTGGTATCGAGGGAAATAATTGCCGACTCAATCGAAGCAGTGGCCGCTTGTCAGGGTTTCGATGCCCTGGTTACGATTGGCGGCTGCGACAAAAATATGCCCGCATGCCTGATCGGTATGGCACGTCTCAATCGACCCTCGGTATTTGTTTACGGCGGCACTATTATGCCCGGCTGCCACAAGGGTAGGAGTACCGACGTTGTCAGCGTATTCGAAGCCGTGGGTGCGCAGGCACAAAACAAGATCAGCAAAAGCGAACTCAAGCAAATTGAGTGTACCGCAATACCTGGCCCGGGTTCCTGCAGTGGTATGTACACCGCGAATACGATGGCATCGGCGATCGAGGCACTGGGTATGAGTTTGCCCAATAGCTCGGCACAGGCAGCGATATCGGAGGATAAGTCAAACGACTGCTTCGAAGCCGGCAAGGCGGCCATGCGTTTATTGAAATCGAATATTCGCCCCAGCGATATCATGACTAAAAAGGCATTCGAAAACGCGATCACTCTGGTGATCGCCCTCGGCGGTTCAACCAATGCAGTATTGCATCTATTGGCTATGGCCTCGGCGATCGGCGTCAAACTTAAACTCGATGACTTCACCCGGGTCGGTAAACGCGTACCGGTGCTCGCCGATTTGCGACCGAGCGGAAAAGCGATGATGTCTGATTTGATCGAAATTGGTGGAATCCAGCCGCTGATGAAAATGCTGCTCGATGCCGGCCTGCTACACGGTGACTGCATCACTGTCACCGGCAAGACTCAGGCGCAGAACCTGGCAAAGGTGAAGCCCTATCCGAAAAGTCAGGACATCGTGCATGCGTTCAGTGATCCGATCAAGAAGAACAGTCACCTCGTCATATTACACGGCAACCTCGCACCCAATGGGTCGGTGGCAAAAATTTCAGGCAAGGAAGGCCTTCACTTCACCGGCAAGGCGAGAATATTTGCCTCGGAAGAGCAGGCTTTGAAAAAGATACTCGACGGCACGGTGAAAAAAGGCGATGTGATCGTGGTGCGCTACGAAGGCCCGATCGGCGGCCCCGGCATGCGAGAAATGTTATCGCCGACATCGGCCATCATGGGCAAGGGTCTGGGCAAGGAAGTGGCGTTTATTACCGATGGTCGTTTCTCCGGCGGATCGCATGGTTTTGTGGTTGGCCATGTCACTCCAGAAGCCGCATTGGGCGGTCCTATCGCATTGTTGAAGAACGGCGATACGATCACGATTGATGCCGAGAAACGCCAGGTTAATGCGAAACTCAGTAGCGCCGAATGGAAGAAGCGCGCGCAAGCCTGGAAACCGCCGAAAATCCGTTACAAGCGTGGTGTACTGGCCAAGTATGCGCGACTGGTAAGTTCAGCTTCAGAAGGCGCGGTGACCGATTTACTCGACTAGTTTATGGGATTTATCATTAACTCAGTTATCGTCATAAACTCACTACTCGTCA
>Ga0164320_10000507_pt1 | contig 12864 bp, 9 predicted proteins | sample GuaBasSediGuay11_FD_113736 | JGI IMG/M metagenome (GOLD analysis project Ga0164320, IMG submission 113736) | Subseafloor sediment microbial communities from Guaymas Basin, Gulf of California, Mexico - Guay11, Core 4567-28, 0-3 cm | ecosystem: Environmental > Aquatic > Marine > Hydrothermal vents...
GACTCGTTCCGGGCGCATCATCGATGACGTAGGCGACACGCCCGGCTGGCCGGTACTGGACGTGCTGCCGGCGCCGGCCGACAGTGACGGCGATGGCATGCCCGACGAATGGGAGATTGCTATCGGCCTGAGCCCCGGGGATGCGAGTGACGGGCCGCTTGATCGTAACGGCGACGGGCACACCAATCTCGAAGAGTACCTGAACAGCCTCGTACCGGCGGCGGTGTACGAGTACTAGGACACAGAGCCGGACACCGGAGGAACCATGCAAACAGTCAATACCGCACTCTTGTCGTACGGAATGTCGGGCCGCATCTTCCACGCCCCGTTCATCGAACAGCATCCGGGCTTCGAGTTGGCCGGCAGCTGGGAGCGTTCGACGAAGCGCATCCATGAGCATTACCCGCAGGTGAGGAGCTACGCCACGCTGGACGAGTTGCTGGCCGACGATGCGATAGACCTCGTCGTCGTGAATACGCCGACCTACACGCATTATGAATTGACGAAGAAGGTGCTGCAGAGCGGCAAGCACGTCGTCGTCGAGAAGGCGTTTGCCGGGAACGCCGATGAGGCCAGGGAGCTTCGCGACCTGGCGAAGGCTGCCGGTCGTACGCTGTCGGTATTCCAGAATCGCCGCTGGGACAGCCATTTCCTGTGCGTGCGCAATGTGCTCGAGGACGGAGTCCTCGGCGACATCGTGGAAGCCAACCTGGGTTACTGCCGCTTCGATCCTGCATTGAGCCCGAAAGTCCACAAGGAAGAACCGAGTTCCGGCGCCGGTATCGTCAAGGACCTCGGTCCCCACGCGATCGACCAGGCGCTCGTGCTGTTCGGCATGCCGGACGGCGTGTTCGCGGATATCGACATTACGCGGCAGCATTCGAAGGTGGACGATTATTTCGACATCCTGCTGCTCTACGGCGACAAGCGGGTACATGTCAGGGCAGGTTACTTCTACAAGCACCCGCTGACGGAGTACACGCTGTTCGGCAAGCGCGGCTGTTTCCTCAAAGACCGCGCCGATGTGCAGGAGCCGCAGCTGGACGAGGGCATCAAGCCATCCGATGCCGGCTACGGCGTCGAGCCCGATGGTTGCGAGGGGCGCCTCTATGTCGGTGACGGGGATGAGCCGCAACTCGTGGCATCACCCCCGGGGAACTACATGGCATTCTACGAGGGTGTGCACGCATCCATCACGGACGGAAAGCCGGAGCCGGTCTCGGCCGAGGACGGTGTACGCGTCATGCGCGTGATCGACGCGGCTTTCAGGAGCCACCGCGAAGGCAAAGTCATAGCGCCCTAGACAGGATCGAGCGACGTCAGGTCGGCGATGCGAATCGGGCGCCCCTCATCGATGCTCTTGCGAGCGGCGATTCCGATCAGCACGGACATAGCCCCGTCACGCACATCGACCGAGAGGTCGAGGTCCGGACGCTTGTCGATGCCGCGGAAGATGCGATCGAACATGATCTGGTCACCGCCCCAGTGGCCCGAGCGCACGTAGGGGATCAACTCGCGTTCGAAATCGCGGAAGTTCCGCTGCGTGACAATCTCGTGGTACTGCAGCTCGGCTTGCGTGTGGCTCGTGTGGTCCATCTCTTTTGCATGCAGCTGCGACTGGTCCTGCTGGATCGCGTCGAGCGATGGCACACCTTCCCAGGTCTCCATGCGCCCCTTCATGCCGTTGAATGCGACGCGAAAGCCTTCGTACGGCGAATATGTCGTCAATGAATAGCTGACCTGGACGTCGTTCGCGTAACGGATCTGTACTGCCATCTTGTCGAAGATGTCGATCTCCTCACGCCACAGGCAGTTGTCGCGAATGTAGCCGTCGTATTTCTCGTTCGCGTGATACAGATTCATCATGCGCTCGTCCTTCGTCATGTCCCAGAAGAACTCGCACTTGTCCGTGTGCGGGCAGTCCATGCAGCGCTTGCCCCTAAAAGGGTTGTTGTGGCCGTAGTGCTCGAGGCCACCGTAGGCATGTACCTCGACCGGTTCGGAGTCGATCCACCAGTTGAGCAGGTCGAAATGATGTGCGGACTTGTGACAAAGCAAAGTGCCGCCCTTGTCGCGCAGGCCGTGCCAGCGCCGGAAGTAGGACGCGCCGTGGTAGGTATTGAGGTACCAGTGGAAATCGATCGATGTCAGGCGGCCGATCTTCTCCTGGAGCAGGTGCTCCTTGAGGCGCGAGAAGATGATGCCGTTACGGTAGTTGAGCGCGACGATCAACTTACCTTGCGACTTCTCGGCCGCGTTGAGAATCGCCTGGCACTTCGTCTCATCCGTCGTCATCGGTTTCTCGGTGACGACGTCGAGCCCGGCGCGCAGTCCCTTGACGATAAACTCGTCGTGCGTCGAGTCGACCGTTGTGACTATGACGAGATCGGGCTTCGCCTCGGCGAGCATTGCGTCGAAGTCGGTGAATACGGGACAGTCGACGCCCATGTGGTCGAGGGCATAATCCAGGCGGCCCGGGTTGATGTCGCAGAGCCCGACATAGTCGATGACGTCATTGTAATTGTCGTTGAGGTACTTGCCCCAGAACCCGGTGCCGCGAGAACCGGTACCGACCAGCGCAACCTGGCGCTTACCTCCGGCAGCGAAGGCGGGGGAGGCCGCGAACAGTGCGCTTGCGGTCGAGGCCGCGACGAAGTCACGACGTGTCAGTTTATGGGAACTCATATCGGTCTCCGTTGATGATGACGTTGTGTGTCTCGAAGTTCATTACGTTTTCGACGACGCCTGTTTCTGCCGCCGACTCGACGACGACGTCCCGCAGCGTAATGTCGCGGATCGGGTCTCGCTCGAATCCGCGGATCTGGAAGACGCGCCGCGCATTCTCGATCGACAGGTTTTCGATCACGACGTCGCGAACGATTGGGTCGAACTGCCCCGCATCGCCTTCCTCATAGAAATAGTTGATGACGATCGCGTCCCGGACCTCGCCAACCGTGATGTCGCGGTAACGCAGATGCTCGAGGACACCACCGCGCACGGAGTTGGTCTTGATGCGGATTGCGCGCTCCAGGTCGGGGCTGCTCATGCGGCAGCGCTCCGCAAATACATTACGCACGCCCCCGGATATCTCACTGCCTATAACGATTCCGCCGTGTCCCGCCTGCATGTCGCAATCGGCAATGACGATGTTCTCGCAAGGCGTATTGATACGGCGCCCGTCGGCGTTGCGTCCCGACTTAATGGCGATGCAATCGTCACCCGTATCGAACCGGCAGTTCTCGATAAGCACGTTGTGGCACGATTCGGGGTCGCAGCCGTCGGAATTCGGGCCGAGGCTCTCACAGGTCGCGCCACGGACCACGACATCACGACAAAGTACGGGGTTGATCAGCCAGAACGGCGCGTTGCGAATCGTAATGTCCTCGATCAGGACTCTGTCGCAGTCAAAAGGCTGTATGAACGGCGGGCGAAGATAGGCGCCATCGGCGTACACCCTTTCGTGCACGGGCACATGGTCTTCGGCATCCTGCATCAAAGCAGCGCGCGCGAGTTTCTGGTCCTCCTCCGTCTTGCCGATTGAAAAGCGGCCGCCCTTCCAGTGCCACCAATGAGTCTCGTCGGCACCGCCTTCCAGAGTGCCTTTACCGGTAATCGCGATGTCGGTCTGCCGATACGCATAGATCAACGGGGAATAGCCCATGAATTCCAGGCCTTCCCAATGTGTTAGCACAGGAGGCAGGTAGCGGGCCGGTTCGGGAATGAAGGCGATGGTCGCTTCGTCGGACAGGTGCAGGTCGATCCGCGAGCGCAAGTGAATCGGCCCGGTCATGAACTTCCCGGGAGGAACGACGATGCGCCCGCCGCCGGCAGCCGAACAGGCTGCCACCGCTTTGGCAAAAGCGTCGCTGCAATCCGTGGCGCCGTCCCCGATAGCACCAAAATCGGCGAGGTTGAATTGCCGGTCGGGGATATCGGGCATGCGAATCGAGCGCCGGATCCGGCTCGCGAGATGCCAGTCATCCGGCAGCGAGAAGGCCCGTCCACAGCTCGTCAGGCAGGTCGTGTAGCCGGCGGCGGCGAGCAGGGAAATGAAGGTACGTCGATCGACAGTATGGCGTAGCATGATCGGGACTCTCTGTAGCGTCGCTTTCTGCGCCTTTCTTTTTCCAATATTCTATGGGATATTGCCATCGGTGGCAATCCGATACGCGCGGCGTTGTTTCGGGGGACAGACTCAACGCCTCAGTCCTGAAAGCCAGGCCAGAAACGGATAATTCAGCGTAAGCCGCCCGGAGACTGATGTGAAGCCCAAGGAAAGCATCCCGACGATCAGCGATGTTGCCGATCTGGCCGGCGTATCGAAGCGAACCGTCTCGCGCGTCATCAACAAGTCAGACAAGGTGAATGAACGGACGCGGCGCAACGTTCAGCAGATCATCCAGAAGCTCAACTACACACCGAACTCCCGGGCGAGAGGGCTCAGATCCCGGTGTTCATACCTGATCGGGCTGATTTACGACATGCCCACGCTGCACATGAATGATGTTCAGAAGGGCATCGTGAGCGTGTGTACCGGTGTCGGGTACGACATCGTCGTGCACCCGTGCGAATTCGGCAGCGTGGACCTGGTCCGGGATGTACAGGCTTTTATCCAACGATCCAAGGTGGACGGCGTCATGGTGTTGCCGCCCGTGTCCGAAAACCGGGAAGTCACTGACGCGCTCGACAGGATTGGCGTCCCGCACGTGCACTTCGCCTCCAAGCTGTCGAATGAACCGTGGCGGCAGGTCGTGACGAACTACGAGCCTGCGGTCACGGACATGACCAATCATCTTGTGAGTCTCGGTCACACCCGGATCGGGTTTATATCCGGGCCGAAAGGCAATGTCTCTTCGCAGAAACGGCATCAGGCATTTGCCGATGCGCTGGAAACTCATGGCCTGGAGTTGCCGGACACGCTCGTCGTCGAAGGCGCATTCACCTATGAATCCGGCGTCAATGCGGCCCGTCGATTACTAAGCCGCGAAGATCGCCCGACGGCTGTATTTGCGGCAAACGATGAAATGGCGTTTGGCGTAATGAACGTCGCCGATAAGCTGGGAATCAAGGTTCCAGATGATCTCTCCGTTGTCGGTTTCGACGGCACGGATTTCAGTGAATTTGTCATCCCGTCGCTATCGACGATTCGAAGGCCGTCGGGAAGGATGGCAAGACTGGGTGCACAGAAGCTGCTCACGTTGATCAACGAAGGCGCAGACGCGGCGAGAGCTTTCGAGGTGATGGTGTCGCCGCAGTTTCTGCCGCGCGAATCCACGGGACCGGCGCCCAGGCATTGAATTCAGCAGGCGCGCATTCCCACCACGTTATTCGTGATTTCCGGGTGTATCGCCTAACGCCCGCCAATCCGGGCCCCAAAATAGCCATCCAGATTGACATCGGTTTCAATATGCGCCTTGATTTCGGCGAATTTGTCGCCGTGGAAAAAACTTCCAAATAACGACAATCAACAAAGGATCGTCGCGGCATGAATCGGCACCTGATCCGGGTGCCTCGTATTAGTAAATTGTATGAGTAGTGGCAGATTGCATGGTGCTTTCCTGTCAAACCGCTATGCAGTTAGAGCGGGCTACAAACCTTGATATTTACCACACAGCCTGCCATTACTTATACAAAATGTTAGCTTTAGTTTTCTTTTTTCAATATTCTCCATGTTTAAATTTATAAAGATTTGCACATCACTTTAGTCATCAAACTCTTCTTCAAAGATGACTCCTGCCTCAGTTATTTTTATTTCAAGTTCGACATCTGTAATATTATTTTCCAAATCAATTTCATAGTAAATTCCAATCTCTGAATCGAAACGTTTCTCTACTTTATCAATCTCAATCTCAAAACCTCTGTATTTCGCTAGAACGGCGTTCTTGATATCCAAAGGAAGCTCATCGTGATAGGCAATAGTATTGTCATGATAGCGAGCGGCTATTCCTGTACTTTTGCGATCGACAAATGTATTTGGCCCTTTTTCATTTTTGATCAGGTCGAAGGCATCGTATAACTCGCCGGTTGCAGTATAGGATTGAAAGTGGAGAGTATCGTGATCAACCGTAATAACTTGCGCCAGTTGTGTGTTTTCAGCATCGCGATCTTTTTCGGCTCCCCATTGCCGCCATCCTTCTGGGCTTAAGCGATACATTTTTCCTCCACTTATCGATACAACATACATCGTACCTGTCTGATCGAGTTTGTTAGTTCCCGAAATAAGATTATGCTCTTCGGTAGCCCGGCCACGAGCATAAGCATGGTCGTGCCCTTGAAGCACGAGGTCAACGTGGAATTCGTCAAAAATTGGTTTAAACAACTCTCTTCTTTTTGAATCTGAACGTCCTCTTGAAATTGGATAGATCGGGTGGTGATAGGTGACAATAGTCCATTTATTAGGATTATTGGCCAATACTTCTCTCAACCATTCTGCTTGTTCTTCTCGGTATATGTTGGAATCCACACTAATCATTCTCACTCCCTGAAAATCCATGTAATAGGTGGTTTCTTTTAGTTCATCAATACCCTTTGGGCCATTTTCGGGCAACGTGAATTGTGGACGCCATTGAATACTTAATTGCTGCTGATATTTATCTTTTCCTTCATAAATACGCTCATAATCGTGGTTACCCGGTGAAGGGAAGCCAGGTATCATACTGTGGATAAAACTACCGGCTTTAAACCATTCTTCCCAGTCTTCTTCACTATTAGCAGGGCTAACTAAGTCTCCTGCGTGAACTATGAAACGTGCATCCGGTGCTTTCTGAAAAGCCTGACGGATTAAGCGGGACCATAGCTCAAAAATATTGTTCTGGGCATCGCCAAGGTATATGAATGAGAATTTATCATTGGTTGTAGATGCGGTTTTAAACTGAATCCATTCACTCCAGTGGTCGCCATCGCCAACACGGTAGCCATAAAGAGTGTTGGGTTCTAACTCGTCAAAAGTGACGGAATGATAGTTAGCCACTATGCCTGCATCTTCTACCAGACTGCCATCGAGCAATGTGCTTGTAGCCGTAAAACGTTCAGCAGTTCTCCAAAACTTAGGGGCAGCGGTTGCTTTTGCAATTTCGGCATAAGCGGTTTTTTCCTCGGTGTTAGTTCTCCAGGCAACACTGGCAGTGGTGGTAGGGTCAGCACCATAGTTGAGCATTATGCGATCGGGGTGAACGCTTGGTTGCATCCACTCTTCCTCATAATCAGGAGATTCGTAAAAAACTTCGTGATTTTGACTTTGAGCTGTGCTGTTGCCAACCCATAAAACAAATGCCAATGCACTAAATAAATATCTAATTTTCATTTTGATTTATTTCTTAATTACCATTTATGGATCCACAAAAGTGGAATGTATATAAAATTTGGTCGTCAAATGTTTCAATTAAAGGGTATAAAATCAAACTGTGTTATGAGGCATCCTACGTCGGCTATTGCCTGCAGCGTGATCTGATTTCCAACGGTATTCACTGCGATATCGTTTCACCCAGCAGTATTCCCAGCCCACGTGGCAAGGCCATCAAGACCGACCGCATTGATGCGGGCTACCTGGCGCAGTTCTACGCCAATGATTTATTGACCATTGTGCAGCCACCAGATGAAGAGCAGGAACAAAGTTTTTGGGGTCAGAGTCAAGTGCCAGAGTGGGTTTCAGTTGACTCTGGCACTTGACTCTGACCCCTAATTCCTTCATTCCGCCTCGTAGAAACGAACGACCTGCTGTTTGACTGTGCCGTCTGGCGCGACGTCGCAGATCACGTAATGATGCACGTTGCCCAACGGGCCGAACCGGTCGTGAAGCCCCGCTCCGCCGCCGCCACTGATCGTGTATTGAACTCCGCTAAGCACGGCGGTCGAGTATGCGTGGATATGGCCCAGATAGACCGCATCCACCGCATGTTTGGTCATCAGATCGGTGAAAACCTTGGACTCATCTTCGCCCCAAGAGTGATACTCCCACTTCTCGATATTTCCGGGAGGATAATGCGCGGCTACGATTTTCCTAAATCCCGCCGGCGTTTCGGCCAACGTTTGACCGAGCCACTCGAGCATCTCGTCCTCGTCGGTCGCGTCCGTGTTGTTATCTATAAACACATAGCGGGCCTTGCCGTAATCGAAATAGTAGTTCAATGAATTCTCACCAAACAGATACCGGTATTCGCGCACCTGGTTGCGGACCCCTTCATCATGATTGCCGATCGAGACAAAGTAAGGGATGTCAGTTTCCAGAAGGGGCGGGATGTAATAATCGCGAAACTGATCCATGAATCCGTCCGGCACGATGTCGCCTACATTTATCACGAAAGCCGGTTTGGGATCGAGCTGGTCGATATGTTTGACGATGTTCGACCAGAGTTCCCACTTCGACCGGCTGTCCCCCAGCACGATGTAACGATATGCGCTGTCGGCGCCTTTGGGCCCCTGGCCCAATTTTCTGATCTGGTTTGCAAAGTTGAATCGCTCCCGATAGGGACCGAGTTGCTTCTCAAGCTGCGCATTGAAAGCCTCCGGATCGAGATTTACTCCAGTCGCTTCAATAGTCCGGGGGTCGACCTCATCGAGCGCATCGTCCTCGACCAGGCCGGCGGCTTGAATCTGGCCGTCCGGGCGGGCGTAAAACACAAGATCGCCGATCACGATTCCGTACCGTTTTCCCGCAATGGTTTGGGCGGCGAACGCCTTGTCGGGTTTCGCATTCGGCAGGGCTTTGGCAAGAGTCTTCAAGGCTTCCGGAGGAACATCCGTCAACTCGACTTTCTGCTTTGTGCCTTTCAGAACAAGCTCGTCCGGCACTTCCTTGATGTAGGTCTCATCGTTTTCATATTCGATGGAAACCAGATCGCCGGCGGGCGTGACTTTGAATTCGTACTCCTCATCGCCGACCTCCGTGTCGATTTCATATTCGTCGTCGTCGAAATCCAACTCCCACTTATCAATACTCGTGTGAGGTGCGATGATCGCCGGCCAACGCAACACAACATCAGTAGGAGGTTTGATCTTCTCCTCCGAGTGCTGATATACCTCATTGCCGGCGGGCCCGACTTCGACGCGCCAATTGCCGATCCGCGCCGGGATTTCCTCGCCTACGACCGGGCCTTTTGCACAGCCCGTGAACGCCGAAACCACTATCATCGCCAGACATGCGGATACAGCGTATAAAGGCTCTTTCCTGTTTAGCATTAGACTGTCACCTTTCCGAATTTTATGTGCCAGTCTTTAATCGAACCGTGCGCCCAAATATTTCCTACCATAAAATGGGCTATGAGTAGTGCTGTAATGGTTTTAACTATTAATTTTTTATTCATTTCGCATGTGTGATTTACAAGGTTGAATGAAACCGGTACCATTGTTCGTTGTACTCCGAAATGATACCGGTGTCAATCGGCAAGGGCCTATGCAGAACCCGGATAATCCGGACAAAGCTGTGACGGGCCTGGCCCATTAGCCGACCAGTTTTTTACACCAACAGACGTGCGACGGTAGAGATATGAGAATTTGGCTTTTGATACTCGGAGTAACTCTTTACGCAGGTTGCAACACGGATGCGACTTCGCCGGCCGAGCCTGAGAATAAGTTGCCGCCCAACATTATCTGGTTGATCGCCGAGGATCTTTCGGCAATCGAACTGGGAAGTTACGGTAATGTTGCCGCCCATACACCAAACCTCGATCACCTCGCTCTCGAGGGCACGCGTTATTCAAATGCGTTCGCTACGACTCCTGTTTGCTCTCCAACCCGTTCGTCATTTATCACGGGGATGCACAACACGACGATCAACGCCCACAATCACCGCTCACACGTTGGGCCAAAATCGCCTTATCAAACGGGTTACACGCTCCCCGAGCCGGTAAAACTGTTGCCTCGAATTTTCCAGGAAGCGGGTTATACGACGGCGATATGGGGCAAGACCGACTACAACTTCAACTGGACGGATGGTTATGACTATGACTTTCAGTCGGAGGTGGACGGCCAGGCTAAGGGTTGGGATGAGGTCATCAAGCACGAGCCCTTCTTTATGCAAGTTCAGTTTCGAGAGACGCATCGCGACTGGGATGGCAACGAGCGGGTTACCGACAGGTCGCAAATAGAGATACCCCCGATTTATCCGGATACGCCCGAGGTTCGAGAAGCGTGGGGTGACTACCTGGATGATCTGGCCTCTCTTGATCGTAAGGTCGGGGCATTGCTTGCTCGACTGGAAGAAGACGGACTCGCGGAAAATACCGTGGTCATATTTTTCAGTGATCACGGCCGAGAGATGCCGCGCGGCAAACAATGGGTGTACGACGGGGGAATCCACGTCCCCCTTATCATTCGTTCACCCAGCGAGGAGACGCCGGGAACGACGGACGATCAACTGATTAGCAATGTCGACATATCGGCCGTATCGCTCGATCTCGCCAATATCGAGGTCCCGCAGTACTTTGACGGTCGCTCTTTCCTGGATCCTGTGTCGGAGCCACGCGACCATATTATTGCGACCCGTGATCGGGACGACGAAACGTTCGACCGGGTACGCGCGGTTCGTACTCATCAATACAAGTACATAAGAAACTACTATCCGGAGCTGCCGTGGACGCAGTACAACCACTACATCGAGCAAATTGTCGATGGGCGTACGCACTACGAGACATTCGGCATCATGCGCGATCTGCATTCCGCCAACCAGTTGACGGATGATCAAGCGGTGTTCTGGGCCGAGCAAAAACCACGTGAAGAGCTCTACGACATTGTCGATGACCCATGGGAGACGAAGAACCTGGTGGATGAACCGGATATGCAGAACGTTCTGGATGATCTACGAGGAAAGTTAGACAACTGGATAGAGGACCCTCACCCGGATTTGGGTTGGCGCGACAAGGGGGCGGTTCCCGAAGACGGAACACGATTATTCGTGATTCGGCAAAACGATGAGAACCCCAGGTTGGTAGATATCGTCACAACAGTCGATGATCTCGACGGGCGCGCTTGTTCGTTGAGAATTGAATACTCGATCGATGGTGGGTCAGCCTGGCATCGTGCCGCGATCTCCGAGATCTATGCAGCCGACTATGGTGCAGTGGATATCGATAACGACTCCGACTATCAACTGTCGGGAATCGAAACGCACTCGGCAGGCGCCAACACGGTGCGATTCCAATGGAACACGCAAAGCAGCGTCAATGGATCAGGCGCGCTTAATGAGTCGAGTTACAGCCAGGTCCTGCTGAGAACTACGCAATCAAACGGCGACGCTGAGCGGGAAACCGTGGTTAGTACGCACGGGTTCTTTCGCCAGTTTCCAGCGGTAGTCGCCGATGACTCACCGCTCGAACTTCATTTCGACTAGGCAGTCTGCCTTGTTCTAATCGATCCTCAGAGGTATTACCGGGAGAACCCGAACGGATGAATCTCTGCCAGTTACCCCTGATACTTGCGGCTCTTGTGCTCGGCTGTTCAACGAACGCCAGTGGTGAAGAGTTGCCGCGGTGGGGAGAGGCAATAACCAAACGGGATGCTGACTGGTACTCGAGCACACAGGCGATCGCCGTTGCAGATAACGTCCTTGGGTATCAGTCGAATGCTGGCGCCTGGCCCAAGAATTGGGATCTCGCCGTGCCGGCGACGCCCGGCGTGATTGAAGTCCTGAATCGCGAGGGCAAGGCGAATACGATCGACAATGACGCCACGACGTTGCCAATGGTGTTTCTGGCGTTGGTCGCGACTGCGACAGGTAAAGACGAGTACGCGAAGGCGTTCATGCACGGGCTGGACTATCTACTGGCCGCACAGTACGAGAACGGCGGATGGCCACAGTTCTTCCCTCTCCGCGACGGTTATTACTCGCACATCACCTTTAATGACAACGCGATGATGAACGTCATGTTCTTGTTGCGCGACGTGGCTGGCGGCAAGGAACCCTATGCCTTTGTCGATGATGAGCGTGCAGCACAGGCGGCCAGTGCGGTGGAGCGCGGTATCGATTGCATTCTACGAACACAGATCAGGCTGGACGGCAAGCTGATGGGTTGGGCTGCACAGTATGACGAGGTAACGCTGGAGGCCGCTTGGGCAAGGTCTTATGAGCCGCCCTCGCTGGCAGGGGAAGAAACGGTTCCAGTCGTGCGTTTCCTGCTGGAAAGCGAGGAGCCGACATCCGACCAGGTTGCGGCGATCGAAGGCGCTGTGGCATGGCTGAAAGCCGTGACAATTAGAGGATTCAGGTATTACAGCGGCCTGAGCTCGAATGGTGAGCCCGACAGTTGGATAGTTGCCGATCAAACGGCTGCGCCGATCTGGGCGCGTTTTTACGAAATAGGCACCAATCGCCCCTTATTTCTCGGGCGCGACGGGAATTTTCGCTATTCCCTCGACCAGATCGAGCAAGAAAGGCGCGGTGGTTATGCTTACTACGGAGAGTGGGCGAACTCCTTATTGAATAAGGATTATCCGCGCTGGCGTGCGAGCCAGTCTTCGGGCCTTGGCCAGGCCAAGAGCACAGCGAACCTGTCCCTCGGGTATCAGAACGAAGTATTGTCTTTGTGTGTCTCGGGTAGTTAACGTGGCGAAATGCTCGAGCGGATAGTCACCTATACGCTATAAGTTGACGAAGCTGTAGTTCCTCCGCGCCCGGTCCAGTTGGTGTGGAAAAACTCGCCACGTGGCTTGTCGATACGCTCGTAGGTGTGCGCGCCGAAGTAGTCACGCTGCGCCTGCAGCAGGTTGGCTGGCAGCCGTCCGGAGCGATAACCGTCGTAGTACGCCAGGGCCGAGCCGATCGCGGGCATCGGAATGCCGAGTTGCGTCGCGGCTGAAACCACGCGCCGCCACGCAGCCTGCGCCTCTCGCACGGCCGCTTCGAAGAACTTATCCATCAGCAAGTTTGAA
>Ga0164320_10000508_pt1 | contig 12864 bp, 14 predicted proteins | sample GuaBasSediGuay11_FD_113736 | JGI IMG/M metagenome (GOLD analysis project Ga0164320, IMG submission 113736) | Subseafloor sediment microbial communities from Guaymas Basin, Gulf of California, Mexico - Guay11, Core 4567-28, 0-3 cm | ecosystem: Environmental > Aquatic > Marine > Hydrothermal...
CTCGAGCTTCTGGTGTTGGGCATAGCTGCGAATGCGATCCGCGGCCTGCTTCAGCGCTTCCAGCTCGCGCTGATCGATTCGCTCACAGGCCATCTGCAGTCGCTCCATGGGAATTTCGAGGTCGGCGACCGAGGCGACATCCAGCTCGTCAAATCGGCGGCTGTATTCGAGCAGGGCGCTATCGCCGTTACGCCTGACCGCGCGCAGTATTTCATTGACGGTGTCGAAAACCTTGTCATCGGAAACCGACTCCCAGGCGAGAAGGCCCTCCAGCTCATGCTGAAAACCTTCATGCTGGCTGTCGAGCCGCCTGATATCCATCCTAGTTCACCGCCTCTTCAATCTGCTTGACCAGCGCTTTCACCGCCGCGTTTTTCATCTTCAGCGCGGCGCGGTTGACGATCAGCCGCGAACTGATGTCCATGATGGTTTCCATCGGCGCCAGGCCGTTCGCCCTGAGCGTGTTACCGCTGTCGACCAGGTCGACGATTATATCGGCAAGCCCGACCACGGGCGCCAGCTCCATCGATCCGTACAGCTTGATCAATTCCACCTGTCGGCCGTGCTCGAGGAAAAAGCGGCGCGTGATCTCGGGGTACTTGGTCGCGACCTTGAGCCGGGTACGCGGTAACGGCCGGTCGGGAAAACCCGCGGTCATCATCTTACAGGTGGCGATTTTGAGGTCGACGCGTTCATACAGGCCCTCGCCGCCGTGTTCGGCGAGCACATCCTTGCCGGCGATACCGAGGTCGGCGGCACCATACTGGACATAGGTCGGCACGTCGGCGGAACGAATCAGCACCAGGCTGATATCCGGCTGGTTGGTGGCAAACACGAGCTTGCGGCTTTTTGACAGATCGTCAACGGGCTCGATGCCGGCACGCGCCAGCAGCGGCAGGGTTTCTTCGAGAATGCGGCCCTTGGCGAGGGCTATGGTCAACAGCTCAGGCACAACAGGCTAATTGAGAACGCGCTGGATCTTGGCGCCCAACACCGCGAGTTTTTCTTCAATGTGGTCGTAGCCCCGATCGATATGATAGATGCGATCGACCACGGTTTCACCCTTTGCCACCAGACCGGCGAGTATCAGGCTGGCCGAAGCGCGCAGGTCGGTCGCCATGACCGGGGCCCCCTCGAGCCCGCCGACACCCTTGATGATGGCGGTATTGCCCTCGAGGTGGACATTTGCACCCAGGCGCACGAATTCCTGGATGTGCATGAAGCGATTTTCGAACACGGTCTCGGTAACCGAGCCGGTACCCTCGGCAATGGCGTTGAGCGCACAAAATTGCGCCTGCATGTCGGTCGGGAAACCGGGATAGGGTGCGGTGCGAATATTGACGGCCCGGGGCTTGCGGCCTTCCATGTCCAGTTCGATCCAGTCTTCGCCGACATCGACGACGGCGCCGGCCTCTTCCAGCTTCGCCAGCACTGAATCGAGTAATCTCGGATTGGTGCGCTTGATTAAAACCTTACCGCCGGTAATCGCGGCCGCAACCAGGTAGGTGCCGGTTTCGATACGATCCGGTAACACCGAGTAATCGCAACCGCTCAATTTATCTACACCGTGAATCGTGATCCTATCGGTGCCGGCATCTTCGATTTTGCCGCCCATCGCATTGATAAAATCGGCCAGATCCACGACCTCGGGTTCGCGTGCCGCATTCTCGATGATGGTGGTGCCGTTAGCCAGGCTCGCAGCCATCATCAGGTTCTCGGTACCGGTAACCGTGATCTGGTCCATGACAATACGCGCGCCTTTCAATCGATCGCAACGCGCCTTGATGTAACCCTGTTCGACATCGATTTTGGCGCCCATTGCCTCGAGCCCGCTGAGGTGCATGTCGACCGGCCGTGCACCGATGGCGCAGCCCCCGGGCAGGGAGACCTCGGCTTCGCCATAACGCGCCAGCAACGGTCCGAGCACCAGGATCGAGGCGCGCATGGTCTTCACCAGTTCGTAGGGAGCAAAGGTATTTTCGAGCGTCCTCGGATCGACCTCGATGCTCATCTTCTCACCGATAGTGAGCGACACGCCCATGCGACCGAGCAACTCCATGGTGGTCGTGACATCGTGCAGATGCGGCACGTTACGGACGATCACCGGGCTATCCGCCAGCAGGGTGCCGGCCAGAATCGGTAATACCGCGTTCTTGGAACCTGAAACCCGCACCTCGCCCGAAAGGGGCACACCACCATTAATAATTAACTTGTTCATGCGTAGCCGTTGAGATCAAGGGCGGCCATTCTATCAGGAAAAATCGGGGATTTACCGTTTTTTGAACGCGCGCCGTTTGCGAATTCACACCGATGCCCCAGGCGCCCGACGATAGCTCGCGCCAACGGCGAATCTGACGAACGACATTACGGTGACTGGTTGCGATCGCGCAGGGTTTCAATCAAGCCATCGACACCGTCTTTTTTAATCGCGCGCGCAAAACTCGAACGGTAATTGGTCACCAGGCTGACGTCATCGACACTGATATCGATTACCTTCCAGCCATCGTCACCGAGGCGCAACATGTAGTTTATGGGTATCGGGAAACCACCCGCCTGGTCAATCTCGGTTCTAACGGTAACCAGACCGTCAGCCTCGACGCCCTCCATCGGCAGGTAGATCAACGCCTGATTGGTGTATTCCAGCAGTGCCAAACTATAGGTACGAACCAGCAATAAGCGGAACTCGTGGATGATCGCGGGGCGCTGTTCACTATCGACTTCATCCTTGTAGCGACCAAGCGCCAGGTCGGTCATCGACTCGAAATCAAAATGCGGCAACACCACTTCATCGACCAGCTTATAAATGCTTTGCGGATCGCCCTCGTATTTCTTCGCGTTGGTCTTGATTTCGTCCAGTACCTTTTCCGATGTCTCGCGGATCAACAGCTCGGGACCAGTCGACGCCATCACCGGCGCCACCAGCACTAAAAGCAACAGGGTAAGAAATTTTTTCACTGAAACACTCCACTGACACTGCGTAGCTTGGACACGTGATTGTTAAAATCATTCACCGCACGCAGGTACTCGGCGTAGGCAAGAACATAAACCTGCAAGGCATTGATTATGTCGGTCGCGTCTTCGAGGCCGGCTTCAAAATCCGAGTAGGCAGCGATCATCCAGCGGCGCGCCGCCCTGGAACTGTCGCGCATCGATGCGATGGCCTTGTATTTTGCCTGCATGTTGAAATACTGCTCGCGCACCTGGAAGGGTATGCCGATGCGCGCAAACGACGCCTTGTGCACGAGCGCATCCAGGTCGGCCTGCGCCTGTACCACCCTGGCGGGCTGCGCACCCTGCTCCCACTCCCAGCGCATACCGATCACCGGCGACAGTCCCGCATGATTGAAAGGGTCGTAGATATGCGGGTTATCCAGGCGCTCGCGCTCCGGTGAATAAGCCAGCGAACCGGCGACACCGGCATACACGATCGGTTTCTCTTCGGCACGTGTGGCCTCCACCAGGGCGCGGCGTGCCGTCAGCCCGGCAGCGACCTGCTTGAACTCAACGCGGTTGTCGCGCGCCAGGTCAATCCATTCCTCCAGGCTCTGCGGCGGCAATTCGACCGGCTGCAAGCGACGATCCGCCAGTTCGATGAGCTCTTCCTCGCGCCCGGTCAACAGCTTCAGGCCGGCCATCGCAATCTGTTCCAGGCCGACGGCCTCGGCGAGAAAGTTTTCGAGAAGGCCGAGCCCCGATTGCAGCGCAAACTTATCCGACTGGCTGGCCCTGCCACTGCCCTCGTCCAGCCATTCCTCGACCAGGCTGAGCGCCCCGGCGAGGCGCTTATGGGTATCCTCGAGCAACAGCCGACTGTCGCGCGCCGTCAGGTAGCCGTAGTAGGCCTTGACGACCTGCAGACCGATCTCATCGCGCTGCAGCATGACGTCCTGCTGCTTGATCACGATATTGTTTTGCGCGGCTTCCTGGTAACCCTCGAGGCGCCCGAAAGTCGCCAGCGGCTTGACAATACTGAAGGTCATCCCGCCCCATAGCGAATATCCGTCATCGAGGTCGTAGGCGTCATCGCGCGGCGTACAATCGCCACTGCAGGAACTTTCGCCGCCCCCGTAAAATCCGCCATCCACGCCGGTCGCAATGGCGAGGAAGCTGTTGACCGTATAGCGAAAACCTTCCGAACCCTCGGCTTCCTGCAACAAGCCCTGCGCCTTGCGTACGAATGCCTGTTTCTCATCGATTCTCGGATCGTGCGCAAGCGCCAGTTCGATTGCCTCCTCGAGACCCAGTTTTTCCTGTGCATAAAGCCCGAAACTCAGCCATGGCAAGGCAAGCAGTCCAAGAAAAACGAATGGTAGTTTAATCATAGGTTTGATTCTTCCGTAGCGATGCTGAATAGAAGCTGACTCAATTCGCCGGTTGCCTAAGTCTAGCCTTAACCTGCATATTGCACCAGTCGGTCTTGAGCCCCGCCCCGGATACTGGTGCAATATGCAGGTGAGACGTTGCAAGTGAACTTCGAAGCCGTGTTTTGCCGATCATTCCAATGAATTACTGGCAAAATTGCCTCATAATCGTTAGTGTTCGAAATCTCATCCATCTGATAACAAAGTTAATAAATGTCCAGTTCTCTAACCGCTCGACATAGCTTCAGCTATGACGAACTCATCGAATGTGGCAAGGGTCAGTTGTTCGGGCCCGGCAATGCGTTGCTGCCGTTGCCTCCCATGCTGATGTTCGATCGTATTGTTGACATCAACGAAACCGGGGGCAAATTCGCCAAGGGCCAAATCATCGCCGAACTGGACATCAATCCCGAACTCTGGTTTTTCAAATGTCATTTCGAAACCGATCCGGTGATGCCGGGTTGCCTGGGGCTCGATGCCATGTGGCAACTGATCGGCTTTTATCTCGGCTGGAAGGGCGGCCCCGGACACGGGCGCGCGCTCGGCGCGGGTGAAGTCAAATATTTCGGCCAGGTCCTGCCCAATGCCAGATTGATCACCTACCGCATCGACATGAAGCGCGTCATCATGCGCAAACTGGTGATGGGCATTGGCGACGCCAGCATGGAGGTCGATGGCCGCGAAATCTACAGCGCCAGGGATTTACGCGTGGGTCTATTCATCTCGACCGACAACTTTTGACGATTTGAGGCATCGGGTTTAGACCATGCTAAGTTTCCTGGCCGCCGTCATCGCGGGACTGGCGCTACTCATCTGGAGTGCCGATAAATTTGTCGAAGGCGCCGCTGCGCTGGCGAACCTGCTCGGCGTATCTATCATGATCATCGGCATAACCATCGTCGGCTTCGGCACTTCGGCGCCGGAAATTGTGGTCTCGATTATCGCCGTGCTGAACGACACCCCCAATATCGCAATCGGCAACGCGCTCGGTTCCAATATCGCCAACATTGGCCTGATCCTCGGCATAACCGCGATCCTCATGCCGGTGCCGGTGGTGAGCCGGCTGTTTAAAACGGAGTACCCGCTGCTGATTCTGGCGACCGCGGTCATGGCCTGGAGCCTTTACGATCTGTCGCTGAGTGTCGTCGACGGTTTCATGCTGCTGGGCCTGTTGATACTCAGCCTGTTTCACCTGGTACGCGTCCATCGCAGAATTCCGGCCGCCTACGCGCGCGAAGGACACGAAAGCGAGGGGCGCAGCCACGAAATGAAACTGCCGGTGGCGATCGGCTGGCTGTTGCTTGGACTGGTCGTGCTGGTCGGCAGTTCCAAGCTGCTGGTGTGGGGCGCGAGCGGTATAGCGGTTGCGCTGGGAGTGAGCGAACTGATCATCGGTCTCACCGTCGTCGCGCTTGGCACCAGTTTGCCCGAACTCGCCGCGTCGATCGCCAGCCTGAAGAAAGGCAAACCTGATCTCGCCATCGGCAATGTTATCGGCTCAAACCTGTTCAACTCGCTCGCGGTGGTCGGCTTACCAGCCTTGATGACAAGCTTTAGCATCGACCCGTCAGCGCGCACGCGCGATGTCTCGGTCGTCATCGCGCTTACCCTGTTGCTGTTACTGATGTCGCGCTTCCCGGGCGCCGAGCCGCGCCACCTGACCCGCATCAAGGGTGTATTCCTGTTCGCGGCTTTTGTCATTTACCAGCTATATTTGTATTATGTGGTCACCGTGGCATAACGATGACAAGACACGCTTATATAGACCTGGGCCTCGCAGTACTAAAAACGGAAGCCGATGCAATTTCAGCCCTGTGCGATCGGCTGGATCAAAATTTTAGTCGTGCCTGCGACCTGATACTCAACTGCAAGGGCCGCGTCGTCGTCACCGGCATGGGGAAGTCCGGGCATATCGGCAACAAGATAGCCGCGACCCTGGCGAGCACCGGGACACCCTCGTTTTTCATGCATTCGGGTGAAGCCAGCCATGGCGACCTCGGCATGATCACCGCCGAGGATCTCGTCATCGCCCTGTCCAATTCAGGCGAAACCAGTGAAATCACCCTGCTGTTACCCTTGCTCAAACGTCTCGGCATCCCGCTGCTGGCGCTGACCGGAAAGACAGGATCGACGCTGGCCCGCAGCGCCGATATCCATCTCGATGTCAGCGTCAGCAAGGAAGCCTGCCCGCTCGGACTGGCGCCAACTTCTAGCACCACCGCGACCCTGGCAATGGGTGATGCACTGGCGGTCGCGGTACTCGAGGCGCGCGGATTCACCGAGCAGGATTTTGCACTCTCGCATCCCGGCGGCAACCTCGGCAGACGCCTGTTGCTACGCGTCAGCGACATCATGCATAGCGGCGCCGCAGTGCCGCTGGTCAATACGCAAACCACGCTCAAGGACACCCTGCTGGAAATGACGGCCAAGGGACTGGGCATGGCCGGCGTCATCGATACCGACAGCAATCGCCTCGCCGGCATCTACACCGATGGCGATTTGCGCCGCACCTTCGAAAAGATGCCGGATATCAATACCGCCCTGGTGCGTGATTACATGACCGCAAACTGCGTCACCATCGGCGCCGAACGCATCGCCAGCGAGGCTCTCAAAATCATGCATGATAAAAAAATTAACGCCCTCATCGTAGTCGATGAAAAAAACGAGGTTCAGGGTGCGTTAAACATGCATGATTTATTAAGGGCGGGAGTTGTATAGGAGTTATGCATGACAGCTAGCGTCATCAGTAACAGCGCCCGACAGGTTCGCCTGCTGATTCTCGATATCGACGGTGTCCTCACCGATGGCGGTTTGCAATTCGACAATCGCGGCGAAGAATACAAGACCTTCAACTCGCTCGACGGACACGGCATTCGCATGATGCTCGATTGCGGGATTGAAATCGCGGTGATCACCGGCCGCAAATCGACAATCGTCGATCACCGCATGGGCGATCTCGGAGTGCGCCATATATACCAGGGATGCCGCGACAAACTGGCGGCATTCACAACGCTGCTGCAGGCAACCGGACTCAACCCCGAGCAGGTAGCCTACGTCGGTGACGATCTGCCCGACTTGCCGATCATGCATCGCGTTGGTTTGTCTATCGCGGTGCAGAACGCCCACGCTTTCGTCAAGCAGCACAGCGACTGGGTGACTAATCTGCCGGGCGGCAGCGGTGCGGTGCGCGAAGTCACCGATTACATACTACAGGCTCAATCCCTGCTCGAAGAAAGGCAGAACGGGTACCTCAAGTGAAGAAATCACGGCTGCTCATTTTTGTCATCATATTCGGTATCGCCGCGATCGCGGTCGGCTGGGTTTACGAGTCGAGCCTGCGTCCGAAGGAGAAAGAGGTGCAGCTGGTAATCCCGGACGACATCGACTCCTTTTTGACCAACATGCATTACCGTTCACTCAACGCGGATGGTGAACTCGATTTCCACCTGTACAGCCCGCGTCTCGAACACTACCCGCACAACGACGTCAGCAATATAGAAGTACCTTCGATGGAGGTATATACGAAATCGGATTCCTGGCAGATTGACGCCATTACCGGTGAATTCCTGCACCGTAAAAATCTAATGCGGCTGCGCCAGGAGGTGGTCATGCAAAAACAGGGGACCCAGCCGATGCAGGTCTACACCGAAAGCATCCGCTTCGAGCCGGACCGGGACCTGATCACCGCCGAAAGCGATATTCTAATGATCAGCCCACAGGCTCGAATCGAAGCCGAAAGTGCCCAGTTCAACCTGGCGAGCAAGGTTTACCGATTCCAAAAGACGCGCGCGGTCTATCATCGTGAAGATAGTTAACCCGCATATCTCACCGTTTCACGTAGCGAGGGCGTCGCAAAGACGCTGTGGCGAGCTGCACGGACCAAAGGTCCGCGCAGGCGTAGTCGTGACTACGTTAAGCGGGCCGTCGGGAGTACAGCTCGTCACAGTGCGCTTTGCGGCGTCCGCAGTAGGGAATCGGTGAGATATGCGGGTTAAGATAGCTGCGCTTCTGCTGCTCCTGCTGCCATTGCGACTGGCGGCGCTGGACAGTGACGGCGATCAACCCATCGAAGTCGAGGCCGACCGGCTGGAAGTGCGGGAACAGGAAAACATCAGCATTTACGAAGGCAAGGTCAAACTTGTGCAGGGTAGCCTTGTCATCAACAGCGATCGCCTCGTCATCCATTTCAACGAAGCCAACGAGCTGACCTTGATGGAAATGACGGGTACACCCGCGAGATTTCGCCAACTCGATAACGAACAACGCGAAATGCAGGGCCAGGCCGAGCAGATCGATTACACCGAATCGAAGTCGCTGCTGGAGCTGCGCAGGTCGGCCCGCTTTGACCACGCTGGCGACAGCATCGAGGGTGACCTGATTCGAGTCAACACCGAGAACAACAATATCGAGGCCGACAGTACGCAATCAGACAAACGGGTCAAAATGCTGATCAAGCCGAAGCGGAAAGCGAATTCCGCGGATTCGGAAACCACCGCCCCGGCAACACCCGAATAATTCACCAATGAGCGGCGACAACGTTCTCGAAGTCAAACAACTGGCGAAATCGTACAAACGCCGCGAGGTCGTCAGATCGGTCTCCATGCATGTCAACGGCGGCGAAATCGTGGGATTGCTCGGTCCCAACGGCGCCGGCAAAACCACCTGCTTCTACATGATCGTCGGCCTCATCGACAACGACTCCGGCTCCATCCGGCTCAACCAGCAATCCATCGGCCATCTGCCAATGCATCGTCGCGCCAGGCTCGGTATAGGCTACCTGCCCCAGGAAGCCTCGGTATTCCGTAACCTCTCGGTGGAGCAGAATATTTTCGCCATACTGCAGTTGCGCAAGGATCTCGACGCTCCCACGCGCAAACAGATGCTGGAAAATCTGCTGGAAGATTTCCAAATCGAGCACTTGCGTAAGAGCGAGGGCATTTCGCTGTCCGGCGGAGAGCGCCGCCGCGTCGAAATCGCGCGCGCACTGGCGAATCAGCCCAATTTCATTCTGCTGGACGAACCCTTTGCCGGTGTCGACCCGATTTCGGTCATCGATATTCAGTCGATTATCCGCCAGCTGGCGGAAAGCGGCATCGGCGTCCTCATCACCGATCACAATGTACGCGAAACCCTCGGCATCTGTGACAGGGCCTATGTTATGGGCCAGGGCGAGATCCTGGCAGACGGAAATCCGCAGCAGATTCTGGAAAATAAAATGGTTAGAAAGATTTACTTGGGCGACGATTTTAAGCTATAACTGTGCCCATGGGAGATAACGAATATCCTGATACAGTGACAGACAAGGAAGCGTCTCGCTAATGAAACAAAGCCTGCAACTCCGAATCGGTCAAAGCCTGACAATGACGCCTCAGTTGCAGCAGGCGATCAAGCTATTGCAGCTGTCTTCGCTCGAACTTCAGACCGAAATCCAGCAAGCGCTGGACGCCAACCCGCTGCTGGATCAAGACGATAATTTCGGTGAAATTACCGTTTCCGATCGCGACAACCCCTCTGACAACGACGATTCGACCGACATCAAGCTCAGCGACGGCACGCTTTCGGAAAACCGCGCCGAACAAACCTTGCCAGATGAGCTCGCCATCGATGCCAGTTGGGAAAACATCTACGACAATCAACCAAGCACCGCCACACCTTCGACCAACCCGTCAGCGGACTATCGCGACATGTTCGAAAACCAGGCGGGCGAAGAAGATGCGCTCAAACAGCACCTCATCTGGCAACTTGACTGTTCCCATCTATCCGAAACCGACCACGCGATCGGGCAAGCCATCATCGACTGCAGCGACGATAACGGCTACCTGACCGAATCCATCGAGGATGTTCACGAAGGCCTTATGCGACAGTACGAGGAGCTCGAACTCGACGAGGTCGTAGCAGTACAGCACCTGGTGCAGCGATTTGATCCGGTCGGAGTTGCCGCCAGTTCACCGAGCGAATGCATGAGCATCCAGCTCGGCGAGTACGATCCGGAAACGCCCCACCTGGCCAAGGCGATGGTGCTGGTGAGCAAATACCTGGAGCACCTCGCCAGCAACGATGTAGCCTTGCTCAAACGCCGGCTGCAGGCCAGCGACAGCGAACTTGGCGAAATCATCAAGCTGATTCAGACCACCAACCCGCACCCCGGTCACAGCATCAGTAAAAATCACGCCGAATACGTGGTGCCGGATGTGTATGTCAGCAAACAGGCGGGACGCTGGCGCGTCAGCATCAATCCCGACCATGCACCCCGTCTTCGCGTTAACGATCAGTATGCAAAAATGATCAAGCGCAGAGACAACAGCGATCAGAACACTTATCTGAAAGATCATTTGCAGGAAGCGCGCTGGTTTATCAAGAGCCTGCAAAGCCGCAACGAGACGCTGTTGCGCGTCGCAGCGGCAATTGTCGAACGCCAGCATGCCTTCCTCGACTATGGTGAAGAAGCGATGCAGCCAATGGTGCTGCGCGATATCGCGGAGTCACTGGAGATGCATGAATCCACTATCTCGCGGGTTACTTCGCAGAAGTACATGCATACGCCACGCGGTATACTCGAATTCAAGTACTTCTTTTCCAGTCACGTCAGCACCGCCGATGGCGGTGAATGCTCGGCCACCGCGATTCGGGCAATCATCAGGAAACTCATCGCCGCCGAAAAACAGGAGAAGCCATTAAGCGATAGCAAGATTACAGATTTATTGGGTGCCAAGGGAATTAACGTAGCGAGGAGAACCGTAGCCAAATACAGGGAAGCGTTAAATATTCCACCATCCAATGAGCGCAAGCGTCTCTTTTGAGACTTTAACGATTCGCAGCAATGCGAGATAGATAGCCGAGGAGGTTACAGATGCAAGTCAGTTTGAGCGGTCATCATGTAGAAATAACGGATTCCATACGCAACTATGTCAACGAGAAAGTCGAAAGACTGGATCGACATTTCGATCAGGCGATGGATATTCATATCGTACTCACCGTGGAGAAACTGCGCCACAAGGCAGAAGCGACATTGCACGTTAGTGGCAATAATCTTCATGCCGATGATGTACAGGGAGACATGTATGCCGCAATAGATGGCCTGGTTGACAAGCTCGACCGCCAGGGCAAGAAACACAAGGAAAAGATCAAGAGCCACCGGCTCAAGGGGATGCCCGCGGAAACGGCCTGAGACTTGAGAGGGGGAGTTTACTCCCCCTTTTTTTGCAAAAGGAGATCCATTGCACTTGCATACTCGTACAATTGGAATAAGATTCGCGCATCACTACAGGTAGTTTGCTTTCCAGCCTTCAAATAATGGCAATTTCAGCGCTTTTGTCGCCCCAAAAAATCTTCATCGATACCGAAGTCTCCAGTAAAAAGAAGCTGCTGGAACTGATCGCAAACATCACCGCCGATCAAACCAGGCTTCCGGAATCCATCATCTACACCAACCTGCTGAATCGAGAACGCCTCGGCAGTACCGGACTGGGCCAGGGTTTTGCCGTGCCGCACGCACGTCTGCCAGACCTGGAGAAAACCGTCGGCTGTTTTTTCCGACTCAAGCAGCCAGTCAATTTCGAATCGCCCGACAACCTGCCCGTCGACCTGGTATTCACCATCATCATTCCGCAGGAAGCGGCCGAGGAACATTTGCTTATACTGTCCTCGCTCGCGCGAATTTTTTCAGATGCCGATATTTGCGAAGCTATCCGCGCGGCCACCAGCAAGGAAGAAATCGAGAAAATTATCCAGTCGGCCGAGCAATGAGACCCTCGTTAAAGATTCGCGATTTCCTCAACCAGTATCAACACAAACTCCAACTAGAATTCACTTCCCGCGAGGTCGGCCTGGAGCGCGAAATCAAGCTCTCGCGCCAGGCCTCCGATACCTTTGACGCCGCCGATTATTTCAACGTCATCCGCACCTCGAGTGTCGTCCTGGTCGGTTACCAGGAGTCGCGTTATATCCACAAGCTGGATTCCGGCGAGCAGCGCAAGTTGTTTAAAACCCTGTTTCACGGGCCGGTTTGCGTCATTATCTGCAGTCACGGCAACCCGCTTCCCGAGGCCATGGTCGAACTCTGCGAAGCGCAGGAGATCGCGGTCCTGCATTCGGCACTGAGCGATTCCGAGTTACTCGACAACACGCGCTACCTGTTAGCCCGTGAGCTCGCCGAAAGTGTTAGCCAGCACGGGGTCTTCCTCGAAGTCTACAGCCTCGGTGTGTTTATCACCGGCAAGGCCGCGGTCGGTAAAAGCGAGCTGGCGCTGGCGCTGATCTCGCGTGATCATCGCCTGATATCGGATGATGTGACACTGTTTTCGCGCAGTGCGCCGGATCTGGTGGAGGGCAGCAGCCCGCAACTTCTGACCGATTTCATGGAGGTGCGTGGGCTCGGCGTCGTCAACATACGCGCGATGTTCGGCGCCAACGCGCTGAAACGAAACATGCCGCTCAACCTGATCATCAACATGGTTGCGCTGGATGGCGACAACAGCGTCAACTTCGACCGCCTTGGCAACAA
>Ga0164320_10000509_pt1 | contig 12855 bp, 5 predicted proteins | sample GuaBasSediGuay11_FD_113736 | JGI IMG/M metagenome (GOLD analysis project Ga0164320, IMG submission 113736) | Subseafloor sediment microbial communities from Guaymas Basin, Gulf of California, Mexico - Guay11, Core 4567-28, 0-3 cm | ecosystem: Environmental > Aquatic > Marine > Hydrothermal vents...
CAGCATCGTCGCAGCCGCAACTGCCAGGCCGAGGTTCAGCATTACCATCACGCGGACAGCGCCTTCATATTTCAGCAACGGAACCAGGAAGAACCCTGCGATCGCGGCGCCAACGATAGCGCCGAGCGTGTTCCATGCGTACACGCGTGCGGACGAGCGGGCAGCAACGTCGGCTCTAGCAGCATAGATTCGCACTGCCAGCGGGAAAGTCGCACCAATGAAAAGCGTTGCCGGCATCAGCACGAGGAATGCAACCAACACGTTTGCCTGGTAATCAAGGCCAGCCTGTACGTAGCCGTTCAGCGCGTAATAGACAAGCATCGAGGTAGCAGCAATCGCGAGTTGGCTCACGATGAATGCCTGGGCCGCGAAAGCACGGGACCTCGCGAATCGGCTCGCGATTAAACTGCCGAGCGCTATGCCACTCAGGAAACTGGCCAGCATCAGCGCAAACGCTGCAACGCTACCCCCGAGGATATGCGACAACAGCCGCGTCCACAGCACCTCGTACACAAAGGTACACACGCCGGACAACGTCATGATCGGCAGGATCATCCAGGTAAGCCTGAACTCCGGATCAATAGATTTCGGAGAAGTGACGTCTACCACTGGCGCAGCTGACTCTACCTGTACCGAAGCCGTTGCTCTCGCGACCAGCACTGCGGTGATGAATACGAGCACATTGACGAAGACGCCGCACCAGACGGTTCCGCGGAGTCCAAGATTTGGCAACAGGACAAAACCGGCTACGACGGCGCCACCGACTGCACCCAGCGTGTTGATGGCATAGAGTCCGCCCACGCGGCGGCCAATCTGGTCATCACGGGCTACCACATAGCGGGTCAGTACGGGCAGGGTCGCGCCCATGCAGGCCGTCGGCACTATCAACACTGCGAATGCGACAAAAAAGTAGAACAGCGGCTGGCCCCAGCCAGCGGCATCGGGGATGGACGCCTGGTTGCCGAGTATGGCGGCATAGAATAATCCGGCAGCCGACAACAGGACGGGCACCAGCAAGGCCGATATCGCGATTGCCGCTTCAAGAAAGCCGTAAAAGAGAACCGGCCGGCGAATGAGCTGCACTAACCTGCCTGCCAGTGCGGCGCCCAGCGCCAGCCCGCCCATATAAGCTGACAAGACAGTCGCAACTGCAGTCTCTGAGGTTCCAAACACGGTCGAGAACTGCCGCATCCAGGCCATCTGGTAAAGCAGGGCGGCAAAACCCGACAACAGGAAGCAACCCGCAACGCCAACGAGGATCGGAGTGCTGATTGAAGAACCGGGTTGCTTCATGAGGAGCTTTACCGCGACAGGCCCTCGGCGACTGCACGAAGCCGATCGATGATGCGTTCGACAGATCCCCTGAGTTCCTCGATCTTGTACGACTGCACACGATCGTCATCTTCGACGTCCGAAAGTAGCTGGCGCACGGCGGCGACCTGCTGCGCTTTGCTTTGCAACATCGGCATCGTCGGATCGATCTCCCCATCTTCGACCAATTGCATTTCGTTCGAGAACATATGGATCAACCTGCGCGCGGTCTCGATGATCTCGGGCATATCGCCAGCAACATAGGCCGCGGCGAGGCGCATCGAATAAAAGTCAGGGTCCTGGTAGATGGCGATCGCTTCATCGATGAGTGCAACAGCCTGGCGCGCTGGGCCTGGTTGCATGTCTTCCGGAACCTTGATGCGCCAGTCGGTTCGAAGCTTGACCGTGTCGAGATACCAAAGATCAGTTGGTAGCACTGTCGCGAGCGTATCGTCCAATGCCTGGACCTCAGCCCAATTGCCCTTGCTCGCGGCGAGCCACGCCTGAACCGTGGCAGCTGCGGTGCCTTCGATTGATTCCAGAGTTTCGCGAATTCGTTGCGGAGGCTCCTCGCCACGAGCAAGTCGCCCGAGCCACGGGCGCAACAACGCATAGCGTCCTGCGTGGCTTGCTGGGTCAGCGCCGATAGCCAACAGCAAGTTGCGCTGCGATTCCTGCGTCTCGCCCTGCGACTCCTGGCCGATTCCGATCATGACGAGGCCCTCAGGATTGCGCAGGTCGAGCAACGTGTTCGCAAGCTGAATCGCCCGTTTCTTCAGGTACAGACGCTCGAGCCGGCGTGAGACGTACGTGAAATCGAGATTCTTGGGAAAGTCGTTGTGAATAAAACTATCGGGTTGCAGCAAGGGATCGTAGGGGCGAAGCAACTCAAAGAGCTCGAGCAGTCCAATCGTCGTCTCGTCGTCCATCACCTTGGCTGACCGTGTGGCCATGAGATTGAAGTTGTCCGTGATGACTTCGGCGCCTCGCGCGAAGGCCTCGACACCCGCATGGTCCATTGTCAGTGCAACAATGGCGTCCTCGACCGAGCCGACACCCATCTCGCGATAGAACCTGTGATCGTCGGAAAGTGGTCGCCCGGTTCGTGCCATGTCGAGTTCGACATCAAGCGGTTCTGCTGACCCAAGAAAGAACAGCACCTGGGCGTCCCACTGATACACACGCACATGATCAAATACATCGAGCATCGTTGCACTCAGGCTGCGCAACAGGTCGGCATCGACAAACTGCGTATTCATCCACTGCAGGTAGACGCCGTCATCGGTCAGGTGCTCGTTGGCAATCTGCATGAACTCGCGCGTGTAGAGATGCGATGCCCCGGCAGTCCATGGATGCGACGGCTGCGAAACAATCGCGTCGTATTTCTTCGCTGTCAGCGACAAGGCGCTGCGCGCGTCGTTGATGTATACGTGAACGCGAGGGTCGGCCAGCGGATCATTCTGGCGCTCGTCACTCATCGAGCGGTTCGCCTCGATGACCTCGGGCTCGAGCTCGACTACATCGATTCGCTTCACTGATGGCGGCACGCCCTCAAGCGTTGCGCCGGCACCGAAGCCGACAATCAGCATCTCTTCTGTATCCGGTCGGGCAAGAACAGGCAGGGCCGAGAGCAGGCGCTGGTTGTGCTGGTAAGGCGGCGCGCCCTTCAGGTTTGTAGACGCCTCCGGTAGGCCGTTCGTGCGCAGGTTAAGGAAACCGAATTCCTCGAGCACCAGTACGGTCGCGGAACGACCCACCTCGTAGTAACGAATTTCTCCGGTCGACACGTCCATTACTGGCGATGTACGCAGAATTTCTGTGGGCACTGCCGGCTGATACACGAACACCGCAGCAAGTGCGAGCACGGCCGTGACGCCGATCGGCACGATACGCCGCGTACCGATCAAGGTGGCAGCTGCGAGCGCGAGTGCGACATTAACGACAACTGCGAGGTGAATTGCCCCTTCGTACCTGAGCGCCGGAATCAGCAGGAACGCTGCAAGCGTAGCGCCTGCAATCGCCCCGACCGTGTTCCACGAGTACACACGCGCCGATGCGGGTGCCGCGTCAATCTCATCGCGGGCAAAGATCTTCACGGCAAGAGGAAACGTTGCGCCAATGAACAACGTTGCCGGCAACAAAATGGCGATAGCGAGCATGACGTTGCCTTTCAGGCCAACATCTTCGGGAATGACGAGCGGCAGATACTGGTAGATCGCGAGTGAGGCGACGGCGATTCCACACTGCACGATGATGAAACCGTTGAGCGCGGCCGCCTTCGTTTTCGCAAACCGCGACGCGACAGCACTGCCAATGGCGATGCCGCCAAGGAAGCTTGCAAGCATCGTTGCAAAGGCCGTGATGCTGCCGCCGAGGATATGACCGAGCAATCGCGTCCAGAGCACCTCGTATATGAAAGAGTTGGCACCTGAAAAGAGCATGATCGGCAAGATCCAGATCCTGCCACGCAAAAGGGGCGCGGGTTCGCTCGGCGCGGCGGTTTCCGACTCGTCTTCTTCTCTTTTTAGCGCCGCCTCGCGGGCGACCGCTTTGGCGAGCATCGCCGCGACTACGAAGACCACGAGGTTTACACCGACACCGACCCATACTGTGCCGTTGAGGCCCAGGGCAGGCAGCAAGACGAATCCGGCAACGACGGTGCCTGCAACAGCGCCAACCGTGTTGGTTGCGTACAAAAGGCCGACGCGCGGCCCGATCTGCTCCTTGCTCTTGACGACGTACTTGGTGAGAAGCGGCAGCGTCGCCCCCATGAAGCTCGTCGGAATCGCGAGAACAATAAAAGCGGTAACAAGGTAAAAGAAGGATTGACCCAGTCCGCTCGCATCAACGGGCTCGGGCTGGCCGCCGAGGATGGCGACGTAAATGCTATTCAAAAGCGACAGGAGCAACGGCACCGCCAGTGCCGATGCCGCAATTCCGGCTTCAAGTAATCCGTAGAACAGTACCGGTCGGCGAACCCGGTGCACGTAGCGAGCGGCAACGCCCGCCCCAAGCGCGAGGCCACCCATGTACGCCGCCAGCACGGCGGCGATGGCGAGTTCAGAGGTGCCGAAGACCAGCGAGAACTGCCGCATCCACGCTGTTTGATACAGCAGTGCAGCGAATCCCGAGAGGACAAAACAGACAACGACGCCGAAGAGGATATGCATTCAGATTATCGATATTATTTCGTAAATGGTGATTATTCCGATACTATCAGCAAATGAAATCAAGTTATCTTTGGCTGGCCGTGGCCGGCATTTTAATGTCCTCATGCCAGTCTGACGAGCCTGTTCAAGAGCCGGCCGAGGAATCTCGACCGCCGAACATTGTACTCATTCTTGTCGACGACATGGGTTACACCGATATTGGTGCGTTTGGCAGCGAGGTTGCAACACCCAATCTGGATGCCCTGGCGTTTGCGGGTGTGCGGCTGACCAATTTTCATTCTTCACCGCAGTGCGCACCCACACGGTCGATGCTCCTGTCCGGATCAGACAATCACAAGGCTGGCATGGGATCGATGTTCGGCAGCCGGATGATCGTGGGTGAGTATGGCGATCAGGAAGGTTACGAACAGCATCTGCATCCACGAGTCGCGACCTTGCCAGAACGGCTTGGTGATGCCGGTTATCACACTTACATGGCGGGTAAATGGCATCTCGGCAGCGGCCCCGATCAAGCGCCTGGACCTGCGGACCGTGGCTTCGATCGTTCATTCGCCTTGATGTCAGGCTCGGGCAGTCATTTCGGATACCCCACGATCAACCCATTGGCTGTGTATCGTGAAGACGGTGAACGTATCGATACATTGCCCGGCGATTTCTATTCGTCAATCACTTATACCGACAAAATGATCGAGTACATCGGCGGCAACCGCGGTGACGACAAACCGTTCTTCGGCTACCTCGCGCTGACGGCGCCGCACTGGCCGCTGCAAGCGCCTGCCGAGTACATGGATCTCTATAAGGGAATGTACGACGAAGGCTATGACGTGCTTCGTGAGCATCGCATCAAACGTGCCGAAGAACTCGGCGTTGTTCCGGAAGTCGATCCCGACCTCTTCAACGCAGTTGGTCAGTCCTGGGACGAACTGACTGAGGACGAACAACGCTACCAGGCGCGCAAGATGGAACTCTACGCCGCCATGATGCACAACATGGACGACAACGTCGGTCGGCTTGTCGATTACCTCAAAGAGATTGGCGAATTCGACAACACCTATTTCTTCTTCATGTCCGACAACGGCGCCGAAGCAGATCGTGAAGACAGGAACCCGACCTTTGCGGGGCAGATCGAACGTTCCGGATACGTCGACAACAGTTACCAAAACCTTGGCAACCCAACATCATTTGTATTCCTCGGCCCGGGTTTTGCGCAGGCGACCGCAGCGCCCTTTCGACTGTTCAAGGGTTTCCCGACCGAAGGCGGTCACAAGGTAACGTCGTTTGCCTACCATCCGACGCTGGCGTCCGGTGGCATCATCGACGATCAGTACCTGTCAATCATGGATGTGATGCCGACGTTTCTCGACGTCGCTGGCGCGGAATTCGACGAGACAACGGTTCGCGGGCGCGAGGTCGTACCGATGGACGGACGCTCGTTCGCCGCAGCTCTCGGCGATTCTGATAATCCGGTCTATGGCCCGGACGACGTTATTGCGCATGAACTACACGGGCAGCGTTACCTGCTGCGCGGTGACTGGAAAATTCTCTGGGAACAAAGACCGATCAACATCCACTGGGATGATGAGTACCCGGACCGCTGGAATACCTGGCAACTGTTTAACCTGGCCGATGACCCAACCGAGCAACACGATTTGGCCGCTGTTGAACCCGAGTTAACAGCTGAACTCGTCGCCTTATGGGAGCTATGGGCTGACGACAACAATGTCATCATATCGATTAAGGCGCAGTGGCCGCCGCCCGGACCGCCAGCGCGGCCCGCTCGCGACTAGCGGGCAGCCTGCGAAATACTGATCGTATCGCCGATATCGAAACTCATCAGATCCTCACCAACGACCAGCGGTCCGTCGTAATTCGTGCGGGTGCGTGGAATGAGCGTCGACAGCGGCGCCTCGGGAATCGTTGGTCCGCTGAGAATGACGAAGTGCGTATACACCGCGAGCTGCGGATTCACTTCGGCAAAAACAATACCGGCCTCTTCGGGTGTCGTGTGGTGCGCGACGATACGCTGAAACTGTTTTGACGACGCGAGTAATTCTTCACTAGCCAGCGCGACCTCATGAATAATCAGGTCGGCACCTTTCGCTGCAGCAATCAGGTTGCGATCAAATTTCGTGTCGCCGGAAATCACAACCGACCGTCCATCGTAATCGACGCGATACCCATAAGCGGGTTTGATCAACTCGCCGTGATTGACGGCAAACGCCGTTACTGTGACGCCATCTTTTTCGTAGACCACACCATCTTCATCAAACTCATGTGCGATCAACACAGCACCTTCGGGCGGCAACAGTTCGTCGGGAATTCGCGTATTCGTATTTAGTTCAAATGCCTTTTCCAGGCTCGATAAAAGATTCGCAGTGCCAGTCGGCCCCCAGATTTCCATCGGCTGGCTACGACGACCAAAGGGTGGCGGTATCCACCCCGTCATCCAGACATCGTCCAGTCCAATCAGGTGATCGTGATGAAAATGCGTCAGGAACGTCGCGTCGAGTCCGCTCAGTGAAACACCCATTTGCACAAGCCGGGTCGCGGCACCCCGACCGACATCGAATAACAGGTCTTGGCCGGCGACCTGGACGAGTGTGGCCGGGCCGAAGCGATCAGGTCGTGGAATCGGGTCGCCGGTCCCGAGTAGTGTTACGCGAAAATCCTGGGCACTCGCCGTGATCGCGAGCGACAGAAAAAAAGCGGCTAGTAAAATTTTCCTCATGCGTTTCTTTATTCGCTTTGCCCGATGATGGCCTGCACGGCCGGATGATCAACAGGATACTTGTAGGCACGGAAGAAAACATGGGGCACGCCGTCGCCCTCATCGTAGGTGTACTCCCATACAATATCGCCTTCGGGTGTCACCTCACGCACATGGCCACCGGCGCCCTTGTTAACAAGCGTGTTGCCGTTCGGCAGGCGTTGCGCGCCCGAGATGAAGAACGAGAAAAACTGTTCATCGTCAGTGGGTGCGTATTCCCAGACAACGTCGGTCGCATCATAGGTGCCGTCCTCGCCCAGGATGTAGGAGCCATCGTCGTTCATCGGCGGCACGACCTCGACGACCGTCGTGTGCGGACGGGCTGGATTGCGACCGTTGTTATAAATCAAGATATTGCCAGCGCCAGACAGGCCGGGAGGAATCCAGTGCGAATTATGCTGGGCGAACAGCTGCTGACTGTCCTCGTCCCCGTGGCCGTAGTTCGCCGAATTGCCCCAGCGAAACAGGAAGTCACCACCCTTACCGTACCGTCCACCGGTACTGCCCTGGGCCTCGAATGGTGTGGTGCTGTGATCGATGACGAAAACTTCACTCAGGTAGTTCGACGAGAAAATAATCTGGTCCAGATCAGGGTTGTAGTCGAACGCATTGACGTGCGTCCAGTCGTCACCGACACCGCCCTCGTTGTTCTTGCGAAACGCGTTGATGTCGAGTCTTTCCGGATGGTCGGCAACAACGCCGTAGTTTGGTTTGCCCGGTTCGAATTCCTGTATCAGATGATCGCGCAGACTCCATTCCCAGACAATCTCTGCCGTCGCCGGGTTAATTTCAACAATGCCGTCAAACCAGAAATTGCCATTTTCAGCAACAAATTCAGGGTCGCGACCCAGTTCGATGGCCTGGTCAGTTGATATTCTTTCCCAAACGATCGTGAGTACATTGCCATTCGGCAACTTGAGCATGTCGTGATGCTGCACGTAGTCATCGGTCGACATACCCAGGCGCCATCTCAGCGAGCCATCAGGGCCGACTTCTTCGAGGCAGCCGCGCATCCCGCCACCCTCTTTGAATGTGCCGGAATACGTGTTCTTGTTAATCAGCCGCCCGCCGTCAGGCAACAGTTTGGTGAAGCCGAGCAAGTCGTCCCGGTATGACGCGACTACCTCACCGTCATTGTCGACGAGGAACTTCTCAAATCGAAAGCCGGGCTCAATCAGCACGTAACCCGGCGCTACGCGTTCGAGGTCGGTTTCAACCGGTGGTCGGTCCGCACCTTTGCCAACCCAGCCCGCAATCATTTCGGACATGTCCGGCACTTCGGCGCCCGGCCGTTCTGCGAACCCCATTTCCATTGGCCCGATATAATCGGCTGTGCAGTCGGTACTAACCTGCTTGCGCGATATATAAAGTGGTGCTGCAGGTTCGGCCGCAGCCGGCTCTGTTTCCGCCACAGGTTCTTCCGTTGCCGGCGCACATGCACTCATGGCGCCGAACAGCGGCAGACAGACTAAGATTCTGAGATTCACCATACTTCCCCCCATCCGATAATTTCGAATTTATTGGATTCTTGCTATGATTGTCGACAATCTAGGATACCAGCTTAGGCATTGCCATGCGATCTGTCCCCCTCATTCTAACCTGCCTCCTGATGGGCAACGCCGCCCTGGCACAAGACGATCCCTCAATAATCGCCGAACGCGGCAAGGCGTTGTATTTTGAACGTGTGTCCTGCTGGGTCTGCCATGGTGACAACGCCGAAGGCGGCGTCGGGCCGACCCTGCAACACGGGCCAACACCGATGGATATCCAGGAGCAGCTGGACTCCAATCCGCAAATGGGTGTGATCGTCGCCGAACTCGCCCCCGATGCCGACGACCTCGTCGCCCTGGCTGCCTATCTCGGCAGCCTGTCGGGTGATCCGGTGAGCGCTATGCAGATTTCCGATTGGCGCGCCCAGCTCGCCGCGATCGTGGCAGCGAAAGAACCCGAGGCTGTGTTCTACGTTTCTGACCGCGACCGCAAGGTCATGGACATCATGTCTTTCGATACCGTTTTGGAAGACTGGACGCGCCACGCCAAGACCGGCAACCTGAAACGTGACTACGACGTCAAGGTCCTGGCAACCTACGAACCCGGCGAGCAGGTATTCTTCCCTGAAGCCGGCGAGCTGTATTTCTACGAGAACGTCGGCACCAACGCACGCAGACGACCCGCCGGTACTCCGGCGCCCGCATCAACGTCAGTTGTGGTCGGTAATGCACGTACGAAAGAGGTCATCGCTTCGCACGAAATGCCGAGTGACTTGAGAGGCGCGGTGCACACGACGGTCCTCAGTCCGGATGGTCGTTACATTTACATCATCGGGCCAAGCGGCCAGTCGATGGGCGCTGCCGGCGGTATGGGAGCACCCGCAGGCATGGGCGCGGGCATGGGTATGGGTAGCGTATTGCGCACGCCTGCCACGTTACTCAAGGTTGATGCGCTCACGCTGCAACCCATCAAACAACTTGCTATTGGGGGCCGTTTGCATCACGGACAGATATTCCAGGACAAGTACATCCTGATGGATACATTTATCAGCGACCCGGACGGCCTCGACGTTTTCCTGTTCGACCCTGAGACCGATGAAATCATCGGCGGCATTCGTTCCGAGGATCTTGGCGGCAGCAACTACACCTCTTATACCGATGACGAGTTCATCTACATTCTGATGCAACCCGGCGGCGACGGTGGCGCGATTGGTGGTGCTAATGGAGTCGCCAGTGGCTCGTTGACCGTATTGCGTCCGTACTGGGTGACCAAGATCGACCCGACCAACTGGGAAGTCGTTGCCGAGTATCCCTACAGCGGCTATCGCGGCGACTGGATCATCATCGATTCGAAAAGCGAGAACCTGTACGTGCCTGCATCCGGTTCGTCGAATGTCACCAAGATAAACACCAGCACTGGCGCCATTGAGTGGTCGACCGCTACTGGAACGGGCCCTTATGGCGGCACGCTGACGGCCGACGAGAAAGAAATCTGGATTTCGAACAAGGGTGAAGCCACAGGCGCCATCGGTCGCACTTTGACAATCGTCGATACCGCCTCAGGTCGACCGATGGAAACGGTGTTCTCCGGCTACATGTCAGACCACGTATTACTTGCGCCCAACGGCAAGGAAATGTGGGTGACAAGCAACGGTGAAGGGCGCATCTACGTGTTTGATGCCGCGACGCGGGAGCAGATCAAGGTTATCGATATGCCCGGCCGCGGCGACCCGCATGGCCTGGTCTGGGTTAAATACGACGATGACGGCAACGCCAAGGTCGTCCGTGACCAGGGCGGATTTCATAACGGTGTCAATCCGGCCGAGGGCAACCCTCTGCTCGACTGACGAGAGCGCCACAGCAGGAAAAGTGCCGGGATCACCACCAACGTCAGCAATGTCGCGCTGATCATGCCGCCGACCATTGGCGCGGCGATGCGACGCATGACCTCGGACCCGGTGCCGCCTCCCAGCATGATGGGCAACAGACCCGCGATGATCGCTGCGACCGTCATGATGATCGGTCGCACGCGGAGTAGCGCCCCTTCGACAACAGCCTCTTTGATGTCGTCGTTATCGCGCGCGGCCTGGTTCAGGTAGACCAGCATGACGACGCCAATTTCGACTGCCACACCGGCGAGTGCGATAAACCCGACGCCGACAGCAACCGACAGGTCGTAGCCGAGCAGGAACAACAACCAGAGTCCGCCGATCAGTGCCATCGGCAATGTACCGAGAATAATCGCTACCTCGGCAAAGCGCCGGAAGTTGAGATACAGAAGCAACACTATGATCGCGAGCGTTACCGGGCCGACGACCATAAGGCGCTCCTTGGCGCGAACCATGTACTCGTACTGCCCCGACCATGCGAGTGAATAGCCGGCAGGCAGATCCACATTGTCGGCGACGATGCGTTGCGCCTCAGCGACATAAGAGCCGATATCCCGGTCGGCGATGTCGACGTATGTCCAACCGTTCAATCGCGCATTTTCACTCTTGATGACAGGTGGGCCATCGACGACCCGAACGTCTGCGACGTCTGCCAGCGCGATGCGTGCGCCTTGCGGCGTGACGATAGGCAGTAGCCTCAGTTGCTCGACCGAGTCGCGCACTCGCTGCGGGTAGCGCACGTTCACCGGATACCGCTCGAGACCTTCGACAGTCTGCGTCACGTTCATGCCACCGACGGCGGAACGGACAATGTCCTGTACGTCGTTGATGTTGAGACCGAATCGTGAAGCACGCGCTCGATCGATATCGACGTCGACATAGCGGCCACCAACAACGCGCTCTGAATACACTGACACCGTGCCATCGACATCAGCGAGGATCCTTTCGAGTTGCTGACCGATACCCTCGATGACCTTGAGGTCCGGGCCGGCAACCTTGATACCGACCGGCGTCTTGATTCCGGTCGCGAGCATGTCGATACGTGTCTTGATCGGCATGACCCAGGTGTTCGTTAACCCCGGGTATTGCACGACACGGTCAAGTTCGGCACGCAGCGACTCGGGCGTCATGCCGTCGCGCCATTCTTCGCGCGGCTTAAACTGAATAACTGTCTCGATCATCGTCAGTGGCGCCGGATCCGTCGCCGTTTCGGCGCGACCTATCTTGCCAAATACCTGTTTCACCTCCGGTACCGACAACAACAGCTTGTCGGTGTGTTGCAGGATCTCGCGCGCTTTATCGATCGAGATGCCAGGGTAAGTCGTTGGCATGTACATCAGGTCGCCCTCATCCAGTGGCGGCATGAATTCGGAACCAAGCTGTGTAGCCGGCCACAGGCCAATGGCCAGCACCCCTGCAGCGAGAATCAAGGCCTGCTTCGGAAAGCGAATGACGGCATTGATGACCGGCCGGTAGACCGCGATCAATGCACGGTTGATCGGGTTTTTGTCTTCGGGCGTAACGTTGCCGCGAATGAAATAGCCCATCAACACCGGCACGAGCGTGATGGACAAACCGGCCGCAGCGGCCATCGCATAGGTTTTCGTAAATGCGAGTGGCGCGAACAGTCTCCCTTCCTGTGCTTCGAGTGTAAACACGGGCAGAAAACTCAGCGTAATGATGACAAGCGAGAAAAACAGTGGCCGGCCGACGTCGGTGGCAGCATCGGCAACGATGCGCCAGCGATTGTCATCGGTCAGTGGTTCCTTTTCGATACGCTTGTGCACGTTCTCGATCATGACAATCGTTGCGTCGACCATCGCGCCAATCGCGATCGCAATGCCGCCGAGTGACATGATGTTCGCATTCATGCCCTGCCAGTTCATGATAATGAACGCGACGAGTATGCCGACCGGCAGACTCAAGATGACGATAATCGATGAACGCAGGTGAAACAGGAACAGGGCGCAGACCAGTGCGACCACAACAAACTCCTCGACGAGTTTGCCCTGCAGCGTGTCGACAGCGCGGTCGATTAGTGTCGAGCGATCATAGGTCGTCACAATCTCTACACCGTCGGGCAGGCCGCCCTCGAGTTCCGCGAGGCGTTGTTTGACCAAGCGAATAGTCTCCGACGCGTTTTCACCCGAGCGCATGACGATCACGCCCCCGACGACCTCACCTTCGCCATCGAGATCGGCGATGCCCCGGCGCATCTGCGGGCCAAG
>Ga0164320_10000510_pt1 | contig 12816 bp, 11 predicted proteins | sample GuaBasSediGuay11_FD_113736 | JGI IMG/M metagenome (GOLD analysis project Ga0164320, IMG submission 113736) | Subseafloor sediment microbial communities from Guaymas Basin, Gulf of California, Mexico - Guay11, Core 4567-28, 0-3 cm | ecosystem: Environmental > Aquatic > Marine > Hydrothermal...
GCGTTGTTTGACCAAGCGAATAGTCTCCGACGCGTTTTCACCCGAGCGCATGACGATCACGCCCCCGACGACCTCACCTTCGCCATCGAGATCGGCGATGCCCCGGCGCATCTGCGGGCCAAGCCGGATTTCGGCAACATCAGAAAGCAACAAAGGCGTTCCCTGCTCGTTGACACCAAGAGGAATTGCCGCAAGGTCATCGATACTCTGCAGGTACCCGCTGGCACGGACCATGTATTCGGCCTCGCCCATTTCTATGACAGACCCGCCCGTCTCCTGGTTGCCTTGCCGAATGGCCGACTTCAGTTTGGCGAGCGTGATGCCGAATGCGCGCAGCTTGTCCGGGTCGACGACAACCTGGTACTGGCGGACCATGCCACCAATCGTGGCGACTTCAGCAACACCGGGGACTGTTTGCAGTTCATACTTGAGAAACCAGTCCTGCAGGCTGCGCAGTTGGGCGAGATCGTGCTGGCCGCTGCGATCGAGCAACGCGTATTCGAAAACCCACCCAACACCCGTCGCGTCGGGACCGAGCGCGGGTTTCGCGCCATCGGGAAGCTGGCCCGATACCTGGTTCAGGTACTCGAGAACGCGAGAACGCGCCCAATACAGATCGGTGCCATCTTCGAAGATGATGTACACGTAGGAGTCGCCGAAGAACGAGTAGCCGCGCACGGTGACCGCCTTTGGTACCGACAGCATCGCGGTCGTCAGCGGGTACGTCACCTGGTCTTCGACGACTTGTGGCGCCTGCCCCGGGAACGACGTCTTTATGATGACTTGTACGTCGGAGAGATCCGGCAGCGCATCGATTGGTGTTTGCCGCAGAGCGTAGATGCCGCCCGCGGTCACGAAGCCGGTCAGAATCAGGACCAGCACCCGGTTCGTGATCGACCAGCGAATGATGTACTCAATCATTGCATTGGCTCCATTCGCTGTAGCGCCGAGTCGATATCTGATTCAGAGTCGATCAGAAACTGTCCCGAGGTCACAATGACGTCGCCCGCTGCGAGCCCGCCGCGAATCGCAACACGATCGCCGGACTCAACACCGGTCTCGACAACTTGCGACCGGAAGCGCCCGTCGCCAAGCGCCAGCACGACACGATCCGCCGCCCCACCACGAATCAACGCTTCACGCGGAATGTGCACCACCTCTTCAGTGTCATTGCCGAGCAGTGTTACCCGTGCAAACATGTTTGGCCGTAAGACTGCACCTTCGTTGTCGAAGCGGATGCGCACTTTCAGCGTACGCGTAACCGGGTCCAGTTCCGGATACACATAGTCAACAGTCCCCTGCCAATGTTTACCTGGCAAATAGTCGAGCTCAACCTCGGCCTGCTGACCGGCTATGACCAAACCCGCTTGCCGTTCGAAGACTTCGGCGAGCACCCAGATTCGATCAAGTTCGGCAATTGACATGACATTGCTGGCGGGCGTCACAAAGTTGCCCTCACGAACGCCGAGGTGTGCAACGACGCCGTCACGCATCGCGTACTTGCGGATGCGTTGTTTGACTTTGCGCTCCTCCGCCAGATCATTGACTTCACCCAGTGTCATGCCAAGCGACGCAAGACGTTCGCGCGATGCCTTGATCATTGTTGCGCTTTTGCTCCGCAGCGCCAGGAGAAATTCCTCCTGCGCATTGACGAGCGTGGGCGAGTACAGCTCGAACAGCACTTGTCCCTTCCTGACCGCATCGCCTGTCGTGGTTACCGACAGATTTTCGATCCAGCCGTCGACGCGCAGATGCACGTGCATTAACGTGTCTTCATCGTAGCCGACGTACCCAACTGTCTCGACGCGCCTCGGAAGTGGTCCACTCTCAACCACCGCTGTACGAACACCGAGGTTATTAACAACGGTCGGGTCAATTTTTACGGTACCGGGCGTTGCGTCGACTTCATCTGCGTAGACGGCCACAAGATCCATCCCCATCGGCGATTTTCCGGGTTCGTCACGTCGGAAGTTTGCGTCCATCGGTGCTACCCAATATAAAATGTCGCGTTCAGCGCCGTCGCTACCTCCTTGTGTCGGAATGCCCTCAGTAGTCCAGCTGCGTCCCATGAAAACTCCCGCGGCAATGGCGGCAAGAATAATGACTACAAATAGAATATTTTTTCTCATTGGGACAACCCTCCGAGGTTTGCCAGCGCGGCGTAACTCTGGCCGCGCTCGACTTGTAATCGAACATGATCAAGACGTGTATTGAGGTCGTCTATGTAGCCACGCATTACATCCGCAAAGTCACCTGTTCCGCTCTGGTAGGCGAGTAGCGCTGCCTGCGCCTGGCTCTCGCTGAGTTCAAGAATCAACGACTCGAACAGGGCAATGCGGCGGGTCAGGTCCTGCCAGCGCGCGTACTCGCTGTCGAGTTGGCTCGTGAGGCGACGCAGCAATTCGGTTTTTTCGTATTTTGATGCGGTTCGTTCGCGCAGTGCCGACGCGAGCGTGCGATCCTGGCGATTCTTGCCAAAGAACGGCAAGTCCATTGTGACGGACAGGCTGACGAAGTCTGACCGGGGCTCACCACTGGCAAGGTAGCCGTCACGGTAGCCATAACCGAGATCCAGCGCCCAACCTGGTTTCTTCTGCTCCTCGGCGATTTCCACACCGGCATCGCTCGCCGCAATGTTTGCATCGGCGGCCGCCACGACAGGGTGCGACGCCAGGTTCGCGTGCATTGCTTCGAGCGCCGGGACTTCCTCCCAGTTCGGCAGTGCTTCGGCTATCGGCCGGTTCGCAGCATTGCCAAGCCATTGTGACAACGCGGCCTTTGCCTGCATGTGCTGCCGGTTTATTTCGATGAGCCTGTCGTCGAGACGACCTAATTCGAGCTCGGCGCTCAATACGTCGTGCTGTGTCTTGCGACCAACGCTGTACAACGAGCGAGTGACCGCCGAGAGATCCTCAAAAAATGGCCGCGATTCCGTGACGATGTCATGCGCCTGCTGCCAGTAGTACGTCTCGAGCCAGGCAAGACGTACGCTCGCTCTGACATCACGCACCCGGGCATCGGCATTGGAATTCATTCCGAGTGACAACGATTCGTAGCGCTCATTACTCGACGCGCGCGACTTGCCTGAGGGAAAGCGCTGCTGAAACGCGAGTTGCGCCTGAGTCATACCTTCGGTCGAGAAGCCACCCGAGTTAATCGGGTAGTTGAGAAGGCCGACTCGCATCGTCGGATCAGGGAGCTGGCCGGCAACAGCCGCCTGCTCACCAAGCGCCTCGGCGCGCGCCAGCAAGGCTGCGTAGCCAGGCTCGTCGTCAAGCGCGAGATCTTCGGCTTCGGCGAGCGTCAACGGCACGCGTTGTTGTGCCTGTGCCGTCATCGAACACAGCAAGGCCAGTAGAAACATCAGTGCGGGCTTTCGCCCAGGGAAAAACGTCATCGAGCAATCCTCTTCGTCAGGAACCGGTTACGAACGGTTTAGAACGAAGAGATCGCTAATCCAGGTATACGCAATACAGAATGTGAAGTGCCGGTGGGGTGCCGGAATGCGTGGTCTCGAAACGCGGTGGCGACCGCTCACGCGCTACCGTATCGAACGGTGCAACGAGGTCCATCGGAACGGTGATAGCAGGGCTGTCGCCTTTGACGTCCTTGAGCTGGGTCTGCCCGCCGCGACCATCATGATTGAAATCAGGGTCCAGGTTGCAGTCCGACAGTCCGTCGGCGCAGGGCATCTCGGCATCCATGCCAGCATGCATGTCATGGTGACCCTGCATCTCGGACGGTGGGCAGTGTGGGCATTCGTGGTCATTTTCGACCTCATATGCCATCGCACAGGGTTGCAGTACGAGATTCAGCCAGACAGCAACGAACAGCCCGAGGGCTCTGCGGCCCCAGGATCTACGCTGTTTTCGGATGCTGGCCAGGTAACTCAAGTGCTTGTCCTTGCAAGGATTTCAGCATTATCGCCGAATTCCAGTTCCGAGGCTATTGGGACTGACCCCAAGCGTCAAGGGCAGACGTCACTACGGTCAGAATATGACCTGCAATGACAGCTGCGTCGCGCCTACGCCGGATGCCCAGTCGTTGTTGTCATCCCAGACGTAGGCATCCGTTTGTATGCCGATCGCAAACTTGGGTGTGGGGTACCAGCGGAAGCCAATGCCACCGGCCACCATGCTTTCGTCAACATCAAGGCCACCCGAGATATCGAGATTCACTTTACCGATACCGAGATTGCCAAAGAACTCCCAACCAGACTGACCGAATGGTGCGATGCCAACCACGTGAATGGATCTCGTAGAGATATCAAAATCCTGGAATGGGACAGAGAATGACCCCATGTCGGCAAATCGCGCTTCGACCGAGAGAAACCGGATGAACTTGTAACCTGCCGCAATTTGTAACGAGCGGTCTTCATCGTCACCGAAATTGCCGAAGGAACTACCCTCGTCATAGACCGACTCACCGGCGGCACCAACCAGGTAAAAACCCTTTCCCTTGGATGGCTCTGCAACGGCAGTGCCAGCCGCGGCGATCAGCGCAAGTACGATCATTGCCTTTTTGGACATGGCACATCTCCAGATTGGTCAATTTATCGGCCCGGGCAGGGTCGAAACGTGCCTCTGGTAAGACAAAGTGTGCATTCGGTAGTTCTACAACCACTATAATTACTCAATCAAAACGGTGGGAATGTAACGCGTGAAGGTAGGTCGACTAGTCCAGGACAGGGGGCGCCTGTTCTGGATTCTGAACATTGCGGGCTGGACCGGCTATACGCTGGCGGCCTGGCTGGGTGCGCTCGCCCACGAAAAGCCCGAATCGTACTTTGCCGTTATCTCCGCAGTGGCTGTCGCCGGCCTGATCATCAGCATACTTCTGCGCCTGATTTACCGGCAGCTTTGGGGGCGCTCGCCACTGACGCTTGCCATCGGCATGCTCGTTGCGTGCTACATCTTCAGTTTTGGCTGGCGGTGGCTGAATAACGTCCTCTACTGGGACTGGGTGAAAGACGCCTGGCGACCCGAGCACCTGATGGATTTCGTCAGCGGCATCCTGGGATCGTTCTACATACTGTTGTGCTGGAGCGGACTTTACTTCGGTATCAAGTACTACCTGCAATTGCAGGAACAAACCGAGCAGACACTCAAGGCCACATCCGCTGCCCACCAGGCACAACTCAAAATGCTGCGTTACCAGCTGAATCCGCATTTCCTGTTCAACACGCTGAACGCGATATCGACGTTGATTCTGGATGGCGCCAACGAAACAGCCAACAAAGCGGTCAGCCGCCTGAGCGACTTTCTGCGCTACACACTCGATAACGACCCGATGAGTCGTGTCACGCTGGGCTCTGAACTGTCGGCCATCGATCTATATCTCGAAATCGAGAAAGTCCGCTTTGGTGATCGGCTCGTCATCGAGAAATCAATCGAGGCAAAAGCACAGGATGCGCTCGTGCCCAGCCTGATCCTGCAACCTTTGATTGAGAATGCGATAAAATACGCCATCACGCCCAGCGAAGAAGGCGGCACCTTGCGGATCTCGGCACGCGTACAGCATAAGACACTGGTACTACAGATCTCGGATTCCGGACCCGGCCTCGGCAATGGCGACAATGGCCAGAAGTCGAGCGGCGTAGGCCTGAAGAACACGCGGGAACGCTTACAGCAGTTGTTTGGCGACCAACAGGCCTTCACGCTCGCGCCGAATGAACCGCGTGGTCTGCGCATCACAATCAACATCCCCTACGAGGTTGACGATGATTAAGGCCTTAATCGTCGATGACGAGGAACTCGCTCGCCGCGGCCTCGAAATTCGCCTCGAGCAGTTTGACGACATCGAGATTTGCGGCCAGAGCCGAAATGGCAGGGAGGCGTTGATTGATTTCCGCGAACAGTCTCCGGACGTGATGTTCCTCGATATACAGATGCCCGGTATGGACGGCTTTGACGTGCTGCAACAGCTCGCAGGCAGCGAGATGCCCGTCGTCATCTTCGTGACCGCCTACGATGAGTTCGCATTGAAAGCATTCGATGCCAATGCACTCGACTACCTGCTAAAACCAATCAACGACGAGCGCCTTGCCGAGGCGATCGAACGCGCTCGTCAGGCACTAGGTGACAAATCTGCCGATGAACAGCGCGACAAACTGCTCAAGCTGGTCTGCGAGCTCACGGGCCGCGAGCTAACGCTCAAATCTGCGTTGGCCGAGGCCACCGGTGATGCGAGAGCGTTTCCGAAACGTCTCGCTATTCGCGATGGCGCCGAAACTGCGTGTGTCGACGTCGACCAGATTGACTGGGTTGATGCGGCGGGCGATTACATGTGCATACATGCGGCGGGCAAAACTTATGTTCTGCGCGGCACAATGAAGCATCTCGAAGAAGTACTCAATCCGGAGATGTTTATCCGTATACACCGCTCTGCTATCGTCAACCGACATCGCGTGACCTCGATGCGACCGCATCGCAACGGTGAGTATTTCCTGCAACTGGGCAGCGACACCGAGCTCAAACTCAGCCGCAAGTACAAGGGCAGTCTCGAGCGCCTCGCTAATCGCGTTTAGTTATAAGACGGGTTTGCACGTCTTGTCGCACGCTTGCAACGGCTGAACGCAAAGCACTAAACGAACCGCACCTTTTATCCCTCTAAAGGGCATCACATCGATGCACCTTGGGGATTCGCGATGAATTTGTCTGTCAGGCTACTGATAACGGCCACGCTGTTGCTGTTTGCGTCGACAGTCCAGGCTGTCTATACGCAAGACGGCGAACGCAAGTCATTCGATATCTCGCGTACTGACTCCGCACCTGTTATAGACGGCAAACTCGACGATGACGTGTGGAAATACGCGACGACCATCAACGACTTCCACATGACCTCTCCGACGGACGGTGCGACGCCAACCGAGTCGACAGTTGTGTGGGTAGCGTTTGACGATGAGTTCCTCTACATAGCGGCGGACATGCGCGACAGCGATCCGAGTGAGATCCGCGCCAAGCAAATGATCCAGGGCAAGATGTTCTTCTCTGACGATCGCTTCTGGGTGACGATCGATAGCTTCAATACAAAGCGCAATGACTACTTCTTCCAGGTCAACGCGAACGGTGTACGACGGGACGCGTTGCGTGAAAACAATGCGCGTTTCATCGAAGAGTGGTCGGCTATTTGGCAAGCGGAATCGGCAGTGCATGAGCATGGCTGGGCGACAGAGATCGCTATTCCATTCAAATCCATCTCATTTGCGCCGGATTCGGATACCTGGGGAATCAATTTTGGCCGCGGCATCGTGCGCAAGCAGGAATTCAATATGTGGGCGTCGCACGAGCGGCAGGACTGGCCAGCGTATGGCGGCGAGGTCAGCGGCATCGACGACATTGAACAAGGCCTGGGTCTCGACGTCGTGCCTTCGATCAATCTCAACCAGGCGCGCGACGTGCAGGCCGGCACGGATGATGTCGGCTTCGAGCCATCTCTGGACGTGCGATATCGAATAACTCCGTCATTAAGTGCAACGTTTACGCTCAATACGGACTTTTCTACGGTGGAAGTCGATGAACAGCAGATCGCGCTCGACCGCTTCTCGCTGTTTTTTCCGGAAAAACGCGATTTCTTCCTGCAGGATGCCGGCATCTTCGAGTTTGGCAATATTGATACAAACGGCCGGCCGTTCTTCTCACGCCGCATCGGACTCTCAGCGAACGGCGAGGAGGTCGGTATCGATGCGGGCATCAAGCTCACTGGTCGTGTCGGCGATTTCAATATCGGTGCTCTTGCCATTCGTCAGGAAGAGCATGAGGACATCGAAGCCAAAGACTTGTTCGTGGCTCGCGGTTCCATGAACGTACTCGACGAGTCGGCGGTTGGCTTCATCATGACGCACGGCGATCCAACGTCGAACGAAACAAATTCGGTCGTCGGTCTGGATTTTCTGTACCGCAACACCGATGGGCCATTTGGCGAAATCATGACCGGCAAATTCTGGGCACAGAAAAGTGACTCATCCGATCTCGACGGCGACGAGCAGGCCTTCGGGATGAACCTCGAAATACCGAGCGACGTGCTTTCAGGCTACGTGTCCGGGCAGTACATCGAAGATAATTTCCGCCCGGCGCTGGGCTTTGTCAATCGAACCGGCATTCGACGTGTCGACACCGGGCTGCGCTACCGCACGCGTCCCGAAGAAGGGCGCTGGCGTGCCATCAACAATCGCATCGACTTCACATTTATCACCGACATGGATGGCGAAACACTGTCGCAGAAAACACGCATCAGGCCCGTGAGTTTCTACTCGCACACTGACGACTTCCTGTTCGTTGAGTGGGAGCGCAATACCGAAAACGTACTGGATGACTTCGACTTGTTCGGGCAACTCGACGTTCCGGCAGGCGAGTATAAGTTTGATCGTTACCGCGCAGAGATCGCGACCGGCATGCAGCGCCCATTGCGAGTCATACTATCCTTCCAGGATGGTGGCTTCTTCGGCGGAGACCGTCTTGAGAAGTTCGTCGAGGTGCAGTGGCGGCAGTCCGCACACTTCTTCCTCGGCGCGAGTTTTACCGAGAACGTCGTTGAGTTGCCAAGTGGTAACTTCACAGCACATCTTGCCAGCCTGCGCTCGGATATCGCGTTCAATTCACGCTGGTCCTGGAGCAACCTCCTGCAGTATGACAACACAGCTGACGTGCTCGGCATCAACAGCCGGCTTCGTTTCCTGCCCGAGGCTGGAAAGGAGATGATGCTGGTCCTCAATCACGGCACCTCAGTCGACCCGGAAAATCGCCTGACGAGCACACAGAACGACCTCAACCTGAAAGTGTCCTATACGTTCCGCTACTAGTGGTGAGGTGCCCCACGGTTACGAAGATCAGTGCGCCTTCGTCGCGCGTGTACGGCGCGTGCCCACTGCCGTGCGGGCTTCGTATCCAGCTACCAGCCGAGTATTCACCATGTTCGTCATAGTACGCGCCCTCAATGACGTAGACTTCTTCGCCACCCGGATGGCTGTGTGCTTTGAAGGGCGTGTTTGGAGCCCAGCGAATCAAGGCGACGCGCACGTCACCGTACTCATGCAAGTGCATGTACTCAATACCGGAACGCGGCCCACCTGACCATGTAGTCACATTCGTGTCGATGACCCGTTGCTTCTGGTCGTCATCATCCATCTGGTAGAGCTTGACCAGGATCAGGCAGCCCTGGTCACCGACGCTTGGCGAGTGTGATGTCCCTACCGGGTTTCTTACGTAGGTGCCCGCCGGATAAGCCTGGTGCTCGTCACCAAACGCACCTTCGAGTACCAGGAATTCTTCACCACCGCCATGCGTGTGCTCTGAGAATGTCGCGTTCGGGGCGAAGCGCACAAATGATGTCGCTCGGGCAATTTCGCCTCCAACGCGGTCGAGCATCATTCGCTCAACACCTGCAGATGGCGAATCGACCCATTGGTGGTCGTCGGGCCGAATGACCACGCGTTTTGAGAAATCGGCGTTCAGGCGCATTGTTGCCGCTGAATTTAATCTTCCAAGTTGATCCTGGACGTAATGATAACGTGCTGGCCGGTACTGTTATACGGGTCGCCACCAGTATTTTGATCGTCCGCAATAGCGAGATCATTGGCCGCGATGAGGTCCAGCTGCAATACGCGCACGTTTTCCTGGTCCGCCTCACTGCCGACGATTTCATTCGTCACTGCCTTGTCCGTTTTTGTATTATGTGAATCCACGATTCTTTCCCTGTGATTGCGCTTGTTCGTGATCTATTTTGAACCAGGACGGCGCGTGTAATTCCATCGTTCGTCGGCCAGAATCGACCGTTCGTCGGGAATCTCCCGTTTATCGGGCTACCACTGCCGCTCGTCACCGAGGCAAGCAAATGATGCAACTGAGAACGATCGTAATCCTGATATCGCTGTTACTTGTCGTGCTCTCGTTTGGAAAAGCTGGTGCCGGTGAGATCCTGGAAAAACCGCCCGGAAAACCTGACTCGGATGCCCGTTATGTCTTTTATCTGCATGGCCAGATCGTCCAGGATGTCGGGCCTCGCCCAACCCACCCGCAATATGGGCTCTACGACTACCCACTGATTCTCGAGACACTGGCCGGCCATGATCTGACGGTTATTTCGGAACGGCGCAAGCAGGGCACAGACCGCGAGAAATACGCGAAGACGATTGTGAAGCAGGTTGATGCTCTGCTCGACAGAGGCATCGAGCCGGAAAAGATTACCGTGCTGGGCTTTTCGGCCGGCGGCATCATCACGATCTTCGCGTCGTCAATGATGCCGGACGCCGAGATCAACTTCGTAATTATGGCGAGCTGTTCCGATTGGGTGGATGACGCACCCGACCTCCGGCTAAATGGTCGCGTCCTGTCGGTGTACGAGCTTTCCGATTTCGCAACCTCATGCAAAGAGCTGGCAAGCCATCCACCGGGGCCGAGCGACTACCGGGACATTGCGATCAACACCGGCAAGGAGCACGGCGCGTTTTACTTGCCTGACGATGCCTGGGTACTACCAGTCGTTGACTGGATTAGGACAGCAGATCAGGTCATGGATGAATGATGAAGTCTCAGGCCAGGGGAGCTGTCGCCTCACGTAGCCAATCGGAGTCGGACCCCGACAGGTGCGACGATAGCTTCTCCCAAACAAGGCGATGGTAGTCGTCGAGCCAGGCGATCTCCGAGCCATTCAACAAGGCAATATCGACGAGTGACTTGTCAATTGGCGCCAGGGTCACTGTTTCGAACTCGAGCATGCCTTTCATTGCAGAGTCACGCACAACGACCAGGTTCTCGATTCGAATGCCGTACTCGCCCTCGACATAGAAGCCCGGTTCATTCGACAGGATCATGCCAGCCTGTAACGCCACTGTCGGCGCCCGCTTGGCGATGCTCTGCGGCCCTTCGTGTACGCCCAGGAACGTGCCAACGCCGTGGCCGGTGCCATGCGCATAATCGACACCGGCATTCCACAATGGTTGCCGCGCAAGAATATCCAGCTGGTAGCCACTCGTGTCCGGGGGAAATTTCACGGCCGCGAGCCCGATGTGTCCTTGCAACACTCGCGTGAAGCGATCTTTGCGTTCTGCGTCCTGTTCGCCCAACGCTATCGTTCGTGTGATGTCGGTTGTGCCCTCGAGATACTGCCCGCCTGAATCGACGAGAAACAGTTCGCCATCTGCGAGTTTACGATTCGATGCTTCTGACACGCGGTAGTGAATGATCGCACCATTCGGCCCCGAGCCCGAGATCGTGTCGAAGCTGATGTCATGCAGCGCATCGTCTTCGACACGAAATGCTTCGAGTCTCTCCACAGCATCGATCTCGGAAATGTCATTCATCCAGTTGTTTTCGAGCCAGTGCAGAAATTTGACCATCGCCACGCCGTCACGAACGTGGGCTTTTCGAAACCCCTCGACTTCCACTTCGTTTTTGATACCGCGGAACAAGATTAACGGATCTTCCCCTTCGCGAATGGTTGCACCGGATTCACTCAGCGCCTGGTGGACAAAACCGGGGCACACCGCCTTGTTAATGAGCACGGTCTTCTTTTCTGCGCCCAAGGTCCGCAAGTAGTCACCGAAATCTGCCTCCTCGGAGATCTCAACATCGGCGCCGAGATGTGATTTCAGTTCTTCCGAAATTTCGTGGCCCGCAAAGAACGCGGCTGCTTTTCCGTCGGCATGCAGTACAGCTCTGCAGAGTGCGACCGGCGTGTGCGGTACATCGTCGCCGCGAATATTCAGCAACCATGCCGTTGCATTCGGGTTCGAGAAAACAATCGCGTCCGCACCAGCGCGCTTTAGCTCATCACCAATGCGTTTGCGTTTGATTGAGGAGTCTTCACCCGAGTACTCGATGGCGTGTGGAAATGGAGCTTTCGACTTGCCATTCGGGCGCTCGTTCCACAAGTCGTCGATCGGGTGCTTGTCCAGCGGCACCAGTTCGAGCGGCGCACGGTGATCCGTCGATTCGATGTGACTGATCTCGTCCTGCGAATGCAGTTTGCTCCAGTATCCCAGTCTGCTAACGCGGCCCGGGTTATCCCTGAGCCACTGCCACGGTGGCAGCGCGCGCAGGTCCTCGTACTCGAAGTGTTCGGCAGGCGTTTCGAGCCGTGCCTGTTCGGTGTACCTCCCATCGATGAACAAGACCGCAGAGTCTGGCGTCACAAGCAGAGCACCCGCAGAACCGGAAAAGCCGGTAGCCCACAACAGGCGCTCGAACTGCGGAGGTGTGTATTCATTGAGGTACTCATCATCGTGCGGCACTAACAGGCCATCGATGTTGAGCCGCTTCATTTCCTGCCGGATTTTGGGAAGGCGCTCTGTGGCACCTGTTACGTCGCCGCGGGCTTCGAACGTCTGGAACATTTTTCTTGGACTCGTGGTGTCAGGACATCGAAGTATAGGCGAACTGTGGAACAACGAATGAAAAGCTCGACCCCTTACCTGGTTCCGATTCCACTTCAATTTCCGACTGCAGGAGCTCCAGTCCACGGTCAACGACCGCAAGGCCCAGCCCACGTCCCGCGCTCCTGTCGACCGGATTGCTATTTACTCGATAGAATTCGTCGAATATTGCCTCGATCTCGTGGGGCGCGATTCCAACACCGGTGTCGCTAACTGCGACTCTCAGTCCATGGGTCACGCGCTTACAGGACACCTCCACACTGCCTTTGTCGGTAAACTGAATGGCGTTTGAAATAAGGCTTCGAACGATTCGTTTCAGCAATGCGCTATCCGTGAGCGCGGTCTCACTCGGCGCATTAAAGGTCAGCTGAAGACCCTTGGTTTGCGCCTGTAATTCGAAATCCGAGTGCAATGTCTCAAAGACATCCTGAATCGAGACTTCGGCA
>Ga0164320_10000511_pt1 | contig 12798 bp, 20 predicted proteins | sample GuaBasSediGuay11_FD_113736 | JGI IMG/M metagenome (GOLD analysis project Ga0164320, IMG submission 113736) | Subseafloor sediment microbial communities from Guaymas Basin, Gulf of California, Mexico - Guay11, Core 4567-28, 0-3 cm | ecosystem: Environmental > Aquatic > Marine > Hydrothermal...
AGATCCGCCACATCCGCACCTACGGCCTTGGCATGCCGGACGACGATCAACTTACCGCTTAGGGAACCTCTGATTAAGTCATGCACTCGTATCTGGCGCCCAGACTTTCCAGCTTTAGCGTTGCCAAGCTTCGCAACAGCTCGCTATTACGTGCGCTTGGCGCCTCAAATCTGAACATTCTGAAGCACAATCTACTTCGTCCAGACTTAATCAGAGGTTCCCAAGGCATTTCTCTCACTCCGCTGAACGGTCGAAACCAAAAAGTGTGCACGAGATGGCTGTGATCGGCCGAGCATGAAAAGACGGGCAAAAAAAACTCTGTCCGGCGGGATGAGGGAGGGATGCCGGACAGAGCTTATGTCACAGATCCGGGGGCAGGATTGGATCTGTAAATAAACTCTAGTCCACCATGTCGTGCATGGCATTGATCTGCATCAGCCAATAGTCTCCCGATCCTCCACGTGGCTCACGTCTCTGGTGTGTGCCTGACCCTGCTCGATACCAATGTAGAGCAGCGCCAGTGCCAGAAACAATACGAGATGAAACAGGCCATTGTGGTCGAATGCCCAAATCAGTCTCAGGCTGAGATCACTCGCCTGCACCGCCGCAGCAACCAGATTGAGCGCCAACCCGGCAGCAACCAGCACGGCTCCCGGCTGAGCGTGCTGCAGCGCCAACCGGGCATAGAGTGCCAAAGCGACGATGGTGGCAACGCCCTCGTAGGCGACAAAGACGATAAATGCTCCATCGAGTGCCTGGGTTGCCATGAAGGCGGCCACGCCTACAGCAAGGGCCGGTCCGAGCCAACGTCGTGCGACGGCTTTACCACAGGCATCGAGCAGTGCACCGACCAGGATCAGTGCCACCGACAGGCCCAGTGCGAGATAGAGCGGATGCCAAATGGCATCCGCCAGCGATTCGGGCAGCACCAGGCCGTGAGCCACGGTGCCAAGGAGTGACGCCAAACCGATCAGGGCGAAGACCGTGGCCCAGAGTCGACCCCGATATACGTCACCGTGTTCAGTCCGCAGCAGCCGCCATGCCGCAAAGAGGCAACCAATCGCCAACAGCAGGTCGGTGGCTGCCGTCGTCAACTCGGTCGGGGACGGTTGCAGCTCAATCACAGAGCACCGCCGCGAAACGCAGGCGAACGTAGTCGACCTGCCAACCCGCCTTCACATCGTGCAGCTTCGTTGCCGCGTGGGCCGTAGTCTCCTCGGTAAAGCACCGCTTCTGTTCGGTGTCCAGGTGGCTGGTGATGGCATCGGCGAAAATCGCCAGCCACGCGGCCAGGTCGCCGGGCAGTGGCGTCGGCCGCGGGTGCAGGCCGAGGGTCACGACACGGAACCCCCCGGCCATGAGCCGCTTCCGGTAGGCCTCCGGAGTTGGGAAGTACCACGGCAGGCGTAGCACGCCGAACTCCGGATGGTTGGTGAACGTGGCCGTCATGGCGTCGATCACTGCCTGCACGTTGCCGGCCCCACCGAACTCACCCACGAAACGGCCCCCGGGACGCAGTGCGCGCCGAACCCCGGTCAACACAGCGTCGGGAGCGGTCATCCAGTGCAGCGCGGCATTACTGAAGACGGCGTCGAACTCGCCTGCGAATGCGAGCACCTGACCGTCGGCGAGACGTGCATCGAACCCGCGTGCCCGAGCCGCCGCGACCATTTCGGGACTGGCGTCGATAGCGACCACCTCGGCACCACGCGCGATCAGGTCACCGGTCAATGCACCGTCACCGCAGCCGAGATCGAGAATCCGTTCTCCCGGTTGCGGATCAAGGAGTTCGACGGCCGGCTGGCCCAGCACAGGAACAAAACCGGCATCCTCCCGGTAACGCTCAGGGTTCCAGCGTTGCTTGTTCACCAGTCGGCCACCGGCGCAATTTCCGGGTGGTTGGCGTTGGCCATGCGTGCGATGCTGCGCGCCGATTCGAAACACAACACAATCGCCCCGGTCTTTTTATGAACACACGCCAATGGCTGCTGCTGATCGTCCTCTCCCTGCTCTGGGGTGGTGCGTTTATCTTTATCGAAATCGGCGTCGAAGCACTGCCGCCATTCACCCTGGTGTTCGGCCGTGTCGGGTTCGGCGCACTCGGCCTCTACCTGCTGCTGCGCTGGCGCGGCCTGATGTTGCCAACCGACTGGCTGACCTGGCGTGATTACCTGATCCTCGGCGCGCTGAACAACGCCCTGCCCTTTGCCCTGATCGCCTGGGGCCAGACGGTGATCAATGCTGGACTGGCCTCGATCCTCAACGCCACGACGCCATTGTTCACCGTCCTGCTGGCCCACCTGCTGACCCACGACGAGCGGTTGAATGGCGGCAAGGTGCTCGGGGTTCTGCTCGGGCTGGCCGGCGTCGCGGTACTGGTCGGAGGTGGCGCACTGACCGGACTTGGTAGCGAGGTGTTGGCCCAGCTGGCCGTGCTCGGCGCGGCAGCGAGTTACGCTTTTGCCGGCATTTTCGGCCGTCGCTTCCGAGCGCAGCCACCACTGGTCACCGCCACCGGGATGGTTATCGCGTCGACCTTGTTGCTGCTGCCTATCGTGCTGGTCGTCGATCGACCATGGCAGTTGGCCAACCCGGGTGCGGCCGCCTGGGGCGCGGTCCTCGGCTTGGCGCTGCTCTGTACCGTACTCGCCTACCTGATCTACTTCCGGCTGCTGGCCGTGGCGGGCGCAACTAACGTGCTGCTGGTGACGTTCCTGATTCCGGTCAGCGCCGTACTGCTCGGAGCCCTGTTGCTCGATGAACGACTGACAGGCGCCCAGTTTGGCGGCATGGCGCTGATCGGCCTTGGCCTGGCCGCGGTCGATGGCCGGCTGTTGCGCCGGTGGCGACGACGGACACCGGTCGACTGAGTCACTGCGGGTGGGGTCATCACGTCTCCACGACCTGCCACCGTCGCTTCTTAGACGGGCTCCTGTCACGTTCGCGTTTCCGGACGTTCCAGTTCTGCCGTGTAGGCTGCAGTGAGCCGTTCCAGGCGAGCACGGTTGGCGCCGAGGTCAGAGCGACCGACACGCGAGGCCGAGCGCAGATGGATGACACCTGTCGCCTCATCCAACCGTGCCTCGAGGTCGTCTACGAAACCCAGCAGCGGTGTCTTGAAGGTCGCGGCAAGGTAGCTGCCGGTAACCAGGACCAGTTCGCCACCCTCCGCGGTAATCGCACGTTGCAGGGCCGCCCACGCCTGCTCGGCTGCGTGCGCTCCGGGCCTCAGTGGCGCGACCTGTTCACCCGATCGCGACGGCCCTGGTTCATTGCCGATACAGTTGGGCGTCGGTGGACAGGGACGCAAGCGACCGTCGACCAGGCCGTAGGCCGGGGTCATGCCCCGCGAGTAGTGGGCGGCGGCGTACAGTGCAGCCAGTGTCAGCAGCGGGACCAGCAGCAAGGTGAGCCAAAGCATACGTCGTGACCGGGTGCGCATGGCCTCAGATGCGACCCACCTCTTCCTCCTCGATCACCTCGGTCTCGTCACGGGCGGCGGCATACCACTCACTGACGTCGGGATCGGCAAGCACCGTAATCACGTAGTCGCTCACCGTGGCCGGTCCGTCGATGCTGTAGGTGGTGAACCGCGAAGCGACCGGGGCGTACATGGCGTCGGCAACCGAAAAAGTGCCGAACAGCCACGGCCCATCACCACCATGCTTGATACGGCAGTCGCACCATAATCTCTGTATCCGTTCCACATCCTGCCGGGTGGCCGCATCGAGTTCGACCCGGCGGCCACGCGCCCGGCAGTTCATCGGCAAGGCGTGGCGCAGCGCGGCAAACCCGGCGTGCATCTCCGCTGCCATCGAGCGGGCCCAGGCCCGTGCACCAGCATCCTGCGGCCACAAGGCCGGATTGTGTTCGGCCGCGTACTCAGCGATTGCCAGCGATTCCCAGACGGTGGTTTCACCATCGACCAGAACCGGCACCAGGCCCGCCGGTGTCTCGTCGGTGAGTTGGGCATCACCTTCCGGTGTGAACAGTGAAATGGGGTGTTCATTGAACTCGATGCCGGCCTTGCGCAGCGCCAGCCAGCCACGTAGCGACCAGGAGGAGTAGTTCTTGTTACCCAGGATCAGGACCGGTGTCATGGTGAGTCTCCTTGATCTCCGCGGCAGATTCCGGGCTATCGCTGCCGCTCAGTGCCTTCCTTCAGGGGCCGAATTTTCGGCGTAGCCGGCGCATGCCAAGGAAAACCAGGCCAATGACGACCGGTACGGCGATGCCGGTCACCAGATCGGCATTCAGTGGCACCCCGGTCTGCTTGACCCCCTTGACCAGGTAACCGATCAGGCCGACGCCGTAGTAACTGAGGACGACGATCGACAGCCCCTCGACGGTCTGCTGCAGGCGCAGCTGCAGTTGCGCACGACGGTCCATCGATGCCAGCAGATCGCGGTTCTGCTCGGCGATACCGATATCGATGCGGGTCCGCAACAGGTCGCTGGCACGCGAGACGCGGGTCGAAAGTACGCCAAGCCGCTCGGCGACCGATTCGCAGGTACGTACCGCCGGTGCCAATCGCCGCTCGACGAATTCATCGAAAGTCTGCAATCCCGGCAGGCGGGTTTCACGCAGTTGGGCGATGCTGCGCTGTATCAGGCCATAGTAGGCGTGAGTCGCTGAAAAGCGGGCGTTGGTCGTGCTGACGACGTGCTCTATTCGTGCCGCCAACCGGGTCAACGCCTCGAGCAGCGTACGCTCTTCGCCGGTATCTTTCAGCGCATTGATCTGCCCGGTGAGGTCAGCCAGTTCACCATCAAGGTGGACAAGCTCACGGCCATGTTCGCGTGCCGGGGGCAAGCCGAGCAGCGCCATCATGCGGTAGGTTTCCATGTCGAACAGACGCTGCACCAGGCGTCCGGCCTGACGTCGGCGCAGGTCGACATCGCGCACCAGGATCCAGCCGAAGCCATCATCGTGGACTTGGTAATCGGTCCAGACATCGGCAGCCCCATCGGTCACGCGGCTGCCGGCAACGGTGTTGGAGGCGAACAATTCTCCCAGCTCAACCAACGACCTCTCGGCCTGACCCTGTGGCTCGATGGCGAGTTTTATCGCCACCAGACGTTCGCCTGGCAGGCGTTCACGCCAACTTGTGTCGAGTGCATTCAGAATGGCTGAAAACGGACGGTCGAAGGGGCCGGGCTCGATCAGTGTCCAGGTCGAAAATTCCGTGTGCCGCTCCCAGCGCAATCGGAAATCACCGAGGTCAAGACTGAGGAACGTGGCATCGGCTGGCGGCACCTCGAGACCGTGAGTAGTGCAGACCTCCGCCAGCAGCGCCCTCTCTCCGGCCACGTCATCGGTCAGGCGGGCGTAGTGCTCGAGGCGTAGCGGGGCCGACAGCAATTCGTAAGGACGCGCATGGACTTCGTCATTCAGGATTTGGCGCAGAGGATGGTCGCCTTTCATCTCGTTGGCCTCTCCGTGCCGGCGTCGCGGATTAGCCACGCCTGCGGGTGGCGTTCAAAACCGGTGTGCGGGTAGTAATCAACGGCCGCCGGTGCCGAGAGCAGTAGCAACATGCAACCCGGTCCAAGCGCGCTTCGGGTCTCCGCAACAAGCTGCCGACCGACCCCCTGCCGTTGCAGCGCCCGGTCAACAGCCAGGTCCGAGAGGTAGCAGCAGTAATGAAAATCGGTCAGCGAGCGGGCGACACCAACCAGTACCTCGTCACGCCAGGCGGTAACCGACAGGTCGGCGTGTTCCAGCATGGCGGCGATGGTGACCGGATTGTCGACCGGCCGTCGTGCGTCCAGGCCGGAGCGTTGCAGCAGATCACAGAACTGGATCGGGGTGATCCGTTTGTCGCGAACGTAACGAATCGCCACGGTCGATTCGGAACTCTGGGACACGTTATTCATCAATCTTTTTTCAGTAGACCTTGCAGGGCAGCGAACGGCTGATGCCGAGTCGCTTTGGCCTGGCTTTCGGTGCTGCCGGTCGCATGGCGCAAGGCCTCGGTCCGGCGCTGGTGCTCGTTGTCGTGACAATAGACGCAGAGCAGTTCCCAGTTGCTGCCGTCGGACGGGTTGTGGTCGTGGTCGTGGTCACGGTGGTGGACGGTCAGCTCCGAAAGGTTGGCCCGAGTGAACTCGCGACTGCAGCGGCCGCAGATCCATGGGGAGAGCTTCAGTGCCCGTTCACGATAGTCCTTTTCACGGCGCAGCCGTTCGCGCTGGGCATCGGCAACTACCCGATCCAGTCGATCTTTTTCATTGTTCTTGCCTGCGCTGGTCACCTGTCGATTCTCCGTCTTGACACCATCATTTAAGAGTCGCACTTCAGTTCGACTGAGCGCCATCTTTGTGGGTCGGATTTCAATCCGACAGGCGCACGGCCCCCGGGTTGGAGTCCAGCCCTGGAAGTCAGTTCAGCCAGACCAGCGGCGCAACGACGTCAGTCAATGCCGCCCCCAGGGTCATATGGGCATCGGCCTCGAGATGGACACCGTCAGCGGCACTCGCCGTGACCACACTGCCGGCATCGAACAGGGTGCAGCCAAGTTCGTCGGCGACCTCGCGGTAGGCCTCGGCCAACCCGCTGCATTTCGGTGCCCCGGCGAAGAACTTCGGTGCGATGGTGCCAGCCGGTTCGGTGATCGGTGGTGGCACCATCACCAGCACCGGTGGCACCGGCATGCCGGGTTCGATCGGCGCCGCACGGATCGCACCGACCAGCGCAGCAACACCTTGGGCGGCGTGCCAGGCATTGTGTTGGTGCATGGACTGAAAATCGTTGGTGCCAAGGGCAAGGATCACCAGCGCCAACGGCGAGTTGATCTCGATGCGCTGAGCCAAGCCATCAAGTCCGCGGCGACCGGGCTTGAACGGATCCTCCCAGACCGTGCGCCGGCCATTGAGGCAATCTTCGATGACGCGCACTTCACGTCCCCGTTCATTGAGCAGGGCCTCCATTCGCCCGGGCCAGCGGACGGCGAACGGGTGGCGTTGCCGGGTATCAGGCACGATGCCCCAGGAGAGCGAATCTCCGTAGACGAGGATCTGTCGCATTACACCTCCTCCCCCCCTGGTATTTTGAAGCGTGATCCGAACTCGGTCGCGAGCCGTGCCTGGATCCCGGCCACCGTGGTGGCCAGGTAGGCCTCACGTTCGGGGCGGCCCCAGACCACGTCGGGCCAGGCGAAGTCGTTCCGCCGCCGGCCGACCACGTGGACGTGCAACTGTGCGACAACGTTGCCGATGGCCGCGACATTGAGCTTGTCGACCGGAAAGGCGTTGCTGACAAAGGCCGACAGCGCCGTGGTCTCGTCGAACAGTTGCTGGCGCTGCGTCTCATCGAGTTGGAACAGTTCGGTCTCGCTGACGTGCGGAACCAGGATGAACCAGGGCAGCAGCGCGTTGTCCATCAGCAGCACCTCGCTCAGTGCCAGATCACCCAACTTGTGGGTGTCGGCAGCGAGGCGCGGATCGAGTACGAAGGTCATTGCCGGTCCTATTCGAGCCAGGCGAGATACTGGGCCAGGTCGGCCTGTTGCAGCCGCGTGCGTTCATCCTCGGGCAGGCGCCAGCTGTCGGCCTTCATCTGGGCCGGGTACTCGGCCCAGGCGAGCACATCACGGTAGTCACCCTTGGCCGCGCGGACGTTGCTGCGCAGCCGCTCCAGGTCGTCACCGGCAAGCTTAAGGATCGCCAGGCGCACGCGCTCGGCCTCCGGTTCATGGTCGCCGATGCCGTAGCGCCCCAACTCGACCTCCGCGCTGGCGCGCTGGTCGAGGTCAGGAAAGAGCGATACCAGCTTCTGTTCGAGGTGTTCGGCGAAGTCCATGAGTGTTCCTGTGGCAGGCGACTCTCGTCCGTGCGCTGGCTGTAGCGCTTCACCGATCCAATGCCCGTCAAAGCATACATTATGGTCCGACGATGGACGGGGCGGGCTCAGTCCGGATGCAGCGCAGGCTCGGCAAGTGCCTGCGCCCGCGCCACGGTGAGCCCTTCTTGCGCATCGTGGCTCAGCAGGTGATCGATGGGCTCGAGTTCGACCCAGGGACGCAGGTTGTCGCCACGCGGACGGACCCGGGTCTTGAGATTGAGCGTCTCCGGGTAACCCGGCAGCCGGTTACTGAACCAGCCGAAGTAGCTCTCGCCCGGTGGCGGCGGGTCCGGGAGTTCCTGGTAACGCGTGAAATTCTCGGCACTCAATGAAATCCATACGCCCCAGATGAACGGGTCGCCGTGGCCGTGGATCGGGATCTCCAGGCAGGCACGGACGAAATGGTCCCGGCCCTCGTCGTGATCGATGGTGCAGAGGTCGCTGCCCAGGGTCGCCAGAGTCTCACGCTCCGTCTCGTTCAGCCCCGCGTAGTGGTGAGGCGCGTCAAAGCCGATGCTCGGGGCCCCTTCGTGCAACTCGCCGCAGCAGCTGCACCTGAAGGCGAAAATCGCGGCCATCGCGTGCGTCCTCCGCGACTCAGAAAAAGAGCAGCCAGCTGACGTAGACCAGCAGAACGAAAAGCACCGGGATGACGATCATGAACACCTTGCGTCCCCGCTCCATCAACTGGCCGCTTTTCTCCTGCAGCTGCTCGGCTCGTTCCTGCAGCTTTTCACTGCGTTCGAACTGGCGCTCGACCAGGGCGATCTGTCGGCGCTGAAGTTCCAGCGCCTCGCTCTGGCGTTGGATCTGCAACTGTTGATTGTCGCGAATCTCTTCGAGCAGCGTCCGCGTCACCGCACTGTCGTCTTCGGTCATCCTGGTTTCTCTCACGAGTCGTAGCGGCTGATCATTCCCTGTCGGCAGGCATCGAACAAGTCGCGGTCAATCGGGATCGACCTTTCCACGCAGGGTCTTGGTCTTGCCGCGACGCACCTTGGCGTCGAGCCGACGCTTCTTCGACGCGCGGGTCGGCCGGGTCGGCACTCTCTTCTTTTGGGTTACGGCCACGGCGCGGATCATTTCGGCAAGCCGTTCCAGCGCATCGTCCCGGTTGCCTTCCTGGCTGCGGCGGGTCTGCGCCTTGATCACGATGACCCCGTCGCGGTTCAGGCGCCGATCGCGCAGCGTCAACAGTCGTTGCTTGTAGAACTCGGGCAGTGTCGAGGCCGCGATATCGAAACGAAGGTGGATTGCCGTTGAAACCTTGTTGACGTTTTGCCCACCAGGACCGCTTGCGCGCATCGGGATGAGCTCGATCTCGGCCAACGGAATGGCCACGCGCGACGAGATCTCCAGTCGCTCACCGGCAGGCTCTTCTCCGCCAGGTGGATTCTTCGGCTCGTTCACAGGTGGCGGCCCAGGATCACCAGCCACGGCGCCAGCCCGATCGCGGCGGCAACCAGCGCCGCCGCACAGGAACGGCGACCGCGCCACGCGACCAGTGCGGTAATGGCCGCGGCAAGTGCTATCAACAGTCCATAACCGAGCGGTACCAGCAGCAGCGGCGCAGCGGCCCACTGCCCCCAGCCTTCGTAGCGTTCGACCTCGATCGTCGCCCACGCAAAGCCGAGTGGCGACGGCAGCGCCGCAAGTGGCCAGGCAAGTTTCGACCAGGGCATCGTCTGCGCTCCTCTCAGCGCCGCAGGCGCTCAACGACGATGGTACCGTCGCTGGCGACATGACCACGCACCTCGGCGCGCCGGCCCGGCCCAAGGCGGTCGTCGATACGCGTGTCCGGGGTGACTTGCAACGGCAGGCCGTCCAGGTGCCAGCCTCTGCCGAGCGTCCCTTCAATGCGTACCCGGGCGCCGACCGGCAGTGCGGCCGGCGTACCGTTGCCATCACGTGCCCCCTGCTGTACCCACTGCTCAACCAGCGTGATCTGTGCCGCGGTGAGGTACGGCGGTGCATCGAACGGCATCCGGGGTCGGGACTGGCCGCGGATCCGGCGCACCAGTTCACTGGCATCAGGGTTGCCCGGTACGATACGCGCCCGCTCTCCGCTGGCCAGTGCGGCGGCGTGCGAGGTCAGTCGGTAACCCTCGGGTGGCTCGCCCATAAGGCCGTTGTCGGCGTGACACTTGGCGCAACGGGTGGCGAACAGCGGGGCGACGTCGTTCCAGGTAACCGGGGTTCCCGGTGCCCTCGGTGTTGGAGTCACGGAGGTTGTTGTCGCCGCTTCGGTTCCCGCGGGCAAGCCGGCAGCAATCCAGCGGCGAATGCGCTCGACGTCGGCCTCATCAAGATACGGCGGCCCGGTCATCGGCATCCGTGGCAGGCTGGCGCCAGTGAGGCGCCGTACCAGTTCGCTACCTTCAGGGTCGCCGGCACGCACCACCGGCCCGCGTGAGCTTCCGGCAAGGACGCCATCGAGGCTGTCGAGCAGCAAGCCACGCGGTGCCGCCGTGCCAGCGTGGCACGGGGCGCAGCGCTTGTTGAGCAGCGGAGCGAGGTCGGCGTAGGTAACCTGTTGGGCCTGCACTGGCAGTGCTACGACCATCAGCGGCAGGGCCAGCCACCACACCACGCGCCACGTGTCAGTAGTGCGGCGGTTTTTCGTCGAGTGGGTCACCGGCCTCACCCTCGCTGGCTGCAACCAGCCGCTCGCCGAGCTGGGTACAGAGCACGGTCAGTTGATCGATTTGCGCCTGCTGACGATGCAGTACGTCGCTCAGCTCGGAGATCGCCTGCTCCTGGTAGGCAATCCGTTCCTCGGCCCGGGTCAATCGGTCGTCGTCCATCGCACTCACTCCATCATCCCGTCCGCCCCTGGGGCACACAGACAGGGGCCTGAGTTGGTTCCGTACGCGGCCTGGCGTGGCGTTCACCGAACAGGCGCACGGCATAAAAAGCGATCCCTGCACGCAGGAACGACATGCCGTCCTCACGGCAGAGATCACGCAAAATATTGTCGGCCCGCTCACGATATTCCAGGTGATCGAGCAAACCGAGGCGCATCATCTGGTAGAGGGCGTCGTGGACCAACGAACCACGCATGAAGTTACGGGTGTCGAGCGCCGGCCCGCTGGGGCCATCCCAGGCGTAGTGGACACGCAGGGTCAGCAAACCATCTTCGCTGAGTGTGACGAACGGGTGGTCGATAGCCAGCGCTGGCCGCAGGTCGATACGCAGCGAATAGTCTGCTACCAGCCGGTACTTGTATGGGTGCAGCCGACGATAGCAGGCACGATCAACCATCGCCGCCATCGGAGTGGGTGCGGTCGGTTGGGACAGCGCCTCGTTCACTCGGTCTCCTCGCCGCCGTCCTGCACCAGTACGAACGGCTTGACCACCACGGCCCAGACCTCGGCATCGGCCTCGTACCAGGCGAGCGCCTGAGCGTCGCTGACCGGACTGAGGTTTCCAGCTTCGACCCACTGGGCAACCTGGTTACGATTGTCACGTGACATCTGCACCGCGACCTCGACCAGATCGAGCCCCGGGGCGGCAGCAAGAACATCGCCGGCGGCAAAAAAACCCTGCAGCGCCTTCCACGAAATGCGCGCGGTCTCGAGATTGACCTTGGCGAGCAACAGATCGTCATCGTCCGGAGTGTCGATCATCGTTCCATAGGCCAACCGGCCAACCTGTGCAGTTATTCGATGTCGACCCTACCCGATCTGGCGCACATGGCAAACCGACCGTGCATTTCGACGCCAACAGTCCACTGCTGAATATCTCCCGCTCCAGAGTGTAGTGGGCGCCAAATAACCGCCGATGTCGTTTGCACATGTGTGGCATGACTGGTTGGCGCCTTATGCCTTACTAATGGCGTGGCTGGTCAAGCGGTCCAGGGAGCTTCTGGTCAGGATGAGCGCATCACGATTAGAGATGCACTCAACTCTCATGAAATTCAACAATCTGGTCGATCTTATCGACACAGAGTACGGCCAACGCGGCGACACTCTTGGTTGGCGCTGGCTCTATTCACCCATGCAAACGCTGTCCAGGGCCAACGTGGCGCTGGTCGGGCTGAATCCCGGTGGAGGCTCGTACGAGCCCCCTGCCCCCTCCTGTGAACAGGGCAGTGCGTATGCCACCGAATCGTGGGGCGGGTTGCCGCCAGGCCACTCGACGCTCCAGCGTCAGGTCCTGTCGCTCTTCTCCTGTCTCGGTGTAAAGGCCGATGACGTACTGGCGGGTAACCTGGTGCCGTTCCGCTCACGTTCGTGGGAAGCCTTGGGGAACCGCCCGGCTGCAGTCACCTTCGGTCAGCGGTTGTGGCAGGGGGTATTTGCCGCTCACCGGCCAGAAATGATCATCGCCATGGGTAACACGGCTCGGGATGCACTGGTCGAGGTGCTCGGTGCCTACGATCGCAAGTACGTGACGGTCAACTGGGGCAGCCTGGTGGGCACCTACTGGACACTGCCCAATGGGGGACGACTTGTCGGCCTGCCTCATCTCAGTCGCTACGGCATCATCACGCGCGCAGTGAGTCAATCGGCACTGCTGGAACTGTTTGGCGAGCGTTACGACAAAGACAAAAAGCTGCCGCCAAGCCTGCTTCCGTTCGAGCGTGGGCAACGAGAGTCGGCTACCGATCTGACACTGGCCGTCCCGCAGCCCGAGGGATAAAGCGCATCACCGTTGGACAAACCAGCGCTGGCCGTCGCTGGCTGGAGCACCCTCAGGAACCTCTGATTAATTCTGGGCGACGTAGATGGTGATGCAGAATGTTCAGATTTGAGGCGCCAAATACACGTAATAGCTGGACTATTGCGCAGCTTGGCAACGAAAAAGCTGGATGTTCTGGGCGCAAGATACGAGTTCATGACTTGATCAGAGGTTCCTCAAACCCTGGTGCAATCAGTCACGAGCCAGGAGTTTGCGCACCTCGCCAATCGTCCGAACCCATGGTTTGTTCTTGCGGGCCGCGGCCGGGAGGCGATC
>Ga0164320_10000513_pt1 | contig 12785 bp, 15 predicted proteins | sample GuaBasSediGuay11_FD_113736 | JGI IMG/M metagenome (GOLD analysis project Ga0164320, IMG submission 113736) | Subseafloor sediment microbial communities from Guaymas Basin, Gulf of California, Mexico - Guay11, Core 4567-28, 0-3 cm | ecosystem: Environmental > Aquatic > Marine > Hydrothermal...
GAAGTTAGTAGCTCCTAAGTATTTACTTGATATAGTTTGCATTATAACATCTCTCCATCTTCTAAACCTGTAACAAGACCATCAAAGTCTTCTTCTTCGCCTAATAGATCTGCTAGGATATAAACCATCTCCTCATCGTACTCTTCACAAAGACTCTTTAGGTATTCTGCTCTATCAGAATACCCTTTCTTTACATATACTGATTCTTCCATTACTAACTCCTATAAGTAGTAGTCCGATATAGACTACTTTAGTTGCTTAACTAGTTAACCTATTAACTACTGATTAACTAAAGAAACAAGCCCCCATTATATCATAAAATCAAACGCATTGCAAATTATTATTTTTACTCTTTATTATATAGCCCGCTTAAATTAGCCCGCATTGCATTTTAAGGCGTAAATAATTATAGCGCACCACTACTATTAAAAATTAGTTTTCGCGCCTTAAAACGCCTTAAAATTAATATTTGCATGGCCTGGCTTTTTGTGATACAATTCTCTTTGTTGTAGTACTTATTTGATGTTAACTAGATTATCTATAAAGTCTTTCTATTCTATTTGTTACAAGGTCTTGCAGGAATAGAGAGATATAACTAAAGCCTTGGGATACAAAGTAAGTGGGCTACCTGACTACTGTTGTATCTACGAAAGAACACCACTTACTATCAAGTTACTGCTGATTAGGGAGTTAGTAGCTTATAGTAAGAAAGGTATCTTTGCTGGATAGACGTAACCAGCCCCTTAACACTAGACTAGGAATAACCATGAGAACAGGAACTTATTACTTAAATAACAATGGGTCAAGATGGGTACATCTTGTAGAAGGGAAGAAAGACAAGATAACACTACTTACTAAATCAGGTAAAGAGATAACAAGAGTAGTTGACTTCTGGGAGAGCTTTGGTAACTTTGCTACTGCTCGCATATCTTATAAAGGTAAAAGACTTAATGTCTTTATGAATGAAGTCTTAGAGGATTAGGTATGCTAAATTCTGAACAGAAGAGGGCTTCTAAAGATATACAAAGGTGGTGGAAGTCTAGTACTAGTTATCTAGTACTAGATTCTAAAGGTGGTACAGGTAAGAGTTTCTTAGTAAACTACATACTAAAGGAAATAGATGCAACACCACTAATCCTCGCACCAACTAATGAAGCTCTATCCCAACTAAGAGATAAGCTAGACAACTGGGAGGACTATAAACTAAAGACAGTACATAGTGCTTTAGGTATTACACCTACAACAGATACTAAAGACCTTAAATTCAGGCAAGGAACTATTCCTTCTATATGGGAAACAGTAGACTTAGCAATTATAGATGAAGTATCTATGATTTCAGAGGATATACTAAGAACACTAGTATCTATAGGTATAAAGATACTGTGGATAGGTCATAGTTCTCAACTACCTCCTATACAAATAAAAAGAAAAAGAACAGATAAGTGTTTAAGTCCTGTATTTACCCAAGGATGGGACACCATAACCTTGTCTACACCTATGCGTAATACAGGTGCTTTATGGGAGTACAATCTTAAAGTAGAAGAGATGATCTATGATGTTAGTAAAACACTACCTAACACTTATGATATAAAGAAGAAAGACTTAACTAACTACCTTACTTCTGATAAAGGTAAAAGTGATTTACTGTCTGGAGTAACTAAAGTAGTTATGTGGAGTAACGCTGGAGTAGACTCTTATAATGAATATATAAGAGAGCTAATACATGGAACTACTGTAGCTAAGAAACATAAATTCTTAGATAAAGACCATATCATTCTAACTAAACCTTATACATCTATAGATGCTTTAGAGAACTATAGTGACTCTATGATCTTTAAACTACCAAAGCAGGAAGGGTACTATACAAATACAAAGTTTATAGTTAAGAGTTGTTCTAAAAAGATAATTACTCTTAACTCTAGTCTAGCTATTCCTTGTTATAGACTTGTAGGGTTTCTAAAAGAAGCACCTAATGTAGAGCATGTTATCTATACTCCTATAGATACTTCTATAATAAAGGTTATAGCTGAATACTATGCTCATATAGCTTGGAACTCTAGTTCTTCTGCTACTAAAGCTAAAAGGTTTAGAGAAAGACATGCTCTACTTAGTGTGTTCGCTGAAGTAAAGCATTACTTTGCAGCTACTTCACATAGATTACAAGGGTGTAGTATTTCTAAAGTTATTGTTAAGTATAATGATGTGTTAAAGAACTCAAATAGAGTAGAAAGGGCAAAGTGTCTATATGTATCTACTTCAAGAGTAGAAGATACTTTGATGATATATAGAGGATTTTAAATAGGAAGACTTATGAAACCTAGAAAAGATAAAAAAGACAACTTTACATTGCGACTAGATGAAAACCGTCTTATAAAAATAAAGAAAGAAGCACATACAAAAAGTATTAGTTTAGCTGAAGTACTTAGGAGGTTGATAGATGAGCATCTCGAATAGTGAAGAACTAGTCCCATTAGTTGGAAACAACATGAGTAACAAGTTTGCAGTAGATACTACAGAAATAGCATCTATAGAATCTACTCCATCTTACGATCATGGGTTTACTGTAGAAGAAGTAGCTTCTATAAAGAAAGCTAAAGAAGCTATTAGTGCTAGACAGATATTGTCTGTCACATTACAAGAGTTCAAAGAAGTAATAGTTCCTTGGACTAGAATACATAGAACAGAGCAGTTCATACTACATCCACCTAAAGAAGTTAAAACTAGAGTAGCTAAAGCTCCTAAAGTCCCTAAAGAGAAGAAACTCTCTAAGAAGGCTTTAGAAGCCAAACTAAAGAAGGATTTAGAAGCTAGACTAGATAGAATACTTGCTGCACAAATAGCAGGAGATCCAGTTAGTAAAGAGGATTCCGACTTCATGGCAGACCATATCAAGAGGTTCAGAGTATGAGTAACTTAGATATTCTATTTCCAGTGTCGTTGTCTAACTCTACTTTAAGTCACTCATGTGACATGAAGTTCTTTAGGAGTAATATACAACATCTTAAAAGTTCTTTAACTAATCCAGACTTACTAGCAGGAGGTGCTTTTGCTAATGCTTGTGAGTTAGCTAGAAAGGCTTATTATAATGAAGGTCTTTCTGAAGAAGAAGCTATAGAACTAGGGGAAGAGTTTATTCTTACAAGTCCTGATACAGGACATTCTATAAAGACTAATGAAAGAGTAGCTCTAACATTTAAAAAGTACATTAAATCTTTTCCCTTTACCAAAGAGTTTAAACCTTGTGTATTAGCAGATGGTTCTCATGCAATAGAGTACTTCTTCTCTTTAGATACAGGGATTAAACATCCAGACCTACCTGATAGAAATATAAAGTATACAGGATTACTAGATGGTTTTTATGAGAAGTCGGTTAATGGTGAAGTAATTGGTAGATATGTACTAGATGAAAAGACTACTTCAAGAGTGTCTAGGGTTAAAGGCACTAAAGAAGTAGACTTAGAAAGAGAAGCTGATATATTTAGAGCTTCTAGTCAGTTGATAGGCTATTCTGTAGCCGCTCAAAGACTTAATAATATAAAGATAACTTCAGGACTTATTAGAAGAGTTCCTATAATGGTTAAGCATGAACCCGCTTATGAATTAGATATACCAATTACCCAATTTATGAGAGATCAATGGGAAGTTGCTACTTATGAACGTATTAGAGAGCTAGTAGAGAGGTACATATACTATAGAGATAATGTAAAAGATAATTCATCTATGTTTCCGCATAGTGTCTTTTATCCTAGTTATGGTTCTTCTTGCAATGCCTATATGAAAATGTGTGGGTATGCGGCAGGTTGTTTACATAAGCAGGGAGAGAAAGAACTAGCTATGATCTTCGATCAAACAGTAGGGACTATGAGTGAAGACGGCCAAAGAGGATTAACTTCTTTAGCTGAATATAAAAAGGGGCTAGGTTTATGAGCTACAAACAAAACAAGGTAATAGTGTATGGTTTAGGGGCTTCTGGTAAAAGTGCTTCAATGGCTACTTTATTTAAACTAAAAGATAGGCCTTTACAAAGAGTAATCTACCTATGTACGGAGCGAAATGCAATACCTGGACTAGAGTGGGGACTTAAATACTACAATATAGAGTTAAAAGAAGGGCAACTATATACTTGTGTTATTAGAAACAAGAAGAAGAAAGCCTTCTCTAATGAAGTAAGGGCATTAGGTCTATTCTCTAAACAATCTAATGCAGATAGTAAAACTTCTGGTAGTGGTAATAATAATAAAGATAAGTATGGAGATTATATTAATATAATTAATGGCTTTACTGACTTTAAAGGGACTGACTATGTTACTAAAGAAGAAGTTTCTCTTGGTAATGTAGGAGGTCTAGAGGAAGAAGACATACTAATCATAGATGGACTAACACCTATAATGATGAGTATCTGGGAAGCTATTAAAGGAGATAGAATCAATGTTAATCAAGGAGACTACCTAACTGCACAACATTTACTTAGGCAGTTTACTAAAGGAATCATTGACCTAGACTGTTCTACTATACTAATGGCTCATGCTGATCGTATCTTCGATGATATTAGTAAAGAAGAAAGAATAAGAGTAGCTTTAGATGCTGGTAGTGCTTTAGCTGGTAAATATTGTGGTTCATGGGCTAATGTAGTCTACCAATATCAAGATGCTACAGGTAAAAGATACTGGACTGGAAAGAAACAAGGTGTAGAAGTAGCAGTTCGTGACTTTCCTGAGAAGGACAAGCTACTACCTGACTTCTCCCTATACGACTTCTTCTAGTTATAGAATTAAGAGAGAGTAATCTCTCTAAATGTAGGAGCATACCTACTAAAAAAGCAAACCAATGTAATTTAACCTTAAATAGGAAATACAAATGTCAAAAAGAAACTTTAGTGTAGATACAACTTCTCTTAGTGCTTCTAAAGCCTTACTAGATTCTGGATATTACTCTGGTAATATTACAGGAGCTACTATTGAGGGTAAAGAAGGTAAACAGTTCTTTAAAGTAAGAGAAGTAAAGAAGTGGGACAAAGATAGTGGAACAATGATAGCTACAGGAGGTCATGAACCTACTGGAATGTTGATGTTCTCTGTTATTCTAAACTCTAAACGAGCTATTAAAACTCTATTACAAGATGAACCTCGTATCTTTGGCGGTATGTTCTTCTTTACCTTTAATGATGACTATGTATTAGATTTAGCTAATAACGTCCAATTAGGTAAACTACTTAGTATTCTAGGTCTATCAGATACTAACTTCGGAGAGTCAGTAGACTTTGAATTTGATGATGATATTGTTGTTCCAGAAGAGCAAGCAGGTATAGCTAATATAGTTGAGTTGCTAAATTCTGTAGAGTATGCCAAACAACTGGTAACTGTTATATGTCAGACAATTAATGACCTACCTGTTCAAGCAGTAGTAGTAAAGCAAGCTACTAGAAATGATGCTAGTGTGCAAGAGAATTGTTTGTCAATGGGGACAAGAAATGCACCTTCTTGTGGAATCATTGCTTATGAAGATGGTTGTGAAGAGGATTTAGAAGAGTAAGATTAGTTTAGTATAGGTTACTAACTAGTAGGTGGTTTAGGTTAGTTACTAAACCACCTACCCTATTAATAAACTAATTTTGGGAGAGACTATGAACAAGATAGAGTTCTTTGTTAACTACCACAAAACCTTATTCAAAATATCTATTTCTTTAGATATATATACTAAAGTAGAGGCTTTAGATATGATGATGGAGATGAAGTATATAGTAAAGGAGGCAAACTTACATGATTGAATTAGAACCTTTACAACGTCCTAAGTTTCTAAGACAAAAGGATGTATTTCTTATTAATGATGTTCCAGTAAAGAAGGAACTACTAGATGGGGAGAAGTTCTCTTGCGCTTCTAACCTAAACCTACTTACTTCAATTAGAACAGGTAGAGTAAATACTTTTAACTCTACTGGAATATCTAATCATGAAGGTATTATAGCTACTAAGATATTCCCTACCTATGTAGACTACTCCTATTATGGAGAACCAGATGTAGCTGCTAATTTTGATTTTAAAACAGAAATTAAAAAGAAGAAAGAATTAAAAGAACTAAGACTACGAACTGAACTAGATGATCTATCTGCACCTATATATCTTGTAGAAAAAGATGTAGATACTCTAACAACCAAATCCATACCCAAACATACTTACTACAAACTAGAACACCAGAAAGACTGCTATATATCTTATAGGTTGAAGGAACAACTAGATAGTTTACTACATGAGCTAAGAGAAGTACAACCTAAACTAGCTATAATAACAGGAAAGTGGGGACTGTTCTTTCTAACAGGTAAAGTATCTTTAACACAAACAATGGGTAATTATAAAGACAAGAAACCTCTAGGAGGACTAACTACTTATAGAAGTTCTATTATGAGTATACATCCTTGTTTTAATATACCTGATGTTGTAGTTCTACCTATATATCATACAGTACATCTTATGGCTATGCCTGATAAGATTCCTATTATGGAATTAGACTTACAGAAGATAGGGTATATGTACCATACTATCCTAGAAAAAGGCATAGATTACTTTAAAGTCTCTGAGAAAGTCTTTACCGCTGAACCGGATAAAGAGAAGATACTAGCTTACTTAAAGTCCTTGTTCGCCAGAGTAAAAGAACAACCTACCCTAGTCTCTTGCGATATAGAAACAATGTTTCGCTCTATTATAGACTGTATAGGTGTAACAGACTCAGTAGAACATGGGCTATGTATTCCATTTGCTAAAGTAGGTAATCCTAACATCTTCTCTCTTGAAGATGAAACAGAGATAATGGAACAACTCTTCCTATTAATAACCCATAAGAACTGTCTTCATGTAGGACAGCACTACAATTACGATACTAGCTTCTATAACAAATTGTGGTGTCTTGATATACATGCTAAGTATGATAGTATGATAATGCACCATATACTTTATAACTACTTGCCTAAAGATTTAGCTTTCTTATCTTCTATGTACTGTGACAACTATACATATTGGAAAGGAGAAGTAGACGCTACTAAAGAAACTCCAGAGATACGTTGGCGATATAATGCTAAAGACATAACCTACACGTTAGAAGTAGTTAATGTGCTAAGGGAGTTAATGGCTAATGAAGATCAAGAGTTACAAGACCTGTACACCTTCCAACAAGAGGAGCTATCCCCTGTATTAGATAGTATGATGTGGCGAGGGGTAAAGATTAATGTACCTAGGAAGAAAGAGCTATATACTTTCTTCTCTAAGATGCTGGAAGAGATAAAAGTAACTATTAATGATTGTATAGGTGAAGACTTTAATATCAATTCTACTAAACAAAAGCAAAAGATATTTAAAGACTTACTTAACATAGAACTTGTTAAGAAAAGAGGAGGTGCTGAAACATGTGATGCGGCAGCAATGCTAGTGTACTTAGAAAACTACCCACTTTACCGACCTTTCTTACAACTACTACTAGAGTTCTCTTCCTTAAAGATATTCACTAACAACTTCTTAGGAATGAAGTTAGATGAAGATGATAGAGCGCGTTGCCAATATAAAATAGCTGGAACTACTACAGGTAGACTAGCTAGTGTTAAGAATGTTTGGGGTAATGGTACAAACCTAATGAACATACCTAGCAAAGGTAAAATGGACTTAACACAATCATTGTCTTTAGCAGATAGTGAGAGTGAAGTCTTTAAAGAGTTTGAAGTTGAAGGAGTAATCAAGTTACCTAATGTAAAAAAGATATTCATACCTGATGTAGGTATGGAAATATGTGATGTAGATTTAAGTGGTGCTGATATTCAAATAGTAGCTGCTGATAGTCAATGTAAATGGCTTATAGACTACTTCGACAACCCACTTGGATGTGGTAAAGTATATGCCCATATAGCAGGAGAGTTTCTACAAAGAGAGATAAGCCCTTCTAGTAGAGAATATAAAACCTACAAAGCTGTCTTTCACGGCTGTGTTACAGGAGATCATGAAGTACTTACTCCTGATGGTTGGGTTAGGGTAGATGACTTTGATGAAGCAACTACAGAGTTAGCTGTTTGGGATAAAGATACTAAGAGCATACATTTTGAAGTCCCCTCCTATATGACTAGAGACTTTATAGATAGTTCTGAAGATTTGTATACTATAGAAGGTTCTTCTTTCTCTTTTCTAGGTACACAAGATCATAGGTTTCCTTATATGAAGTCTTCTGGAGAGATTTCTAGAGAAGCGGCTATATCTTTAAATAAAACAGCTAGAATACCCTATAGTGGTAATTTTGTAGGAGGGGATGTACATTATCCTACTGAATATATACAGTTACTTACTGCATTGCATGCAGATGGATGTGTTAAGTACACTGATAAACAAAACATAACAACAATAGCTTGGAGGTTTACTAAAGAAAGAAAAATAACTAGATTGACTAACCTATTATCTTGCCTAAAACAGGATTACATACTCAATACATATGGTAAAGTTACTAATATAGAAGTAAAAGGACTATTTGCCCCTGAAGATAAGTACTTATCTTGGGACATCCTAAGTCTATCTATAGAGAACATAAAGACTTATGTAGAAGAACTACAATATTGGGATGGTCATGTTAGAACAAGTAATGGTGTGAGGACATCCGTATCTACTATAGATAAACAAGCTTCTGAAATAATGCAAACATTGATCCACTTAACTGGTGGAGCTAGTAAAATACTTACTTATGAAAGAGAGGAGACTAGACAAACTTTGTATGAAGTCTCTAAGAATAATAGAGAGTACTATAGGGTAGAGACTGGGAATAGGAAACTTGTAAAACATACAGGTACTAGAGTGTTTTGCCCTACTACATCTACAGGCTACTTTATGTTTAGGCATAAGGGACACATAGCTGTTAGTTCTAATAGTAATTATGGAATGGGTATAAATAGACTAGCTCAAATGAGTGGCTTACCTGTAGATAGAGCTAAACAATTACAAGACTATTACTTCTTCTTATGTCCTGAAGTTAAGGCATGGCAAGCTAACATAGTAAAAGCAATATCCAATAGAGGGTACATTACAAATATCTTTGGTAGGCGGGGATGGTATTTGAATAAGAATGACCTTATGCTAACTAACAAAGCCTTGTCTTTTATACCTCAAAGCACTATAGCTGACTTAGTGAATAGAGCAATGGTAGGTTTATCAAAAAACTATAGTGATGTAGAAATACTATTGCAAGTACATGATAGTCTAGTTGTCCAATACCCTAAAGAAAAGGCTCTCTATTACAGACCAATAGTAAAAGCGGCTATGGAGATTAAAATACCTTATGACCCTATACTAATTATACCTTCGGATATACAAACAAGTGTGCTTAGTTATGGGGATGTTTCATGAAGGTAGATAAAGAGCTTACTACAAAAGAAATGGAAAGTAAATGATGTCAACTATAAAGTATATAGTAGAATTTTACGGGGTACTAGAAGGTTCTAGTACTATTGGTGAATCACTTTACTCTGAAATAGTTAGTGTTTCTAAAGATGTAATTTACACAGAGGACTATATAAAGATAGAATTATGGAAGAACTACTCCTACATAAGAAGGATAAGTTATATGGATATAAAACTAATACATAAGATAAACTATACTTAGAGGAAAGAATGATTGAATATAAACTAACTGCTAAAGCTAAAGAACTAAAAGCAAAAGGCTTTGATTGTACACCTAGAAGAGCTAGTACACATGATGCTGGATTCGATCTAGGTGCTTGTATAAGTAAACCAGTTACTCTACTTCCTGGGCAGATGGTAAAGATACCTACAGGAGTTGCTGTTTGGTTAGGAGATACTTTACAGAGGCAAACACAATACTCTATGGCTTATGCAGGTCTTTTTCTACCTAGAAGTTCTTGTAAGGGTTTAAGGTTAGAAAACACTGTAGGATTACTAGATGCTGGTTATCAAAAAGAGTGTTTCTTGAAGTATCGTAATATATCAGATGTTTCTGTTACTATAAAACCTGCACAACGTATAGCACAACTAATAATCATTCCTACTTTAATAATGGAATGGTCGGAAGTGCAAGACTTTACAAATCAAACTAGTAGAGGTGCTGGAGATGGCTCTTCAGGAGATAAAATGTAATGCTTATTCCTATAGAACGTCCTGCTGTACTGCAAGGTAGAACTTATAAGATACAATTAGATCATATAAGTTCAGCACTATACATCACAATCAATGATATAAAGATAAATAACACACTACGTCCTTTAGAGCTATTCATTAATACAATGGAAGCTAATTTACAAGAAAGTATGTCTACAATAACAAGGCTAGTTAGTGCTATACTCAGGCAAGGAGAGAATATAGAGTTTGTATTCAAAGAACTAGAAGATATGTTTGCTTCTCAACCTTTCTTTTATAGAGGTAAGAAGTACCACTCTATTGCGGCAATTGTAGGAGAACTATTAACAGAGCATTGCAAAGAAATAGGTTATTCGGATAGGTAAACAGGCTTTGCTAGGGAAGCCCCTCCATACACCTAGCACATTATAGAGCAGTACTTAGAGATAAGTATTGCTTTTTTTACTTATAAGCAAGGGCATATCATGACTACAACTACATTAGTAATGCAAAAAGTAAAGCATCTCTATTTAGAAGAGGCTAAGAAAACACCTAATATAGCCTATAAATATATGGTGTCAGAGAAACTAGATGGTTGGTACGTCTATGCAAACTATACTCCAGATAATGGCTGGTCTAGTGTAATGAGTAGTAGAGATAGAGTTATCCCTTCTATGGAACATGTAAAACGGCAATACTTAGATAAGTTACCTAATCCAAAAGGTGCGTGTAGGCTCATTATGGAAGCTATAATACCTAATACAGAGTTTTCAATACTAAATGGGATATTTAATAGAAGTATAGGAGATTATCTTGCCGAGGATGTTCATTTTAAAGCACATGAGTTGATCTACTTTAATGATCTTAATGTTACTGCAATAGAACGATACAATACCCTAACTAAATTCTGCAATGCCATACCTAAACACTCTAGAATAGAACTTCTGCCTGTACTAGCTGTCACAGATAGCAAAGAAGAGTGGCTAAACCTATTTGATAAAATTACCTATGCCGGTGGTGAAGGTATTATACTAAAGCAAGAACAAGGTGTTTATTGTCCTGGGAAGAGAAACTCTAGTTTACTAAAAATAAAGCTAGAAACTACTTTAGACTTATTATGTGTAGGTGTCTATGATACTGTAGGAGAGAAAGGTCATAGAAATCTTAATTTAAAATTGGAAAGAGCTAATAAAGTAGAGATAAACGTAAGGGTAGGCAAGCATGAAGACATAGCTCTGATAGATGCAAACAATAAAAGTATATTAGGTAAAGTTTGTGAGATCAAATGTATGAAAGAGCTAGAGCATGGCAAACTTAGAGAGCCTAGGTTTGTTAGAATAAGAAATGATAAAACGGAGATAGATTAAGAATGGTAACACAAAAGAGATTGAGAAAGGACTTCACCTATTGCCCAGAGACAGGCTTCTTTACTAGCAATTGGTCTAAAGGAAGATATACACAAGGAGAAGTATGTGGGTTTCTACCTCTTAAAGGAACTATGGTACTAGGTATAGTTATAGATGGTGTATCTTATAAACAATGTAGACTTGCATTTCTATATATGACAGGAGATATACCTATGCATGTAGACTATGTAAATGGAGAGCCTATGGATAACTCTTGGAGTAATCTAAGAGCAGTAACAAGTCAACAGAACAGTTTTAAACGAGGGGCTGTACAATCATTAGTAGGTATAAAAGGAATAGACATTGTATACCGTAAAAACATACCCAGATACAGAGCTAGAGTAGGTACAAGTTCTGGCAAAAGAAAATCTAAAGAGTTTTCATTTAGAATGTTTACATCACAAAGCCATGCTTTAGAAGCTGCTAAAGCATGGGTTAAGAAGACTAGAGAGGAACATCATGGAGAATATACGAATCATGGGTAATCCAATTGCTTATGTAGTAGATACAGAAACTACTGGAGTTACGAACCATATAGAACACGGACATCCACAAGTTATAGAACTAGCTTATATACCTATCCCACAAGAGTTATCAAAACTAAAGTCTGTAGTAGAGGTTAAAGAGTTAGGTGACTTAGATAAAAGAGTAAGGGCTTTAAGTATCTTAGGCTCTGTTTATAGATATAGACCGTCTATGAATATACATAAGAAAGCTAGAGAAGTACATGGTATATGGATGAAAGACTTACTAAGGTGTCCTCGTACAGAAGACCTTACATTACCTTGTATGACTTATATGATAGGGCATAATATACAGTACGATTACAGATGCCTAGGTAAACCAGACAATATCATTTTGATTTGTACTTTAAGATTGGCAAGGAAACTAGATAAACTACTAGGTATAGGCTTTACTAATCATAAACAAGACACATTACTTCTACACTTCTATGGAGAAGAGATTAGGTATCTAATATCAGGACATCATGAAGCACTTTATGATTGTGTAAAGTGTATACTATTGCTAAATAAATTACTAGAGTTTATTCCTGACATCAATACCTTAGAAGAACTATGTCAATTCCAAAAACTAGAATCTATAAAAGAACTAAGACAAGCTCTAAAAGACTAAAGAACTTGACTTACTAGATTAGATAACTTACTAAACAGTAGCTTCCCAGAAGCTACTTTTCATTTTCATTTTCTATTTTCATTTCTATTTTCTATTTTCATTTCTATTTTCTATTTTTATTCTACCTACTCCCCACTCCACCTACTCCCAC
>Ga0164320_10000514_pt1 | contig 12785 bp, 7 predicted proteins | sample GuaBasSediGuay11_FD_113736 | JGI IMG/M metagenome (GOLD analysis project Ga0164320, IMG submission 113736) | Subseafloor sediment microbial communities from Guaymas Basin, Gulf of California, Mexico - Guay11, Core 4567-28, 0-3 cm | ecosystem: Environmental > Aquatic > Marine > Hydrothermal vents...
CGCGCGCTGTTTCGGAGTTAATGAAAGCAGCTTGTTAAACGCGCCGCGCAGCTTGAACGAGCCGGTAAACTGGAGGTTTTCCAGTTTCAGAAAAACGTTTGCTCCTGTCAGATCACTGAAAAACGAAGAGCGATCCAGGGGCGTCTCACGAATATGTGGCGCTATCCGATTCGCTGCCAGAACGACGTTTGCGGGTAACAACTCTTGTCTCATCCGCCTACTTTATCCCAGCGCACAGGCAGAGCAGTGAATTTCTGTTTGCTAAAACATGTCCTGCTTGCGATAACCTTCAGGCGGTTCGAACATCGCAGCGTCGATGGACTCGCTGCGGCTGGATGTCAAGGTTGACTCGCCTTCCAGCGTACCCGTGTCATCATAATCTCTTGCGTAAACGGGATAACCACCCAGCTCCCTCATGTGTGCAAACACTTCCTTTTGTTTACCCATGAAATCAGATCCGGCAGCTTTCGAAAATGCGTCGTGCATGCTCTCGAAAAATTTGCCCATCCTGACCATCGCGTCGGCTGCCTCGCGACCACCGTCTATGTCGTCCCATTGGGCTACACACATATCGCGTGTTTTTCTTCCCTCCTTCAGGACCTCATAATATTCGCAGTCGTAGCCGTTTATCGTGTCGCTTTCTCCCGTCTTGCGCAGCGTGCTTGGCACGTCCTGCGCTGGCTGCAATCCCGGCATCTGCTGCTTCATCATTTGCTCGGCCATCGCACGTTGCTCGGGCGGCAGCGACTCCAGCATTTCCTTCATCTGTTTCATCGCATCGCTGACCTGCCCTGCCATCTGGTTCATGGTTTGCTGATCGATGACGTAATACTCCAGTCGCTCGTTATCGGCCATGATCATCTCGTTACGGTCTCCGCGGTAGATCACGAGGCCATCCTCGTCTGATGAAACAGATGTGATTTCGATCCTGAGTAACGCGCCATCGGTAAACATCTTTGTCGTACCGATCGCAGGCGGATCAACGTGATACTCCTTCGTTTCCGTTTGCAACACCGCACCGGCGAAAGCCTGATATGAGAGAAGAAAACCGGACAAGAGTGTGAGCTTCAACACGTACTGCATTGCACTTTCCCCCTTCGTGAAGGGCTGATTGATCAGTGCTTGGAAAATAACCCAGACGAGCGTTCATTGCCAGAATGTAAGAGAGGGGCGCAGGAAAATCAGGGGATGGACTCCCTTGTTGAGACCGGCGTCCGTGCCCTTTTTTCGCAGGTGTCAACCTGCCTGCCGGGTTTTGTGCGCGTTTGATTCGCTGGGAAACAAGTGGATAAACGGTCGCCGAGTCAATAATCAGTCGAAGCCGGCAGCTTTCCACTGAATTGCGGCTCCATACCCCGTGCGGATGTTCGCAGCCCGCACCGGACATCATTCGACCGATTACTGATGGGTGAAGTGTCTAATGTGGGTTGCTGATGGCCGGGCCCTTATGGTCGGGAATTCTCATCTCGTCATTCGATTTAACATTTTCCCGAAACCAGACTCGCTGAAAATTGACAGCATGATCAACGCTGTGCAACGATTCACACTCGTTTGAAAAAGGCACACCTGTCGAAAGGCAGGGCCGCAAAGCCACCGGTCTAAGGGGATATCCTATGACAGCGGGGTTGCCGATCCGACTTGCCGGATGCGACATTTCTTGCCGTCGCAGCAACCCTCTTCATTGCTCTGATCCTCGCTCGCAAGAGCTTTTGGAGCCCCGTGATCATGCTGGCTTTGCTCGTTTTCTTCTCCAAACGAGGTGGTCATAACCCAATCGGAGCCAGCAATGTCAGTCAATGTCAGTACCCTGCGTAGCAGTGGCATATTCTCCAGTCACAATCCCGCAGAATCTACCGTCGTCCGCCCTACCACTTTCAGAGATATTCAGGCTTACCTGGACCCTTCGTCGAATTACCTCGCTCCATTTCGACCGATGGGGGCAGGTAGCTCGTCGACAGACTGTAGTGCAGCGACTGCCGGGACAGTTATCGATATGACCGGTATGGATCAGATCATGAACATCGACGCGTATGCAGACACCGTTACCGTGCAAGCCGGTGTCCGATTACACAGACTCGTCGACGCCCTGGCCGATAACGGCCTCGAACTTGCGGGGAATTACGATCTGATGAACCGCACGGTTGGCGGCGCCATAGCCGGCGGCTGCATTGGCCCATCGATGACAGCCGATGGCGCATTCTTCGCCAGACAGGTCATCGGCATGAAGGTCATCACGCCGGCGGGCGAAATCCTGGAAATAAACCAGAAAAAGAAAAATATCCTGAACGCGTTTCGCCTGAGTTACGGCATGCTTGGCATCATTTGCGTCGTAACCCTGAGAGTGCGCCCAATCAAAGGATTTGCTGCGAATCACAGGCGTTGCACCATTGATCAATTGGCTGCGTCAGCAAACAAACTTGCTATGACCAATATCGGATTGAAATTCTATTTGCTCCCCTTCAGGAACCGTGTCTACCTGGATCTGAGGACCAACGGCCCCAGTATACGATCCACGCATTCCATTCCGTGGAAGATAAAAGACTGGGGAGAGAGCACTGTCCTTCCGAACGTACTTAAATCGCTCGGTCGCATTGTCCCATTAGGCAGCTTTCGATATCGACTGATCGATGGAATCAGCGAAGCCACGCAAGGGCTCGTCAACAACCGGCTGGTTTCCTCAGGTGACAACGCGGCGGCGCAGTCATTGAGGGTTACCGGCGCTCGAAACACAAGCCCGCTGCAATATTCGACGTGGTGTTTTCCGGCAACCGACTTTTCCTTCGTTGCTAAGGCGTATGAGAGTTTCTGCCTCGATACTTATTCCAACACGCGGTTTCGCTGCGACATGCCCACAGTCGGATTCCTGCTTGCTCGCGATCGAAGTGCCCTGTTATCGCCCACCTTTGACGAGCCGATGTTTGCACTCCGCGCTGTATCCACACCGTGCAGGGGGTGGGAGGACTTTGTCATTGATTTCGCCGAATTTGCACAGAACTGGGGCGGCTCGCCCTTCTTTAACCAGACGCGAAGCATGGACCCGGACTACGCCCGACATGCGTTCGGCAGCCGGATCGATTTCTTCAGGAAAATTCGGCGCCAGTTAGACCCCGCTAATCGATTGATGAATTCATTTCTGTCGCAGTATTTTCTATAGCGGTATATCGCCCGTCAGGATAGGCAGGTTAAGGATTTCACAAATTCGCCCGGAGCGAATTTGGACGCCCGAAGGGCGCCTTTGCGAAGCGACGGTCACGACCAGGGATGGTCGTGATCAATCCAAATCCGCATTTCATGCATCTAAGGGTCGAAAGGCTGGAATTACAGCCCGGATTCTTACCCGGTCCGGACCCTCGAACTTCAGCCATTTTCTACAGTCAGATGGCTATCAGGTCTCATTTCTAGAAAATATTTTTGAGGACCTGGTCACCAGAGACTCCGTAAATTGTTGAAAAACAGGAGAAATCGGCGAGGTTTGGGTCAGGATCAGGGGTGTTGCGTTATAGTTATCTAGTGTTATACTTCACTATAACACTATCAGACCCCCAGGGCCCCACTGTCCCGTTTCAGGTGAAAAAATGAACTTAAAAAGAATTGGCGTCATAGCAGCTACCGCGATTATCACCGCTTCGCTATCGGCCTGCGGCATCGGCGAAGCCAAAGTGGCGGATCCGGCCGAGATAGCAGCGGCCACGCCGTTGCCGGTTGAAGTTTCTACGCCGCAGATAGCGGACATATTCGCTACCTATCAGACCACGACTACGATCACTTCTGATTCCGAGGCGCCGGTGCTTGCGCGCGTTTCGGGCGAAGTTGTCGAGATTCTGGTCGAGGAAGGTGACGAGGTTGAAAAGGGACAGGTACTGGCCCGCCTGGACGGCGACCGCCTGCGCCTGCAGATGCTTCAGGCAAAGGCCAACCTCGAGAAAACAAGCAAAGCGTACGAGCGATATGTTCAACTTCACGAGCGCGGTCTTGTAAGCGCCTCGATTTTCGAAGGCCTGAAGTTCGATATGGATGCGCTTAACGCAAGCTATGAGCTGAAGCGGCTGAGCTATAGTTACACCACAATTCGCGCACCGATCCCCGGTGTGGTTTCCTCCAGGAACATTAAGCTTGGGCAACACTTAATGGCTGGTGCGCCGGCATTCAACATCACCGATACATCGAAACTCATTGCATATCTGCGAATCCCGCAGATTGAGTTGTCGAAGATTTCAGCAGGAGATGCGGCCCGGGTACGGGTTGACGCGATGCCGGAAGTCGAATTCGCTGCAACGATTGCCCGGATCAGCCCGACGATTGATCCGCTCAACGGTACGTTTAAAGCGACGGCGACTATTGACAACCAGGACGGTTACCTAGCGCCTGGCATGTTCGGCCGTTTCAACGTAGCTTACGAAAAGCATTCTGACGCATTACTGATACCGGTAGCTGCATTGGTCGAGGAAGATAACGAGACCGTCGTCTACGTCGTGAATGATGGTTCAGCAAACCGCCGCACCATCGAAGTCGGTATCGACTCGGATGGTCTCGTCGAGGTACTCCGCGGTCTGGAAGCCAATGAGAAGATCGTCATTACAGGTCAGGGCGGATTACGCGACGGTGCGAGAGTTCTGGCGAGTAACGCGTTACCGACCAGCTTCACCGGCTAAGAAGAACAACAAGTCCCCTGCCTGATACTGACATGGGAAATAAAGGGAGACGAAAATGACGACAGGGCGATTCTTGCCTGGTCCGATTCTCGGTTTGATATTGTTGGCTGCCTGCCAACCGGGCGCGGAATCGGAGAGCGCCGCGGACGCAGATGGGGCGGATGCCGAAAAAGCCAAAGACGACACCCCGGCAATCCCGGTAGAAACCTCGGTCGCGAGCCGCGCCGATATTTATGCGATGTACTCGGGCACGGCACCTATCGAGGCCCTCGCCGAGGCTGAGGTCATCGCGAAGGTCGCCGGTGAAGTCCGTGAGATTCTCGTCGAAGAAGGTGATGACGTAACAAGCGGGCAGGTGCTTGCTCGTCTCGACGGCGACCGCCTGCGTCTCGAACTCAAACAAGCCGAGGCCAATCTGCGCAAGTCGCAGCGCGACTACCAGCGCAACGTCGATCTGAAGAAAAGAGGCCTGATCAGCACCGGAGACTTCGAGAAAATCAAGTACGAAACGGAAGCGCTCGAGGCCACGTACAATCTCGCCAGACTGGAGTACAGCTACACGGAAATCAGGGCACCGATCGACGGCGTCATCGCCGAACGCTTTGTGAAGGTCGGCAATACGATCGATGCCAACTCGGTCACGTTTCAGGTAACGAGTCTCAAACCCCTGGTCACGTACCTGCATGTGCCGGAACGCGAATATCGACGCATCGACCGCGGGCAGGCTGCAATGATAGAAGTCGACGCCCTGCAGGGAAAGGAGTTCCAGGCATCTGTGACCCGTATCAGCCCGGTAGTGGACCCCGCGACCGGCACGTTCAAAATCACCGTCGAAGTATCCGACACCTCGCGGCGGCTAAAGCCTGGCATGTTTGGCCGCGTCAATATCGTGTATGACATGCACGCGCAGGCGTTACAGGTTCCCAGAGGCGCAATTATCGACGAAGCAGGCGAGAGTTCGGTATTCATCGTTGAGGATGAGAAAGCTGTACGCCGGTTGATCACAACAGGCTACGCCAACAACGGGAACATTGAGATCCTCGACGGCCTGACGGGCAACGAAAAGATCGTCGTTGTCGGACAAACAGGACTGAAGGATGGATCGAAAGTCTCGATTATCAATGTGGTAGATGCCGAAGAAAGCTCGGCCAGTAACATCACATCCGAATAAGCCTCAAAAAGCCGAAGTGATACAGCAATGCGCCGTTTGATCGAGATTGCAACTGAGCGTCGTGTCACGATCATGATGTCTGTCGTTGCTATCGTGTTGTTCGGCCTCGTGTCGTTGTCTCGCCTGAAGGTCAACCTCCTCCCCGATATCTCTTACCCGACTGTCACCGTCCGGACCGAGCTTACGGGGGCGGCGCCAATCGAAATCGAAAATCTCCTCACGAAGCCGATTGAAGAAGCCGTTGGTGTAATTCGAAACGTCAGGCTCGTGAGATCCGTATCGAGAGCAGGCCAGTCGGATGTGACCCTGGAATTCAGTTGGGGCACCGATATGGACATTGCGGGTGTCGATGTTCGGGAGAAAATCGACATCCTGGATCTGCCGATCGAAGCCCAGCGGCCATTGCTGCTTCGATTCGATCCGTCTTCCGAGCCGATCATGCGACTCAGCCTGTTAAAGAAGGGCGAGGACGAGGCGGAAGTCACCACGAGCGAATCCAGTCTCAAGGCATTAAGACGGCTGGCGGAAGACCAGATAAAGAACGAACTGGAAGCGGAAGAGGGCACGGCCGCAGTAAAGGTCAGCGGCGGCCTCGAGGATGAAATCCAGATTCAGGTCGATCAGCAGAAGCTCTCTCAGCTCGGCATCAGCATTCAGCAGATTGCGCAGCGCATCCGTGCCGAGAACGTCAATCTGTCCGGCGGGCGTCTCGAAGAAGGCAACCAACGATTCCTGGTCCGCACGATCAACGAGTTCCAGAGTGTGCAAGGATTTGCATCCGCAATCGTCGCGAACGTCGCCGGTCGACCGATTTATCTCGGCGATGTTGCAACCGTTAAGCGCGGCTACAAGGAACGCGAGGCGATCACACGGGTTAATGGTCGGGAGTCGGTAGAACTCGCTGTTTATAAAGAAGGCGATGCCAACACGGTACAGGTTGCGAACCGTGTCGAGCGACGCCTTCAGCAAATCCAGAAGACGCTTCCCGACAACCTGGAGCTGGTCAAGATTTACGATCAGTCGAAGTTCATCGCCTCCGCAATCAACGACGTGACAACGGCGGCAATTTTCGGCGGCATTCTCGCAATTATCGTACTGTATGGATTCCTTCGGGACTCTCGGGCAACCTCGATCATCGCGGTCGCGATTCCGATTTCGGTCATCGGCACTTTCTTGCTGATGTACGCGAACGATATTTCGCTCAACATCATGTCGCTCGGCGGCATCGCGCTGGCCGTAGGCATGCTGGTCGACAACGCCATCGTCGTGCTCGAAAACATCTTTCGGAAGAGAGAACAGGGTGAAAGCACCCTGGAGGCCGCCAGAAACGGAACTGCTGAGGTCTCCGGCGCCGTCATCGCCGCAACGCTTACCACTATCGCGGTCTTTTTCCCGATGGTCTTCATTAGCGGCATAGCGGGACAACTGTTTCGTGATCAGGCATTGACCGTCACTTTTGCGCTGGTTTTTTCCCTTATTGTTGCGCTGACACTGATTCCAATGCTGGCCGCGCTGGGCTCGGGTTACCGTTACGAGGACGTGAAAGAGGACACGCCGGCGGGCCGGTTTACGAAAATCGTCGCGCTTGTCGTCAGGGGACTTGCCTGGGTTTTCGGCAAGATCAAGTGGTTGTTCTGGTTAATCCTTTGGGCACCGAGCTGGCTGCTCCAGCGGCTGTACAAAACCGTCGCGGCTTTCTATCCGGGCATGCTGGCCTGGTCTCTCAAGCACCGTGCAATAATCCTTTCGGGCGCTGCCGCGATATTCGTTGCCACCATGCTGCTCATCCCGCGGCTCGGGACCGAGTTGATTCCACAGCTTTCGCAAGGCGAGTTCAACGTCGATCTCCGTTTACCGCCGGGCGCACCCCTGGCCGAGACGGATCGTGCGATTCAGGCAACGCAACGCGCCACCCGTGATATCGCTGACGTCGAACTGAGCTTCTCTGTCGCCGGAACCGGTAACCGGCTGGACGCAAACCCGGTCGAGGCCGGAGAGAATACGGGCACGCTCAGCATCACGATGTCGCCGGGATCGGGGCGCGAGGAAGAAAACAAGGCGATGGACATCATGCGTCGCGAGCTTTCGCGCCTGCCGGGCGTACAGTACGAGTTCAGCCGTCCCGCATTGATGAGTTTTGCCAGCCCGCTGCAGATAGAAGTATCTGGTTACAATCTGGACGCCCTGGCGGCAGTCAATCAGGCAATCGTGACCACCATGTCTGCATCCGAGCGCTTCACCGACATCAAAACTACGATCGAGCAAGGTAATCCGGAAATTCAGATTGTTTTCGATCAGGAACGCGCAGCCAAGCTGGGGCTTGCTGTACGGGATATCGCTGACCGGGTTGTTGCTAATGTGCGCGGGGAAGTGGCGACGCGTTTCACCTGGCGCGACAAGAAGATCGATGTACTGGTCCGTAGTGTCGATACGCGCAATGCCAGCGTTGAAAAATTGCGCAACCTGATTGTCAACCCGACCGCGGAAAGACCTGTCACCCTGGAGGCGGTAGCCGACATCAGGGTCTCCCGTGGACCCTCGGAAATTCGCCGCATCGCACAGGAACGCGTTGCCCTGATTACCGCAAATCTCGGCTACGGGGATCTCGGGGCAGCTGCCGCCGAAGCGCAGTCGATCATTGATCGCACACCGATGCCATCGGGCATCACGGCGATGGTATCCGGACAGAATGAAGAGATGCAGGCTTCGTTCCAGTCGATGCAATTTGCGTTGGGGCTCGCTGTGTTCCTGGTGTAGCTCGGGATGGCGTCACAATTCGAGTCGCTTATCCATCCCTTTGTCATCCTGTTCACTATTCCGCTGGCCCTGGTCGGCGCTGTTCTCGCTCTCTTCCTGACAGGCACTACCGTTAACATCGTAGCCCTGATCGGCGTCATCATGCTCGCCGGCATCGTGGTTAATAACGCAATCATTCTGGTGGACCTCATCAATCAGTTGCGTAGCAGTGGAACCGCGAAGACTGAGGCGATCATGGAAGCCGGCCGCGCGCGGTTGCGGCCAATACTGATGACGACGCTGACGACCGCTCTCGGGCTGCTTCCGATGGCAATTGGTTTTGGCGAGGGCGCGGAAGTCAGAACGCCAATGGCAATAACCGTGATCGGCGGCCTGTTGGTATCGACGCTGTTGACGCTGATCGTGATTCCCGTTGTGTATTCTGTACTGGATCGCAAGAAGTGGCCGTCGAGCCTCGCTGCCGGTAGCGAAGTGGTCAGCCCCGCAGGCGGCTAACCGGGCGCAGAAATGAAGCATACCGAGATCGCAATTCGCCGCCCGATTACGACAACTGTGATTTTTGTGGCACTCGCGTTGGTCGGGATGCTTGCTGCAAGACTGCTGCCACTCGAAAAGTTTCCCGATATCGAATTCCCGGGGATCTTCATCCAGGTTCCCTACGAAGGCTCAACACCGGAAGAAATTGAGCGCCTGATAACGCGACCAATCGAGGAAGCGCTGGCAACATTGTCGGGCGTCGAGCGTATGTACTCCTCGTCCAGGGATAACCAGGCCGAGGTGTTCCTGCAGTTCGGCTGGGATGAAAGCATGGGGGTAAAGGGAATCGAGGCACGCGCCAAGGTAGACGGTATTCGCAACGAACTCCCTGATGATGTAAGACGAGTATTTATTTTTACGGGGTCGCTGGGCGACCAGCCGATTCTGCAGCTCAGAATTTCAAGCGACCGCGACTTGTCGAACAGCTACGATCTGCTCGATCGCCTGCTCAAGAGACCCCTTGAAAGACTCGAAGGCGTATCGCAGGTCCAGCTGCACGGGGTCGATCCGCGAGAGATTCGCATTCTGCTCGATGCGGATCGGTTGGCTGCTCATGGCATCGATATTGATGAGCTTCGCCAGCTCCTCGAGCGCAGCAATTTTGCCGTCAGTGCGGGACGCATTACCGACGGCGGCCAGCGATTCAGCGTTCGGCCACGTGGCGAATTCGCCTCGCTGGACGAAATCGGCAACATCGTTATCGATGAGAGCAACGTACGTCTTCGCGACGTTGCCGAAATCGCCTTGCGAAGCCCCGATAGAGAGTACGGCCGCCATCTTGACCGCAAGTACGCCATCGGCGTGGCGATCAGCAAGTCGACCGGATCAAATATGGTGGACGTTACTGACCGCGTAATGGCGGAAGTGGAAAAGATCAGCCGCCTGCCACAAATGCAGGGAATCAACATCTTTTCCCTGGACAACCAGGGCGACAGCGTACGCGAATCCTTATCCGATCTGCTCAATGCCGGCATGGTCGGCGCACTTCTCGCTCTGTTGGTTCTTTACATGTTCCTCCGCCAGGTAACAACAACTTTGATCGTGATCGCTGCAGTGCCATTCTCGCTGACAATCACGCTCGGCGTTCTGTACTTTGCCGGACTTAGTTTGAATATGCTGACCATGATGGGGCTAATGCTCGCTGTCGGCATGCTGGTGGATAACGCCGTTGTTGTGACCGAAAACGTCTTCCGACACCGTGCAATGCATCCCGACAAACCTCAAGAAGCAACTTTGTCAGGTGTCAACGAGGTCGGCCTTGCCGTCATCGCCGGCACGGCAACGACGATCATCGTCTTCGTTCCGATAATGTTCGGAACGAAGACCGACATTTCCGTATTCATGACACACGTGGCCGTGACTATCATTGTCGCTTTGCTCGCCTCCCTGTTGATCGCACAGACACTGGTACCGATGCTGGCCGCGCGCGTCGCCCTGAGGCCCGAGCCGAAAGGCCAGGCTTTGATGGTTCGCTTGACCAAGCGTTATGTGCGAAGCCTCCAGTGGATTCTGGTTCATCCGTGGAAAACCTTCGGCGGCATTATCTTCATATGTGTTATCGGAGTGATGCCGCTAGTGCTGCAACTGGTCAAGTTCGACGCATTCCCGCAGGACTCGGGACGACGGTTATTCATGCCGTACCATATCGATGGACAGCATCCGCTCGAGCGAATTGAGGCCACGGTCGACACAATCGAGGAGTACCTTTTTTCCCGCCAGGAAGAATTCAACATTCGCTCGATCTACAGCTACTACGACCTGGTTCGTGCCCAGTCGACCATATTGCTGACCGATGACGACGACGCAACGCTTTCGACAAAGGACATCATCAAGCGTATCGAGGCGGACATGCCAGTCATCGCCATCGGAAAACCGAGTTTCGAGTTCGAGCAACAGGGTGGAAGCGAGGGCTTCAACCTGCAGGTCTCGGGTGATTCAACTGCACGTTTGAACGAGCTCGCTGCTAACCTCGCGCGCTCGCTCGAGTCAGTCGAAGGACTCAAGGACGTTCGTTCCGACGCTGAAGCCGGCGAACGTGAAGTCCGCGTACACGTTGATCGGATACGTGCCGCGGCAGTCGGCCTTACCGTCCAGCAGATCGCAGGATCGATCGCGATCGCAATGCGCGGCCAGAATCTGCGCGAGTTTCGCGGTGATATGGGGGAAGTCGCGGTCCGGCTGGCCTTCAGGGACAGCGACAAGCAAAGCGTGGAGCAACTGGCCAACCTGCCTCTTTATGCAGCAGACGGACGGCGAATCACGCTGGGGACCGTGGCCAATTTTCATCTCGGCTATGCACCTGACACGATCCAACGCGTTGACCGCCAGACCGCTGTAGTAATTTCGGCGAACCTTGAGGAAGACTCCAGTCTGGAACTGGTTCGACCAAAGGTCGAAAGCCTCATGGAGCAGTTCGAACTTCCGCCTGGCTACAACTGGAAGTTTGGGCGTGGTTTCGACCAGCAGGATGAAACGCAGCAGATGATGGCGACCAACATCATGCTTGGTATCGCCTGCATTTTTCTCGTCATGGCCGCGGTGTTCGAGTCTTTGCTGTTCCCATTTTCGATCATCCTGGGTTCGATCGCGTTTTCGATATTCGGCGTGTTTCTGTTTTTTGCAGCGACGGGCACCACATTTTCGTTCATGGCGTCGATCGGCATCATGATATTGATCGGTGTGGTCGTGAATAACGGCATCGTACTCGTCGATCACATCAACAACCTGCGCCAGGAAGGTGTGCCGCGAAATGAGGCGATCGTCGAAGCGGGCCGGGATCGACTGCGACCAATATTGATGACGGTAGCGACAACAATCCTCGGCTTGACGCCGCTGGCTGTAAGCACCACTCAGGTCGGCGGCGACGGACCTCCGTATTTCCCGATGGCCCGCGCAATTATCGGCGGCCTTGCATTTTCCACCATCGTCTCGTTGCTGGTCGTACCCGCGCTTTACGCCTACTTCGATACTCTCTCTGCCTGGGGCAGGAAAGTCATGCGGACCGCGAGAATCTCGGGATCACGGTCTGCACCAATCCAGAGCCCCGTCTCTTAAGAAGCTCGCCCGTCCTGACGGGCGATTCCCGGCCCTATGAGAAATCGGGTGGAGTTCGGTACCAATCCGTTGCCTGCTGAACTGCATGGGCAATCTGCAGCACTTGCCGATCTTCAAACAGGCGACCTGTGAACATCATGCCGACGGGAAGCCCCTTAGCGGTAAAGCCGCAGGGAATCGAGACGGATGGCTGACCCGTGAAATCACTGATGCCGGTGTTCTTCCAGGCGTGCCGCCGGTAATCCTCCGGCCTGTCGTTGATCGGCGCAGCGGCAATAGTCGCGGTCGGCGCAAGCAAAACTTCGCACTTCGACATCAGCGCTTCACACTCTTTTGTGAATTGGCGGCGAAAGTGCTGCGCTTGTGCGTACCGGCTTGCCGGTATGCTTTCCGACTCGGCCAGGCGTCCGCGAAGTTCTTCGCTGAATCCCTCCGGATTCTGCTCAAGATTGTCAGCGTGCACAGCCAGTGCCTCGGCGAAAGTCACGCGGGCCTCCCTGGAAGCCTGTTCGACGTTGGCAAGCTCAAGATCGATGAGCTTGGCACCCAGCTCGCGAAGCGTTTCGAGTGCAGCATCAGCGACGTCGATTACGTCGGTGTAACCGTCGAAGAAG
>Ga0164320_10000515_pt1 | contig 12784 bp, 10 predicted proteins | sample GuaBasSediGuay11_FD_113736 | JGI IMG/M metagenome (GOLD analysis project Ga0164320, IMG submission 113736) | Subseafloor sediment microbial communities from Guaymas Basin, Gulf of California, Mexico - Guay11, Core 4567-28, 0-3 cm | ecosystem: Environmental > Aquatic > Marine > Hydrothermal...
TCAAGCCGGATGGTTCGCCCCACGGAATTGGCGAGTTGTGGCAGCAGAAGGATCTAGCCTGGACGCTGCAACAGGTAGCGGATCGAGGCGCGGCAGGTTTTCGATAAGCCTGTCCATAGGCTCGAAGTCCTCGAGCTTCGAGGCTTCGTATTGCTTCGACCAGCGAGCGACCTGGCGTGCAATGTAGGCGGACGGGTGTCCGAAATTCTCCAGGCCGACGGCTCGATAGTCGACCGCATGCAGAGCACCGAGAATTTCGACCATTGAGCGATACATGGCGTTGCGTTCGTCTGCGCCGCAATTGGGCAGCGCCGGATCGGCGATTACGCGACCGGGTACGTAGTCCATAACGAAGAACATTTGGCCGATGATGCTCTCGTCTTCGCACAGCGCAAATGTTTGAGCTACAGGCACCGCAGTATTTATGAGAGCAGAGGTAACTCTGAATTCCCGATCTACGGCGTGGGCGGACGGCAATAGTTCGCCCGGCGGTTTCTTGCGTAAGACGTAGTTGCCGGATTCAGCTTCAATCAAATACGTCGGGTTCGACTGGCCACCAAGAAACTGCTGAATCGTGAATTCGCCGCTGAAGCCGGGGATATTGTCTGTCAAAAAGATGGAGAGTGCCGCCTCATCCAGGCGATGCGCATCAAGCGGCGCTCCAAGTTCACGGCCGTCGCGGGCTTCCGTCATTCTCTATTGATACTGCTTCATTTCGAGGCGGGCGATCTGATCGCGATGCACTTCGTCAGGACCGTCGGCGAGACGTAGCGTTCGGGCACCTGCATAAGCATAGGCGAGACCGAAATCGTCCGAAACGCCGGCACCTCCGTGCATCTGGATGGCCCAGTCGATGACCTGGCAGGCCATATTCGGAGCGGCTACCTTGATCATGGCGATTTCCTTACGCGCCTCACGGTTGCCTACCTTGTCCATCTTGTCCGCCGCCGCAAATACAAGCAGACGTGACTGATCGATGAGTATGCGTGACTCGGCAATGCGCTCGCGCGTGACACCCTGATCCGCGAGCGGTTTGCCGAATGGATGTCTCACTTGTGCACGCTGGCACATTTTTTCCAGAGCAACTTCAGCTTGACCAATGAGTCGCATGCAATGGTGAATGCGCCCCGGCCCCAATCGTCCTTGCGCGATCTCAAAGCCACGTCCTTCGCCCAACAAAATGTTGCTCGCAGGCACGCGGACATTTTCAAACAAGACCTCGCCATGACCGTGTGGCGCATCGTCATAACCAAACACAGGCAAAGTACGCTCAATGGTGACTCCCGGTGTTTCGCGCGGTACCAGGATCATCGATTGCTGTCGGTAAATATTTGCGCCGTCAGGGTCTGTCTTGCCCATGAAGATATAGAGTGCACAGCGCGGATCACCCGTACCGGATGACCACCACTTGTGGCCGTTAATGACATACTCGTCGCCGTCGCGAATGATCGTTGAGCCGATGTTGCGCGCATCGGAGGAGGCAACGTCAGGTTCGGTCATTGCGAAACAGGATCGAATTTCGCCGGCGAGCAGAGGCTCGAGCCACTCACGTTTTTGCTTTTCAGTGCCATAGCGTTCAAGCGTTTCCATGTTGCCGGTGTCAGGCGCAGAGCAATTGAAAACTTCCGAGGCCCAAATGACACGTCCCATGATTTCGCAGAGCGGCGCGTATTCCAGATTCGTCAATCCACCACCGAGATCCGAATTCGGCAAGAAGAGATTCCACAGCCCGGCTTTTTTGGCTTTCGGTTTGAGGGCCTCGACGATTGGAACGCCAGTCCAGGCATCACCCATTTCCCTGACTTGCTGGACGAAGGTCTCCTGGTTCGGGTAAATGTGATCGTCCATGAACGCCTCGAGGCGCTCTATCAACGCTATTACTTTGTCGCTGTGTTCGAAGTCCATAAGAAATGTTTACCCTTTGCCTTGAGGGAAGACCCAAGGGTGTGATGCCGACAAGCCACCGTCAACCGGAAACGCCTGGCCATTGACGTAGGATGCCGCGTCACTGAGCAGGAAGCAGGCCATTTCGGCAATTTCGTCTGGCGTGCCGTGCCGTGCACTCGGATTCACCTGTCCGATGCGTCCTTCAGTACCTCTCTCGCGGGCACTCGTGAAAATACTTTCCGTCATACCGGTTTCGATTAACCCCGGGCATACGGCATTGATGCGTACCCCCGTACCGTACAGCTCGTAAGCGATGGTCTGCGTCATGCTGATCACGCCTGCCTTACTGGCGCTGTAATCGACCGGGCCGGCGTTGGCGCGCAGCCCGGCAACGCTGGCCGTACACACGATCGCACCGCTTTTTTGTGCAACAAGGTGTGCCGCAACATGTTTTATGCAGAGAAAGGTCCCGACGAGATTGATGCCCAGGGTACGTTGCCAGTCTTCCGGCGTCAGATCCTGAAAGGGTTTATAGGCACCGATGATGCCGGCATTCGCATGCAGGCCGTCGATATTGCCAAAGCGGTTCACACACTCGGCCACAAATCCGGCCACATCGTTTTCGTCACTGACGTCGGCTTTTACCGCCTCTGCATGTCCGCCGTCTGCTCTAATCAGCGCCGCGGTATCCTCAACAGCCGCGTTGTTGTCAACGGCCAATACCGACGCGCCCAAAGATGCCGCCAGTTTGCTGGTTGCGAGACCGATTCCACCGGCTGCACCAGTTACGATAATCTTCTTGCCAGCCAGGTCGCTCATTGGCACCTACCTTATAGAATGCATTAGCATCGAGCCAGAGTTTTCCCGGAGCCGTAAATGCGCCTCAACGCCGACTTTAACGAAAGGGTCGTTATCCGACCCGAAGACTATCAGTGGGTCGACTCGCCGATGCCCGGTGTCGAGCGCATGATGCTCGATCGTATCGGTGATGAAGTTGCGCGAGCGACGTCGCTGGTCCGTTATGCACCGAACAGTACTTTCTCTCAGCACGTGCACAGCGGCGGCGAGGAGTTCTTCGTGCTCGAAGGAGAATTCGGCGATGAGCACAATACTTACCCGGTCGGCAGCTATGTTAGAAATCCTGTTGGCACCGCACATTCGCCGAAAGTCGGCGGAGAAGGCTGCGTCATTTTCGTTAAGCTGCAACAATTTGAAGAGCAGGATCAGACACAGGTCATTATCGACACGCATAACGTTCAGTGGTCGCCTGGTCTCGTGCCTGGCCTTGAAGTACTCGGTCTTCACGAATACGAAGCCGAACATGTAGCACTCGTCCGGTGGGCGCCTAATACGGAATTCAAAGCGCACACACACTGGGGCGGCGAAGAGATTCTTGTTATTAGCGGTAAGTTCTACGACGAGTACGGCGAGTATCCGGCAGGTAGCTGGATTCGCAGCCCACATAAGAGCAGACACACACCTTTTACGCGCGACGAAGGCGCATTGATCTACGTCAAAGTAGGACATCTTGTGGATTGAGGAATTGATACTCGCCGAGCAATTGCCGGCGAGTTACGAGGCAGAGGTAGCGGAGTACGTGGCACCGCTTGCCGAACGTATTCGCGCGCTGCGCGAACAGCTGGGCCGGCCCGTCGTAATCGGAATTAATGGCGCACAAGGATCAGGCAAGACGACGCTGGCACTGTTTCTAACTGAATGGTTGCAGCGTGAGTCGGCGTTAACAGCAGTCAGCCTGTCGCTCGATGACTTGTACCTGGGCAAACAGGCTCGGGAGGAACTTGCGGAGAGCAAACACCCGCTGCTTCGAACACGTGGCGTACCCGGCACGCACGATGTAGCGCTGGGTAAGGAATTGCTACAGGCGCTAACGGAGCAGAGCGAGGAACATGTGGTCAGGTTGCCGGTGTTCGACAAGGCAACAGACGATCGGTTGCAGCCAACGGAGTGGCCGGGCATTGGGGCGCCTGTCGATGTCGTTCTGTTCGAGGGCTGGTGTGTTGGGGCGCGGCCACAACGCGATGCGGATCTCCGCGATCCAGTGAACGCACTCGAAGCCCAGGACGACACCGATGGACGATGGCGCTCGTTCGTCAACAAGAATCTCAAAAGCGACTACGCTGAGTTGTTCGCACAACTGGATGCATTGCTCATGCTGCGTATTCCGTCGTTCGACAAAGTGTTCGAGTGGCGTGAGCTGCAGGAACAGAAATTGCCGGGAGAGTCCGGCATGAACACCGCTGAGTTGCGCGACTTCGTCATGCACTTTGAGCGACTGACGCGGCACATGCTCTCGCGTATGCCTGACTATGCGAACACCATCATCGACCTTGACGATTCGCACCGCATGGTCGACATGCTCAACCGGAATTGGCCTGGTGCGCCGGATTCCTCGTGATCTGCGCCCTTGACGCATAGGTACTGTTGCCAATAGTCTGGGTACAGTGATTGCGCGACACTCGCAAAATCCTAGTGGAGACAAGTGCTTGAGCCATTTAGCCAGCATCAGACGACAACAACAGTCGTGGGGCCGCCGCGCCCTGGGGCTGTTTGTGGCTGTTTGGCTGAATCTGGCGTTACAGCCCTGTGCAATGGCGTATCAGGTCGATGACGACCACGATTGCCTGAAATGCCCGCCAATGCAGATGCAGGAACATGCTGGCATGCACGGCGACATGGATGACGAAATGCCCTGCGCGGACAGTCTTGACGACTGTTTTGTCGACGAAGACTTGAACCACGACGGTCGTAGCGGCCAGATCAAACTGAAAGATCTGTCGAGCGACATTCCGCTGGTCATCGCCGATTACGAATTGCTACTTCATTTCCAGCACCCGAGCGACACTGCATCGGCACCGCGATACGCATCGCTGCATTCGGGCGCGCCCCCACCTCTTCATATTCTGTATTGCGTCTATCTGGATTAACGATCTCCTCAAAGTAAACCGTTCCTAACCGGTTTTTTACGCAGGAGATTGTTCGATGACGTTTTTCCGTGGGCGCAAGCCCGAATACATAGCTGTTGTGGCATTGCTGCTTTCATTCGCAGTGCAGGCACAACACAACATACCGCTTACGTTAGCGGAGGCCGAAAATCTCGCGCTCGATCAGGAGCCGGGTCACGCGGCGCTGCTGGCACGAGCCTCGGCCTTCGACGATCACGCCGTTGCGGCCGGCCAGCTGCCGGATCCAACGATGAGCATGGGTCTTGCTAATTACCCGATCAGTTCCGGTGGATTCTCGACCGAAGGCATGACGATGGCGCAGCTCGGATTTCGCCAGGACTTTCCATCCGGCAAGTCGCGTACATTCAACACGCGTCGACTCGAATCGATGTCGCTGGAAATGACCGCCGGTGCAGACGCGCGAGTCCGCGATGTGTTGACCAACGTTCGCAGCGGCTGGCTCGAGGCCTTCTACTGGCAACACGCGCACGACATCGTTACCCAGTCGCGACCATTTTTCCTGGACCTGGTCACGGTAACGCGTTCCTTGTATGCGGTCGGTCGAAAGACGCAGCATGACGTGCTGCGGGCCGAACTCGAACTCAGCCGGCTGGACGATCGCCTGATTGAAATAAACAGACGTCACATGCAGGCGAAGGCGGCGTTGTCTGAATGGTTGGGATCTGCAGCAAGTCGACCCATTGCGTCGAAACTGCCTGCCTGGGACCAGCTGCCGGCGATCGAGGTATTGCATGAGGAGCTGTCATCACACCCGGCGCTGCTTGCCGCCGACGCCAGGGTTGATGCACAACTTGCGGGTGTAGCGCTCGCGGAAGAGCGTAAGAAACCGGGTTGGGCGCTGAGCATGGCGTACAGCTATCGGGATGGCAGTCTACCCAGCGGTGATCCGCGTTCGGACTTCGTCAACCTGTCGGTAACGATGGACATGCCATTTTTCAGAAAGAACCGCCAAAACCGATCGCTGGCAGCGGCTCTTAGCGAGCGCAGCGCATCGGAGTTCGAAAAGAACGAATTATCGCGGCGCTTGTCGAGCCAGCTCGATAGCGAATTCGCGCACTGGCAGGACCTGACTCGCCGCATCGCATTGTATGAGTCTCTGATTCTGAGCCTTTCCGAAAACCAGGCGCAGGCGGCATTGCTCGCCTATCAAAGTGAAACTGGCGATTTCGCTGATGTGATGCGCGGCTATATCGATGATCTCAATACACGTCTGGATCATGTCCGTTTACAAGTCGAGCGCGGTCAGAGTTACACCGTACTCGCAAATCTCGGAGGGTTAACCCAATGAGCAGGAAATTAATTGTTGTAGCAGCTCTTATTGCCGCGATTGTTGTGGGAATAGTAATTGGTCGTTCATTGCCGCAAGGCGAAATGAGCATGGACATGGCCGGTGAGGCTGAGCGCGAAGTTTTGTATTGGGTAGCACCAATGGATCCGGACTTTCGCCGTGACGAACCCGGTCTTTCGCCGATGGGTATGGACCTGAAGCCGGTTTACGCTAACGAGATGGATGCCGTGCCGGGCACCGTGAAAATTGACCCGACGATCGTCAACAATCTCGGCGTGCGAACAATGGTCGCGGAAGAAAGCCCGTTATCGCGTCGTATCGAGACTGTTGGCTACGTCGGCTACGACGAGGACACGTTGATGCATGTCCACCTACGCGTAGATGGCTGGATCGAAGGTCTGTCGGTAACCACGACGGGCGATGCGGTGAAAAAAGGGCAGGTGCTGTTCGAGTTGTATTCGCCAACGCTGGTCAACGCACAGGAAGAATTCCTCATGGCGCTGACGAGCGAGAGCGCAGCGTTGACCCGGGCATCGCGGGAACGACTGGAATCGCTGGGCATGACGTTGGGCGAAATCGATAATCTGGCCCGTGAGCGAAAGGTCAGACAACGCATTCGCAAGTATGCGATGCAAGATGGCGTCGTCGCGCACCTGGGCGCACGTGAGGGCATGTTTGTGACGCCGGCCAGCAACGTCATGTCGATTGCCGAACTCGATCGTGTCTGGGTACTCGCAGAAGTGTTTGAGCGGCAAGCGGCGTGGGTCACGCCTGGGCAGCCGGCGGAAGTCGAGCTCGACTACCTGCCCGGAAGAAAATGGCTGGGCACGGTCGACTATGTGTATCCGGAACTCGACGCAACAACACGCACTTTGAAGGTACGCATTCGCTTCGAAAACGAAGGTGAGCTCTTAAGACCCAACATGTTCGCCAGAGTCACTCTGCTGGATTCGGAGGCTGAATCCGTGGTGCATGTGCCGCGCGAGGCGCTGATTCGCGGTGGAGACGGTGCCCGGGTCGTTTTGTCTTTGGGCGAAGGTCGCTTTCGATCGCAGCTTGTTGAGACAGGTATTGAGTCCGGAGATCGTGTGGCAATTCTCAGCGGACTATCTGCTGGCGATCGAGTCGTGACTTCGGGCCAGTTCATGATCGACTCCGAGTCCGACATCGATTCCGCCCTGTCGAAAATGGATGAGTATGAGGCGGAGCAATGATCAACGCTCTGATACGCTGGTCAATACAGAACCGCTTGCTGGTACTGATTCTGACCGTGTTCGTGGCGGCGTGGGGCATCTACTCACTGCGGCAAACGCCAGTCGATGCACTGCCGGACCTGTCGGACGTGCAGGTCATTATCAAGACATCGTTTGCTGGTCAGGCTCCGCAGGTTGTCGAGGACCAGGTAACCTATCCTCTGACAACGGCGATGTTGTCGGTGCCAAAAGCAGTCACCGTTCGTGGCTACTCGTTCTTCGGCGACTCTTACGTCTACATCATTTTCGAGGATGGCACGGACCTCTATTGGGCGCGCTCGCGCGTGCTCGAATACCTGAGTCAGGTTTCCGGCCAGTTACCTGACAGTGCCAAGCCGGCATTGGGTCCGGACGCGACGGGCGTCGGCTGGATTTTTGAATACGCACTCGTCGATCGCAGTGGCAATAGTGATCTTGCGCAGCTGCGCAGCCTGCAGGATTGGTTCCTCAAATACGAGCTGCAAACGGTGCCCGGCGTTGCAGAAGTTGCGGCAATCGGCGGCATGGTCAAGCAATACCAGGTGGTCGTCGATCCGGACAAGCTACGCGCCTTTGGCATTTCGCTGGCGAAACTTAAATCTGCAATTCAGCAGGGTAACCAGGAAACCGGCGGCTCCGTCATCGAGATGGGCGAAGCCGAGTACATGGTTCGGGCGACCGGTTATTTGCAAAGCATCGAAGACCTCTCCGACATACCGCTCGGCGTGAACGAGCAGGGCACGCCGCTTGTATTATCCGACGTTGCCGAAATTCGTCTGGGTCCGCAGATGCGGCGCGGCATAGCAGATCTCGATGGCGAGGGCGAAGTCGTAGGTGGTGTCATCGTTATGCGCTCGGGCGAGAACGCATCCGAGACGATCAAAGCGGTTAAAGCGCGGCTAACGGAATTGCAGCGCAGCCTTCCCGATGGTGTGGAAATCATTACGACCTATGACCGCTCCAGTCTGATCCAGCGAGCCGTCGACACGCTGCAAGGAAAGCTCGTCGAAGAGTTTTTGGTTGTTGCGCTGGTATGCGCCGTATTCCTGTTTCATTTTCGCTCATCGCTGGTTGTCATTCTGAGTTTGCCAGTTGGCATTCTGGTCGCGTTCATCGTGATGCGCTGGCAGGGCATCAATGCGAACATCATGTCGCTCGGTGGTATTGCAATCGCGATTGGCGCCATGGTCGATGCCGCGATCGTCATGATCGAAAATGTCCACAAGCGCATTGAGAAAGAACCACTTACCGACGAGAACCGCTGGCGTATCGTCGGCGATGCGGCGAGCGAAGTCGGCCGCCCACTGTTTTTCTCACTCCTAATTATCACCTTGAGTTTTCTTCCGGTGTTTACGCTGGAAGCACAAGAAGGACGATTGTTCGCGCCGCTGGCATTTACCAAGACCTACGCGATGGCCGCCGCCGCCGGATTGTCGATCACGCTCGTACCCGTGCTTATGGGCTATTTCATTCGTGGAAAAATAATTCCTGAACACAGGAACCCGATCAACCGGGCATTGATCACCGTATACCGCCCCGTTATCAACGCGGTTATTCGATTTCCGCGGCTGACATTGGTGTTGGCTGCTGTAATTCTCGTCGTCGGTTTGTGGCCCGCAACTCGTCTTGGATCGGAGTTTATGCCAGACCTGGACGAGGGCGATCTGATGTACATGCCGTCAACCTACCCCGGAGTGTCGATCGACAAAGCGCGCGAAATCTTGCAGCACACCGATAAGCTGATCCTGTCAGTACCGGAAGTGAAGCGTGTGTTTGGCAAAATCGGACGCGCCGAAACGGCCACGGATCCGGCACCACTGACGATGATCGAGACAATCATTCAATTCAAACCTCGCGAAGAGTGGCGCGAAGGCATGACGCCTGAGAGCCTGCGAGCGGAACTCGATCGTGTCGTGCAATACACAGGCCTCACCAACATCTGGGTTATGCCAATCAAAACCCGCATCGACATGTTGGCAACGGGTATTAAGACCCCGGTCGGTATCAAAGTTGCCGGGCCCGACCTGAACGTGATCGAGCAAATCGGCCGGGAGCTCGAGCGCGTACTGGCCGACGTTGCTGGCACAGCATCGGTTTACTCAGAGCGGGTTGCCGGCGGCCGTTACATCGACGTAGATATCGATCGCAAGCGTGCGTCGCGTCTGGGCCTGAACATCAGCGACGTGCAAGACGTTGTTCGTACCGCGATTGGTGGCATGAACGTCACGGAGACCGTCGAAGGCCTCGAACGTTATCCGGTGAACCTGCGCTATCCGCAGCGGGTCCGCGACTCGGTCGAACAACTCAAGTTGTTGCCGATAGTCACGCCGCAAGGCGCACGTATCGCGTTAGCTGACGTTGCCGATGTCGCTGTCGTCGATGGTCCACCGGTAATCAAGAGTGAGAACGCACGGCTGAATGGCTGGACCTATGTCGACATTGCCGGTCGGGACATTGGTTCCTACGTCGCGGACGCGCAACGAGTCGTTGCCGAATCTGTCGACCTTCCAACCGGGTACTCTCTGGCCTGGTCCGGCCAGTACGAGTACATGGTGCGGGCGAAGGAGCGCCTGATGGTGGTGGGTCCGGTGACCCTCGCTATTATCCTGCTACTGCTGTACCTAAATTTCAGACGTTTCGCGGAAGTCGCGATCATCCTCGGCACTTTACCCATGGCATTGATCGGCGGTCTCTGGCTGCTGTTTTTGTTGGGCTACGACTTGTCAGTGGCAGTCGGTGTCGGTTTTATCGCACTGGCCGGCGTGGCTGTGGAAATCGGTGTCGTAATGCTGGTTTACCTGGAGCTGGCCATGCAAGATCATGCGGCGCGGGCGAAGAGCGAAGGTCGTGAGTTGTCGACCGACGATGTTCGCAAGGCGGTGTTTGACGGCGCGGTACTGCGCGTGCGACCGATCATGATGACGGTCGCCGCAATCATCGCTGGCCTGCTGCCGATTATGCTCGGCAGTGGCACGGGCTCAGAGGTGATGCGTCGTATTGCCGCACCGATGGTCGGCGGCATGATCAGCGCGACGATCCTTACACTGATTGTCATACCTGCGCTGTTCCTGATTTGGCGAGAGCGCGAAGTAAGCGAATGATAGAGTGCACGCAATGAACAACGACGACAAAAGCGAACATCACGATCACTCCCATTGCTGCTCTGGGCACGAATCGGCAGCGGCCGAACCTGGCCAGATTTACGATCTCGTAGCGCCGGATTACGACGGCATGGTTTACACGTGTCCTATGCATCCGGACGTTCGTGATGTGCGCAATTCGGGTTGCCCGATCTGTGGCATGGCACTGGAACCTGAAGGCATCGTTGTCGGCGAGGAGGACACCAGCGAACTCGACGATATGCGACGACGCTTCTGGACTAGTGCGCTGCTCACATTGCCGCTATTTCTTTATGCGATGGGCGAAATGGTTCCGGGCCAACCATTCGAAGGTGTCGTACCCGCCGCGTGGTCGCAATGGCTGCAGCTCGCGCTTGCTACGCCGGTAGTGATTTGGGGCGGCTGGCCGTTTCTTGTTCGCGCCGTGCAATCGCTGCGGACGATGAACCTGAACATGTTCACCTTGATCGGCCTCGGCGTCGCGGTCGCATTCCTGTACTCGCTCGTCGCAACCCTGATGCCCGGAATTTTTCCGGCCGCGTTTCGCGGTAGCGGTGGTGGCGTGGCCGTTTACTATGAGGCGGCGGCGGTCATAACAACCCTTGTTCTACTTGGGCAGGTTCTTGAGCTCAAAGCTCGGAGCCAGACTTCAGGCGCGATCCGGGCCTTGCTCGAGCTGGCTCCGCCTACTGCAAATCGAGTGAATGCCGATGGCAGCGAAGAAGAGGTCTCACTGGACGATCTCGCGGTTGGCAATCAGTTGCGTGTTCGCCCCGGCGAAAAAATTCCGGTCGATGGATCGCTCATCGACGGTGGCAGTTCCGTCGATGAGTCCATGATCAGTGGTGAGCCGATTCCAGTTGAAAAGGCCGCAGGCGATAAGGTCATCGGTGGAACCGTTAATGGTACCGGTGGTTTCATCATGCACGTGACACAAGTGGGCGAGGACACGCTGCTGTCGCAGATTGTTCACATGGTGGCCGAGGCGCAAAGGACCCGGGCGCCGATTCAGCGCCTGGCTGATCTTGTCGCATCGTGGTTCGTTCCGACCGTCGTTGCTGCGGCCGTCGTAACGTTCATCGTATGGGCGTGGCTTGGGCCGCAGCCGGCGATGGCTTATGCGATCGTCAACGCGGTCGCCGTACTGATTATTGCCTGTCCCTGCGCATTGGGACTCGCCACACCAATGTCGATCATGGTCGGCACGGGGAAAGGCGCGCAAAACGGCGTGCTTATCAAGAATGCTGAAGCTCTCGAGACCTTTGAAAAGGTCGATACGATTGTCGTGGACAAGACAGGAACACTAACCGAAGGCCGCCCCGAGTTGGTCATGGTCAGGCCTGGCGACGGGTTTGCGGAGGATGAGCTGCTGGCGCTTGCTGCAGCTGTCGAAGTGGCCAGCGAGCACCCGCTGGCAAGTGCAATAGTTAGCGGAGCAATGGCACGTTCGCTGGACTTGCCAGCGTACGACGATTTCGAATCGGTGACCGGTCAGGGCGCGCAGGCGACCGTATCGGGCAAGCGCGTCGCTGTAGGCAATGCCAAACTCATGCAGACTATCGGTGCATTCGACCAGTCGCTGGCAGATGCAGCGGATCGATCCCGCAGCGACGGGCAAACCGTGATGTTTGTTGCCGTCGATGGTAAATCGGCCGGGCTTCTTGGGGTTGCCGATCCGATAAAAGAGTCCACACCACGTGCGATCGAAGCGCTGCACGAAGCGGGGCTAAGGATCGTCATGCTGACGGGTGATAATTCGATAACCGCACACTCGGTGGCGCGACGCATCGGCATTGACGAAGTGCATGCAGATGTTTCCCCTGAAGACAAAATTCGTATCGTCGCAGAGCTACAGGCAGCAGGTAGCGTGGTCGCGATGGCGGGCGACGGCATTAACGACGCACCGGCACTGGCGCAGGCAGACGTTGGTATCGCAATGGGAACAGGAACAGATGTAGCGATGGAGAGTGCCGGCGTCACGCTTGTGAAAGGTGATCTGCTCGGCGTGGCAAAGGCCAGGGCACTTAGTCAGGCAACGATGCGCAACATTCGCCAGAATCTGTTTTTCGCGTTCGCGTATAACACGGCCGGAGTGCCGATTGCCGCAGGTATTTTGTACCCGTTCTTCGGCATCGTGCTACGCCCGATGATTGCGGCGCCGGCCATGAGCCTGAGCCCCGTCTCGGTTATCGGCAATGCACTTCGATTGAGACGTCTGGAGGTCTAAGCACCCGACGTCAGTCGAGCAATGGCCGGCCCTCCGCCGGATTCACA
>Ga0164320_10000518_pt1 | contig 12759 bp, 12 predicted proteins | sample GuaBasSediGuay11_FD_113736 | JGI IMG/M metagenome (GOLD analysis project Ga0164320, IMG submission 113736) | Subseafloor sediment microbial communities from Guaymas Basin, Gulf of California, Mexico - Guay11, Core 4567-28, 0-3 cm | ecosystem: Environmental > Aquatic > Marine > Hydrothermal...
ATCAAATTTTTGCCAGTGATAACATTCACGCTGTGCTGATTTGTTCTGCCACCGATACCCACGCCGATTTGATAGAAGCGGCTGTTGCGGCGGGAAAACATGTGTTCTGCGAAAAGCCAATCGACCTGTCCTTGCAAAGAGTGCGGCAATGCCTGCAACGAATTTCTAATAGCAATTGTAAAACAATGGTCGGCTTTAACCGTCGTTTTGATCCACATTTCCAGTCTTTACAGCAGAGAATCGCGGCAGGTTCCATTGGTCAGGTGGAATTAGTGAGTATAATATCCAAGGACCCGGCGCCCCCTCCGATTGAATATATTAAAGTTTCCGGAGGCCTTTTTCGTGACATGACTATTCACGATTTCGATATGGCCCGATTTCTGTTGGCCGAAAAAATCGTAAGTGTCAGTGCCCAGGCTTCCTGTCAGGTAGATGCAGCTATCGGCGAAGCAGGTGATGTGGACACAGCCGTAGTTACGCTAACGACAGCAAGTGGAAAACTGGCGCAGATTTCAAATAGTCGCCGTGCCAGTTTCGGTTATGACCAACGTATTGAAGTGCATGGCTCCGAAGGCATGCTGGTTGCGAACAATGTGGGTGAAAATACAGTTGTAACTTATAACCAGTCCGGCGTCAGTAGCGCGAAACCGTTGCATTTTTTCCTAGAACGTTACGCACAAGCCTACCGCTCAGAGCTGGATAATTTTGTCCGATCCCTGATGGGCGAATCGATCAAACTGCCAACCATGGACGATGGATTACAGGCACTCATGCTCGCCGAAGCCGCTGTATTGTCGTTGCAACAGCGGCGTACTGTAAAACTGGCAGAGCTGGACTGAGGAATGGTCGTCTCGCTAGGTGATTTTATCACCAGTCAGCAAAACGATTGTGAGTATCCGCACGCGGCGCGTATAGAGCAAAAAGTGCCAGTTTACGATGGCAACCAGCTACGTAATTTAAGCATCGAACAAATGGCTGCCGTTGGTCGGGAATGGGCCGAATGCTGGTTACATGGCGCAGGTATTATTGCCATATCCGCGTTTTATGCCGAGGATGAAACCGTAAACGCGATGACACGCTCAATGCTTCGCTTATTAGAAATAGAGCAGCGGGATAAAAATGCGATCGGCGATCACTTTGCCGGGCAGGGCGCCAACAAAAGACTATGGAATGCGTTGGAAAAAACTGCTGTGGAAGGCCCACAGACCTTCATCGATTACTATCAGAATCCATTGCTCGGTGCAGTCTCTGAGGCATGGCTCGGCCCTGGCTATCAGGTCACTGCGCAGGTTAACCTGGTGCCTCCCGGTAGCTCGGCACAGGAACCTCATCGCGATTATCACCTCGGATTTCAAACTGACAAGGAAGTAGAGCGCTATCCATTGCATGTTCAGACCATGTCGCCGCTTTTGACCCTGCAGGGTGCAGTGGCGCATGTTGATATGCCGGTAGAATCAGGTCCAACACGAGTGTTACCTTGCTCTCAACGCTATGAATCGGGCTATCAGCTTTATCGTCAGGAGGATTTTAAGGCTTATTTCGAGGAACACGCCGTTCAGATTCCGATGGCTCTGGGTGATGCGGCTTTTTTTAATCCGGCAGTAATGCACGGAGCGGGGGCGAATAACAGCGCTGATGTTCAACGCATCGTAAATTTACTACAGATTTCCTCGCCTTTCGGTATCCCGATGGAAACCATCGACCACGACAGAGTACAGCTGACCTGTTATGAGGCTCTGCAAAAATCCCCTCCGCAAGGTAATGCCCTGGAAACCCTGGCTACGGTTATAAGCGATAGTTATCCGTTCCCGACTAATCTGGATCGCGATGTACCGGGTAGCAGTCTGGCACCCACCAGTAGTAAGCAACTGTTACTCAACGCACTTGAAAAAGGCTGGGAAAAGTCCCGATTCAAACACGCGCTGGAAGATTACCGCTGGCGTCGTTGCAGCGCTTAACGCTACATCATAGGAAATAGCCATGTATAAACACATATAATTAGCCATGGATCTGGCAGACGAGGAGAAAGCTGTCGAGGCTAGAGTTATCAAGCTACATCAATTGACCCAGGCTAAGCTAAGTCTCATCCATGTCATTGAGCCTATGCCGCCGATCTATATGGGAGATGTGTCAAGTGCCAGCATCGGCTATGATTATTTTGAAGTAGACTGGCAAAAACAAGCCAGGGAAATGCTAAAACCTGTTGCGCAGCATTTGAAAATTCCCACCGCCAACATAGCTACACCCGAAGGTGGCGTGAGCCGGGAAATTCTGAATTATGCGAAAGACAATGATGTTGACCTGATCGTGGTTGGTAGTCACGGCCGCCATGGTTTGCAGTTGCTACTGGGATCAACCGCGAATGCGGTTCTTCATCATGCTCACTGTGACGTATTGACGGTTCGGATCAGTGATGAGAGCTGATTTTTTGTTTTAACGAACGTAGTTGCTGCGATGTAAATGCTGTTGCAGGCGAACGGGTAATCACGGCACTGACGCGTTCCTGTGGCGTTAGCGGTTGCTGTGATTGTATCTGATGTTCCAGCACCTCCACGGTGGCCTCCGAAGGATCACTGCCTTTTTTCGTGCGTTGCCTGATGCGGTTACGCAATACATCGTCAGGTGCTTCGCAACTGACAAAGCTGTGTGATACCCGATATTGCCTGGCTAGTGTAATGAACTGCTGGCGTTGCGAGTGCTTGAGAAAACTTGCATCAATAATGACGATATAACCTGCTTGTAGAATAGTACCGGCTAGTTGCGCCAATCGATCGTATGTCTGTTGGGTAATATCGGTGGTGTACAGGCCCTGGTCAACATTGGAGTTGGATTTTTCTCCCGGCCGCAGACCCGACAAACGTTTGCGCTCTACATCGGATCGAATCTGAATGGCCCCAAGGGCTTCAACAAGATGTTTCGCCATAGTCGATTTTCCCGATCCTGACAAGCCGTGCATGATGATTAATGCCGGGCTTATATTTCTCGACCAGGATTGTGCCAGCTGTAAATAGTGTGTCATCTGATGATAGGATGAATTAGAAGCATGATTCTCGGCATCGGGCTGCTTCGCTTGCAACGCCTCAATCTTGGCGCGTACCAGGGCTCGGTATACAAGGTATTCCCTAAGCAGCGCGATGCCGTTATAGTCTCCCGTGATCTGCAGATATTGGTTGAGGAAGCGCCATGCGAATTTGGCATAACCACGAGCGTGCAGATCCATGGCAACAAACGCGATCTCGCTGATGGTATCGATCCAGCGCAGTTCCTGATTAAACTCGATGCAGTCAAAAAACGTGAGTTCCTGGTCGATGATGGCCATATTGCTAAGATGCAGATCACCATGGCACTCGCGTACAAAACCCGAGTGTATGCGCTGGTCAATTTGGCCTTGCAGCCGTGTTATCCCGGACAGGCAGCTTGTCTTCCAACGCTGATAATTACCGGGTAAAATCGATTGGGGAACAATGCGTTCGATGTGCTCGAAATTTTCCTGGCTCCATTTTAAAAACGTATTCAATGAACCGAATGACGTGCTTGTATCAGCAGGCCGCGCCCTGCTGTGAAACGAGGCGGTAAGCTCAGCCATCGTATCGATATGTCGGGGTAGCAATAGGTGATTGGTAGCGTAATAACTGAGTAGGCCGGATTGTGGAAACTCGCGCATTTTGATCGCATATTCAATGGCATTACCGCCACCTGACAGGCGAGGATGTTCCGGGGTGCCTTTAATCGGGACTACCTGTAAATAAAGAGCCGCCGCAATTCGCTTGTTGAGTCGAAATCCCTCGTTGCAATAATAACACCGCTTTTCGAGTGTCGAAAAATCTACGAAGCCAAGGTTGACCGGCTTAAGGATCTTGTAGGCAAAATACCCGGTGAGAATCACCCAGGATATGTGTGTTTCGATGATCGAGATATTTTTGACAGGATGATCGTAAAGCACAGGGTTTTGCAGCGCCAGAATTAATTCATCCCTGGTGTCGGGCATCGAAACTATCGGGGAGCTTGATTCTGCTAACACCATTTCGTATTTCCTGGCCTTCAAGCCTCGACGACAAACTGGCCCATCATGCTGCCACTTGCACCACACATCATACCCTGCATCATCCCGCACATTCCCATCTTCAGCCCGAGTTGTCTATTTACCGATATCGGTTTCCCGGAACGGGTTCCATACACTCATATTCATGTTAACCTCCTTAAGAGTTCAGGTTAGTGTGCGAGGCGAGTAAAGTCATAGATATTAAACCTGTATCGGACTCGAAACGTCGTTTACTTCGGTAAAAATGGTAGTCCTGGTCAGGCCCAATATAATGACCTGGATCAATTACCAGTGCGGTTTTTAAGATTTTTTCATGCTTGCAGGCTTACTTGACTGTGTTACAAGTGCATTTAGCGAGTTGGACGAGTTTGTTCGAGGTGCTGCCAGGTACAGTGCTTTTCAAAGTGCCCATACGATAGACTTAAGATAGTTTTCCCCTCTTTCAATCGTTTTTATGTTCCAGGCGTTCGACCAGGTCTTCGAGATTCTGTGCCAGCACGTCCCATATCGCCATCGGTCCGGCAGAGTGCATGGTTTCCTCGCGCCAGTGATCGAGCGACATCGTTTTGATTTTCCGGGTCTGGTCAGTCAACAGCGATTTATGCCTGGCATAGGCATCAAGATCGGCCTTTGCTTCGTGGCCATCGACCATTTCTTCATTGGCGCGGTGCGCGCGCTCATAGAGTTCATCGATATGCTTGAGACGCGATTCATATTCGCGAATATGTTGGGCAACTAACTGTTCTTGATTACTCATGGCATCGATCTCCTATTTGCATTTTTAAATATTACTACCTCCCGAACAGGTTGCGACTGATCTATGTCAAGAAAGCAGGTTGAATGAGCCAGATGCAATTGCCGAAATTTGTACAGCTTTGGGATCATCGTGTATGGACTTGAAAAAAGCAGATTTTCCCCCAGTTTGTCCTGATAATGCAGATGAATAATATCAGCCTGTCACACCGGCTCCTGGATGGACCCAGCCAGAATCATCCATCACCGGTAAAAGACTTAATCGACGCGCTTGATCCTGAAAACATCAGCCTGTTGAATTGGAATATATACAAAGGCAAACGCGGTAACTGGGCCAGCCATTTTTGTGGGTATATAAAAGAGCACGACATCGTCACCATCCAGGAAGCGCACCTCAGTGAACATCTTAAGTCCATATTGGCGCGCCAAAATTGCACATGGACGCTCAACGTGGCTTTCCATCTCGATAACAGGGCATCTGGCGTGATGACGGCATCACGCGTGGCGGCGCTAAATACCATTGGTATGCGGCACACCGAGCCACTAATCCGCACTGCCAAGACGGCACTTTTCAGTTATTACCCAATTAAAGGATCCGAGCAGCCACTGCTGGTTGCTAATATTCATGGTATTAATTTCACACTGGGAACCCATGCCTATAGACGTCAGATTGAAAACCTGTTTCAGGTGGCGCATCAACATGAAGGCGCAATTGCCATAGCCGGAGATTTCAACACCTGGAGCAGGATACGCATGGAAATGGTACAGGGCTATGCGACAGCGGCAGGGTTTTTGTCACTTGATTACACCGGGCATGTTCGCAAGCGTTTTTTTGGAAAAGCATTGGATCATGTATTTTTTCGCGGGCTTGATCCAGTGGCGCATCACAGCTGGAAGGTGGACTCGTCAGACCACAACCCCACTCGTGTGCAATTCAAGCTACTTTAATACAATACCTAAGCATGTCTAAAGCCGCTGACATAGTAGGTCGCTCCAGCAAATATCGATTCTTGTGGCGAAGCGGAAACCATTTTCAGCTGCTGATTGACGGTATCCAGTTTTATCCCGCCATGACTAAGGCAATAGAAAATGCAAAATCCTATGTATTGCTGGAGATGTACCTGTTTGAATCGGGGCTGGTTGCCAACCGGTTTATCGATGCTTTAATACATGCCGTCGAGCGGGACCTTACCATCTGTTTATTACTGGATGACTTCGGTGCCCGGGGTCTTAACAAAGAAGACCGGGCTCGCCTGATTTCCGCAGGAGTCAATCTCATTTACTACAATACGATGCGATACTGGAAACTGCGCGCTAATCTGTATAGGGACCACCGTAAAATATTGATCGTTGATGGCCAGGTTGCTTTTGTGGGAGGCGCCGGCATTGCCGACGAATTTGATGCCCTGGTGCACCCAAAACATTTTTGGCGAGATACATTATTGAAAATAGAAGGGCCTAATGTTGCTGACTGGCAAGACTTGTTTGTGGAAAACTGGCAGCGTTGGTGTAAACAGACCTTAATCCTGCCAAAGCCTGAAATTTGTATCGACGAAGAGGGACAAAATGGACGGGTTAGTATTACACGTTCTCCTCAGTACACGGAGGGCAAAAGATCATTACTGAACCAGATACGGCGCGCCCGTAACCGGGTATGGATTACAACCGCTTATTTCGTACCACCCTGGAAACTGCGTCGAGCACTTCGACAGGCGGCAAGAAAAGGAGCCGATGTAAGGATACTACTACCCGGACGCTATACAGATCATTCCTGGGTACGCCATATAGGAAGTCATGAATATGGTCGGCTATTGCGCCACGGTGTAAAAATCTTTGAATATCAGCCCAGGTTTTCGCACACCAAGATGGCATTGTGTGATTCGTGGGTAATACTGGGTTCCAGTAATATGGATCGCTGGAACATGCGTTGGAACCTGGAAGCGGACCAGGAAATAGACGACTCGGCGTTTGCAGATCTCACTGCGATGATGTTTCAGGCAGACCTGGCGAATAGCGTCGAGGTAAATTATGAAAACTGGTGCCAACGAAGTTTATCCCGTCGCTTCAGCGAATGGTCCTGGCGGAAAGTAGCAGTGTTGTTAGAAATTTTAAGTTTTGGAAAAATATCGCGACCGGTTATTAATACCAGGGCCCGATCCGATAATAGAAACTGATATGAATTTCTCGCGTAATACGCAAGTTGGCAAAACTACGACACGCAACTGGCGCAATATATCGAAGGCTTCTATAACCAGATCAACCTGCATCGCCGCCAGGTCGGGTTCAGGTTAATGCTAGAGCGGACTTTGCACAAGCGCGGCCGCGAACAGGTAAAACGCGAACGCCAACAGCACCACCGCGGTGAATCCGAAATGGATTGCGAGCAGGGTCGCGCGACAGGGTAGTTGTCACAGGAGCTGAAAACAGTACCAGTCAAATCACCAGCTCAACTTCTGCAAGTGGTTCCTGGCCGGTTTTTTTGAAATGCATCGTCACCAGCTCGCGTTGTTGTTGAGGGATTCTCTGGTAAAGCCAGTCCCTGTCGTTATCCGGATGATCGGATAGGTACAACTGTGTGGTGAGCTGCTCTCTTCCAGCGACTAACACCTTCAGATGAATATGCGGTGTACGGCTCGTATAGGGGACCGGTTTGATGGTTCTGAAAGTGAATTCTCCTTCAGCATTGGTCATATCATGGCCAAATCCCTGGAAGGTTTTGTCCCTCGATCTCCAACCACTGTCGCCTCGATGCAGGTAACGTCCGTTGGCATCGCACTGCCAGATTTCGACCCGTGCCGATTCTACCGGTTGGTTGTTTCGATCCAGCACACGTCCCTTGAGTCGGACAATTTCGCCCCCAGCCTGTTTGACCTGACCGCTGATTTTAACCAGGTCATTATCGATATCGTCATAGCGCATGCCGGTACTCGGGTAAAAAGGCCCCTCGCTGGCTCGCGGTGTTGGGATGGACGTATATGCGAGGCCAGTCACGGGTAATGCGATGATGCCGAACAGCAGTGTGCGTCTTGCTCGATTCGTCGGATCACTCATTAGTCTGTTCCTTCGATTGAACGAGGGCACGAGTTTAACGCAATTGATTAAAGTTACCCAGCTTCTCTGGAATACCTGTTTGATAATTGGAGACTTTTTTACTATGAAAATCTATTTGTTCACCGAGCCTGTGATGAAGTAATATTTGGCTAATGGTTTAGCTAGTTCCCTAGTTTAGGTTAGAGCAGTTAATCAGGAATATTTATAACGGAGCCCAGGTGAATATGAGTATCGGTAGCGAAATAACTGACCTCGATCAACAGGGTGATACCAGCGACGATAATCGTGGCAATCGGTTTGAACCGATAGATGAAGCGATGGCTGAATCGGAGAATGGCCCGGATATCAAAGATCACCCCTATCAGTTATTAACCCCGGATGTCGTCATAGAAGCGATAGAGTCTACCGGGCGAATATGCGATGCCCGCATACTTGCGCTTAACAGTTATGAAAACCGCGTGTACCAGGTAGGCCTGGATGCGGACGACCCGGTTATCGCTAAATTTTATCGCCCCGATCGATGGAGTGCCGAACAGATTAAGGAGGAACATCAATTTGTCCAGCGACTCTATGAAGCGGAAATACCCGTAGTCCCGCCAATTGTGATTGACGAGGATGCGGATATCCCCACCTTGTCACGTTTTAATGAATTTGTATTTTGCATTTATCCCAGACAGGGTGGGCGAGCACCCGAGCTGGACAATCTCGATCATCTGCACCTGCTGGGTCAATACATCGGTCGGATACATGCCACTGGTGCCGGATATCCTTTCAAACACAGGGTGAGCTTACGTGTACAGGCGTTTGGCTATGATAGCACTGCCTTTTTACTGGAAAATGGTTTTATTCCGGGCGATGTTCGTCCCGCCTATGAATCGATCGTCAACGAGGTACTGGCAGCGATCGAACAAAATAGTCCCGAGTCAACCGAATTTGATTCGATTAGCCTGCACGGCGATTGCCATGTGGGTAACGTGTTGTGGCGTGATGATCGTCCGCACTTTGTCGACTTTGATGACGCGATTAACGGTCCGGCGATTCAGGACCTGTGGATGTTATTGTCGGGTGATACCACCAACAGGCAGCGTCAAATATCTGAAATCGTCGAGGGTTATGAGTTATTTCGGGAATTTGACCTGCGCGAATTAAAATTGATAGAGCCCCTACGCGCATTACGCGTTTTGAACTACAATGCCTGGTTGGCAAAACGTTGGGATGATCCTGCGTTTCCGATGAGCTTCCCCTGGTTTAATACCCCCCGTTACTGGTCGGAGCATATCCTGGAGTTGAAGGAATTGCTCACCAGCTTGCATGAACGACCGTTGACGATGCCGGACCACTGAAACATTCAGGAGCACTATCGTGAGAAACAACCAGTTACCCGGTCGATCGGCGGTGATGAGTACCGGGGCGATGGCAGCAACCAGCCAGCCGATGGCGACACAGGTAGCACTGCAAGTGATGCGCGATGGTGGAAACGCGCTCGACGCTGCGATTGCGGCGAGTGCAGTACTGTCTGTTGTTGAAAGTTATTCCAGTGGTATCGGTGGTGATTGTTTCATTCTCTACCACGAGGTAAGTACCGGAAAATTACATGCCTTGAATGGTAGCGGTCGCTCTCCTGCCGCCGCGACTACCGAAATAGTTCAGGCGCGTGGCCACAAAACCATGCCGAAAATGGGCATTCTGGCTGTAACGGTTCCCGGTGCCATCGACGCCTGGTATACCGCGAATCAGTCGCTTGGCAAGTCCGACTTTTCGTCCCTGTTGCAGCCTGCTATCGAATATGCGGAAAAAGGCTATGTAGTCAGCCCGGTTATAGCCCATAACTAGAAATTTCATGAACCATTACTCAGCCAAACCGCGGAGGCATCTGCCGCCTATCTGGTTGATGGAAAGGCACCATTGGCGGGTACGGTACACTGACAGCCTGATTTGGCTCGTAGCCTGCGACTGATTGGCGAACAAGGCCGTGATGTTTTTTACCAGGGTGAAATAAGCGAAGAAATAGTGCGTTTCAGCCAAACCCACGAGGGTTTGTTTAGCCTTGAAGATTTCGCCCAACACCGATCCGAATGGGTAGACCCGATCAGTACCGATTATCGTGGCTACCGGGTGTACCAGATTCCACCTAACGGTCAGGGTATTACCACCCTGATGGCGCTAAATATTCTGGCACAGACTAATGTTGTCGATTACCAGCACCTGGGCACCGATCATGTCCATCATCTCAGTGAGGCATTTACCCTGGCGATGGTTGAACGCGATCGATTTATATCCGACCCAGATTTTAACCAGCTGCCGATTGATTTGATGCTGTCAGAAGAACTTGCCCGGCAGCAATTCTCACGCATTCGGTTTGATCAGGTTCTGTCTCAGCCGGTAGTTTCGGCGCTGCCCAATCATCAGGATACGGTTTACCTGACAGTGGTTGATGCAGAGCGCAATGCCTGCTCGTTCATTAATAGTGTTTTTAGTTCCTGGGGCAGCGGTCTTGTTGCCGGTAATACCGATATCATCCTGCAAAACAGAGGGAGTGGTTTTAGCCTTGAAAAAGGCCATTTCAACCAGCTTGAACCAGTAAAACGACCGATGCACACCATCATTCTGTCGATGGTTTATAAAAATGAAGAGCCAGTACTCAGTTTTGGTGTGATGGGTGGCCAATACCAGGCGATGGGCCAGGCATATTATCTTTCCAACTAGATTGACTATGGTATGGATGTACAGGAATCCCTCGATGCCCCGCGATTTTTTCTTTATAACGGTGAATTGTCGCTTGAAGCCGGTATCGCTGAATCGACACGACTGGGGTTGGCCAATCTAGGTCACAGGACGGTTGAAGCTGTCGAACCGGACGGTGGCGGGCAGGCAATTTTTATCGACTGGCGCCAGGGTCTTTTGCACGGCGGATCAGATCCCCGTAAAGACGGAATGGCCGCCGGATACTAAAGCGTCTTTGTATCAGCCAGCAAGTCGTTACTGAAATAACCACTATGGCTCCCTTATCTCTACTGTATTACCCAGGGCAATTCCAATATCGGCTAGTTTCGGGTAATAACTTGATCGAAAAATTGGGCTAAAAACGATCATTTTCCTGGCGCAATACATGGCCCAGACATCTGGTTGCTGGGCCGATTTCAGGCGCATTTCTACCTCAAAAATCACATCGAGAGGAAAATCTGACGAAATTCCGGGTGACACAACAAATGTAGCCGGGAAGTATAGAGAATCATTAAGTTCTCGCACCTTGATGATTTCAAATTGTCCCGGCGAAATAGCTAAATTAGGCTCACCTTCCTTATGCCGGTTTTTCATTCGCACACTACAATAGGTGATCAATCTATCGACGTTGTGCAGCGCGGGTTTTACGCCATCCTGAATATAGACGCGTGTTTTTCCGACGGGTATGTCCAGAGTCTGATTGATTTGCACTACCAGGGCAGTGGTTACTCCGGGTTGAACCGGTTCGCTCTTAAATGATGCGCCACAACTAACGACTATAACTGCTCCTATCACTACCACTATGCTGCGAATAGTCAAATTAATGCCTGGTATGACGAGACTCTCTTTAATCATTTTTTCACTCAATACCGATGGTGTGAATACGAGTTGCGGTATGCCGCGGATTTTATCAGCACGAAAGTATGATAGCCTGGTATTTTTACGGGATGCTGCCTGATTCACCGATTATCCGGCTTTCTCATCGGGTCTTTATCTCTATCATATTGCCCAGGGCAATTCTGATTTCGGCTAGTGTCGGGTAGTTATAGAGACCATAATTGTCGGTGCGTTTTTCGCAGATTAACGAACGGACACCAGGTTGCTGGGCCGAATTCAAACGCATCTCTACCGAAAAATATGATATGTTAGGGCGGCGATTATCATCTTTTTTAGCCACATCGAGAATCCATTCGAGTGAAGCGACATAGGTTCGGTGCGTACCTATATATCCATTGGTTTCGATTACTTTGGTGATTTTGAATTGACCCGGCGAGATGATTGTTCTCGGCTCACCCGTGACATGCCGCTTCTGCATCCGGACACTGCAAAATGTGCTCCATTCATCTGAGCTGCGCACCCTGGCTACAACACCATCCTGGATATAGATTCGATCCTGTCTGTAGGGTATTTTCAGCTCCTGATTAAATTGTATTATCGATGCTGAGCTCACCGAGGGTCGATCTGGATTGTTTTTCAACGAAGAGGCACAGCCACTGGCGACAGCAATTCCTGTCAAAACCATGATGGTGCGAAGATTCAAATTAATGGCTTGCATAACGGGTTTCCTCACATCCTTATACCATGTTAAACACTGAAAAAGTGGTTAGGAGCTACCTTGCTCCTGTTGGAACCGCTACCTACCCGCTCCGGGTAGGCGACCAAAAGATCTTTTCACGGGGTCTTTATTTCTATCAAATTACCCACCGCAGATCTGATTTCTACTAGTGTCGGATAGTCATAAAGATTCCAATTGTCAACACGTTTTTCGCAAATCAACGAACGCACATTGGGTTGTTCGGCCGACTTCAAAAGTAACTCTATCGTAAAATCTACAAAAACAGGGCGCTGGCTAGACACGTCATAGAACCATCCGAGTGAGGCAACATAGGTTCGCTTGCTACCTCTATAATCCTCACTTTCGACGACCTTGATGATTTCAAATTGGCCCGGCGATACATTTAGATTCGATTCGCCCGAGGCATGTTTTTTTTGCATTAGCAGGCTACAATAAGTGCTCCATTTATCAATTCTTTTTCCCAACGGGACAACCGCACCATCCTGGAAAAAGACACGAGATTTCCCGTTGGGTATTTCCAGATCCTGCTTAATTTGTACTATCGAGGCTGGGCTCACCGAGGGTCGTTTCGATTTATTCTCAGATGTGGTGGCGCAGCCACTGATAATAACAA
>Ga0164320_10000519_pt1 | contig 12754 bp, 10 predicted proteins | sample GuaBasSediGuay11_FD_113736 | JGI IMG/M metagenome (GOLD analysis project Ga0164320, IMG submission 113736) | Subseafloor sediment microbial communities from Guaymas Basin, Gulf of California, Mexico - Guay11, Core 4567-28, 0-3 cm | ecosystem: Environmental > Aquatic > Marine > Hydrothermal...
CATGTAGGCACTATCGTCGCAGGATCGGTGCCAGGATCAGTTCCGGGGTCGGTTCCGGGGTCGGTTCCGGGGTCGGTTCCGGGGTCGGTTCCAGGATCAGTTCCACAGCCAATTGTACCGTCTGCAATCCAGTCCTTTAAATTATCTATGTCTTGTTGGGGTAGATAGGGGCCGCTCATTGGCATTCGCACCGTACCAGTTGCAAGCGATTCGCCAGCGGGGCCCTGGCCCTCGAGCTTCCAGATAACATGGCTACCATCCGGATTGCCCGAATCAATTTCCATTAATGTGCTTATTTGACTACTGGCTCGCCCCACGTTGGAACAGGTATTTAACTCGGAACTCCAGTTCACGCCACCCATAGGCGTTGTTCCAAAATGGCAACCACTGCACGAACCGCCAAAGATATTGGTCTGAACCCAGGCCAAGGTAGCATTTGGATTGCCGCTTGCTCCGGGTCCGGGATCGGTTCCAGGATCGGTTCCAGGATCGGTTCCAGGATCGGTTCCAGGATCGGTTCCAGGATCGGTTCCAGGATCGGTTCCAGGGTCAGTGCCGGGATCGGTGCCAAGATCAGCGATGTTATTCACCCCCGAATCAACGCCGCAACCGGACAACACCGTGACGAGCAGGCTAAAACATATTAAACCTAGAATCCGCTGTATGCCGCGCTGGGCATTGCAGCGTCGTTTATCGCTTGCTGGCGTACCATTGGTATTAAGCGTATTTCTGATCACGGTCGCTCTCCTTAATATTTCAGGAATTAATCAAGTCAAAAAGTAAAGAATCAGGGGAATATTTCATTATTTTTGGGATATTATTCCCAAATTTATTTGAGTGCAGTATTCAAAATTATTACATAATTTATTTATAACAATCTTGATCTGTGTCAAGAAAGTATCAAAATTGCCTAATATAGGCAACTACAAACCGATTTTGCTCGCGCTAGTTGAACTAACGGCACTGCACTTCCAGTTGACGTCGTAGGCGCATCAGGTAAGCATCGAGTGGCTCATCCGCGGTGGATGGCATGATGAACTTCAACTTCGCGGCTACGATATAATCGCGACGAGCCCCCTCCCCGGCCGGCTTTTTTTCGGTGATTATCTCGGCGATGAGTTGCAATACTAGTTCGGGTTGCTGGCAGTAACGCGGCAGAGAAACCTGAACTGCGTACCATCTGCTTGCGAAGGAGACGAGCAGCAAAATTGTTAATACAACCAATACCAGTCGGACCGGGCGAAATCGCGGTGCAACTGGTTCGGAAATTGACGATGGACTGGACATTAAACCGCTCAACGAATTACTGCCGACACGGGATCGATATTTTCAGCGACGTTTAATCTCTGCGTAAAAGTGCTTTGCTGCAATATCTTTGTGCGCTGCCGCAGAATTTTTTTGGCTACCACATCAGCACACAGTATCCGATCTCGCACCGAAACACCGCCTTTGTAGTTGGCTTCAAGATAAAGGCCAGGTATAACCTCCAGGCGCCGATTGATCGCTGCCAATCGCTGAGAATAAGCACCATGATAAAGCGGCAAGGCTCGTGCATGAGACTCTATGTGCAGCATGTCCGGATCGACTTTTATCCCTAGCGAGGCCCCCAGCATGTGCATGACCGAATCCAGGCTACGCGTGGCATCCCATTCTACCGCCGCCGGATTGCGCGCGCCGCCCAGGTAACTGGTCAACAAAACTTTATCTGTCGATGCATGCTCGGGAAACAGGCTGCTCATCCACAAGCATCCGTTGGGGGCGAAACCACTACGCCGGGGTACCAGGAAGCCGCTACCATCAAGCGGGTGCCTGATACGAGCACGATCGAAACCGGTATGCACGACATTGACGGGGGCATACTCAATGGCACGCAGCAACCGCGCAAGTTCATGGTCGAAACTATCGATTAACCCTGCCGCGGCGCCCGACGGTGTGCTCAGAACCAGGTGTTTGGAAAATGTTGTACGCGATATATCTCCAACATCACCTCGCGTCATCCAGCCCCCACGGACCGGCCACACCTCGCTGACCTGTAGCTTGTTGCGCACGCGAAAGCCACCCTGGCTGGCAAGAGTATCAACCAGCGTTCCCATGCCGCCAGTGAAAGAAAATGCTTCCGGTTTCCCCGCACTACCTCGCTGCCCCAGTTTTTTGAGTAACGCGCCGATTGCCAGGCTGCCGTAACGTTTCTCTAGCTCGGTGAGCCTTGGCATGGTGGCTTGCGCTTCGGCGAGATCTACATCGCTAGCAAGCGGCCCTGCCAGGTAAGGCTCGAACACTTTTTCAAGAAACTCTTTACCTAGCCTGCGCGTCACAAACTCGGCGACACTCTCCTGGGGATTCCCACTGCGGGGTAGAAACGGCTCTACCAGCAATCGTAACTTACCCAACTTACTAAATAAGGGCGTTGTCAACAGATCGCCGAGATCGGATGGCGCCTCGCACAATCGACCCTGGTCGAGTACATAGCGCCTGGAACCCGGCGTCCGCGCACACTTGCTAGAATCGAGTCCAGCAGTACACAGGAAATTATTCACTTCCGAACGAAAATTCATCACCATAGAAGCAGCACTTTCTAGTCGGTAGCCCTCTTTATCCACGGTCCGTATTTTGCCACCCACACGTTCGGCACCCTCCCAAACTTCGACCTTAAGTCCTGAACGTGCCAGACAATGAGCCGTCGCCAGGCCCGAAATACCACCACCGACGATTAGCGCGTCTAATTCGCTCATGCCTTATCCGGTTCCGGTTCCGGTTCCGGTTCCGATTTCGACACAGGACGATCCTCAAACGACTTCGGAGGCCCGGCCGACCCGAAACGCGCGATAGCCATATCCGACATATGCTGACTAGTGACCCGATCTTCGCCCAATCCACTCACGTACGCCTCGGCACGCTTCTTTACCATTTGGCGCAGGAAACCAGGTACTCGGGAAAGGCGTTGCTCAGCGTTCGTACTCCAGTGCGGCGTGTTTTTAACAAGATTTTCCAGCGGATAGACAGGTGCCTGCCCACGTGGTTCGTATACACACAAATCGTCTGCATCCATTAATCCACCGCCTTTTGCCAATGGGCGTGCACGACAGCCACCACAAAGCATTCGGTACTCGCAGACACCGCACTGACCGCTAAGCGAAGCCGAACGTAGAAGAGCGAAATCTTCAGCGTCCGTCCAAAACTCACTAAATGCGGCTTCGCGAATATTGCCAACCTCCTGTTCGATGTAGGGGCAGGCCGTAACACCTCCGCGATGGTTTACGCGTGCATAATGAACACCCGCGATACAACCATCGGCTTCGTGTCCGCTGATTCGATTTATCGCGGCCTGCGGTTGCAACTGATAGGCAATGCGTTTGTAGTGTGGTGCGCAGCGTGGGCGTACGATGAGGCCCGGATAGTCGGCCTGAGCCTGTATTAAATCAACCAGTATATTTTCGTAACGTTCCGGCGTAAGCGTAATTATCGACTGCGCGCGTCCAACGCAAACCAGAAAAAACACGTTGATAGCACGAGCCCCGCAACTCTGTCCAAATTCGATCATAGCGGGCAACTCGTGCGCATTATCATCGGTCACGGAAAAATGTAGTTGAAAATCGACCCCATTGCGGCGGCAGCGCTCGATGCCCGCCATGGTTTTTGCCCACGCACCTTTCTGGCCCCGAAAACGGTCATGACAGTCTGGATCCAGTGAGTCCAGGCTGATGCCCAGGCCTAACACTCCGGCGTTTTTCAACGAGCCTACGCGACGCTCGCTAAGTAACATGCCATTGGTACCTACTACCATTGGCAGACCCAGGGCAGAGCCGTGTCGGATGAGTGTCTCGAGGTCTTTACGAACCAGAGGTTCCCCGCCAGTAAGAACTACCATGGTGCCGTGTCCCAATGCGGCGACATCATCGAGTAGCGCCTGCACTTCCGAAGTGCTTAATTCGTCTTCGTCACCCTGACGTAAGGTTTTCGCATCGAGGTAACAGTGAGCGCAAGCGAGGTTGCAGCGCCGCGTCAGGTTCACCGCGAGCAACGAAAGATTGGGCACGGCTACCGGCATGAATTCAGGTGTCACCACGAGGATCACCTGGCTCGAGATGAAACACACCACGATCCTGCCACTCACGCTTTATAGCACGTACTGCCCGCTCATCGACTTCTGCGAGCCCTTGCAACCGTGCCCAGGTTTCAATTTCTCTTACCAGCATACCACGCACAGAATCCGGCGCTCTCTCGATTCGTGCGCGGGCATTTGTGGTCCAGGGTATGGAAGTTTCCACGGACTCGGAACCTTCCTTAAAGACTTTCAATACTCCTTCCAGGAACTCGATATCAACCTGATTAAGATTATTTTGCGATGCAATCGTTTCGGTGGCACGCTGCGTCAGCCTGCGACAGTAACCGGCCGGGACTTCTTCGAGTCGAGCTGTGGCTTCTGCCGTCCAGTCGAGATTGGCAGTACTTGCCTTTTTCGTCGGCGAGGGACCTGCCTTTTGCGAAAAGGGACATTTACTTTGTTGCGTATTCGACTCGGCGACACCGGTGCCATTCGACGCACTTTCTTCGGCCATTACGGCACGCGCTATCTCGAGACCACTTTCGACAAGGTCGAGTGTTACGGTATTTTTATTTTGCTGCCTTGTGTGGCTTTCAATACGCTCCCGACAAGCATCGCGCATAAAGCCTTCAGGCACACGCATCAATCGGGCGAGCGCGTTCGCCTCCCAATGCAGCGGATCCTGATCGCTTACCGACCCTTGATCTGATTCGGCGCTAAGAGCCTTGGTCGTGCTATGGAGAAATACGTCCAGGTGCGTTGATGTAACCACTGTCTCGCGTTCGCCGCGTGCTTTCTTCTCCGCCCGTAGTCGAATGTTGTCTCGCAAAGACAAATCATCGATCTGATCGAGTTGCGCCTGCGCTTCATCGGACCATGCCATTTCAGCAAATTCAGTATTGCCGAACTCGCCCGCGTCATGCGCTTCAACGATCTCTGCAAGGGCTTGCTCCGCACGTGCGGGCATCAAAGTAGCAGTAGCTTCTTCGACAATACGTTCGGTGACCACGGTATGACCGCGTTCCTGGGCGTAACGCAAAATCGCCATGCGCGCCATGTTTTGTACGAAGCTCGGCGCGCGTTGTAGGCGCTCTTTCGCTTCGTGTGTCCAGGAAACAGTAACGTCGGCAATACGCTCCATCTGGGGCTGGTGTTGACGTTGGCTGAGTAATACTGCACACCGCACGTTACGCAACAGGTTTTCTGCATTTCCGCCGATGTCCAGCTCAGCATCGGCGTGAATGCCGAGCTTGCCAATCACTAGTAATGACGGATTCAAATCGCGCACATAGCGCCCGATGATATCGTGTGGCTTACCGTCAAGCAGTTTAGTCTCGACCGGGATCGCGTAGTCAGCGGCAATGTCGCAAGCAATCTGTAAGTGGCCCGCATAAATTTTCGCCAGACCAGAATCGATGATTTCTTCGTGAAGCCGTTCCTGTTCTTTGAAGTGAAACACTTTGCCAGCTTCTTCAGAAAGCACACCGGCAATGCGATTAAAAGCCACGTAGTGGTAGTAAGGGTCGAAAGCGGACACTATATGCAGTGGAACCTGCCATTCCTGAACTAGGGAAAGGGCAGTCAGCAACCCGCCGTAAGCTTGCGCCGACCCATCGATTGCGACCACGATAGGACCTTCGCTAATTGCTTGCGTAGGAGATTTGATTACCAGAGTGTCGATATCAGCCCGGCGCACCACCCGCTCGCAGACAGTACCGATGCATGATTCAGCGACTGCACCCAATCCCAGCGCACCCAATACCAGCAGATCGTAGTTGCCACTATTGGCTTCCTCAACCATTTGCCGATAGTTTTTGCCTTCGAGAGCTCGGCGGACATATCGGAGACCCGCCTCTTTGCAGGCACGATCAGCCTGATCCAAATAGGACTCGGAGATGATCGACAATCCTCTCGTGATCAAATCATCGTGTACGTCGCGTTGGCGTTCGAGCTCTTCTTCTTCACGAAATTTTTCGGGTAGCCCACCTTCCATTTGGCGAAATCTTAAATCGTGCATTTTTGCCGCATAAACATGTGCTGCGGTAACCTGCGCGCCCGACAATTTCGCCAACGCAATTCCGTCCTCGACACCCCGATTGGAGTGATCGGAAGAATCGACTGCTAGCAGAATCTCTCGATATAACGGTAATGGCTCGACGCTGGTTGTTGCTTTTTTTACATTTGTTTTCATCTATCGGACTCCAATAACTTAACCCACCCCGGCATGTACTTAACCTGCGAACAGCCAATAACCGATTAAATATCCGATGACCAGCAAGTTCACGGCCGCCCCTGCGAGTACGAAATAGTCGAACGCGCTAAAGCGGGCGCGTAGCGCATGGATCAGGCTAGCCATGGGCATACTCTCTCACTTTTATTTGAATAAAAAACTAACATACGAAACTCTGGAAGGTGGGCGCATTTTTTAACAAATTACAGTGACATTGTAGTGACACAAGCCGCTCTATCGCTATAAAACCGGTCGACATATGCTGCGCATACTTGGTAGTTCAACCGCCATCTGGACAAGGCATTGCACGATTAGCCTGTTGCAGGCTAGAATATTCGTCGTGCTATATAGAATTACCTAGAACCAAAAATGGCGAACAATCCAAACTCCGAGATATATCAACTGGCTCTGGAAGCGGCTCCCTCCGGCATCCTGGTGGTTGGCGATCTGGGCGATATCCAGTATGTAAATCAAACACTTGCGGATATGTTTGGACATCGCGTGGAAGAGCTCCAGGGTAAACCAGTTGAAATTCTGCTCCCCAAGCAGTTCGCCGATGCTCACCGGCATCATGTCGAAAAATATGCACGCAGTCCAGGGTCACGGTCGATGGGTATTGGAAGAGACCTGGAGGGCATTAGCAAAGACGGTCGGCGGTTTCCCGTGGAAATCGGATTGCGCCCCGTGCAAACCGATTCTGGACGATTCGTGGTCGCAACGGTAATCGATATCACCAAACGCAAGGCCATCGAAGAACGATTACACAATCACGAAGAGCAGCTCGAGGAGATGGTTGTAGAGCGAACACGAGAGTTGCATGAAGCACAGCAGGAAAAGGAACGAGTCCTGGATCAACTCATCCAGGCAGAAAAAATGACCGCCGTGGGAACGCTGGTCAGCGGCATTGGCCACGAGATCAACAATCCCCTGTATGTACTTTATGCCACAGCCGAAAGACTCACAAGCGAAAATGATGTCACCCTGTGTCACGCTTACGGTCACGATATCCTCAAGCAGGCGAAGAGCATTGCAGCGACCGTGAAGTCCCTGTCGCAGTACGCTCAGCCAGGCAACCGACACGACCTTCAACGCGTGGACATCACCAGGTCGGTTGCCGACGCTGTGCATCTCGCTCAAAGCACACTGCGTGGGAACCAGGTCGATATCAAAATCTCGGGGAGCCCCGTGCCGGAAATACTGGCCAAATCCGAGGAAGTTCAGCAGGCACTATTCAATATTGTACGCAATGCCATTCAATCTATTGATGGCAAGGGGCGAATCGAAATCAGCACGCTACAGGAAGGAAACTGGGTTACCGTACGTATCCAGGATAATGGGCCTGGAATTTCGAACGAACATTTAAAACAGGTATTCGACCCGTTTTTTACCACCAAGGGGCCGGATGAGGGTGAAGGGCTTGGGCTTTATATAGTCAGTCAAATCATCACCCGTTATCAGGGCACGATAGATGTCGAGAAAACCGCAGATGGCGGTGCTCGATTTATAATTCGGTTTCCTATTACCGACTAAAATAATTACCAAAAAGAGGAATTATATGAAACATCATGTTCTAGTTCTGGATGATGAAGCGGATGTCCGTACCGCCATCCGACTGCAGCTTGAGGATACTCATTTCGAGATCCTGGAAGCAGAAAATGTGGCGCAGGCAATCGGCTTGCTGGACGACAATCCGATCAGCATCGACGTCATTATCTGTGATGTTCGAATGCCAGGGGTAAGCGGGGTCGAGGCGGTCGCTACCTTTCAACGCGAGTATCCGACCACGCCGGTGATCGTCCTGACTGGCTTTCCGGATACCAACCTTGCGGTAGACTTCATGAAGAAGCAGGACGTAGTTGATTATCTGACCAAGCCAGTAGAAAAGGATCAATTGATCGCGGCGGTTGAGCAGGCCGCGCAAGGTCGAAAGCTGTTCGAGTGAGGTGCTAGACGCAAATATGACAGGAAAAATTATCTCTTCCTGTTATTTGAGATTGAGTCTGAATTTGAGAGCATACCGGCACGACTCAATCGAGCAACACCAACTTCCAATAGTAGTTAGTAGGTATTTCTTTCATGAAAGGATAACCGTCAGCTAGTCGAATCTGCTGCTGTACTGGCCAGAACAGTCAAAGCTGAAAATGGATGCCTGGGTATTTGGCTCCGGTGGTAGTTTTATGGTGGCACATATTACTACTAAATCATCGATCAAACCGGGTCTTACCAGCGAATAAGGTACTAGCAGAAAGGCGTTCAAAGTCCAGATTCGGCAACAATGATCGGGCGTCCGGCATCGGCTAACATTTTTTCAGGTTAGTCGATAAAATAATCATAAACCTTGCGATCTCCGAGTTTAGCCTGGGAACACATTTCTTTGAAATAGTACAGAAAACGAGAATAACACTAGACTCAAAAACCAGGGAATTCAACTATGAGCCTGCCCCAAAAAAATTTAGAAATTAGGTGCTTAGATAACAATAAATAGAGCCTCAACTAGCCCGCATATCGCATGAAGGGAACGAAGCTCAGGGAAAATTTGGCAAACAAGGTTGGTCGATCGCCCTTGATGCATAGCAATAGCTACGCATCAAGGGGGATCGATCAAGATTGGCAGCCAGATTTTTCCTGACTTCGTTCAGGTATAAACCATATATTTCGTTATTCATGATATTCGTGCCTAATTGTTTGAAATTAATGATAAAAATCATAAGTTGTTACCGCCTTCGTGCAATATGCGGGCTAGATTGGAGAGAATAAAACAACTGACATATACTGAGTTCCCAGTCACCAACCAGTTTCACCCATGATTTCCAGAGAATTGCTGCAAAAAGCCGCGGATAAAGACATAATTCAAAGCCATCAGATCGAACCACTGATGCTGTTTTTACAAGAACAGGCCATTCAACCACAGTCAAATACCTCTGGTACCGATAACCGCGAAGAGCCGTTAAAATTTATCCGCAGTTTCGGCGACGTGTTTATTACGCTTGGGGTCGTTCTGCTGGTTATCGCGATCAATATGATCGGGCTTTCAGGCTATTACTATTTAGTCCCGGTGGCCGGTTTTATTGCGATTGCAGAATGGCTGGTGCGGGTTCGCCGACTGGCCTTACCCGGCATCGCGATCCTGATTTCGATTCTATTTTTCGTTAATAAGGCCATCTCCTTTGACCATGAAAATGCGACGATTTTTGGTCTCGGAATTCTGTGCCTGACCAGCCTGCTGTTTTACCTGCGATACAAAATGCCTTTCAGCCTGTTACCGCTGGCGGCCGGGCTGGTGGCCATTGCCATCATCCAGATTGGCGTGGATGTGATCAAACACCCGATTATTTTCAGTGGTTTCGGCCTGCTGGTGTTCATCATTGCGATGTGGTTTGATATCCGCGATACGGCGAGGGTGTCACACCTCAGTGACAGTGCATTCTGGTTGCACCTGCTGGCTTCGCCACTGATTGTCCATGGCGCCATGGTCTCGATGTTATTCAGCGACCAGAGCTGGGTTCAGGCGATGGGAAAGGAAGTCATCATCGTCACCTTTTTTAGCGGTATCCTGTTGCTGGCGTTACTGCTGGATCGTCGAGCGATGCTGATTTCGACACAACTATATATGATTTACGCACTTACCCAGTTACTCCAGGGCCAGCTCAACAGCACCCAGAACATACTCATATACATATTAATGGCGCTGGGTTTGTTTGTTATATTCTTCGGTACCTACTGGTACAAAACCCGCCGTCTGATCTTCGGTTTCCTGTCGGGTAGTGTCATCAGCCACTATATTCCAGACCTTAATCTGGCGGATAGTAAGCGATGACCAAAATAGGCAAGATTAGAAACCCTGGATCGGCCATCCGGAGTACTCCACATCTCGGGCAGAAACCACACTCGGCGATACTGTGAGTCCACCTCACGCCTGCAAACGCCGACGTTCTGAAGATCCATTAATTGAACAATTTAAACATTAGACTGCTTTTTTCCTTTATAAGAATTGCAGTTTTATTGTGACCTGAATTGGTTGCTATTTGATAGGCGTTCTCGTCATCCATATTTCGGGTAAGCATGTCCGCGCCAGCCTGTATCAGGTAGTCCACCGTAGCCTCTTGCCCAGTAGCGGCTGCCAGCATCAGTGCGGTATTTCCAGCATTGTTTTTGGCATCGATGTCGATATTCCTGACGAGCAGAAATTTTGTCATTTTTCTATTTTCAGATAATACAGAAAGCATAAGTATGGCATTTTTTTCTCTGGTTAGTGTTTTTACGCTTGCTCCGCTATTAATAAGAAGTTTGACGATTTCCAGATGCCCAGCGGAAACAGCACCTGCCAGAGCGGTATATCCGTTCACATCGGCAAGGTCGATAGTGGCCCGTTTGTTTTGTATCAATGCTGCCGTAACTTTTCTCAGCCCGAGGTTAGCGCTATACCATAATGCCGATCGTTTTTTACTATCGGTCTTGCCTATCCGACTATCAATCTTGATCAATTGGACGGCCAGGGGTTCCATTTTATTCTTTATCGCGAGTAAACTGGCGCGATGGATCGATGCTTTATCCAGGTGACCGCCGGACAAAGCCAGGGCGGATTTCTGGTGTCCATTGACGATAGCTATGGATAAAGGGCTGGTTTTATTTTTTGCGATGATGGCGGTATCCGCGCCGTTCTTGAGCAGTAATTTTACAGTTTTTAATTGACCTGATGCAGCCGCTAAATACAGGGCTGTTTCATTCCTTTTATTCACCGCATTAATTTTGCCGCCGTGTTTAATCAATAATTTTATAATTTCTCCGTGTCCCTTTCCTGCTGCTCTATGCATAGCGCTATTACCACTCGCGTCAGTAGCTCGAATATTGGCACCCTGATCAAGCAGTTGGCTCACAATGGCTGCCTCGCCAAGCAGGCTGGCAATATTTAAAAGTGGCCAGCCCTTATAAGGTGACCCAGACTTGCTAATAGTTTGCTGAAAATCTCCGATATCAACTCTGGCATATCCCTCTTTTTGTGCGGGCATTCCAATGCCTTGTTTGACAAACACAGACTTTGCTTTTTGTAAATCCAGAATTTGTGCAAGTTGTGGTGCTGATTGGGATTTTTTATTTTTTATACTGTAGTCAGCATCATTGTTGATTAAAAGATTCATCATGTTCTTATCTTCATGGCGGGTGGCAATAATGAGAGCCGTATTACCAAGATGATCAGGTGCATTGATATCTACATTTATCCTAATAAGGTCCGATACTATACTTAAGTAACCGTTACGGGCTGCAATATGGATTGGGCGTTCATTATTGCTATCTGGTGCATCCAGTCTGGACGAATTGAATAATAACAATTCTGACATGTCACGATGTCCTGCTTGCAGGGCTACTATGAATGCGGATCGATCATTAGTATCGACAATATCGAGGTTAACACCGCCTTTAATCAGTGATCGTATGCGATCAAGATCGTTGGTGCGAATGGCGCTGAAGATACGGTCTTGACTGATATTAAGATCATTGTTGTCAGGGTTTGATTTCTCCAGGAAGGCCAGTTTTTCGATTGCTCGTTGATAACCCTGGTCAGCAGCGGCCTGGTACCACCTTAGCTCTCCTACAGAATTTTTTTTATTTGGATCTTGTTTCTCCAATATTAAGGCCAGCGTATATTGCGCGGCAGGCAGACCATTAATTGCGGCTTTTTTATATAGCCCGGTTGCCTTGCCGAGATTAGGTTTTACGCCTTTACCAGAACGGTACAGTCCTGCCATTCGGTATTGTGCTTCGGCGATATTCTGCTTTAGCAGTGGTTGCAGTTGTTCAACAGCCTGGCTGTATTGACGTAAGCGGATTGATTTATCAACAGCTTTTAACGTGGTTTTAATATCAGATAAAACCGGGGTTGATAGCGACAGGCTGAGTATAAAAAAAAGGAGCGGGATTATTCCTGTTTTTGTTAAGCTCATCAGGCAGTGCCATATTTAGTATCGACCTGGATACCGATTTTTTTGAGGAATCCGGCTGGTAAGATACCACCTGCGTTTATGATAATGGCGTCATTGGCCAACACCGTTATTTCACCCTTGAGGTCGAGGGTCACCTGGGTTTCATCGATTTTGGTAAGGGTCGAGGGCAGGTAGAGGTTGATTTTTCCTTCCCTGGAATACGCATCAATCTGGTCACGATTTTTGGCTTTGGCTCGCGAAAAACTTTCACTGCGATAAGACAGAGAAACTTCACTACCAGTAACGTCGGCAATCGCAAGAGCTGCTTCCAGGGCGCTATCACCACCACCTACAATCATTACTTTCTGGTTTATATACTGCTCGGGATCGATCAATTGATACACCACCTTGGGCAGTTCTTCACCGGGGATATCCAGTTTCCTGGGTCTACCTCGACGGCCTATGCTAAGCAATACTTTATCGCTGAGATAACTCCCCCGGTTTGTTTTGACGGTAAATCCATTACCAGTGCTTTCCACGTTAGCAACAATTTCATTA
>Ga0164320_10000520_pt1 | contig 12751 bp, 13 predicted proteins | sample GuaBasSediGuay11_FD_113736 | JGI IMG/M metagenome (GOLD analysis project Ga0164320, IMG submission 113736) | Subseafloor sediment microbial communities from Guaymas Basin, Gulf of California, Mexico - Guay11, Core 4567-28, 0-3 cm | ecosystem: Environmental > Aquatic > Marine > Hydrothermal...
CGAGTCCTGAAGTCATCAAACCTACCTTGCTGGGCTACTATGCATCCAGTCTCTTATACTTGATTCGGTGCGGATTTGCCGCTTCGGAACCGAGGCGGCGTTTGCGGTCTTCTTCGTAGTCCGCATAGTTGCCAGCGAACCAAACCACTTCACTATTGCCCTCGAACGCCAGTATGTGCGTCGCGATCCGATCCAGAAACCAGCGATCATGCGAGATCACGATGGCCGAACCCGGAAACTCCAGCAGCGCTTCTTCAAGTGCTCGCAACGTTTCTACGTCGAGATCATTGGTCGGCTCATCGAGCAGTAACAGGTTGCGGCCGCCGCGCGGCATCTTCGCAAGATGCACACGGTTGCGTTCGCCGCCCGATAGCAGCCCGATCTTTTTTTGCTGGTCCTGGCCGCGGAAATTGAAACGTCCGACGTAGGCACGAGAAGACGTTTCGTAGTTGCCAACGGTGATCAGATCCAGTCCGTCGGAGATCTCTTCCCAGACCGTCTTGTCGTCGTTCAAGCTGTCGCGCGACTGGTCGACGCTCGCGAGCTGCACGGTTTCGCCCAGACGCAGTGTTCCGGAATCCGCCGTTTCTTCTCCGGTGATCATGCGAAACATCGTTGTCTTGCCCGCTCCATTAGGACCGATAACACCGACGATGCCGCCCTGAGGTAACTGGAAGCTCAGTCCGTCTATCAGAAGCTTCTCGCCAAAACCTTTCTTCAGGTTCAGAACTTCGAGCACGACGTCACCGAGACGCGGGCCGGGCGGAATGTAGATTTCATTGGTCTCGTTCTGCGCCTGATACGACGGCGACGAAATCTCCTCAAACTGGCGCAGACGAGCTTTCGACTTGGCCTGGCGCCCTTTCGGATTACTGCGTACCCATTCCAGCTCGTGCTGCATGGCTTTCTGTCGGGCTTTCTCGCCGGCTTCTTCAGTCTTGAGGCGGGCTTCTTTCTGTTCGAGCCAAGAGGAATAGTTGCCTTCCCACGGAATACCGTGCCCGCGATCAAGTTCGAGAATCCAGCCAGCGACGTTGTCGAGGAAGTAGCGATCGTGCGTTACAGCGATGACAGTGCTCTGGTATTCGTCGAGGAAGCGTTCCAGCCACGCAACGGACTCGGCATCCAGATGGTTGGTCGGTTCATCAAGAAGCAGCATGTCAGGCTGCGATAACAGCAACCTGCACAGAGCGACCCGGCGCCGTTCACCACCGGAGAGTTTTGTGACATCCGCATCCCATGGTGGCAGACGCAGCGCGTCGGCTGCGATCTCCAGTTTGCGGTCGACTTCCCAGCCACCGGCCGCATCGATTTCGTTTTGCAGATTGCCTTGCTCTTCGAGCAGCGCATTCATTTCGTCGTCGTCCATTGGCTCCGCGAACTTCTCGCTGATCGCGTTGAAACGATTCAGTAGGTCGATCGTTTCACCGAGGCCCTCTTCGACGTTGCCACGCACGTCTTTTTCAGCGTCGAGCTCCGGTTCCTGTGGCAGGTAACCGATTTTTATACCGGGCTGAGGCCGTGCTTCGCCGTCAAATTCGGTATCGATCCCGGCCATGATGCGCATGAGCGTGGACTTACCCGATCCGTTGATACAGAGGACACCAATCTTGGCGCCCGGGAAAAAGGACAGCGAAATGTCGCGAATGAGGTACTGTTTCGGCGGCACAATCTTCGCAACGCGATTCATCGTGTATATGTACTGAGCCATGTTTCGACCAATTGTTAATGAGCGGGCATTATCCGGTATGCTGCAACGCATTAAAACAACCATAAGGCGTCCATGAGCGACACCGTGCTTGTTTACAGGGGGGAGGAGATCGCGGCCTATGGTTTTGGCGATCCGCACCCGGTTGGTACCGATCGTCACGACGTGTATCACGCTGAGCTCGCCAAAGCCGGTCTTGCCGATTCCATTGTGTACGGCCACCCGCGTCCCGCGCTGGTGGATGAGCTCGCTTTGTTTCATACCGCGGAGTACATCGACAAGGTGTCGCGACTGTCAGCGGCTGGAAAGGGCTGGCTGGATGACGGTGATACACCGGCCGTTGCGGGTATTTACGATGCCGCATCCGCTGTGGTCGGGGCAGTTCTGTGTGCCGTAGATGAAGTGATGCACGGCAACCACAAGCGTGCTTTCATACCTATCGCCGGGCTGCACCACGCGGCGCGCGATCACGCTGCCGGATTCTGTGTTTTCAATGATTGCGGCATAGCGGCCGAATATTTGCGCAAGCAATTCGGGATCAAACGAATAGCCTATGTTGATATTGACGCCCACCACGGGGACGGCATGTTCTACGGGTTCGAGGAAGACCCGGACCTGATATTCGCCGATATTCATGAGGACGGTCGCCATCTGTATCCAGGGACCGGCGCGGCGGAAGAAACCGGAAAGGGCAAGGCGCGTGGTACCAAGCTCAATATTCCGCTGGCGCCTGGCGCTGGCGACGGTGACTTTCACAACGCGTGGCGGCGTGTAGAGGAATACCGTGAGGCGGCGAGACCTGAGTTCATACTCATGCAATGCGGCGCGGACAGTCTTGAGGGTGATCCGATTACGCACCTCTGCTGGACCGAGGAAGCGCACGCGGCCGCGGCTGCCAGTCTTTACCATCTGGCCGACAAGTACTGCGAGGGCCGCATCATTGGTACCGGTGGAGGCGGCTACAATCGGCGCAACCTTGCCCGGGCCTGGACCCGCGTTGTGCAGTCGTTTGTAGAGACCAAATAGATAGTGTCCGCAGTGCCATCCGGCGGCTATTACAGGTAATATTCCCGTCTTTTCCAGCCCCGCCGAAACCCGTAACGGAGAACTCATGTTCGACTCATCGACGACGATCGAAGACTTCGATCCCGAAGTAGCCAAAGCCATTGCAGAGGAAAGCCAGCGTCAGGAAGAACATATCGAACTGATCGCATCCGAGAACTACACAAGTCCTATGGTCATGAGCGCGCAGGGCTCAAAACTGACCAACAAGTATGCCGAGGGCTACCCCGGCAAGCGCTATTATGGCGGCTGCGAGTTTGTAGACGATGTTGAGACGCTGGCTATCGAACGCGCCAAAGAGCTGTTCGGTGCCGATTACGCGAACGTTCAGCCGCACTCAGGATCGCAGGCCAATGCGGCGGTTTATCACGCGCTCGTATCCCCTGGTGACACGGTCATGGGTATGGATCTCGGCGCTGGCGGTCATTTGACCCATGGTTCGCCTGCGAGTTTTTCCGGCAAGCTCTTTAATATCGTTTCTTACGGCCTCGATACCGACACCGGTCTGATTGACTACGACGAAGTACAGGCATTGGCAACCGAGCACCAGCCAAAAATGATCATTGCTGGCTTTTCGGCTTACTCACAGGTCGTGGACTGGGCTCGATTCAGGGAAATCGCTGACAGTGTCGGCGCGTATCTTTTCGTCGATATGGCGCACGTCGCTGGCCTTATAGCGACAGGCCATTACCCGAGTCCGATATCGCACGCTGACGTCTGCACCACGACGACGCACAAGACACTGCGTGGACCTCGAGGTGGTTTGATTCTCGCGCGAGCCAATGACGAATTGACCAAAAAATTCAACTCGCTGGTCTTTCCCGGTACGCAAGGCGGCCCGTTGATGCATGTCATTGCCGCCAAAGCGGTCGCGCTAAAAGAGGCGCTTCTGCCGGAGTTTGCGACCTATCAAGGCAAGGTCTGCGAGAACGCGAAGGTAATGGCGTCGGTTTTGGCGGAACGCGGCTATCCGATCATTTCCGGTGGCACGGAGAATCACCTGATGCTCGTTAGCCTGATACAGCAGGGCATTACGGGCAAAGCGGCAGATGCAGCACTCGGCCGCGCCTACATCACAGTGAACAAGAACTCTGTTCCCAATGATCCAGAGTCGCCGTTTGTGACCAGCGGTTTGCGCCTCGGAACACCGGCCATAACGACCCGCGGCTTCGGCGTTGACGAAACCCGCCAGCTCACGGGCTGGATAGCGGATATACTGGACGATGTCGAGAATGAGGAGACGATTGAGCGTGTCAGGGCTCAGGTACTTGAGCTCTGCGCTCGGTTCCCGGTCTACGCTTAATACAAAAGTCCAATGCACTGTCCATTTTGCGCCCACGAAGAAACCAAGGTCATTGACTCGCGTCTTGCGGGCGACGGTCGACAGATTCGCCGGCGCCGACAGTGTCTGGCCTGCAACGAGCGCTTCACGACCTTTGAGACCGCCGAACTGGTCATGCCGCGATTGATCAAAACCGACAATAGTCGGCAGCCTTTTGACGAGGCAAAACTAAGATACAGCATGGTTCGGGCGCTCGAGAAACGCCCGGTGCCGAGCGATGAACTGGAGCAGTCTATCGGCCGCCTGATTCACAAATTGAGAACCATGGGCGAGCGCGAGGTCCCGTCACGGCTTGTGGGCGAACTGGTGATGGAAGAGCTCCACGAGCTCGACGAAGTCGCGTACGTCCGATTTGCCTCGGTGTACCGGCGGTTTCAGGACATCACTGAGTTTGAAGACGAGATCAAACGCTTACAGAGAATTTCCGAAACGGCGGCGAGTCGAGAGCAAATGTCGTTGCTGCCCGAATTACTGGGCAAGAAAGACAAGAAATAGCCTATGCCGGAATACACCACTCAGGATTGCCAGCACATGGCACGCGCGCTGCGACTTGCCGAACGTGGCCGTTACACCGCTCATCCCAACCCCGTTGTAGGCTGTGTGCTCGTCAGCGGCGGGGCAGTCGTCGGCGAAGGCTTTCATGCGAAGACTGGCGAAGCACATGCCGAAGTCAACGCATTGCAGGCCGCTGGCGATGCGGCGCGAGGTTCTGTCGCCTACGTAAGCCTGGAACCCTGCTCCCACCACGGCAGAACACCGCCCTGTACTGAAGCGCTGATTAAGGCCGGTGTCCGCAAGGTCATCGCTTCCATGGAGGATCCGAACAAAGACGTTGCCGGACAGGGCCTCAAAACTCTGGCTGACGCGGGCATCGAGGTTCAGACTGGACTGATGCAGTCGGCGGCCGTTTCGCTTAATCGCGGTTTTCTGAAGAGAGTGACGGAACAGCGTCCCCTGGTTCGATTGAACCTCGCTGCAAGTATCGACGGTGCGATAGCGATGGCCGGCGGCGAAAGCCAATGGATAACCGGTCCCGAAGCGCGTGCCGACGTCCAGCGTCTGCGGGCCCGTTCCGGCGCCATCATGACCGGTATCGGTAGCGTTCTTGCAGATGACCCGTCTCTGAATGTCCGTGCGATGGACAGTGAGACGGGCGGTTTGCAGCCCATTCGGGTCGTGCTCGACAGTCGCCTGCGTATGCCTTTGGCAGCAGGAATGCTCGCACTCCCCGGCACGACGCTGGTCTGCTGCACGGGTGATCCCGATACAAACGCACTGCAAAATATGAATGCCGACGTCCAATCGTTTCCTGCCCTCGACGGTCGGGTTGACGCGGATGCGGTGTTGCGCGAACTGGCCGAGCGTGGTGTCAACGAGGTGCTGGTTGAGGCAGGAGCAGCGCTTGCCGGCGACCTGCTGGAGAAAGATCTGGTCGATGAGCTTGTGATTTATCAAGCGCCCCATATTATGGGGAGCCAGACAATGGGACTGGTCAATACACCGTCCTGGACCGCACTTTCGGATCGACAGGCACTCACGATCACCGACGTCCGCCGCATTGGCGGAGACACCCGCATTACAGCCACACCAAAGCAGTCAGACTGATACAGGAATCTATGTTTACCGGGATCATCAAAGCGAAAGGATCGATTGCTGCCATGAGTCGGCAGGGCGGAGATGTGCGCCTGACAGTCCGCTCAGAGGGGCTGCCCTGGGGGGAATATGAGATTGGCGAAAGCATCGCGGTCAATGGTGTCTGCCTGACAGCCGTTGCTTTGCACGATGACGGGTTTGATACCGATGTGTCTGTGGAGACACTGGATGTGACGGCTCTTGGGAGTCTTGGCTCAGGCTCCTACGTTAATCTCGAACCGGCTATTAGTCTGGGCGAACGGCTTGGTGGGCGCCTGGTCAGTGGTCATGTCGATTGCGTAGGGTCTGTGACTTCGCGAACTGCAGATGCCCGCTCTGTCCGACTCGCGATCGAAATTCCGGCGGAATACGCGCACTATGTCGCGAAGAAAGGATCGGTCTGCATTGACGGTGTCAGTCTTACCGTAAACGAAGTATCCGGAAACACCTTCGAATTGAATATCATCCCGCACACTGCGGATGTCACGATTATCGGTGACTATGCGGTGGGTACCGTAGTAAACGTTGAAGTTGACTTGCTGGCGCGATATCTCGAACGCCTGATGAGCAAGGATGGCGACGGCATTTCTTTAGACTTTCTTAAGGCGCATGGTTATGCCCGATAACACGACGATTCATCCCAGTGCAGTTGACAGTACATTCGCTGATATCAGCGAGATTATTGCCGATTTGAAAGACGGCAAGATGGTCATCATGGTGGATGATGAGAATCGCGAGAACGAAGGCGATCTGGTCATGGCGGCCGAAAAGGTTCGCCCCGAAGACATCAACTACATGGCAACCCATGGCCGCGGACTGGTGTGCCTGACGCTATCAAGAGAGCGCTGCAAGCAATTGCGTCTGCCGCTAATGGTCAGCGATACGGATCAGCACCACGCGACGAACTTCACCATATCGATCGAAGCAGCGGACGGCATCACGACGGGTATTTCTGCACACGACCGTGCGCGCACAATTCAGGCAGCGGTTGCTCCCGGAGCGCGTTCCGAGCACCTGAGTCAGCCGGGCCATATTTTTCCGGTCATGGCGCAGCCGGGCGGTGTGCTGACCCGTGCCGGTCATACTGAAGCAGGTTGCGATCTCGCACGACTTGCGGGTCTTGAGCCAGCGGCAGCCATCGTTGAGATTCTCAAAGCAGACGGCAGTATGGCCCGTCGGCCGGATCTTGAGATTTTCGCAAAAGAACACAGCATCAAAATCGGGACGATCGCGGACCTGATTCGTTACCGATTGGACACCGAGCAAAATGTTGAGCGCATCAGCAAAGAGGTCGTAGAGACCGAGCATGGCGAGTTCACGCTGTATTGCTATGACGACCATGTGAATTGCGCGGTTCACGTCGCGCTCGTCAAAGGGGACCTCGAGAGCGTCGACGCGCCACTGGTGCGTGTGCATTTGCAGGACACCCTGGGCGATGTCATCGGCGTACAAAGCAGCTCTCTTGGCTGGCCCCTGAGTAGTGCAATACAACGTATCGCCGAGGAAGAGGTTGGCGTGATCGTTCTGTTGCGTGATCAGGAGTCATCGCGCGATTTCATGGATTCGGTTGAGACGCTGGGCCAGCAGCCCGATGATCTTGAAAATCGTCGTTTGGGCGATGAGGTGTTGCGTACCTACGGTATTGGCGCACAGATACTGCGTGATCTCGGACTCAGTAAAATCCGTGTATTATCAGCGCCTAAACACATGTACGCGATTTCCGGCTTCGATCTCGAAATTACGGAATACATTTGAGAGTAGCGCGACACGATGGACAGGATTAAGAATACAGAAGGCGATGTTATTGTTCGCGACGGTCGTTTCGCGATCGTCGCGGCTCGATTCAACGAGTTCATCGTCGAGTCATTGATCAAAGGATCACTGCGCTGCCTGCGGCAACACGGTGCGTCCGATGGTGACATCGAGATCATCCGCGTTCCCGGTGCGTTCGAAATATCGATCGCGGTAGACAAGGTTGCTGCAACGCGTCGCTTTGACGGGATTATCGCGCTGGGCGCTGTTATCCGCGGCGGAACTCCACATTTTGAATACGTTGCTGGCGAATGCGTCAAGGGCATTACGGCCGCGTCACAGCGACACACAATTCCAGTAGGTAACGGTGTGTTGACCGTCGACACGATTGAGCAGGCGATCGAGCGCGCTGGAACGAAGGCCGGGAACAAGGGCGAAGAAGCCACACTGGCCGTGATTGAAATGGTCAACCTGCTGCGTCGAATAGACTGATGGCTGACACAAAAGCCAAGGGTGCCGGTGCCCGGACGCGCGCGCGCGAATTGATGGTACAGGCCTTGTATCAGAAACAAATTGCCGGGCATTCGACGTCAGAGCTTATATCCCAGTTTCACGAGCAAGTCGCTTACGAGCGTGTGGATCAGCCGTATTTTGACGAGCAGTTTCCGGCCATTAGTAACTCGCAGGATGAGCTCGAGAAGAAGATTGATGAGTTGATTGACCGACCGCTTGAGCAGTTGGATCCGGTTGAACTCGCTATCTTGCTGATCGGCGTGTACGAGCTTGAGTCGCGCATCGATGTTCCCTATCGGGTCGTTATTAACGAATGCATCAATCTCGCCAAGCGATTCGGCTCGATTGAAGGCCACAAGTACATCAATGCCTGTCTCGACCTGGCTGCCAGGTCTTTCCGAGAGATCGAGATTAAGGCGCAGGGCTAGGGGGAGAGCGTCTGGCCCATGGACGAATTCGACCTGATTCGCCGTTTTTTCGATCGCCGTCGTGATGCTGCCGGTGTCGCCGTCGGCATTGGTGACGACGGTGCCGTACTGAATCCGGATCCCGCAAACCAGCAAGTTCAGGTCATAGACACACTTGTCGAAGGCGTTCATTTTCCGCGGGATACGAGTCCGGCGGATATTGCCTATCGCGCTGTCGCTGTGAACCTGTCCGATATTGCGGCGATGGGTGCAAGGCCGCGCTGGATGACATTGGCGCTGACGATGAGTGATGCCGATGAACAATGGGTGGACGCGTTTGCAAGCGGGTTGTTCGAAGCGGCAGACAAGTTCGGAGTTGCCCTGGTAGGCGGCGACACCACCCGCGGAGCGGCAATTACGGTGACAGTGACCATAACTGGGGAGGTTCCGCCAGGCGAGGCGCTGTTGCGCAGAGGGGCAATCGTGGGCGACGGCATTTTTGTAACCGGTACATTGGGTGACGCCGCAGCAGGACTGCAATTATTGCAACGCGGCGATCCAGATGGAGTGCTGCAACAGCGCTTCCTGCGGCCGACAGCACGCGTCGAGGCAGGTCAGCTCCTGGTCGGCAAAGCCAGCGCTGCGATTGATATTTCGGATGGGTTGATCGGCGACGTCAACAAACTTCTGGTCGTCAGCGGCGTTGGTGGCGAAATCGACATCGAGAAACTCCCGCTGTCCGACGCTTTGCGTGAGAAGTCGGCCGCTGATGACGCACGTCAATTCGCTCTGACGGGAGGCGACGATTACGAGCTCTGCTTCACAGCCGACCCAAGCAAGGTCTCAGGAATCGTGGGGATAACTCAAATCGGAACGATCACCGCTTCGCCCGGGCTGCTTTGTCGGTCGCACGGCAAGATTGTAGAAGTCGAAGACAGCGGGTACCGTCACTTCCAATGACCAAAGCACCCGAAAATCTTGCCCGAACGGTAATGACCGATCCCGTGCATTTCCTGGCCTTTGGATTTGGAACAGGCCTGGCGCCCTTCGCACCGGGAACGTTTGGCTCCCTGCCCGGAATACTGCTGTTCTGGTTGACCATGGATTTCGGACTTTATGTTCAATTGGGCGTCGCGGCGGCGATCTCCCTGGCCGGCATCTGGATCTGTGGCGAAAGTGCACGGCGCATTGGCGTTCATGACCACGGCGGTATTGTCTGGGATGAGATCGCAGGCATGTACCTGACGCTAATGGTGGCCCCATTCTCGGTATTTGGCTGGATTTTGGCGTTTGGTCTATTTCGGGTCATGGATATTGTAAAACCGTGGCCGATTAGAGACCTGGATCACAGACTGGGTGGAGGGCTGGGAATTATGCTGGATGACCTCGCAGCCGCCCTGTATGCCGCGATTTTATTGGTTTTGTACGGGTGGCTAATGACGTAAACAACTGAGACAACATGGCCAGCATTATTAGCGATATTAAACGCCCGAATGACGTACCCGAGAAGATCGGCAAATACGTCATTATCAACAAGATTGGTAAGGGCAGTACCGGCATGGTCTATTTGTCTCATGATCCGTACTACCGTCGCGATGTTGCGATCAAGGTTTACAACACCGAAGAAGACGCCGACGCCGAGCGTGCACGCGTTGCTCGCAAGATGTTTTTTAATGAAGCGCACATGGTCGGCATGCTGCAGCACCCGAACATCATGCCGATCTATGACGCTGGCGAAGAAGATGGCGCCTATTACGTCGTAACCGAGCATATTCAGGGTGCTCGGACACTCGCAGCTTATTGCCGTCCCGATAACCTGTTGCGCGTCGATGATGTCGTCGAAATTATCTACAAGTGTGCGAAAGCACTTCATTACGCACACGGTCGCGGTGTCATTCACCGCGACATCAAGCCGTCCAACGTAATGCTAACGATCGACAACGATGTTCGAATCATCGATTTCGGCATCGCTATCGTTAGTGACTCGGAAGTGTCCCGAATCGAAGGCATTGCCGGTTCACCGAGTTATATGTCCCCTGAGCAGGTGCAGTCCGAAGAACTGACGCCGCGTTCTGATCTCTATTCGCTGGGCGCCGTCATGTATGAATTGCTGACGGGATTCCGGCCATTTCGCGCTGATAACCTGTCCAAGCCGCTGCATCAGATCGTGTACGCAACGCCACCGCCGATACACACCTATCGCGATGACCTGCCCGAGGAACTTGAGCAAGTTGTCATGACGACGATGCAAAAGGAACCTAACAAGCGTGTGGTGACCGGCAACGCGATGGCGGCTGAATTGACTCGCGTTTACAAAGACCTGCGGCAGAAGTACGACAGCCTTGATAACCAGGAACATTTCGACCTGCTGCGAACGCTAACGTTCTTCCACGACTTTTCACACGCTGAAATCTGGGAAGTCCTGAGGGCATCGGACTGGCACGAGTATCAGGCCGGCGATGACATTGTTCGTGAAGGCGAAGTTGATGATCGTTTCTACATTATCGTTGCCGGATCCGTGCAGGTGCAGGCCAATGGAAACAGTGTCGGCAAGCTGTCGAACGGTGAATGTTTCGGTGAAACGAGCTACGTTCGAGGTGCGCGACGACAGGCGTCCATTCAGGCCGACGGCCAGGTTACGATCTTGCGAGTGAGCTCAACACTCATGGAGCAGGTCTCGTCGGCTTGCCAGCTACGCTTTAACAAGGTCTTCCTGAGATCACTGATCAATCGTCTGCAAGGCACTGGCGGCGCGAACACCTAGGCACGCCAGCCAAATAATCGCTAAACTGGCCACTGAATTTTCAGGGGTGTCCCATGTTCAAGCGAATCGCCGGCCTGATGGCCATCTTAATTTCCACCTCCGCATTCGGCAGCGATCTCACCGATGCCGTCAAGAAAGATTACGATGACTATCTGGCGGACCTGTTCGACCATTTCCATCGCAATCCAGAGCTTTCGACGGTAGAGAATGAAACGGCGCGCCGCATGGCAATGGAGCTCACGCTGGCCGGATTCGATGTGGCTGAAGGCGTTGGTGGTACGGGCGTTGTCGCGACCCTGAAAAACGGGGATGGACCGTTGGTCATGATGCGTGCTGATATGGATGGTCTTCCTGTCGAAGAAAAGTCCGGTCTTGCTAACGCATCGCGCGTGCAACAAAAAGACCCTATAACCGGCAACATGGTTTATACGATGCATGCCTGCGGTCACGATGTGCACATCACAAGTCTTGTTGGTACCGCGCGCCATATGGCGACTCGAAAGGACGAGTGGAATGGAACATTGATGCTAATCGTCCAGCCTGCCGAAGAGCGTGTACTGGGCGCGCAGGCCATGCGCGAAGACGATGTCTGGGGCCGTTTCGGCAAACCGGATTATGCTTTGGCCTTTCACGTGAATTCCCTCGACGTTGCTGGCAAGATCAACATCACAGAGGGCAGTCCGTTTGCCGGTGCTGATACGGTCGATATCATCATTCACGGCGTCGGTGCGCACGGTGCGCACGCTTACGCGGGCAAGGACCCGATTGTTCTGGGAAGCCAGATCGTGATCGCACTGCAAACGCTGGTATCGCGAGAGCTCCCACCGAGACATGCTGGTGTGGTCACTGTTGGCTCATTCCATTCGGGAACGAAGCACAACATCATCTCGGATCGCGCGCACTTGCAGCTTACAGTCCGCAACACCAGCCAGGAAACCCGCAAGATCCTGCTGGACGGTATCAAACGAATTGCCGAAAACATGGGTCGTGTTGCGGGTCTTTCGGAAGACAAACTTCCGGAGGTCCTGATCTCGAACGAAAGCGTGCCGCCAACGGTCAATAACCGTGGTCTGACACTTCGACTGAAAACGGCCTGGAATACCGAACTGGGTGAAGAACGAGTTGTATTCAACCCGACCAAAGGGATGGGGGCAGAGGATTTCCCGTTCTTCACAACTGACCCGGACATCACCTCGGTTTATTGGCAGGTGGGCGGAACCGCCCAGGAAGATTTTGATCGACAGGCAGCTGGTGGTGAACCTGTGCCTAGCCACCACTCTCCTTTGTTCAAGGTCCTACCTGAGCCATCAGTAACGGCGGGCGTTGAATCAACCGTCGTGGCGCTGATGGAACTCATGTCGGAGTAGTAGGAGCGGCCCCTAGGCCGCGAAGCACCGCGGCAGCCTGCAAGGCTGCAAAGAAGCTTCCGACTTGTACTGTAGACTGATGGTTCTTGCGGCCTGCAAGGCTGCAAAGCTCTTGCGGCCTGCAAGGCCGCCGCGGCGCTCCCGTCCAGCGGGCCGGACGTTCGCGGCCTGGGGGCCCCCCCTCCGGGGCCCCGGCCTAGGGGC
>Ga0164320_10000521_pt1 | contig 12744 bp, 12 predicted proteins | sample GuaBasSediGuay11_FD_113736 | JGI IMG/M metagenome (GOLD analysis project Ga0164320, IMG submission 113736) | Subseafloor sediment microbial communities from Guaymas Basin, Gulf of California, Mexico - Guay11, Core 4567-28, 0-3 cm | ecosystem: Environmental > Aquatic > Marine > Hydrothermal...
AAGCGCTATCGTGTCGAGTCATATTCAGCAGAGCCGACCCCCCCAAGCTCAGTAAATGAAAAAGCGATTGTTGACGCCAAGGCTGTCGGCGAAGCTATTCGCCGCGCCGTAAAACGCGCTGGGGCCAAGGCCACGGACGTAGCCGTCGCGATAAGCGGTGATGCTGCGATTACCAAAGTCATCCAGATGCCATCGAGTCTTTCCGATCGGGATTTGGAAGGTCAGGTCGAGATCCAGGCCGACCAATACATACCTTTCCCTATGGAAGAGGTGAGCTTCGATTACGAAGTGATTGGGACCAATGAAAAAGACCCCGAGCTCATGGACGTGTTGCTGGTTGCATCGCGCACAGAGAACGTTGAGCAACGCCGGTCAGCGGTAACTGCCGCGGGATTGGAGACAAAGATCGTCGATGTCGAAGCATTCGCGCTGGAAAATGCCTGTCGCCTGCTTAGCCACCAAATGCCGGACGGCGGTATGGGTCAGGCCGTCGCCGTTGTTGATATTGGTGCCAGCAGCACGACATTTAGTGTCCTGCAGGACCTCAGGGTCATTTACACCCGCGATTTCAATTTCGGCGGGCAGCAATTGACCGAGGAAATCATGCGGACCTACGGACTATCCATGGAAGACGCCGGCCGCGCGAAAAAGCAGGGCGGTCTGCCAAGTAATTACCAGCCTGAAGTTCTCGAGCCATTCATCGATGACATGACGCAGCAAGTCAGCCGCTCATTGCAGTTCTACCTGGCATCAGGTGGCGGCCGCGAGCAACCGGACATGATTCTGGTTTGCGGAGGTTGCGCCAACATCCCCGGAATCGCGGACCTCATCTCGAGCCGGGTCGGCATACCGACCGAAGTCGGCGATCCGCTCGGACAAATGAAGATTTCATCAAAGGCCAAATCACAGGGCGTGCATAAGGATGCGACTGCGCTTCTTACCGCGTGCGGCCTCGCACTCAGGAGCTTTGACTAATGCCAGCGATTAATCTACTCCCATGGCGCGAGGCGGAGCGCAAGAAGCGCCAACGAGATTTCGGTATTGCTTTGGGGGGCGCGCTCGTCGCCGCAATAGCGGCCATTGTGGTTACGTTTCTCGCCTACTCGCAGATGATTTCTACGCAGGAAGATAGAAACAACCGTCTAACTGAAGAAATTGCAATTCTTGATAAAGACATCAAGGAAATCGATGCGCTGGAACGGCAGAAAGAACGACTACTCGCTCGAATGGAGATCATCGACCAGCTGCAGAAAAGCCGTCCGGAGATCGTGCATCTTTTTGACGAGCTCTCCCGCCAGCTTCCCGAAGGTGTTTATCTGACAGGAATGAAACAAACTGGCTCACGCGTCGAAATTCGTGGAGTGGCGCAATCCAGCACCCGCGTATCGGCGTTGATGCGCCAGATCGATGCGTCTGAATGGCTGACTGATCCCGAAGTTGAAAGAGTGGAGACCAAATCAACGGGCAGTCAGAGGCAGTCTGAGTTTGTCGTCTATCTCAAACAACGACAACCAGACGTGGAGGACGGGATATGAATATCGTTGAAGAACTCCAAAGCCTGGATATAGATGATATTGGTCGCTGGCCGGCGCTGTTTCGCTATGCTGTCATATCAATTGTCTTTGTTGGTTTCCTTGCCCTCGGTGTCTGGTTCACGATCATCGAGGACAAGCGCCCGGAACTAGCGCGAGCTAAAGACGACGAAGTACAGCTGAAACTGACTTTTGAAAACAAACAGCACAAAGCGGCTAACTACGATAAATACAAAGCACAGCTCGCACAGATGGAGCAGTCCTTTGGCACGATGCTCAGGCAGCTGCCAGGTGAGACGGAGATTCCGAGTTTGATCGTCGACATTTCCCAGACAGGCCTCGCCGCCGGGTTGCAGGAAAAACTGTTCGTCCCGCGAGCGGAAATCCCACGTGACTTCTACGCTGAGAAACCAATCAACATTCGACTCTCCGGTGGTTACCATGAGATCGGAAACTTCGTCAGCGGAATTGCGGCCTTGCCGCGAATTGTTACGCTGCACAACATTACAATCACACCTGAGAGCGCCGGAACATACGATGTTCTGAGTATGGAAGTCACAGCTCAGACTTATCGGTATCTGGACGACGAGGAGGCAGAGTAGATGCGAGCTTCCAAAGTTATTAGACAATGTCTGGCGTTATCGCTAGTGGCGCTCGGTCTTTCGGCCTGCGGTGGCGGTGCAGACGATCTAGACGCGTACGTCAACGACGTCAAGAAACGCAAGGGCGGTTTGATCGACCCGCTTCCTGAAATCACACCCTACGAAGTCTTTAATTACCTTGCCGATCAGCAGGGCACTCGTTCACCGTTCCGGCCGGGTCCGCCGCAGTCGATCGGTGGTATGGCTGGTCCGCGACCTGATGACGAGCGCAGTCGAGAGTATCTCGAGAGCTTCCCTCTGGACGCGCTGGCGATGGTCGGCACTTTGCACATCGATGAAGTTATGTACGGATTGGTAAAGACATCTGATGGCCTGATTCACCGAGTCATACCCGGGAATTTCCTGGGACAAAATGACGGACGAATTACGGAAATTTCTGAATCTGAAATCGAATTAGTGGAAATTATTTCTGATGGTATTGGCGGGTATATCGAGAGAGATGCCGCGGTCGGTCTTTCGGATTGACACCTGAATGGAACTGGGAGTTAAAGGAATGATGCGCAAACCAAATCCGACAGCTGGCCGCCGAACTACGGCGATAAAACTGGCTGTCATGGCACAGGCAGCGCTGCTGCTTTTCTGGGGCGCGACTGCTAGTGCGCAGGAAGGTAATCGGCTTCAGGATATTCAGGTGCAGAGTTTGCCCGGCCAGCGAGTCGAGCTAAAGCTCATTATGAGCGACACAGCACCTGAACCCCTGGCATTTACAATCGAGAATCCCGCGAGGATCGCACTCGACTTACCGAATACCACATTGGGACTGGCGTCACGTCGTCGCGATGTGAACCTCGGGCCGTTGAATACGATACTGACGGCAGAGGCCAATGGCCGTACGCGCGTCGTATTGAATCTAGGCTCAATGGTAGAATACAACACCGTCCGCAGCGGTAACGTTGTCACAATCACCCTGGGCGCTGGCGACCAGTACAGCGCCGAGTCTACCCAGTTTGCCAGCTCAGGTGCATCAAGCGATCGTTCCTATGCTGCGCCCGGTAATCGTGCAATCTCAAGTGTTGATTTCCGTCGTACACGTGATGGCGGTGGTCGAGTTATTGTTAATCTGACTGATCCTTCAACACCCGTTGATATCCGTCAGGAAGGCGGTCGTGTTATAGCCGTGTTCAAAGACACCAGTCTGCCAGCGGAGCTTATGCGCCGTCTTGACGTAGTGGATTTTGCGACACCGGTAACGACTGTCGATGCCTTGCGCACCAATTTGGATACACGCATCGTGATATCTGCTGACGGCAAGTACGAGCAGCTGGCGTATCAGTCGGACAATGAATTTACGATCGAAATCAGTCCCGTTGTGGCGTCTGACCAAGCTGAATCGAGCCTGTTCTCCGAGAACAAGGACTACGAAGGTCAGCGCCTGACATTGAATTTCCAGGACATCGAGACTCGTGCTGTATTGCAGCTGCTTGCCGAAACGTCAGGCAAGAACATCGTTGTTTCTGACACGGTTCAGGGCAACGTCACATTGCGACTGCGTAATGTTCCATGGGATCAGGCCCTCGACATCGTAATGACAACCAAAGGTCTGGACATGCGCCAGAACGGTAACGTCATTATGGTCGCCCCAGCTACCGAAATCGCCGCACGCGAAACGGCAGACCTGGAAGCGCAGCTCGCTATCAGCGAACTTGAACCCACCTATTCGGAGTTTCTGCAGGTCAATTACGCCAAAGCGTCTGATTTGCTGGCGCTGATTACCGGTGGCAGTGGTGGAAACTCGATGATGTCCGACCGAGGAAGCATCGCTGTTGATGACCGAACGAACACTCTGTTGGTTCAGGATACAGCCGAGCGCTTGCAGGATGTTCGACGCATGGTTACCACACTCGATGTGCCGATCAAGCAGGTGCTTATCGAGTCCAGAATCGTTGTCGTCAATGATGACTTCAGTCGTGACCTCGGTGTTCGTCTTGGTGTCTCGGCCTTCAATCAAAGCAATACAGGTATAACGACGCTTTCGGGGTCAGGTGCCGGTACGGATGGAATGATCACTTCGTTTCTTGACGGCCAGAATGATCCTTCTCTGCCTTTCATCGAGTATCCGACGCTCGCCAACCGGTACAACGTAAACGTACCGATCGCGGATGCAGCTGGACGCTTCTCGCTGGCCATTTTGGAGAATGATTACCTCGTCGATCTGGAACTATCGGCTCTTCAGGCCGAGGGCCGCGGAGAGATCGTATCGACGCCGCGCGTCATAACCGCGAACCAGAGTGAGGCGACAATCAAGCAGGGTGTGGAAATTCCATACCAGCAGGCAGCATCATCTGGTGCGACAACCGTTCAGTTCAAGGAAGCTGTTCTTGAGTTGGTTGTAACGCCGCAGATTACGCCGGATAACAACATCATTATGGATCTCAGAGTCAGCAAAGATAACGTCGGTGAGATTATTTCGACGGGTGGACTTGGCGGAACGGTACCGAGTATCGACACTCGCTCGGTTGAAACCCAGGTGCTTGTCGCCGATGGCCAGACGGTTGTTCTCGGTGGTCGCTGCGACACCAAAAGCAAAAAGACACTCAAGAAAGTACCCTACCTGGGCGACATTCCTTTTGTGGGCGCTTTATTCCGCAGCAAGAAACGTGTCGACAATAAGGCCGAGCTCCTGATCTTTGTTACACCACGCATACTTGAGGAAGGGTCGAACATCTACTGAGTTGCCGACTCTCAAATGAATTGAATAGCCAACCTTCGGGTTGGCTTTCTTTTATGAAACACTGTGGCTTATGAAGCACCCTCGAAACATTTTTCTTATCGGCCCCATGGGCGCAGGCAAGTCGGCGGTCGGGCGCTATCTCGCGCGGGCGCTACACCAGACCTTCGTTGACAGTGATGACGAGATTGAGTCGCGCACGGGCGTTGATATCCCTTTCATCTTTGAGAAAGAAGGCGAGGACGGGTTTCGCAAGCGCGAGGCGGTCGTCGTTGACGATCTCAGTAAAATGGACGGTGTCGTGCTCGCCACTGGCGGCGGCGCCATACTGGATGCGAACAGCCGAAGTCGATTGGGCGGCCGGGGCTTTGTCGTGTATCTGTATACCACTGTTGAGCAGCAAGTTTCGCGCACAAAAAAAGGTCGCGAACGGCCTTTGCTTGGGGATGCTGATCCGCGTGAAACGCTAAAGAAATTACTGGAAACGCGAGATCCTTTGTACAGGGAGATCGCTGATATCGTCGTAGAGACGGACGGGCGCAAGGTTAAGTCTGTGGCCGATGAGGTCATCGAACAGGTCTCATAATGGGAATGGTCCTGTAGGACCTCGGTCCCGCTTGACGGGAGCGGCTTGTAGGAGCGGCCCCTAGGCCGCGACATGTGACGACGTTTTTGGCAGCCTGTCGGCTGCCGCTTCGCTTCGCGGCCTAGGGGCCGCTCCTACCGTTGGTTCTATTGAGGTACTCTACGCGCATGTCCGTACATCGAACCATCACTGTAGACTTGGGCGACCGAAGCTACCCGATCATCGTGGGCAACGGTTTAATGGACGGCGGGTTGGACCTGACTGAATTCGCCAGCGGGGACGATTGCCTGATTGTGAGTAATGTGACTGTTGCCCCTTTGTATGGCGACCGTATTCTGGCCAATCTGTCGGGCAAACAAACGACGACGATGGAGTTACCGGATGGTGAAGCGCACAAGAGCGTTGCCACGATGCAGACTATCCTGGACAAGCTGGTTGAATCAGGCGCCAATCGTGATACGACGGTCATAGCGCTTGGCGGCGGTGTGGTTGGAGACATAACGGGTTTCGCGGCCGCCTGCTACATGCGCGGTGTGTCGTTCATACAAATTCCCACGACGCTGCTGGCTCAGGACGATTCATCGGTGGGCGGCAAGACCGGCGTCAATCATCCGAAGGGAAAGAACCTGATCGGCGCGTTCCACCAACCCCAGGTGGTCATGATCGATACCGATACCCTCGGCACCCTGCCCGAGCGGGAACTGAAGGCCGGTATGGCAGAAGTGATCAAGCATGGCGCGATCTCAGATATCGAGTTCTTCAACTGGCTGGAAGAAAACATGCGGGCCCTGCTCGACAGAGAGCCAGCGGCGCTGGCGTACGCTATTCAGCGATGCTGCGAAATCAAGGCCGGTGTCGTTGCCGAGGACGAGCGTGAATCCGGTCGACGGGCGATACTTAATTTCGGTCATACGTTCGGTCACGCGATCGAACACTGCGTGGGTTACGGCGAGTGCCTGCACGGCGAGGCCGTTTCAATCGGCATGATCATGGCGGCTGAGTTAAGCGGCATTGCGGAGCCGGAAGTCGATCGTCTTCGCTCGGTGCTGGTGGCGGCAGGCCTGCCCGTGGCGCCACCGGCAATCTCAGCAGACGACTGGATGCGGGCGATGGGTATGGACAAGAAGGTCCAGCAGAAGAAACTGCGATTCGTCCTGTTGCGGTCGCTCGGTGATGCTCACGTCACTGAGGCCTACGACGCCGCAAGCTTGAGGCGTATCGTTGGCAGAAGTGCCTGATGGTCGCGGCGCTCGCCCCGTACGCCGCCGATGAACTGCACAGCCGGGGCAGGCGGCACGTCGAGCAGTCGTCAACCTATCGCGGAGAGTATCAACGCGACCGCGACCGCATAATTCATTCGACAGCCTTTCGACGTCTTATCTACAAGACCCAGGTTTTCGTTAACCACGAGGGTGATTTGTACAGAACTCGCCTGACGCACTCGCTCGAGGTCTCGCAGATCGGGCGGACCGTCGCGGTCGCCCTGCAACTCAATGAGCCACTGACAGAGGCAATCTGCCTGGCGCATGATCTGGGTCACACCCCGTTTGGACACGCCGGGCAGGACACGCTCAATGCCTGCATGAGTGACTTCGGCGGCTTTGAGCACAACCTGCAGTCGCTTCGGGTCGTCGATGACCTTGAAGCCAAGTATGCGGATTTCGCCGGTCTTAATCTGATGTTCGAAACGCGTGAGGGGATTCTCAAGCACTGCTCAGTCCGAAATGCTCGTGATCTGGGTGATGTTGGCGAGCGTTTCCTCACGCGAAAGCAGCCGGGTCTCGAGGCGCAAATATCGAACATCGCGGATGCGATTGCCTATAACAACCACGACGTAGATGATGGTTTTCGCGCAGGTCTGCTCAGCCTCGATCAACTCAGGGAGCAGCCCTTGTTTGCGACCCGTTTTGATACGGTTCACGACTTGTATCCGGACCTCGACGATCGCCGCCTTATATACGAGATTATTCGACGCATGATCGGTGCCGTTGTCAGCGACTTGATCGAAGAAACACGCAGGCGAATTGATGCCGTGAATCCAGAGTCGATAGACGACGTGCGTGAAGCCGGGAAGCCACTGGTCTCGATGTCAGATGCCATGTACGAACAGCATCTTTCCCTAAAAAAGTTCCTGAGCAAGCACCTCTACCGGCATGAAAAGAAACTCGAGATGACGCGTAAAGTGCAGATCGTCGTCCGGGAATTGTTTTCGGCGTACATGGACGACGTCAACAACATGCCGGAACAGTTCGCCAAAGCCGCGAGCAGTACGGACGGGTCGATCCGTGCGCGAGTCGTTGCTGATTACATAGCGGGAATGACCGACCGCTACGCGATCTCAGCACACGAAACGCTCACAGGCTGATAGAATGCGCTGCGATCTAACGGAGGACCGCAGTGAGGCACAAAGCAATACCCAATAAGGACCGCCTGATATTTGCAATGGACGTTCCCGATTGCGATCGGGCGCGTGCGTTGGCCGAAGAGCTTGGCGACGCCGTCACGTTTTACAAAATTGGTCTCGAACTGATGAGGAGTGGCGAGTACTTCGAGTTGCTGGACTGGCTGCTGGCTCGCGACAAGAAGGTTTTCTGTGATCTAAAATTCTTCGACATACCCGCCACTGTAGGTTCCGCGGTACGTCAGCTCAAAGACAGAGGGGCGTCTTTTGTAACGGTTCACGGCAATCGTTCAATCATGGAAGCGGCCGCAGAGAACAAAGGTGACAGCCTGAAGGTCCTCGGTGTAACCGTATTAACCAGTTTGGACAGGGGCGATCTGGACGATCTCGGGTTCGACTGCGATCTCGAGGCGCTGGTTTTGTCCCGCGCGCGACAAGCGCTTGAGGTGGGCTGTGACGGGGTGATTTCGTCAGGCCTTGAAGTTCCAAAACTCCGTGAGTATGTGGACAACAAGTTGCTGGTGATATCTCCGGGCATACGTCCGGTCGACAATAAACCCATGGGCGATCAAAAACGAGTGGTTAGCGTTGAGACCGCATTTTCAAATGGCGCTGATTACATCGTGGTCGGACGACCGATCCGCGATGCGGCCAGCCCGCGTGCCGCTGCTGAAGTTATGCAGGCATCCATAGAATCTCAGGTGAGTAGCTAATGTCTGAACTTAAGAACGATGTATTTCTTCGCGCACTGATGCGCCAGAGCGTGCCACGGACCCCCGTTTGGATCATGAGGCAAGCTGGGCGTTACCTACCGGAGTATCGCGAGGTAAGAGACCAGGCAGGCGACTTCATGAGCCTTTGCCGAAATCCGGAATTGGCCTGCGAGGTAACGATGCAGCCGCTCAGGCGCTACAAGCTGGATGCAGCGATTTTGTTCTCGGATATTCTGACGGTGCCGGACGCGATGGGTTTGGGACTGCATTTCATCACTGGCGAAGGCCCGAAGTTTAAAGAGCCAGTTCAAACAGCGGATGCAATCCGTAATCTGCGCGTGCCTGATGTTGAGCAGAAGCTTGGCTACGTGTTCGAAGCAGTACGAACCATACGTCGGGAACTGAATGGTGATGTTCCGCTCATCGGTTTCGCCGGCAGTCCTTTCACTGTCGGGACCTACATGGTTGAGGGCGGCTCAAGCCGCGAATTTCCGACCGTCAAGGCGCTCGCCAAAGAGTCTCCCGATGTGCTCGATCACCTGATGAACATTGTTGCGGAAACCACGGTTGAGTATCTGAACGGCCAGATCGAAGCTGGCGCTCAGGCGATACAAATTTTTGATACCTGGGGCGCCGCTCTGGAGGGAGATGATTTCCGTCGCTTCTCGTTGGCCAGCATGCAAAAGATCATTGACGGTCTCATCCGCGAAAAAGACGGGCAGAAGATTCCTGTCATCCTGTTTACCAAAGGCGCAGGTCCGCTACTCGCTGAACTCGCAGAAACAGGCTGTGACGCCCTCGGTGTCGACTGGACAACAGACCTCGCCACTGCCCGCGAATACGTCGGCGATAAAGTCGCTCTGCAAGGCAACCTGGATCCAGCAACGCTAAGAGAGAGCCCGGAGGTGATCCGCCAAGGCGTTGCGGACACGCTTGAAAGCTACGGCAAGGGCCCCGGCCACGTATTTAACCTCGGCCATGGAATCACCCCAGATATCGATCCCGACCATCTGGGTGCACTTATAGATGCCGTACATGAACTAAGCCCCGAATATCACGAGTAGCGGGGCGGGCGAGATATTGTTTACAGGAAATAAAGCGGATCTCGATCCCGCCTGACGGGACCTCGGTCCCGCGTAGCGGGGCCGGCGGGAGCCATTCCAGTAAACACTATCTCGCCCGCCCCGCGGGCTGTCATTTCATTTCTATTTCGAGGACTTTGCATTCCTGGACCACATTCGCTGTATTGCCGCCGTGAGTTTCAGCGTCAGCCCAGGCGAGGGCACCGTACTTGAATTCCTGCATAGTTTGGCCGCCCTGGCCGTCATCTTCCATCCAGGCGCAGGTTTGCAGGTAAACCAGTAATCGGTCGGGATGGGCATGCAATGGCTGTGTTTCGCCATTTCGGATTGTTTGCCGGATGACGCGGACTTGCTCGTTTTCGAACCCGAGTTCGTAGATGTGGGGTGCGACCCGAACCGGATCCAGCGGCGTGGGAACAGCGGCAGCAACTACGGCGGCCAGCAGTATCAGCGGAACAACGGATAACAATCTTTGATTAATCACGTAAGGCCCTTCTCAATATCTTGCCAACGTTCGTCTTGGGGAGATCGTCCCTGAACTCAATGATGCGGGGTCGTTTGTAGCCGGTGAGGTTTTCACGACAGTGATCGATAATGTCTTGCTCGCTGACGCTGTCATTCTTACGCACAACAAAGAGCTTGACGATTTCACCCGAACGCACGTCGGGCAAACCTATGGCGGCGGCCTCCAGTACACCATCGAGCTCTACGACGACGTTTTCGATTTCATTCGGGTACACGTTGAACCCGGAAACCAGGATCATGTCCTTTTTGCGATCTTCGATATAAATGTACCCATCTTCATCCATCCGACCAATATCACCGGATCGCAGCCATCCCCCTGGCAACATGACCTCCGCGGTTTCAGCGGGGCGCTGCCAATAGCCTTCCATGACTTGTGGGCCGCGAATGCAGATTTCGCCAACCTCATTGATCGGCAGTGGGTTGCCATCGTCGCCGGCAATGATGACGTCGGTGGACGGCAATGGCAGGCCAATTGCGCCAGTAAAGTCGCTGTCAATTCGACAGACTACTGCGGCGGGGGACGTCTCGGTGAGACCGTAACCCTGCAATATTGTGTTGCCTGTCTTTTCTTTCCATTCTTTCGCGATAGCCGGTTGCACCGCCATTCCACCGCCGATGCAAACGCGCAGGCTTCCAAAGTCGATCCTGGAGAAGCTGGGCGTATCCATAAGCGCGGCAAACATCGTATTCACCCCGGTGAACAGGTTGAAATCGAACTTGGCTATTTCCTTCGCGAAGCCCTCGAAGTCCCGAGGATTGGTTATAAGCAGGTTCTCACCGCCCTGGGCCATGACCGTCAGACAATTCCCCTGCAGCGAAAATATGTGATAGAGCGGCAAGGCGGTTACCGCGAGAATCGGCTCGACGCCCTCGTAGGCATCGGCTTGCCAAAAGATGGTTTGCTGCACATTGTAGACCATGTTGCGGTGACTGAGCATCGCACCCTTCGATATACCGGTCGTACCACCGGTATATTGCAGATAAGCAATGTCCGCATAGCCGATATCGACTTCGTCGAGCGCCTGGCCGACGCCTTCCTTCAAGGCCTGTCGAAATGTAATGCGGTTGGCCAGATCATACGCCGGCACCGATTTCTTGATGTAACGCAGCACGAAGTTGGTCAGAACACTCTTTGGAAAGCCAAGCAGGTCGCCGACACCGGTCGTAACGGCATACGTGACGTCGGTTTTGGCGATGACGTCTTCAAGAATGTGCGCGAAGTTCTCAAGAATAATGATGCACTTCGCTCCAGAATCTTTTAGCTGGTGCTCGAGCTCTCTCGCTGTATAGAGCGGGTTGACGTTGACGACAACCAGGCCTGCGCGAAATATGCCGCACATGGCAACCGGATACTGAAGCACGTTCGGTAGCATGATCGCGACGCGTTCGCCGCGAGTCAGTCCGAGCGTCTTCTGCAGGTAGCACGCGAATTGCATCGACAGGCGGTCGAGCTCTGCGTAGCTGAGCGTACGGCCCATGTTGGTGTAAGCGGCGTTGTCGGGCCATTTCTCGAAAGCCTGCTCGAAAAGATCACGCACCGATTTGAAAGGAGGTGCGGGAACCTCCGCAGGCATGTTGGCTGGGTAGGACTTAATCCACACTTTTTCCAATATGAGATCCTCCTTAAATCTAGTTATTTTCTGGCTTGCTGAGTGTAGCGCTAATGATCGGCCAGGCGTTATTGAGCAATATGGGCTGCGCCACGGCATTCGGGTGAATACGATCGTCCTGGAGAAGATCATCGTTCAACGCGATGCCATCCATAAAAAACTCAATCCACTGCACTTCAAATTGCTCCGACACCTGCCGGAATACGTCCTCAAACTCTGCGGAATACCGTGCTCCGTAATTGGTCGGGATTCGAATGCCCAGCAAAACGACCGCCGCACCTGACGCTTTCGCACGGGCAACGATCTTCTCCAGATTGGACCGCATGCGCGCGGCCGGAAAGCCTCGCAGGCCGTCATTGCCGCCCAGTTCCAGGATAATCAGGTCAGGTGAAAAGTCTTGAATGGCGGACTCAATTCGAGTAGCGCCGCCTTCTGTCGTTTCGCCACTGATACTGGCGTTCACGACGCGATGTTCGTACCCTTGTTCATTGAGGCGCGATTGCAACAATGCGCCCCAGGATTGGTCAATCTCTATTCCGTAACCTGCGCTGAGGCTGTCGCCAAAAATCAGAACAGTTGGCGGTTCGGCACAATTCGCCCTGGCGCCTGTCAACACAAACAGAAGGATAAAAATAAATCGCATGTCGGATCAACTATCAAATGAAAACCGCGTTCTTGAGGCCCGCAGTCTAAGCAAACAGGTTAGCAGTCCTGAAGGGACTCTGACCATTCTTTCGGACGTCAGTTTCGCGATTTCTGCCGGTGAATCGGTTGCAGTCGTCGGACCGTCCGGTGCCGGCAAGTCTACATTGCTGGCGTTGCTGGCTGGATTGGACCTGCCGACCGACGGACATGGTGTCCTGAACAAGGCAAATCTGTCTGACCTCGATGAAGATGGCAGAGCGCAACTCAGGGCCGAAAGTGTTGGTTTCGTGTTCCAGTCTTTTCACCTCGTGCCGTCATTG
>Ga0164320_10000522_pt1 | contig 12728 bp, 12 predicted proteins | sample GuaBasSediGuay11_FD_113736 | JGI IMG/M metagenome (GOLD analysis project Ga0164320, IMG submission 113736) | Subseafloor sediment microbial communities from Guaymas Basin, Gulf of California, Mexico - Guay11, Core 4567-28, 0-3 cm | ecosystem: Environmental > Aquatic > Marine > Hydrothermal...
CGACGATATGTTTGACATCAACTATCTCGACGCAGTCGTGATGAGCGTTTACTTCCAGGGTATTGTGCTACTGTCGATCGGACATATACTCCGCAACGTCAAAGTCGAGGACATCGATTTCGATGTGTACAAAGACGACGTAGCGGTGACGTAAGCCCGCCGGTTTGTCGCTCGTCGGTGCGAACTTGTGACCCCTGCCTGCGACCAGAGAGGACTCACGGATGAACAAGCTGGCCATCAAGAAATGGGAAGAATTGGAAGATCGCGTTCCGGCATACGCAATTGTCGCCGATGTTGACCTGGTCGTGGTGCGCTACGACGATTCAGTCAGCGTTTTATACGGTCGGTGTGCGCATCGCGGCGCACTCATGTCCGACGGCAGCGTGGACGGCCCCAACTTAATCTGCGGCGTCCACGGTTGGGATTACCGACTCGATACCGGTATCAGCGAGTACAACAACAAAGAGACACTGCCTAAATTCAATGCATGGCTGGATGACGGCCAGGTATTCGTCGACGAAGACGAGATCGCTGCGTGGGCCACTGATCATCCGCAACCTTACAATCGGGATGCGTACCAGGGTGCATACCAGGACCCGACCGGAACGGCCGACGAGCCGCACGTGAAATTCATTCGCAAGCTCGCCAACGATGGTCTCACCAAGGTAGGCCATCACGGCCCCTCGAGCGCTATGGGCGTGCCGAGAGACAGCTTGCCCAAGTGGGACGACCTGCAGTTCGTGGTGGGCCAGCTGGCCAAATTACCGTTGCTGGACGATGAGCCGGTGGCAACCGACCTGGTGATCGGGCCGAACGCCAAAAAGCCCTTAAGGCTCGACATTCCACTATTCGTGTCGGATATGAGTTATGGCGCGCTCTCGGAAGAGGCCAAGGTCGGTCTCGCCAAGGGTGCCGAACTCGCGGGCACCGGCATTTGCTCTGGCGAGGGCGGCATGCTCCCGGAAGAACAGAGTGCGAATTCGCGATACTTCTATGAGTTGGCATCTGCACGTTTTGGTTTTTCCTGGGACAAGGTTCAGAAGACCCAGGCGTTTCACTTCAAAGGGGGCCAGGGGGCCAAGACCGGCACTGGCGGTCACCTTCCCGGCGATAAAGTAAAAGGCAAAATCGCCGAGGTGCGCGGATTGGAAGAAGGGCAAACTGCAATTTCACCGCCGCGCTTTCCCGATTGGACAGAGATCAGCCAGTACCGTGATTTCGCGAACGAAGTGCGAGAACGAACCGGCGGCATACCCATAGGATTCAAGTTGTCGGCTCAGCACATCGAGAAGGACATCGACGCTGCACTGGATGCCGGCGTCGATTACGTCATCCTCGATGGGCGTGGTGGTGGGACAGGTGCCGCCCCTCTGATATTCCGGGACAACATATCTGTGCCGACCATTGCGGCGCTGGCGAGGGCGCGCAAGCACCTTAATTCGAGTGATGCGAAAGACATCACACTCATCATTACGGGCGGACTCAGGACGCCCGCCGATTTTGCAAAGGCCATGGCATTGGGTGCCGATGGCATCGCTGTTTCAAATGCCGCGCTTCAAGCGATCGGATGCCTCGGTATGCGTGCCTGCCACACCAACAACTGTCCGGTCGGCATCGCAACGCAGAAGCAACATCTTCGTGACCGATTGCCTGTTGATCTTGCAGCCGAACGCCTGGCGAGATTCTTCATGGCGGCCGTGGAGTTGATGCAGGTCATGTGCCGCGCGACCGGTAATCATCACCTGGCCGATATGTCCATCGACGACCTCACTACCTTCAAGAGAGACATGGCCGATCTCACGGGTGTCGCCTACGGCGGCGTGGCGGAAAGGTAGAACTATTATGGCTGACAAAAACAAGAATCTCGAATGGCACCGCATTGCCGACATTGATGAATTGCCCGAAGGGCGCGTCAAGACAGTGACCACAGGCATTCACTCCATGGCGCTGACGCACATTGATGGTGAGTACCACGCAATGGAAAACCGTTGCCCACATCAGGGCGGCCCGCTGGGCGAGGGTACGATCGAAAAAGGCAAGAACGGTGAGTGTCTATTGCGGTGTCCCTGGCATGGCTGGGACTTCGACCCAAAGACCGGACGACCTCCCGGTGGCCACGAAGATACCGGCCAGACGATGTACCCGCTCGAAGTACGCGACGACGGCATTTACGTCGGACTGGAGGCAGACGCACCGCACGAAACCACGGTGACTGACGTGATGGCAGAAACAATGACCAACTGGGGGGTAACCTCGGTCTTTGGCATTGTTGGTCATTCAAATCTTGGCCTTTCAGATGCCCTCCGACGCCAGGCAGTTAAAGGTAAATTGAATTACTACGGCGTGCGCCATGAAGGTGCCGCTGCATTCGCCTGCTCGGGATACGCCAAATTGACCGGGCGTCCCGCCGCCTGCCTGACGATCGCCGGACCGGGAGCGACCAACCTGATGACTGGCCTGTGGGACGCCAAAGTTGACCGCGCACCCTTGCTCGCGCTGACCGGCCAGGTTCAGGTGCAAGTGTTTGGGCCCGGTGCGTTTCAGGAAGTTGATCTCGCTGCCGCGTTCGCTCCAGTTGCGCGCTTTAGCCAATCGGTCTTGAACAGTTCGCACCATGCCGAGTTGATGTCACTCGCCTGCAAGAACGCCATCGTCGAACGCGATGTGGCTCACCTGATTTTCCCGGACAACGTGCAAACCCTGCCGGCCACGAATCCAACGCCTTCCGGACCGGAAGGCCGTCTGTCCGTTGCCCGAATTGCACCAGACGATGCTGTTGTCGACGATGCGGTCGAACTACTCAAGAAGGCCAACCGGCCGATCGTTATTGTCGGATATGGCGCACGCGATGCGATGAACGACGTCATCGATCTGGCCGAACAGTTAAACGCACCGGTTATGACAACGTTCAAAGCGAAAGGCCAGATCCCGGACAGTCACCCACTGGCGGCCGGTGTGCTCGGTCGATCAGGGACCCCGATCGCCAGCTGGTTCATGAATGAGTGCGACCTGATTCTGGCCCTGGGATCTTCATTCTCGAATCACACCGGCATCACGCAGAAACGCACGATCATTCAGGTCGACTACGATCGAATGCACCTTGGAAAGTTCCATGCGGTGACCCTGCCCGTGTGGGGTGAAATCGGCTTGACCACGCAACGATTCAAAGAAGCTCTCGCGGGCGCGACGAAATCGGTGGATCAGCGACCAGAGATTGCTGATCGCTGGGCAATATGGCGCGAAGAAAAACACAGTCGTCTTAGCGACGATCGCGGAAAGGGGCTCAATTCTGCCTCAATATTTGACGCGCTCAGTCGATTGGCTCCCGCCGATGCCATTATCGCTGTCGATGTGGGAAATAACACCTATTCGTTCGGCCGGTACTTCGAAAGCCAGGGCCAGCGAATCCTGATGTCAGGCTACCTCGGCTCGATCGGTTTCGCCTTTTCAGCCGCATTGGGTGCATGGGCGGCAACTCAGGACCAGGAAGCCTATCGTGGCCGCAAAGTCATCTCCATCAGTGGTGACGGTGGATTCGGTCAGTACATGGGTGATTTTACGACCGCCGTGAAATACAACATGGACATCACACACGTACTTCTGAACAACGGCGAACTCGGCAAGATCTCCAAGGAACAGCGCGCGGGTGACTGGCCCGTCTGGGAAACCGACCTTCACAATCCGAGCTTCGCTGCGTTCGCCAATTTATGCGGCGGTAAGGGATTCCGGGTAACCAAAACCGATCAGATTGAAAGCACTCTCGCGGAGGCACTGGCGCATCCTGGCCCGTCGCTTGTGGAACTCTCAACCGACGCGGAACTCGTCTAACCAAGGACTGACCATGGAATATGTACACATCGCAATGGAGTGGGCTGCGACCGCAATTGATCTGACTGGATCGTTGATCATGGTGTGGGCTTTTGTAACCTCCGTTATCGCCATCGTCGGCAGCATGGTCAGGGGTGGTGACACACGGACGCGGTTTCGCGACATACAAATCGCCCGATGCGAGCTCGGCACAAAGCTGGTGTTCGCGCTGGAGCTGATGATCGTGTCTGACCTGTTACAAACGATCATCAGTCGTTCGATTGATGATTTGATATTCCTCGGCGGTCTGGTTGTTATTCGAACGACCATCGCCTATTTCCTGAATCGGGAAATTCAGGAAGTTCATGCTGAACTGGCGCAGCCAGATAACAATTAGGAAACTCAAATGAAACTTTTGAAACCTGTCGAAAAGACGAGGGTCGCTTTCCTTGCGGCCGCCACCCTGCTATTTGGCGCATCTGCCGCCGCCGACGATGAGCCAATACATGTCAATGTCGATAATTTTGTGCGCGCTGAAACAGGTTCACAAATAGATCGTTTCCTGCAGATTTTTGTGGGCGGCGAAATTAATACGTGGGCGCACATTCGAACACCCACGCCAATAAACAACCAAAGCGTTATCCGGATGAATCGCGATACGCTTTATAGCGCAGTGATCGTAGATATCAGCGAAGGCGCCAAACTGACGATTCCGGAGTCGGACGATCGTTACTTGTCGATCATGATTATTAACGAGAACCACTACATCAACAAGGTGTTCCATGAGGCGGGCGTCTATGAGTTGACGATGGATGAATTCGAAACGCCCTATGTAATGGCCAGCGCGCGCATTCTTGCCGACACTTCTGACGCAGAGGATATCCAGAAGGCGAATGCGTTGCAGAATCAGGTAGCGATCGAAGCGGTTTCCGCAAAGCCTTACGTTTTTCCGAACTACGACTCGACTAGTTACAAAGCGACCTATGACGCGCTGATTGAGCTGAGCCGGGGACTTCCCGCCGCGACACGAATGTTCGGTGCGAGGGAAGAAGTGGACCCGGTTCGCCACCTGATCGGTACGGCGTTTGGTTGGGGCGGCTTGCCGGACTACGAGGCCAATTATCTCAATGTCGAGCCAGGCCTACCGGTTGGTGCTTACCAGATTACTGTCGAGGATGTACCCGTAAACGCATTCTGGTCTATTAGTCTTTACAACAAAGACGGATTTTTCGAGGAAAATGAGCACGACGCCTACAGTGTGAACAACATCTCGGGCACGCCTAACGAAGATGGTTCGTTCACTGTCCATTTCGGCGGCGACCCCGCGAACGTAAATTTTCTGCCGATTATGGAAGGCTGGAACTACATTGTTCGTTTGTATCAACCGCGCCAGGAAATCCTAAACGGATCCTGGACATTCCCTAGCGTGCAACCAGTTAGGTAAATTCAGGAAAGAGTTATGAATCAATTCTTCAAGACATTACCCATCGTTATATCTGTACTCCTGCTGGGGTGTAGTGGAAACGAGGGCGCGGAAGACCCTGTGGTCAGCGCAGCCATCTCTGCAGAAGAAGCGCAGACCATCGCCAGGGATGCCTACATTTATGGTTTCCCGCTCGTGATGAACCTGAAGACGTTCTATGAGTATTCTATAGATGCCGATAACCCCAACTATAAGGGACCGACAAACCAGATCGGGTGCGTAGCGCGCGTATTCACGCCCGCCGATACTTCGATTGTGACGCCAAACTCTGACACGCCTTATTGCATGTTCTGGATGGACCTGCGCAACGAGCCCCTGGTCCTGACGGTTCCTGAGGTTGAGGCCGATCGCTACTACGGCGCGCAGTTGATCGATTTGTATACCCATAACTTCGCCTATGTCGGGACACGCACTAACAACAATGCGGCAGGGAACTACCTGCTCGTTGGTCCCGGCTGGAGCGGCGACAAGCCGGCCGGAATTTCCGAAGTGCTGAACAGTGAAACCGATATCATCTTCTCGATTATACGAACGCAGTTATTCGGCTCGGACGACCTCGAGCAAGTAGTTTCGATACAGGCGCAGTATGGCTTGCAACCCCTGAGTGAGTTCCTTGGCCAGAGTTCACCGGAGCCGATGCCGCCATTACCGATTCCCGAGTGGGTGGCCGGCAGCGAATTCACTGTCGCTGCTTTTGACTACATCGACGCCGCACTGCGCCTGATCGACGTGCATTCTGACGAGGCCGGCCTGATGGCGCGTTTTGCTGAACTTGGTCTCGGAGCATCAGACGCGTTCAGCACTGATAAGCTGGACCCGGCTACCGTTGCCGCACTCGAAGCAGGCATGCAACAGGCGATCGCTGACATACGGGCTTTTGTAGACGAGGTTTCACCGGACCCACTGGCCAGCGCCAAAATATTTGGTACCCGGGAATTCCTAAATAACGCTGCGGCCGACCTGGGACAGCCGACATTCTATTTGCAGCGTGCAGGCGCAGCGATCACCGGCTTGTATGGCAATTCCGGCGCGGAGGCCGTTTACCCGGTGTACTTCGTGGATAGCGACGGTCAGCCGCTGGATACAGGACAACACGCGTATGCAATAACATTCGCCGCCGGCAACCTTCCGCCGGTCAAGGCGTTCTGGTCCTTATCCATGTATGACGGAAGAACGCAGCTGTTTATTGTCAATCCGATCGATCGCTACCTGGTCGATTCGTCCATGATGGACAGCTTCGTGATCGCAGACGACGGCTCGCTGACGATCTATGTCCAGAACGATTCACCAGGCAGCGAGCTTGAATCCAATTGGTTGCCAGCTCCGGAAGGGCCTTTTTATGCGGTTCTGAGGCTGTATTTGCCTGAGGAGTCGGTCCTTGAAGGCCAATGGCTGCCCCCGAAACTGGTCAAGGCAGACTAGATAGGAACTCATCCGCCTGCTTCTATTTCCTTCAGGATTTCATTGCAAAGCTCTTCGAACGAGATTCGCAGTTTGAAACCGTAGTCTTGGTAATAGGCTGCGGTCGACTCTCTGGACAGTTCGTCTTGCAACTGCTGGCGGAATGCATCCCAGGATTCATCCTCCATGAATCCGGCGGTGTACTGATAATGAAAATTGTCCAGCATCACGAAGAAAACGCGATTCTCATAAAACCACATGCCGACGGATTCATCCGACCGGTCTTTGAGGAAGTCCCGCAGTACTGGAGACGTCATACCAGACCTGGCGGCCGCAGCGATTTGGGCGCCCTTTTCCGCGGTAGCACGCTCGTTTACCATTTGTGCGCCATAGTATTCGACGGCCGTGCTTGCACGTTCCTGGTATTGACTGGCTATCGCAATCTCCTGTGACTGATTCATCTGCAGCCCGACAAATATCAACGAGGCGACGATTGCGATATGGCCGAAAATCTCTGTGAGGTCTCTCCAGTTTGGCTTCTTCATAAGGCACCCAGTTCAAGTCGACCATCGCTTACAGGAGGGCACCAGTAATAACCGCCCGTATTGGCGCGAGAGAACCGGAACAACGCGTCGGTAATTCCATCCTCAAGGCCCACCATCCTCCTGAGTTGCGCCTCGAACGCGTCAAACGACTTGCCGAATGCCACGAACATCAGGCCTTCACTGTTGGGTTCCGCAAACGGCATCGAACGACGCAGAACAAATGCCTCGGGTTCAAAGCTCTCCTGCTCGGTTCGCTTGGTATGAGCAGACGACGGTGCATCTTCGATTTCCTCATTGTCGGATTTTCGGCGGCCAATAATGTGATCCTGCTCGGCTTGGGGAAACAAAGCAAAACGTCTGAGGTCGTGCACCCATTGTTGCACGGCGACGAAACTTGATCCTGCCATGCCCGCACCGCCTTCCGCGACGAACGCCGCGGCTATAGCGTCGTCGCCGATAGGATTTTCGGTGCCGTCTTCGTAGCCGGTCAAATCCTGTCCCAGTTCCGCGTCTCCATATTTGAAACCGTCAACAACCTGCTCGAGTCGAAAACTGTCGCCAAGCGAGTCGGCGATCGCGATTGTGCGATTGACAAGCTCTCCCTGGTCACCCCCGCGTAACCAGCACCACAATGCCTGTTGTGTTGACGGCACCTGCACGTCAGGGCCCGACAATGCCGGAAATGTTCGCAGACCGTCCACGGCGGTGCCCCAATGCGCGAGCAACGGTTCGCCGATACCAACAACTATTTGTTCGTCGACGGCGAGACTTTGAACAGACTCCCTGGACTCGACCGGGTCAGACCCTGGGCTACAACTGAAAGTCAGGTAGCGCGCGACTCGTGGTACGCCAGGCAAGATGGCAGGCTGTGCATTCATTATAATTCCTTGTCGTCGGTACCGACTCGCGCCCAGGGAACGAGCCTAAGTCTTTCGTGGTCGATGGGTTCTCCGGTTGTTTCACTGACGCCATAACTTCCGATTTCCAGTCGACGAAAAGCGGCATCAATTTCCATGATGACTTGCCGGTGTTGTTCAACCATGGCGCGTGCGCGCAATCGGTTTTCCTGTGCGCTCGCGGCGTCCGCTGCATCCGCGTGCGAACAATCGTCCTTAATCGCCATCTGCTGTTCCAGGTTCTCAACTCGTTCCGTCACTTCGCGGCGCTTCTCAGTCATGTGGGCCGCCAGACCCTTCAGTTGGGCCTGGCCGAGTTCAGCATCAGTATGAGCCCGTAGTTTCAATGTAGGTACGTTTTTTGAAGATAACTTACGATGTCACGCGATTCGGGCATCCATCGTTCCTCGCCATCGGGGGAAGTAATTTTTAACACTGGCACCGTCGCACGACCCCGGACCTTCACCAGGTCATCACGATGTTGCGAATCCTGGAAAATATCCCGCAACTCTACATCGATTCCAAGCTGGCCGATTGCGGACCTGACCATGGAGCAGTACGGGCATCCGTCAAAATGATAGAGCACCAGCTTATCCTCGGCCGGCGAATCCGAAGGCGCAAATCGTTCGACGATTTCATGCGCATAAAACTCTGACCAGTCGCTGTCGGACGCTCGAGCCTCGTGTTCGAAGTGCGCATTCATCAGACAATAGATCAACTGGCTCTTGGTGAAGTTCATACCAAATTGATCGGCGAACGTGTCTTGCGAGTATTCTGCGTACCAGATCGGCCATTCCGGGTCGGCACCGTCTGTTGCTTCAAAGGCTTTGTGATGAGCGCATCCGGTATCAAGCATGAGCTTGCCGATGCCATCTCGTAACTCGGTGTTCATAATCGGTTCCTTTTCTTCTTCTGTTTGTCGGTGTTGGCACGCCATAATGCATAAAGTTGTCGTCCTATACCAAATGAAACGACATCGCGCACATTGAATCCATATCAGGATTGTGGCGCTTAGAAATCGAGAGGGGCTTTCCAAAGATGACCAAAAACTACGACGCAATAATCATCGGAACCGGCCAGTCTGGACCGGCACTCGCTGCCCGACTGAACAAGGAAGGGCTGAATACGGCGGTCATCGAACGCAAGCTTGTTGGCGGCACTTGCGTCAACGTCGGTTGCACTCCAACCAAGGCGCTTGTCGGAAGCGCGCGCGTCGCCTACTCAAGCCGTGAGGCTCACCGATTCGGAGTGTCAATCGACGGAGGCGTGTCCGTCGATATGCGAAAAGTGAAAGAACGAATGAAAGAGATTTCCGGCACCGCCAATCGTAACGTTACTACCTGGCTCGAAAATATGGAGAACGTGGACCTTATTCATGGTCATGCACGCTTTGTCGGCCCAAATTCTGTCGAGGTTGGCGGTGAGGTATTGAGCGCTCAAAAAATCTTCATCAACGTCGGCGCTCGCGCTCGAGTTCCTGATTGGGATGGTTTGGGCGAGGTACCCTTTTACACCAGCTCCGGGATGATGGAAATTGACTTCCTTCCCGAACATTTGGTCATTGTTGGTGGTAGTTACATTGGGCTGGAGTTCGCTCAGATCTATCGGCGATTCGGTAGCGAAGTTACGGTTATTGAAATGGGCGACAGGATCATTAGTCGCGATGATGAAGACGTTTCCGCAGCTGTAATGGACATTCTTGAAGGTGAAGGTGTCCGGTTTCGCCTGCGGGCGGATTGCATCGAAGCACGTGCCACTGAGTCGGGAATTGCGGTCCGCGTGAATTGCGAAGACGGCCCGGAGGAAGTCACCGGCTCACATCTGTTGCTCGCCGTTGGACGCGTTCCGAATACCGACGACCTTGGCCTGGACAAGGCTGGCATCGAAGCTAATTCGCGCGGCATGATCGATGTGGATGATCACTTGCGCACGAACGTACCGGGTGTATGGGCAATGGGAGATGTCAACGGACGTGGCGCGTTTACACACACTTCCTATAACGACTTTGAGATCGTCGCCGCAAATCTTTTCGATAACGATCCGCGAAGTGTTGCAGATCGAATTCTCTGTTACGGCCTGTTTATCGATCCACCGCTCGGGCGAATCGGAATGACTGAGGCCGAGGTGCGCGTTTCCGGCCGGCGTGCGCTCATCGGCAAGCGCATGATGACACGGGTCTCCCGCGCGAAAGAGTTTGGCGAGACCCGCGGGTTTATCAAGATCATTGTAGACGCCGATAGCGAAGAGATTCTCGGTGCGGCGATATTGGGACTCAGTGGAGACGAGGCCATTCACTGCCTTCTGGATACTATGTACGCACGGAGACCGTATACGGTGATTTCACGGGCTGTCCATATTCACCCGACCGTCTCCGAGCTAGTTCCCACCGTTCTGCAGGAAATGGTGCCGCTGGAGTAGGGACACGGACGTGAATCATGTTCCACGAAATGGCCGGGCTGCCGGCTTGCTGGCCGCCCCGCTCATCATGCTCGCGGGCTGCAGCACCATGCCCACCAATGTCGAGGATATCTGCGCGATCTTCGAGGACAAGAGCCGCTGGTACAGCGCCGCGAAGAAGTCCGAGGAGCGCTGGGGCACGCCGATCCACGTGCAGCTCGCGATCATTCGCCAGGAGTCGACGTTCAAGTTCAACGCCCGGCCACCGCGCAAGAAACTCTTAGGGTTCATTCCATGGAAACGGCCGTCGAACGCCTATGGCTATGCTCAGGCGCTCGAGAGCACCTGGGCGGCCTATAAGAAAGACACGGGCCGACGCGGTGCCGACCGGGACGACTTCTCCGACGCGATCGATTTTGTCGGCTGGTATACCGACCAGTCACAGAGAATCGCCGGCATCTCGAAATGGGACCCTTATAACCAGTACCTCGCCTATCACGAAGGCCAGGGTGGCTGGCTCAGGAAGTCGTATCGCTCCAACGGCAAGCTCAAAGGGATCGCTCGCAGCGTCGACAACCGGGCAAAAGAATGGGGCGCGCAACTGAAGCGTTGCGAGGACGACCTCGACGACGGCTGGTGGATATTCTGACGACGGGCTTTTGGTGCGCGTGTTTGCCGCGCCCGTAGCCGCGTAATTCGACGTAGCGATAGAATCTCCTGTCGTTCACATGACTGCTATTTTCCACGATTGTCACAGTAGTCCGTGAAGTCTCCAATAGGCTACCGATTTGAAATCACGAAGTCGTTCCCATTTTGGAGGCAAAATGATGTTGGACAAAAGAACAGACTTGGCCGGCCCGGGCATAAGTACCTACGAAGCCGTCGAAAAAATCCTGCCTGGTGAATACAAGACTCTGCTGAACGTAAAGCGCACCCAGCAAGCCATCTACGACGTCAAAGACTACATCGAGAAGGGGCTGGCCAATGAGCTGAACCTAATGCTGGTCCAGGTACCGCTGATCGTCGATGCCGAATCCGGCATGAACGACATGCTGGACCGTGATGGCTCGCGGACGCCGGTCGAATTCCCTTGCGGTCTGGGTCTGAATACGCCGATTCGCGCGTCGATCGTGCAAGCGGCGACCAAGTGGAAACGCTGGGCGCTCAAGCAGTTCGAATGTGACGTGCACGAAGGCATCAACACGGATATGCGCGCCGTGCGCAAGGACTATTTCCTCGACCACGACCACAGTGCCTATGTCGACCAGTGGGACTGGGAACAGGTCATCGCGGCAGAGGACCGCAACCTCGAGTACCTGACGGGGGTCGTCAAAAAGATCTGGAAGGTCTTTGTCGGCGCCGAAAGGATGGTCTTGGACAAGTATCCCGAGTTGCAGGACCCGCGTTTCCCGCTGCTGCCTGAAGAATTACACTTCATCCATGCCGAAGAGATCCTCGCGCGGTACCCGGACCTGCCACGGAAAGCGCGCGAGACCAAGATCATCGAGGAATACGGCGCTGTCTTTATCTATGGCATCGGTTGGGTTCTCGACGATGGCTTCCCGCACGAAATGCGCGCGGCCGACTACGATGATTGGGTGACGCCGACGATCGAGAAGGACGGCAATCTCATGCACGGCCTTAACGGCGACATCCTGGTCTACAACCATTTGACAAAACGGCGGCACGAGTTGTCGTCAATGGGCATCCGCGTGACGGCAGATTCGCTTCGGAAGCAGATGAAGATTGCCGAACGTGAAGACGAGCTGTCACAGCCTTATCACCAGATGATTCTGAACGACGAGGTTCCGTTGTCGATCGGCGGTGGCATCGGCCAGTCGAGAGTGCAGATGTTATTGCTCAGGAAGGCCCATCTCGGGGAAGTCAGCACCACGGTTTGGCCGAACGAACTCCACGAAGGTTGCGAAAAGCACAATATGTACGTGCTCAGGTAGCCCAGTTATCGCTCGCAGGCAGCGTGATGCAGCCGGCGAGATCGGGAATGCTCCACGGCATCGCTCTACGAGCGTGTATAAGTTCCCACCAGGCGATTCATCGCGATTGCGTTGGGCTCGATCTTCTCCAACAGCTCCCACATCGTAAGTCCTGGCTCGATTTCGGGGTCATCATCCAGCGCCAGCAGCCAGAAAAAGTAGTGATGTGCGCCGTGTCCCGCGGGCGGCATAGGCCCACCGTAAC
>Ga0164320_10000523_pt1 | contig 12725 bp, 8 predicted proteins | sample GuaBasSediGuay11_FD_113736 | JGI IMG/M metagenome (GOLD analysis project Ga0164320, IMG submission 113736) | Subseafloor sediment microbial communities from Guaymas Basin, Gulf of California, Mexico - Guay11, Core 4567-28, 0-3 cm | ecosystem: Environmental > Aquatic > Marine > Hydrothermal vents...
CGATGTACGATCAGCGACAAGGCATCGACTTTTTCGGCATTGATCAATACATCGAGTTTGACCAGGTTGGATTCCTCGAAGCGCAGGAATTCATAATCGAAGGACGCATAGCCCCGGCTTACTGATTTCAAGCGATCGAAAAAATCGAGCACGACTTCACTCAATGGTATCTCAAAAACAAGTGATACCTGGCTACCGAGAAAAAGCATATCCTTTTGCACGCCTCGTTTTTCTATACACAGCGAAATCACGGCACCAATATAGGCTTCGGGCAGCAAGATATTCGTCTGAATAATGGGTTCGAGTATAGCGTCGATTTTATTGATTGGCGGTAAATCAGCCGGGTTGTGAATCTCGATTCGATCACCCGCGGTCGTTTCAACCTGGTATACAACCGTCGGTGCAGTTGTGATCAGATCGAGATCGTATTCCCGTTCCAGTCGTTCCTGCACAATTTCCATGTGCAACATGCCAAGAAAGCCACAGCGAAAACCAAACCCGAGGGCCTGCGAACTCTCCGGTTCAAACTGCAACGCGGCATCGTTTAACTTCAGTTTCTTGAGCGCCTCGCGGCAATCCTCGTAGGCATCGGAACTGATCGGGAACAGGCCTGCGAACACCCGCGGCTGGATTTGCTTGAAATCAGCCAGGGGTCTATCGGCCGGGTCTTTTAACAAGGTGATGGTATCACCAACCCGTGCTGACTCTATGTCACGGATGCCGGCAATAATGAAACCAACACTGCCCGCTTGTAAATCTGCAGTTTGTTTACGTTTTGGGGTAAAAATACCAACCTTTTCAACCAGAAACTCGGCCCCGCTCGACATCATTTTGATCTTTTGCTTGGGTTTTATCTGACCCTGCATCACGCGCACCAGGGTGATCACGCCTACATAGGAGTCGAACCAGGAATCAATCACCAGAGCCTGAGTTTTATTGTCTTCCGAGCCGACCGGGGCGGGAATTTTTTCAATGATTTGTTCCATCAAATCCTCGACACCGACACCGGTCTTGGCGCTCACCTCGATTGCCTCCGAGGCGTCAAGGCCGATCACGTTCTCGATTTCCAGCTTGACACGCTCGGGTTCGGCCGCAGGCAAATCGATCTTGTTCAATACCGGGATGACTTCGAGATCGAGATCAATTGCGGTATAGCAGTTGGCAACGCTTTGTGCCTCGACCCCCTGGGAGGCATCCACGATCAACAAGGCGCCTTCACAGGCGGCCAGTGAGCGCGACACTTCGTAGGAAAAATCGACGTGCCCGGGGGTATCGATGATGTTGAAGGTATAATTCTGGCCGTCCCGTGCACGGTAGTTGAGTGAGACGCTCTGCGCCTTGATGGTAATGCCACGTTCGCGCTCCAGATCCATAGAGTCGAGTACCTGGGATTCCATTTCGCGTTCACTCAAGCCTCCGCAAAGCTGAATAAAGCGGTCGGCAAGCGTGGATTTTCCGTGGTCGATGTGAGCAATTATCGAAAAATTGCGGATAAACTCCATGCGCATAACTGGTAACCGCCCTGTGTCGGCCTGTTGAATGACGTGATGAGTGAATGGCCAGTGCCTGTGCGGGATCAACCTGACGGCGCCTGGATACAAAGCTTGCGAAGTTGTAACTATTCAGTGTCTTGACCAGATCACTCGTAGCTGTTCAGATTGCCTCTGATTTTTCGAGAGGGAAAAAGCGCGCAGTATACACAGTATATGAGCACTTTTGACGCCGGAATCGAGTAAATCAGAGGTGAGCTGAATAGTTACGCGAAGTTTACGCTAAAGCGAGCGCTTCTATCAATGCCGATTCATCGAAAAAGTAGTGACAGATCTCAGTTTCATCGAAGCAAAGTACCGGCACCCGGATATCATATAGCCGAATCAGCTCAATATCGCGATCGATATCGACTTCGCGCCATTCGATTGTTTGCCGGTCGCGCGAAAATGTCATCAGTGCTTTGCGCATCGCATCGCAAAGATGGCATTTTTCTCGATAATAGAAAACTAACTGCAATCAGTGCCTGCCAATCTGTGCCTACTATGCCGCTCAGGAATCTTCCGGGCGGATCGCCAGGAACACCGGGCCAGCACGACGCTGTACCAGCAAAGCAACCGATTTACCGGACTTCAGTTCGTCGGTCACCGACTCGAACGCATCCACCGACTCAACGGCTTTGTTGTCAATCATGACAATCACATCACCCTTCAGGATCCCGGCCTCGCTGGCCGGACCGCTGGCTTCAACCTCGACAACCTGAACTCCGCCTTCAATCTTAAGACGTCTACGCGCATCGCTACTCAGTTCCTCCACCTTCATCCCGAGCGCGGTATCTTCTACGACCGATTCTTCTTCAGGGATATAGGCCGCCTGGGTAATCGACGTGGGCAGTTCGGCAATCTTGACACCGATCGTTTGCTCGCGCTTGTTGCGTATCACTTTCACCTGGGCTTCTTTTCCGACTTTGGCACGCCCTACCAATGGGGGCAGAGCGCTGGAGCGCATCACTTGCTTACCGTTGAATTCGACGATGACATCGCCAACTTCGAGCCCGGCATACGCCGCCGGGCTGCCGTCAAGCACCTTGGCAACCAGGGCGCCATGCGGATTTTCCATACCAAATGATTCCGCCAGTTCACGGGTAACTTCCTGGATCAGCACGCCGAGCCAACCGCGCGAAACCGAACCGGTTTCCTTGATTTGAGCGGCGACATCCACCGCCATTTCGATGGGAATCGCAAAAGACAAGCCCATGAACCCACCGGTGCGGCTATAGATTTGTGAGTTGATGCCGACGACCTCGCCGTCCAGATTGAACAAGGGGCCACCCGAGTTACCTGGATTTATCGCAACGTCGGTCTGAATAAAGGGTACATAGTTGTCGCTGGGCAGACTGCGGCCCTTGGCACTGACGATACCGGCTGTAACCGAATGATCGAAGCCAAAAGGTGAGCCGATTGCCAGCACCCATGCGCCGACCTTGAGCTTGTCCGAATCACCAAAACGTAATACCGGCAGGTCTTCTTCAGCCTCGACCTTCAGTACGGCTACATCCGAAGCCTCGTCGGAACCGATGATCCTGGCGACGAATTCTTTACGGTTTGACATACGCACAATCACTTCGTCAGCACCGCTAATGACATGATGGTTGGTCAGAATATAGCCGTCCTTGGAGATGATGAAACCGGATCCGAGCGATTGCGCCTCGCGTCCACGGCGATCGAGTTCGTCGCGTTCGAAAAATTTCTCGAACAGCTCACCAAAAGGAGAGCCTTCAGGGAGCTCGGGAATGTTGTATTCCGGTGCATCACTGGCTTTTGCCCTGGTTTTGGTGCTGATATTAACGACCGAATCTTTCGCGCTTTCGACGATTTTAGTAAAATCCGGCAAGGCCGCGTGAGCCGCCAGCGGTATGCTGATCAGAACGACCAGCGTAAACTGTTTGATGGTTCTGGATAGAGTGTTCATGATACTCCTGATAGCTTCCTGATAGTTTCCAATACTGTTTTATGACCTTCTATAAGGTCAGGGGTTCACCCGAATATCCTTGATATAGGGTGCCTGGCCTCCTTGTTCAAGTCTCTGTATCGTTTTGACAGCTAACTTGAAACCTGCAAACAGGCCGACAAGCGCGATACCCACCACCAACCACTCGGCAAGGCCAAGCAACGCCGCCAGCAAACCACCGAATACCAGGCCGAACAGCGGCAGCCCGTATAACAACAGGCTCGCCCTGACCAGCGCGGATTCAGGCAGCTCCAGCAACACCCTGTCGCCAGCTTCACAATCCTTGTCGGTTTCGATAATCAGCGGACGCGAACGACGCCCGAGCAGGCGGCCGAGGGCGCCGGTACCACAACCCTGGTTCAGCTCGCAGTGGTCACAGGCAGAACTACGTTGTAGTTCGAGCTCAACCCGATTGCCGTCACGGCGAATTACCAGTGCGGATTCAGTCAGCATGGGCGCAGAAAGGCTTCAGGTGTCGCATAATAGGGAGTTTGATACCAAATCAATCGGATCGCAAGCGCTGTCATCCCTGCTAGTAATACCGGTCAGAAAGCAGCTACTGCCGCTGGTAAGTAACCGATTCCGCCACCTGTTTGACGGTGATCGCCGGCACTTCACCGATGGCGGTGACCGAATGATCATTCAGGATGCGTATGAATGCATTAACCGCACCCATCGAGGATACACCGCTTTGTGTGAGGTCGGATTTCTTCTCGATGAATACCGAGAACGACGCCAGACCATCGGTATAGACCATTTGCTGTATGAACTGATCGCTGCCGGAGATCTTGCGGCGCAATACCGATTCACGCCAGAATCCGCCGGGCACGGTCGCCAACTGCCAGGCGTTATCCGCGGCAAAGGTCCTGGAACTGTCACCACTGTGGTAACGCACCAGGGTATAACTGTCATCGATCGGTGGCATGGTATCGACCACCAGCTTGTTGTCACCTTCAAACAATTGCAAGCTGGTGAACATGACTTCCTCGACGACCCGCTGATTTTCATCGAGCAGATTGGACCGCATCATCAAACCATTATCTTCATTGATCCAGAATTTCATGCCGTAGCGATACTGATCGAGTGGATCGATGTGTACGATCACGGCTTCCATTTTGGCTACCCGGTCCTTACCGACTAGTCTCATCTGGTAAAATTTTTCCAGGCGCGCTATGTCTTCGGGAATAAATATGGGTGAAAAACTGTTCTTGCGCGACACGTCGACGATTACCTTGCGACTGGACGGCCAGATACAGGTCAGATTCTGATTGTCGCGAATCACTTCGCGCGCTTCTCCATTGAGTGATAGCAGGCGCTCCTTTTCTCCATTCATATCCTTGTAATGGGATATCTGCATGCCTTCGAGACGATTGTCGTGCATGTAGACAAAATCGCCGCGATAATTGAGATTGCGCATCGCGTTCGACATACGCTGCACCCAATCCATCGCCGAATCGGCTATAACCGGCGCCTGCCCAAGAGTCGAAATCAGTAGGCTGGCCAGCAACTTTGGCAGCAGCTTTGACAGCAAATTCGGCCTAGGAGCCTGTCCGAGAATAGAGGTCGTAGCGAGGGAAAGCCATTTTGAGGTCATTTTTTCGATCATTTGAGGCGAATAGTTACTCATATTTAACGAAAATGAGCGTAAAAATGGGCCAAAATGGCTTTTCCGCAGTAGACTTTCTATTCTCGGACAGGCTCCTAGGCTACCACTTGGATATATTTTGAATTAGAATGCGCGCTCGTTGGCGGGGTGGTGGAATTGGTAGACACGCTGGACTCAAAATCCAGTTCTGGCAACAGAGTGGGGGTTCAAGTCCCCCTCCCGCTACCAGCTTGCTTTTTATGAGCACAAATCATTTTTCAATCCACACTTATTGATGGGCCTCTTATAATGAATAAATCCACAATGCTGACAGCCGCCATTCTCGTTAGCCTGCTTTTCTCCGCTGCTGCCACTGCCGCAGGCGAAAAGCTGGCCGACAAGTTGTCCAATAGCACCCTTATCGTAGACATTAAAGTTAGCGGATGCGAAGCAGATACCGCCTTGCTTTGTCCTGGTCTGAAACCTAATAGCCGCAAATCTTTCATGTGCCTGATGGCCTATGAAGATAACCTGTCCAATTCTTGCGCCCTTGGCATTGTCGAAGCGGCCATGACCCTGGAAGCCGGCTTGATGGCAATCGATCATTCCATCAAGTCCTGTGAAGCCGACGCCGACAAATTCTGCCTTGACGTACAACCCGGCGAGGGTCGTATCGTGCAGTGCCTGGTGCAGAATGAATCGAGCCTTGCCAGCCAGTGTGTCACTGCCCTGAAAGACACCGGCATGTGGAACATGGGCGTCAAATAAGACATCAGAGAATCAACCTGGCCGGGGCAATGCTCCCGGCCTGTAGGCCCGGGAGCAAGGCCTAAGGTATAGCGAGCTCTAAGGGACAAACACCATGCTACAGGCTCATTCGAGCTGCAAGTCGAAAAGATAAAGCGTGTGTCCCATATCGACGCGGCGCCTACGAAGTCTTTGTCTGTGTCCGACCCGTGTGAGGTGCCAGTGCAGGTTGGGCATTGGACGCGATCAGCATTCGCAGCACCACGTAGGTTGCCACCGCCGCCGCCAGATGTTTCAGGCTGTGGCCACTGATCAGGTTACCGGTCAGCTCTAAAATTCCCTGGTCGAAGAACTCCAGTAGCTTGGAGAGCCCGTACCAGGCAATCACCCAGCCGAGGTACCGGCCGACGGTGTAGTAGTGGTCGTGAAATGCCCAGACGATGATGGGCAGAGCGAGCATTGGGAGGAATTGCACCAGTCCGTAGAAACGCAGGTCGCCGCTGCCCAACGCCTCCGTCCAGTCCCAGTAGAACAGGCTCGCGAGGCCGAGCACGAGCAGTACCGCAAGGACCCAGCTATTACCGGCCGGGGCGTTTATCCGGTCGGCCACCACTGCGGCGCTGATCGCCATGAAGGCGATGGACATGGGCAAACGGTCCCACAGCAGGCTGGCGTTGGAAGGTGCCCAGTGGTAGTAGCCCGAGCCGAGGCTGACCAGGGTGACACCGACGAAGAAGATCAGATACGGTCGTGCGTCAGCAGGAGTGCGAAACAGCTCCCCGCGCCGATAGATCAAGGCCGCCAACGCAATTGCCCCGACCACCAGGAAGCCCGCGTTGGACGCAACGTTGCCGAAATTGGGGATGCCGAGCCAGCCGCGCGTGTCGGCAAAATTGTGGTAGCTGAGGTCCTGGGGCACAGGGTCGACGAAGAAGATGATCCCGATGCTCATCACCAGCAGGACGATCAGCAACAGGATGCGTTGTGCTTGGGGTATCATGGGTGCGGATGATACCAAGATTGTCTCTCACCTTCCTACAAAGGGGGTTTCTTTTGGGTACTTTCCCGCCTCTGAAAAGTCAACTTCGAGCGTCTGTTTTCTCCAGAGGAGACACTGAAATTCGTTTCGCGGGGGGCAGCGAACGGCACCAAACCGTCATATTAAAGGAACTGCCCTTTATTGAATTGAAGGGTAAGCTGGGGTGAGGAGAAGAGACAATGCCGTCAAAAGCCGTTGAGCTTCTCGCAATGCCAAAGTCTCTTCTCAGTAAATCATTGATTCTAATTTGCTCAATATTGTGCAGCGTAGGTATATCCAGATTCAAAAATCACTGGTGGTAACACCCTGGTGGTTCGAGTCATCGACCAGGACCCAACCTGGCGCACGAGCGACAGGCACTGCGCGCAAAACTTTCAGTACAGATATACTGCTCGCCAATGACCACCGAGACATTAACCATCAAGCGGGCCGCTGAAATCTGGAACTACATGGCGGCGTTGAACAACCGTGCCAGGTCCGACGCGATCGTTGTGTGCTGTTCCTATGACTTGCGTACCTGCGACCACGCCTGCGAGCTAATCCGCTCGGGGTTTGCCGACACCCTGCTGCTAAGCGGCAACACCGGCAACTGGACCCGCCATATCTGGGCTGAACCCGAGGCCGAAATTTATTACCGGCGCGCGCTTAGCAATGGTATTGCCGCCGAGAAAATTATCGTCGAATCCGAAGCGACCAATTTCGGTGAAAACGTATCCTTCTCCAGACAACTGCTGGGGGATGTCGCCAGCGTAACATTTGTATCGAAACCCTATTCGCTGCTGCGCGTGAAGCTGACGGTCGAACGCTACTGGCCGGGAATCGAGGCCCATTTCTCGGCGCCGGAAATAGCTTTTCCCGAGGCAGTTTCCAACGTCGTCGGCGTACTGGGGGTTATTGGAGAGATGGTCGGTGATATCGATCGTATCCAGCGCTATCCGGCGCTCGGCTACCAGGCTGCGCATACCCTACCGGGGGAAATAATCGACGCCTGGCACTACCTGATCGAGCAGGGCTTCACCCATCACCTGGTCACCGAACCCGACAAACTCTGAGATCGGGCCTCGCTCCCAAAATATCCTTGGGAGGTGCAAGGGAAACGCACGATTGAGCCATTGGGCGGGTAAACAAAAACCGGAGCCGATTGATCGGCTCCGGTCGGGGTCAGGTCATACGACCTTGTTTAGGCGACTTTGCGGGATTCTTCGCTGTGCTCGAGCGTAGCGCCGACGGGGTTGATGGCAATCGTCCGCGGCTTCATCGCCTCGGGAATTTCCTTCTGCAGGTTGACGGTCAAGAGACCGTTTTTCAAATCGGCGCCCCGAACTTCAACGTGGTCGGCAAGATTGAACTTGCGTTCGAAGCTGCGATTGGCGATACCTCGGTACAGGTAAGATTTTTCTTCAACCTCATCCGCTTTCTTGCCGCTCACGCGCAGCACGCCTTTTTCGACCTGGATATCCAGTTCGCCTTCCTCGAATCCGGCAACCGCAAGCGTGATCGCATAGCGATCTTCACCGGTTGTCTCGATATCGTAGGGCGGAAAGCCAACACCGGCTTTCTGGCTGCGCAACGCGTTATCCAGCAAGGAGGCCATGCGGTCAAAACCAACGCTGTTGCGATATAAGGGGGTCAAATCGATAGTATTCATAACAAATTCTCCAATAGAAGCAATTAATGTAAACGCCGACACTCTCGAAGAGACATGACGGTCGCAGTCAACTAGTTGGGAATAATTACGAAAATTTCAAGCGCCGGGAGTAAATTTTTTCTGAATTTGCGGATCGTTCAACCATTTCACCAATTGCGGAAAAGGCAAGGGTCGGGAAACGAAATATCCCTGCACCTGGTCACAACCGACGTTCGCAACCACATCCCAGTCCTCCTGATCTTCGACACCCTCGGCGACTACTGTCATATTGAGTTTCTTGGCCAGCAGGACACTCGATTCGAGGATCGCAAGCGCGGATGCATCGCGAGCAGCACCGTGCACGAAGGCACGGTCGATCTTGAACTCGGAAAACGGAATACGCTGCAACTGTTCCATCGAAGAGTAACCGGTGCCAAAATCATCGATCGACAGGTTGAAGCGTTTCAGCGACAGGCGACTAAGGATATCGAGTGCGATCGATAAGTCTTCCATCAAACGACTTTCTGTGATTTCGAAAGAAATACTGCTCGCTTCAAGTTCGTAACCACGCAGCACCTCGGTTATTTTTTCCGGCCAGTCCAGATCTTTCAACGAGTCGACCGACAGGTTGATAGCGATATTGAGCTCACAATCCATCGCCTTCAGTCTTGCCGCATATTCCATTGCCTTGCGGCAAACTGTATCGGTTAGAGCGCTGATCAATCCGTTGTCTTCCGCCATCGAGATAAACGAGTTCGGCCTAATCAATCCATTGACAGGGTGATTCCATCGAGCCAGTGCTTCGACGCCAACAACACGCCCCGTAGCGATGTCAATCTTGGGCTGAAAATAGGTTTCCAGCTCATCGTTATAAATGGCGTCCTTCAGTTCCGGTAAAGTGATGGCATCGAAAACCATCAAGGTGCCTTCCTGCTGAATCTGATCCAGCGAATCGAGCAATTCTCTTAGCTTTACCGGCGTCACCGGCTTTTCGAGGATACCCAGTACCTGCAGACTGTGCTCGATGGCCAGTTTCTCTACTGTCTTAAGAATACGCAGATCCTCGCCACTGGTCAGGATCAGGGATCCCGAATAATCACGTCGGGCAAGATGCCGAATGAATTCGACACCATCCATTTCCGGCATGTTCAGATCACAGATGATCACATCGATGGCATCGCTCTGGGCTTTCAGGATATCGAGCGCGGCCGGCCCCGACATAGCGTTTATGACCTGCGACACACCCAGATCATTCAGCATCACCGAGGTTATCCGGTGCATGATATAGTCATCGTCCAACAACAATAGTCTGATGCTGAACTGGGTAACCTCCTCGGCTTCATCATCGGGAAGAGTAAGATCCGGATCATCCTCATCAACCGCTAACTGCGACGACTCCTGATCCCGTTGCAGGTAAGCCTGAATCGAGCGCAGGGCAGCCTCGCCGTGTTTCCGCAAATGCGGCATCAGCTGTTCCAGGTCGGGCCAAATTTGCTGCTTCGCCCCAGACTCGAGCTGCTCGCAAACCTGGGCTAACGCAGTAACACCGAGGCTGCTCGAGGATGATTTGAGTTTGTGGCTGTAGTCGGCGATTTGTTCGCTGTTCTTCCCGGCAAATGCCTGCTGGATACTACCGAGCTCATCTTTGAGCGCCTCACCGTAGGATTGCAGCAGACTGCGATGCAATTCGGGTTTGTCACCAGTCGATTGCGCCAGCACATCGAAATCGATAGCCCCAATGGTGCTCGCACCTCCAGGAAGGACGAATTCCACAGGAACCGGTGCATGCTGTGGCGAGCTGTTCTGCGACTCGACGGGCACCCATTTTTGCAGCGCACTACGCAAGTCTTCCAGTTCCACCGGTTTTGCAATGACATCATCGACGCCGACGGCAAAACATTTCTCGATGTCAGCCACCAGCGCATTGGCGGTAATCGCGATCACCGGTGCTCGCTCACCACCGGCATGTTCGAGTTGACGGATTTCGCGCACCAGATCATATCCATTCATCTCGGGCATGCGCATATCGGTCAGTAACAGAGCATAATTTCCCTGCCGCCAGTGCGCCAATGCCTGCACTCCATTTTCTGCATAATCCGCCTCATAGCCAAGCATATCCAATTGGGCGGCCATCAATTCCTGATTGATCAAATTGTCCTCGGCTACCAGGATTCGGGGGTTCAAATTCGCGTCTTCTACCCTGCCTTCGAATGCCGAATTCTCAGACCCTGCCGCGCTCACGGATGCCAGCGCCGGTGCCAGTTTCAGCCTTACCCAGAAGGTACTGCCAACGCCGACTTCACTTTCGATACTGAGTTCACCGTCCATCAGGTCAAGCAACTGGCGCGAAATAACGAGACCAATTCCCGAACCTTCAATTCCGCTGAATTCGGCACCGAGGCGATTAAAGGGTTGAAACAGTTCCTTGAGTTTCTCGGGTGAAATGCCAGCCCCGGAATCGCGAATTCCTACCCGCAACGAGACACTGTCCAGGGTATCGCACAGGACTTCTACACGCCCGCCCTGGCGATTGTACTTTACCGAATTACTGAGCAGGTTCAGGAAAACCTGCTTGAGCCGAATTGAGTCGGCGACCACATTCATGCTGGCAAACTGAGCCGCGTCGAATTCGATGTCAATTTCGCGACCCTGTGCCAGCGGCGTGACCCAGTTGACGCTGTCGCCGAGCACCCGCCCCAGCGACACTGGCTCCAGCGACAGGTCACTCTCGCCAGCCTCGATGCGTGACAAGTCGAGTATCTGGTCGATCAGCGACATCAGGTGCTTGCCGGCACGATTGATTTCGTTTGCATTGGCCAGATGCTGTTCGCTCAGGCTGCGGTCATAAGCGAATAATTGTGCGAATCCAAGGATGGCATTCAATGGCGTGCGTAATTCGTGGCTCATGTTCGACAGAAAATCGGACTTGGCCTGGTTTGCTTGTTCGGCCTGTGCCAGTGCATCGATCAGTTCGGTTTCAGCCCCCTTACGATCTGTTATATCTTCATAGATGGAGATTACCCGTTCCCAGGTATCTTCGTCGCCGCGCATCAGGGTCGTGATAGAGCGGGTTTCAAAATAGGTCCCGTCAATTTTCGAATCAACCCGATCTGCTGCGTATATTTTTTTGTCGCCTGCCAGCGCGGCGATTTCGGCGGCATAGTATTCGACCCACTGTGCATCCCACCAGTCGTCCAGATCCGCTTCGCTGGCGATAAATGCGTCACGACTCTCGGCGCCGTGCATGCTGATCAGGGTTTCATTGACATTGGTGATACGGGTTTCCCCAATCATGTCGCGCAGTATGCGTGGATTGGAGAGGAAATATTCCTCGATATCTTCTACTCCCTGGAAGCGTAACTTGTTGACCACTTTCCTGACTGCAGTGTAATCCTCCTCCTGCACCCCGAGAGGCATTTGCTCGAAAAGAGAATGATATCGCTCTTCGCTTTCCCGCAGCGCTTCGACGGCAACCTGGGAATCGGTGACGTCCTGCAACATGCCAAAACTCGATATCAGTTCACCGCCCTCATCGAACACGCCCTGTTCGTATTCGCGAATACAACGGATTTCACGTTGGCCCAGCAGAATTCGGTATTCGAAAGCACGTGACACACCGGGTTTCATCAGCCTGCGGGTGTCTATATTATTTTCGTAGTGAAGTAAGTCGTCAGGGTGAAGTATGCGTTTGAATTCTTGCGGGCGATGAAATAACTTTTCCAGTTGATCCTGATCCAGGCCCAGAACATCTGCCATCTCTGGAGAATAAGAGATCGACCTATGCGCTTTCTCGTCCCATTCCCAGAAACCTACCTTGAGCATCTTCGACAATTCGAAACGTCGATTTTTCTGGAACGCGATGGTTTCCCTGGCCTCGCCCAACTCCAGCCGTAACGCATCGATTTCGTCGCGCAACGAAGTTTCGCTCGAGGCTGTTTGCTGCGCTTTTTTGGGTTTCGAAGTCAAGGGTTTCAACTGGCTGCTATCAAGCATATGAGTATAGGAGGGAATATCGTGAATTTCCCTTACAGTAAAGATATTTTCTGACTGTCATCTCATTAGAGGTGCCAGGCTTTCCGTGCGGTGTTCTGTACGAAATATATTTTCCGTGCGTCGACCACGGCAGCGCTTAACCGCGCCTGCCGTTTCGGGTTATAATCCAGCCCGATTCAATTTGAGCAAAATCCACCATGGCACAAACCCCGTCGACGATGCTGGGCCTCGGCACC
>Ga0164320_10000524_pt1 | contig 12723 bp, 10 predicted proteins | sample GuaBasSediGuay11_FD_113736 | JGI IMG/M metagenome (GOLD analysis project Ga0164320, IMG submission 113736) | Subseafloor sediment microbial communities from Guaymas Basin, Gulf of California, Mexico - Guay11, Core 4567-28, 0-3 cm | ecosystem: Environmental > Aquatic > Marine > Hydrothermal...
CGCCGCAGTTCGCTGGACGGAGCGCTGGCGCGGCTCGGCGCGAAAACCTTTACGGAAAATATGGCGGCTGGCGCCACAGTTAACATCGGGGTGGGGTTGGCGGAAGAAGTCTGCCGTGTACTGTGCGAAAGCCCGACGCGAGATGATATTACTTTCACCACCGAGTCCGGCCCTTACGGTGGATTACCAACACCGGGTATCTTCTTTGGCGCAGCCATCAACCCGCAACGACTCGAATCGTCGGCCTGGATGTTTCATCATTATCGCGATCATCTTGACGCAACCATGCTTGGTTTCCTGCAGCTCGACTCATCAGGCAACATTAATTTATCCAACCGGGGGCCGAGAATGCTGGACTATGTCGGGCCCGGCGGTGCACCGAGTATTATCGAATCCGCCAAAACAGTATTGTTCATCGGCAAATGGATGTTGGGTGCCAAGGTGAGTATTCACGGCGAGCAACTGCGTCTCGATAAACCCGGTAAACCCAAGTTGGTCGAGAGTGTTGACGAAGTTACTTTCAATGGTCGTGTTGGCCTGGCGCAGGGCAAGAAGATCTTCTACGTCACCGATCTTGCGATGCTGGAATTGACCGATGCCGGGCTGACACTGCGGGCGGTGATGCCGGGAATAGATATCGAGCGTGATCTTCTGGCGAACACGGACGCCCGTATCATAGTGCCGGATGATCCTGCACCCGAGACAGTGCCGGCATCAGTCGTGACCGGAAAAAATTTCCAGCTTTGCTGGGCGGAGAGCAGCTTATGAATGGCGGTGACCGTATCGCGAGCGTATTGCATTCACACGGAGTGAAATTTCTATTCACCCTGTGTGGCGGACATATCTCGCCGATCCTTAAAGGTGCGAAAGATCTTGGCATCCGTGTCATCGACGTACGTCACGAGGCGACCGCAGTTTTTGCAGCCGACGCGGTTGCACGCATCACGGGTATACCTGGTGTCGCTGCCGTAACGGCGGGTCCCGGCGCCACGAACACGATAACAGCCGTGAAGAATGCGCAACTTGCGCAGTCACCGTTGATCTTGCTGGGTGGTGCCGCAGCGTCTGTATTGAAGGGTCGTGGTGCACTGCAGGACATAGATCAAATGGCATTGTTCAAACCGCACGTGAAGTGGGCAACGTCTGTTACTCGTGTTCGTGATCTTGCACCGACTATGCGCAAGGCTTTCCAGATTGCTCAGAGCGGCGTGCCTGGTCCGGTATTCGTTGAGTGCTCGGTCGATCTATTGTACGAAGAGTCTGTCATTCGTGAGTGGTATGCGGCCAGTACACCGCAGGGCAGTGCGCTGCCAGACCGGGCGGTCAGGGCCTATTTGAACTACAAGACGAAGCGGCTTTTCGCTGCTTCGGATGTCACCGATGACACCAGTATCATCGACGTAGAGTCACTGCACCCTTCCAGCAGCGATATCGGTCGTGCTATCGGGCGCATCAATAAGGCCGAACGGCCGGTGCTCGTCGTGGGCAGCCAGGCACTCGTAGACTCAAGCCAGGCCGGCGCCGTTGCCGCAGCGGTCGAACAGATTGGTATGCCGGTTTATCTTTCAGGGATGGCCCGCGGCCTGATGGGATCGTCGCATCTGTTGCACCACCGGCACCAGCGAGGCAAAGCGTTGCGCGAAGCCGATCTGGTCATACTGGCCGGCGTGCCGTCCGATTTTCGGCTGAACTATGGTCGCACCGTGCGACGCAGTGCATGCCTGATTTCAGCGAACCGCAGCAACATCGACCTCAAGCGCAACCGTAACCCGGACATCGGCGCGCTTGCCGATGCCGGACTATTCTTGCGTGCGTTGAGTGACAAGCTCGAGCCAAATATCAGTGCCCGCTGGAGCAACTGGCAGGAATTGCTGCTCACACGCGATGCAGAACGCGAAAGCGAAATTGATATCAGCGCGGGTACACCGGGAGAGCTCATCAATCCGGTTTCACTGTGCCGGAGCATTGATGCGGAGCTGCCCGACAAAAGCGTGATTGTTGCCGACGGTGGAGATTTTGTTGGCACGGCATCGTACATCGTGAAGCCACGAAAGCCGTTGAGCTGGCTCGACCCGGGCGTATTCGGCACCTTGGGTTGTGGTGCTGGCTTCGCACTCGGCGCGAGTCTGTGTCGACCCGACCATGAAATATGGATTCTGTTCGGTGACGGTTCGGTCGGTTATGCGCTAAGCGAGTTCGATACCTTCGCCCGGCACAAGATCCCTGTCATTGCAGTCGTTGGCAACGATGCGTGCTGGTCACAAATCGCACGTGAGCAGGTCAAGATGCTGCATGATGACGTTGGGACGGTGCTTGAACGTAGTGATTATCAAGAGGTGGCAGCAGCACTGGGCGGAAAAGGCGTACTGTTGAAACACACTGACCAGACAGCGGCCTGCTTACAAGAGGCAAGAAGCTCGGCCAGTAAAGGTGTACCCGTATTGATTAACTGCTGGCTGGATCGGACTGATTTTCGGGAAGGCTCGTTGTCGATGTAGCAACTACTCTTGTTTTGTCAGCCAGTCGCAAAACGCTGCGTTCGGTAGCGCGTGTGAAAAATAATGTCCCTGCACAAAGTCGCAGTTCATTTCCTTGAGCACTTCCAGTTGATCGGCAGTTTCCACGCCTTCAGCAACGACGAGTAAATCAAATCGATGCGCCAGCATGACTATTGTTTCAACGACATTTCGATCTTCGTCTGAATCGAGCATCTTGCGGATGAGTGACCTGTCAATTTTCAATTCACTCGCAGGAAAGTCCTTGAAATAGGAAATCGAGGATTCGCCAGAACCAAAGTCATCAATCGTGATACCCACTCCCAACGCACGAAGCTCTTTAAGACAACGAAAGCCGTGTTTCGCATCAGCGACCAGGGCGGTCTCGGTTACTTCCAGTGTCAGATCGCAGTTATCGCTGCCAAAAATAGACAGGCTGCTCGAGACAACGTCATTAATATCGATTTGATGCAAGAGAGAAGTGTCGATATTTACAGACACATTATGGCGATAGCCAAGATCCGGCCATTTTGCCGACTCTCTCAAAGCGGTCGTCAAAACAAATCGAGTCAAGTCATTCATCAAACCGATATCGCAGGCGACCGGTATGAAAACATCCGGTGGGACCGCGATATTTTCTTCATTGGTCCAGCGCAGCAGTGCCTCGGCACCTGCTGCGCGACCAGTCTTGGTGTCGATTTTCGGTTGGTAATGAAGCTGCAGCTGGTTCGTGTCTATTGCAGCAGCGAGTTCCTCCTGCAAGTTCCATTTCGTCACTATGGTTGCAGTCGTATCTGCTGAAAAAATCGTATAGGGCTTGCTATGTATTCGTGCTGATTCGAGCGCAATTCTGGCAGTGTGTATCAATTCAACGGCGCCATTAGCGTGTTCGGGATAACTCGAAACTCCCATGTAGACCGGCGTGTTAAATCGTGCGTCCACTTCCCGAATGGCATCTTTTTGCAGGCGAGTGATTTTTTCAGCCGCCATTTGTTGATGGATCGCTGACTCGACACCGCTAAGCAGTACGCCGAATGCGCTATCGCCAATTCGATAAACCTGATCCATTTCTTCGCAAATGCTAAGCAGTTGTTCGCCGACGCATTGCAAAAAGCGCGAGCTCTTGGCCTGTCCTGAACGTGCGAATATTCCACTGATCTCGCTCATATCGACGACGAACAGTGACATGGGGTTCGCGATTTTTCGTATCCACGTATCGACTTCGAGCTCAAAGTGCTCGGCGTCTGTGCGAATTAGATTGCGTACTTGAGACATAGGCCTAGAGGAAGTACTTCCTCGGGTCCAGGTTGTAATCGCCTGGGTTAATGCCGCGCTCGATCCATACATTAGGCGCCTGGCCGGCCTTTTCTCTCAAGTCCAGGACCTTGAATTCGTCGACCGCTTTTTTCTCAGCGTTGAGGATAACGGCGACCTCCGGTCGCAAGCGCGTCGACTGGTGCTCCTTGAGTACAATAGCCACTTCGCCGGTATTCAATTCCACCAGTGTGCCGGCGGGAAATATGCCGACCGCCTGGATGAATTGCTCAACCATTTCTGCCTGGAAGTGTTTATCCGATAGCGACTTGAATTCACGCATCGCATCGAAAGACGACATCGCCTGCGCATAGGGGCGTTTGCTGGTCATCGCGGAGTAGGAATCGGCGATCCCACCAATTCTGCCAAAGACGGGTATCTGGTTGCCGCTCCAACCGTTCGGATATCCGGAGCCGTCGAAGCGTTCGTGGTGCGTCGCGACCATCTCCATTACACGTGGATCGACATTGTCCGCCTCACGAATAATATCGAGCCCGAACTCGACATGGTTTTGCATGTGGCTCCATTCCACATCGGTCAGTTTCCCGGTCTTATTGAGCAACGCTTCCGGTAATTTGGTCTTGCCGACGTCGAGTAACAATCCACCCAGTCCGACAACTTCCAGTGCTTCCCTGTCGAGACCAAGGTGGCGGCCAAAGACCAGCGCCCAAATTGACGTCGAAAGAGAATGAGAACTCATGTACTCATCTTTTTCCTGCATACGGGCCAGTAACGCCAGTGCGGTGTTATTACGCAATACGCTGTCGACCATCGACTCGGTGACGACCTGGAGATCCGGCATCGCAACCGTGGCCCCGTGCCGAATTGACGTCAACACGGTCATCAGCTGATCTAAGGAACCGGAATGGATGCTTTTCGCGACGGCGAGTTCATCGCTGGTACTAACAGTGTCCTGGTAATATTCGCCAGCCGTAGTTTGTCTACGGACATTCGCGGATTTGCCACCGAACAGGGCCATAATTCGCCGCCAAAGCGACGTTTTTGTACTGGGAGACAAAGGGGTAATGCCGTGTTGAACTGGCGTTGCTTTTGCAGCAAGTGTTTCCTGCAACGAGGCATCGGACTGTTCTATGTCGATTTCGACTACGTCACAAAAGCGCCGCAGCTCAGCAATCTCGCCATCTGTTCGGACGTAGAATCCCTGGAACAGGAATGGGGTTTCAAGCCACGGCCGGTCCAGTTCAGATACATACATGCCGATTTGCAGTAGCTCTACATCAATCTTTCTTAAGGGAGTCGCCATAGCTCAAGTGTCCGTCGCGTGGTCGCGAGTTGCCGTTTTTCCATAATGTCAGCAAATATCTTAGCAATTGCGGCCACTTAGCAGCGAGAGAGCGGTCACATAACGGTAAACTGATGCCGACTATGGCGAGAAGTACCAGAAAAGCAGCGGCGGACCGGTTTCGCGAGCATATTCGGCGCAGCAATGAGCTGCATGTCGATTACCTGGAGGACAAGCACCTCCTCAAAAACTACGATCGCTTTACCAATTGGCAGCTGGAGTACTTGCTACCACTATTCAGCGACCTGCATGCCCGGGAGGGGTATGCGGAGGCCATTGATTTCACCATCAGTGATCTTGCGGGCATCAGCATCAGTAGCCGCGACAATGACCTGGAGCGTGCGGCTCCGGCGATCACTAATCTGCTGCCGCTTCGAGCTCTTGAGACCATCGCAAGCGCCGCCGAGATGAATGCCCGAATACTGGGGGTAAATATTGGCATTTGTCGTGAGCTGCAAGTTGGCAATGATCTCCCGGAGCCAATAACAGAAAAGCAGTATTGCATTGCCTGCCGCAGCGCCAGTTCTTTCGATGAATGCGTGGACATAGTTCACCTGGTCAGTGGACTCGGCAGGACGCTCAAGACACTCGTCAAGGTGCCGCTGATTGGCATTACGCTCAGGGCTATGCGGGTGCCTGCTAATGCGGCCGGATTCGGCGCGCTGCAGGAGTTTCTGGAGACAGGTTTCCTGACATTCCGGCAGATTCCGGATATCGAGCACTTTCTGGGCGAGATCGAACAGCGTGCGGTTGAGGTCTTCGAGAGGATCTACAAAACCCCTCTATCTACCCTATAGCAGACATTACTCAACGGCACTATTCCGAGTATAGTTGCCGGTTGAAAGGAGAGTTTGCATGTCACCGCACCAGGATGTTGTAGCCGAGGTACTGGAGTTACCCGACGGCCCTGAGATCGGTGCGTTTTTCGATTTTGACGGTACCGTCATCTCGGGCTACTCGGTGATGGCCTTCATCAAAGAGCAAATGCGGCGCGGCCACCTGTCGCCGCGTGAGTTGGTAGAGCTCCTGAGCGCGATGGTGAACTTCGGTCTCGGCGGCCTCGGCTTCTCGGGCATGATGGTTGCAGCCACTCAGTTTCTTCGCGGCATTCGAGAGGACAGCTACGCAAACTTTGGTGAGGAGCTGTTTGAGTCACACATCGCTCGCCTGATCTATCCGGAATCGCGCGCACTGATTAAGGCACATCTCAAGAAGGGCCACACAGTCGCCATCATTTCATCGGCAACGCCGTACCAGGTCAGACCAGCCGCTCGGGAGCTGGGTGTTGAGCACGTGCTATGTACCGAACTCGAAGTTAAGGACGGTGTCTTTACAGGTGCTGTCATACAACCACCGTGCTTCGGTCAGGGTAAGGTCACGGCTGCAGAGTCGCTTGCTGATGAGTTCGGTGCAGAGCTCGACAAAAGTTATTTCTATTCCGACAGTTACGACGACATCCAGTTGCTCGAACATGTCGGCAATCCACGGCCACTGAATCCCAACCAGAAGTTGCTGTCGGTTGCGGAACAACGCGGTTGGCCGGTGCGAAGGTTTGGCAGTCGCGGCCAACCGCACATCAATGATTTGATTCGTTCGGCAATGATGCCGGTGAGCATGGTGGGTTCTTTTCTTGCCGGCTTTCCTATCTGGGCACTGACGGGCTCTAAACGCGACGCGCTGAATTTCTCCATTTCATTGTTCGCTGATACCGCGAGTGCATTGATCGGACTGAACCTCAGGATCAAAGGTGAGCAATACATTTGGTCGCATCGACCGGCCGTATTTATATTCAATCATCAAAGTAACGTCGACATGGTTATCGTGGCGCGACTGATGCGCCGTGATATCAGTGGCGTTGGCAAGCGTGAAATTCGTGATATGCCCATTGTTGGCAGGGTGATGGAAGCGGCCGGTGTTGTACTGATTGACAGGAAAGACACCGCCAGTGCGGTCGAGTCTTTGAAATCACTCGTGGATACCATGCGCATCGAAGGCAAGTCGGTCTGCATGTCGCCGGAAGGAACGCGAGCGGTAACACCGAGGCTGAACGAATTTAAGAAAGGCGCTTTTCATCTTGCGATGCAGGCGGGTGTGCCGATCGTGCCGATCGTTATTCACAATTCCAACGACGTGCAGCCGAAGGGAGATTTTATCTTCCATCCGGGCACGGTCGATGTTGAGGTTTTGCCGCCAGTGGATACCGGCGAATGGTCGGTGGAAACCATCGATGATCATGTTGCCGATGTACGGGACATGTATTTGCTCGCACTCGATCAGAAGCAAGCGGTGGAGAAGTCGTAATGGACCAGTTAAACGGCCAGGACGCCCAGTTTCTGTACATTGAGTCGGCTGACAACCTGACGCATATCACGTCTGTTTCGATATTCGATCAGTCGACAGTGCCTGGCAAAAAGGTCGTTCGCTTCAAGGATATTCTTGACCACATCAGCAGTCGCCTGCACATGAACCCGGTGTTTCGGCGACGGCTTGTGCACGTGCCGCTGGAGCTCGATTTTCCGTACTGGGTTGATGACGATCAATTCGATCTTGAGTTTCACGTTCGACACGGTGGCTTGCCGGAGCCCGGCGACTGGCGACAATTTTGTATCCACATGGCGCGTTATCACTCGCGCGGTCTGGACATGACTCGCCCGCTTTGGGAGATGTATGTCATCGAAGGTCTCGACAATATCGAAGGCTTATCGAAGGGCAGTTACGCCATCGCAACAAAGATCCACCATGCGGCGGCCGATGGCGCGGCACTTGCTGATTTCTTCGGCGCCATGGCTGACATCGACAACAAGGGAACACCGGCGGTGCCCCTGAATTCGGCAAAGCTTACGCGTAGTCCACAGCCAAGCTTGCTGGATATGGGTGTTCGCGCTGCCTGGCACACCATGCGTTCGCCGGTCGGCATGATCGACGCGGTTATGCGCTCCGCGCCGAGTTTGTACAAGCTGGCGCAGCACGCGATCAGCACACGAAAAGAGGACGAGTATCGAATTCCCGAGACACGTTTTAATGGTGCGGTTTCGGCAAGCAAAATGTTTGATGGTGTGCAAATTCCGCTGGCTGACCTCAAAGCCATTCGCTTAGCGGTGCCGGGTTGTACGATCAACGATGTCATTCTTACCGTTTGTGGTGGTGCACTTCGCAAGTACTTGCAGCACCACGGTGAGCTGCCGGAAGACTCGTTATTGGCATGGGTACCGATTAACGCCCGCAAGAAAGCGGCGACCGGTGGCGGCAGTGGTGGCAATTACGTCACGGCCATGACGACGCTGATCTACACGGATATCAAGAACCCGATCGAACGTTTGCAGCGCGTGATGGGAGCGACGCAGAAGAGCAAGGCGGCGCAAACAGGAGTGTCTGCACGAGTTATGACGGATCTCAGCAAACACGTACCCGCTGCGACTCAAGTCCTGGCGAGTCGACTGGTCTTGCGGACAGGGGCGGCCGCACGAATGTGCAACCTGTTTATTTCCAACGTTCCCGGGCCACAGCTGCCGTTGTACATGAACGGTGCTTTACAGGTGGGTCTTTTTGGTATGGCGCCACTCTCGGACGGGATGGGCCTGTTTATTGCTGCCACCAGTTACAACGGCAAGGTGTCGTTCAGTGTTACGTCGACCCGGGAGGTATTGCCGGACATTCAGTTCTTCATTACTTGCATTCAGAAGTCGGTGGCAGAGATGACGCGGGCGGCGATGCCTAAAAAGAAGAGAAAAAAGAAGAAAAAGAAGTCCCCTGCCGCGGATAAGAAAAAAGTGTCTAAGAAGCAGCCGAAATTGAGCGGCGATCAACCGGATGCTCACGATGATCAAAATCCTTGAGAATAAGCGTTAAAGCACGACTGATCCTGGTCTGAATCCGGATCATCTCGACCTTTGGCCAGGTTGCTCTCTCGCCCATCGTAATCAAATCCATGATCTCTTCAGTAGATCGATGTGCAAGCAACTTCAACGGATTAAAGAAATGCTTCTCGGGCAATATATTAATATCGCCAACGTAATCCTGATTGATAACGCTCAGTGCAATATTCGTTAGCCGGTTTGCCGCCGGGACCAGTGACAGCGGTTTTTCCATGATTGATGCGGATGCATTAATCCACTCGCGGGCGGTTCGTCTACCCGCTTGTTTAAGGGTTGAGATCATGCCTCGTTCGGCAGTGGGATCGGTGATGAAGGGAAAGATGTGTGGATTCACCTGGCTGACGATAAAGTGGTTAACGCCATATAGGCGCGACAGCCGTTTGGCCGGCAGGTCATGGCTCAAAGAGCCGTCAACCCACTTGCGCGATGGCATGTAAGCCTGTCGCTCGCCGTGGTCATTCTTTGCAAAAAGCGCGACCGGCGGGAAAAAACCGGGTACGGCTGCAGACGCCAGGATCGCATCGCGAACGTAGACGTTGGGTGTCGTGATTGCGTTTAGTAATCGCGATGACTGATGCCGTTCTGCTGCGGCGATCGAAACGTTCAGATGTCTACCTGTCAGCTTGTAGGCCTCTTGAAACGTGAGGTTCGGAAGCAGTCGCTCAAGTACGCTGCGAACTTCGCCCGCTGTCGCGACACTCGGTTTGAGCGCTTCAAAATGTCGGAGCAGGCTTTCGTCCTTCTTTATCTCGGTCGCCAGGAATTCGGGATCGAAGATTCTTTCGAGCTGCTTGTCCGAGTGTGTGCTGGCGAGGCTACCGACAATCGCGCCACCGCTACTGCCCGACATAATGTCCGGCAAAACGCCTTGCTGCCAAAGAACTTTGACGACGCCGATATGAAAAAACAGGAATGAGCCAGCGCCGCTCATCATCAGGGCCGTGCTGCCGTAGCAATGCTGAGCGCGTTGAAAGAAATCGAGTAGCTCATTTTCCGGCAGGTCACTTGCCTCGGCGCTTGCCAGCAGTTCGAGTGCGCCGGCGACTTCGTCTACATAGTTGACGATGAGTTTCTTGGTGCCGAATTGCGCTTTGCGGTAGAGGATGGCACGACCTATGCCATCGATATTGCCATGCACGCCTTCGTTGAGCGCGTACAGAACTCCGGCGTAGTCCTTATTCTTGCGCAGTTTGCGTAGTCTTCGGAGGCGACGGCTAATGGATTTGTGATCGAAATCCCCGGACTTATTGTCGGACTTCCAGCGTGCTAAATCGGTGCCTTTGTCATAGGCGATAGCGGCGTGTTTCCACTCGTCGTAACTCGTGGCCGCATCCATGTCTGCCTGCAGGCGTTTCGTGCCGGAAAATACCATGTGGTCCTACGTCCTTTTCGTCTAGCGTACACCGTCCACCATAGCGGGGCGACCCTTTGTCACTCATATTGGACGGACAGGCGAGTTTTTTGAGATAGTGCCCAAATAGCAGGGTTGTGACAGTCGGGAATTACCACTATGAAGCGCGACACAAGAACGCAAATACTTGTCGCGAGTCTGTCGCTTTTCAACGAGCAGGGCGAGCCTAATACCACGACGAATGACATCGCAAACGAGGCGGACATTAGTCCTGGCAACCTGCATTACCACTTTCACAAGAAGGCCGATCTGGTCGAAGCGCTGTTGGCTGAGTTCCAGGCTGACGTGCGCCGTGTTCTCGACCCGCCGACCGGGTATGACACCACGATCGATGACTTTTGGGCGTTCCTGCACTTGCTGTTGGAGGTGCTCACGGCCTATCGATTCCTGCTGCGTGACATGGAAACGCTGGTTTCCACCTACCCTAAGGTGGGGCATGCCCTGAAAGGGTTCTCAAAGGGCCTGACAGCCATTATGCAGCTCTATATTGAGGCCTTGCGACGTAACGATTTTCTGCAAGTAGGGGACAACGAAGTTGCTGTGATGAGCCGCAGCCTGGTGGTGATAGTCCTGTTCTCGGAGCGCTTTGACGAGATATCAGGTGCCGCGTCGTCGGTTGATGTGTCGGCGCTCAGAATTGCTCGATCAGTACTGGGGATTTTGTTGCCGCACTCATCTCATGAAGCGGCGCTGCTCGTCGCAGAGCTGGCGGAACGTTACCGCGAGCACAAATAAAAAGGGCTGCAAGTGCAGCCCTTAAAATTGTCGCAAGTAGGGGGGATTACTTAGCGACTTGCGCAAGCACTTTGTCGAGCTTGCGATCCAGCTTCTTGAGATCACTTGTGGTCGCGATCGGTGAATACTCCAGAACAGTATTGACGGCAGACTCAGCCCGTTTGGTAACTTCCTTACGGGTTGCTTTGACGCGTTTGATGACTCGATCATTCAAGTCTTCAAATGAGTCCTGAGCCTGGTCACGAACTTTCTCACCGTCTTTGGCCAGTGCATCGAACTTCTTGTCGAAGTCAGACTGAGCCTGTGAGGCGAAGCCGAGACCTGCCAGGAATGCTTTGTTAGCGATGATGATCGGACGTTCGACGATCGTGCCCTCGAACCGATCTACGATTGACTTGGCCTGTGCTTTCAATTTAGTGGCCGTTTTCGGTGCTGCCATTTCGATTCTCCTTAAATATAGTATTTACTTGGAAGGTTTCTTCTTGGAAACCTTTTTCTTGGAAGCCTTTTTCGCCGCCGCCTTCTTAGCCGGAGCCTTCTTGCTTGCCGCTTTTTTCTTATCCCCGGCAGGGGGCTTCTTGGCAGATTTCGGCTTTTCAACAGACTTCAGCAATCGATCCAGTTTTGCATTCAACTTATCGAGGTCGTGCTTGCTGGCGACACCCAGACGGTCAAGCGCACTGTCAACGCGTGAATCAAACACGCTTTGCAATTTGCTCATCTGCGGTGTCTCACGCATCTGGTCAAGCAGCCCGGTTGCTTTCTCTTGTGCATCGTCAGCCATGCCGCGGATGGCATCCTGAACGTCGTCAATTAGTGATTCAGTTTTGTCCGAGGCATCTTTGCGGAAGGACTCACCCTGTTTCATGAGCTTGTCGAATGCCTTGCCGCCGGCTTTCTGCGTGTTGGAAAGAGCACCGAGGCCCGCCAGGAATGCGTTCTCAAGCTGCTCGGCGATCTCAGCTGTACGGCCGCTATCCTTTTGTTTTGATTGTCGTTTCTTGTCTACCATGATGGTCTCCTGAAGAGTACATATTGCTTCGATGGAGTAATGGTAGGGGGCTAATCTAGGGTGGTCACACTAATGCTGCAACACCTGCTCAATCAGAGGTTTGTGGCGATCGATAAACTTCTCCAGGGCAAGCCGTGCCTTGGCAAGATGTGTTTCGTCCATGGGCAGTGACAGGAACAGGTCGCCCCGGCCACACAGCAACACGCCATCCAGGAGCATCTCCATATGCAGCAGCGGGCGCAGAGACCGACATCCGGTGCTGATGTCAGTCGGTTTTTTCGTTGGCCCACTCGAAAAGTGAATCGCGATTATTGAGCCCAGCCCGTTCGCATACATGGGTACTGACTTGGCGGCAAACATTTCGTTGAGTGAGAGGCGAAACGCTTCGGACGATTCGAAAAAATCCTCAGCACGCTGCGGCGTGTATATTTCGCCGACGGCTGCGCAGCCGGCTGCCATCGAGCAGACATTGTTATTGAAGGTGCCGGCATGGGCGAGGGCGCCACTCTTCTTCGGATTGAAGTGCGCCATGACTTCAGCGCTGCCACCGAAGGCACCGGTCGGCATGCCACCGCCGA
>Ga0164320_10000525_pt1 | contig 12712 bp, 13 predicted proteins | sample GuaBasSediGuay11_FD_113736 | JGI IMG/M metagenome (GOLD analysis project Ga0164320, IMG submission 113736) | Subseafloor sediment microbial communities from Guaymas Basin, Gulf of California, Mexico - Guay11, Core 4567-28, 0-3 cm | ecosystem: Environmental > Aquatic > Marine > Hydrothermal...
AACGGCGCCCAGGTGGTGCAGCGGGTGCGCACGCTGCTCGACAGCGAGATTCCGGTGGTGTTCATGACCGGCGCCACCTCCGCGGCACGTATCCGCGCGCCGCGGATGCCCTACTGCGACGTGCTGCGCAAACCGATCGACGGCCACAAGCTGTTGCGTGCGCTCAGCGATGCCCTGGCACGGCCCACCGCCAGCGACGAATAGCCCCTACCCCAGTGCCGGCAACCTGATTCGGACGACCACTCCCGGCCCGTCAGCCGCCGGAGCGACATCCAGCGATGCGTCGACCTCGGCCAGCAGGTCACGGGCGAGCCCCAGGCCGACCCCGAGATGGGTGTCCCGGTTGCGGCTCGAAGTGCCGTGGACGAACGCCTCCTCTACCGTTAGCCCGACAAACCCAGGCCCGAAGTCACGCACCGCAACCTCGACCGCGCCATCGTCGACCGTCGCCGTGAGTTCCACCGGCGGGGCTTCGCTGTCGGGGCGAGCCTCGCAGGCATTCAGCAACAGCTGCAGCAAGGCCGTGCGCAGGGCCGGGTCGCTGGCGCGCACCGCCGGCAGCGATGTCGGCAGGTTCACAGACACCGGGCGTCGCTTGGTCAGAGGCCGCAACGGCCACAGGGGCAGGGTCCGCTCCACCAGTTCGGAGAGCACCAGTGGTTGTGCCTCGCGCTGGTCGAAATCGGGGAAATCGAGGCTGCCGAGCAGCTTTTCGACCCGCTCGGTCGCCCCCGCCGTCAGCCGGTTCGCCGTGTCCCTCACCTCGGCCTCGGCTGCCCCCTGGTCGAGCAGCGAGACGGCCATGGCCAGGCTATGCAGCGGGCTGCGCAGATCGTGGGCCAGGTCGGACAGACCACCAACGACCTGGAACGCAAAAGAGAGACGCGCCAGGCGGGCGTTGGCGGTGGTCGGGTCATCCGACGGCAGCAGCGTATCGAGATCAAACGGCATCGTCTTCCCTGGCGTGAAGGGGCCAACAAGCGCCCCGCCCAGACATCAAGCTAACCCAGCGTCACGACACGGGCAATTCGCACGCGACCGCAGCCGCTACAATCGGTTGGTGATGCAGACACTCGACAGATCCACCACGGCGTTTGAAAGATGAGTCACACCAAGTCACGACGCCACGCGGCGCTGGCCGAAGCCGCCATGACCGTCATCGCCCACCTGCACGGCCTGCGGGTCAACCGGCTGTACCTCGTCCCGCCAGAAACAGGCCACGAGTTACTGGCCACCCTGCGCTACGGGCTCGACCTCGAGCACCTCGACCATGAGCGTCACTTCTTCCAGGCCCTCAAGCGTGTTGAGGTGGCCCTGGCCGGCCGGGTCGCGGTCGAACACTATCTCGATACCCTCCCGCCGACAGGCGAAGCGGAGATGATCGCGGCGGCGATCCTCGACCGCTTGTGCACCAGCGCGCGCCAACAAGCCGCACTGCACGCCTTCGCCCGCACCCGCCTGCTCGACCTCCTCGATACGCCCACCCAGCGCACCATGATCGAGGAGCTCGCCGAGCAGCTCGAGCGTGCCGGTGAACTCGATCGTGACCAGTTCATGCTGGTCACACTGAAAGCGGTAAAAGTCCCTATCTAACAGGTCGTTGAAATTCGCTCAGATGAGTGCGCGGCCAATCCTGACGCCGGAGCGTGCTAGGGAACCTCTGATTAATTCTGGGCGAAGTAGATGGTGATGCAGAATGTTCAGATTTGAGGCGCCAAGTGCACGTAATAGCTGGACTATTGCGTAGCTTGGCAACGATAAAGCTGGACATTCTGGGCGCCAGATACGAGTTCATGAATTAATCAGAGGTTCCCTAAGTTTACTGGAGTAAATGAGCATTTTGAGGCCAATTTTGACGCCGGATCATGCCAGCTGAGTAGAATTTCAACAGCCTGCTAATCGAGCCTAGTCGATGTCGGCGAGCCTGGTTGCACGAAACGGGATGCTGTACTTGGCGGCGGTATCGGTGGCATTGCCCCGGATGGTCCCGCCCTTGACCTCGCCGTCGTAGGTCATCCTGAAACTGCTGTCGTAGCGCCCAAATAACGGCCGTCGCTGGCTCCCTTTGCCACGCGTGGTCATAACCGTCTTGGCTATCACCCGGTTGCCCTTCACTTTGTAGCTTCCGATCGTGTAATGGCTGGCGCTGGCACCGCGGTAGATGCCCTTTTCGATGAAGGCGGTCGAAGTGCTCTCCCAACCGTACGGCCCCTTCATTTCGATCTGCCAAATCCCTTCCAGTTTCATGCCTGCTGCTCCCTGGTGTCATTCCAGTCAGAGTGTAGCCAGCAATGGTATGACTGTCCCACGCACCGCGATCACCAGCGTGGCGAATCCTGGCACGGGGCACCCAGACCCCAGGATGCCAAAATCCACAGCACGCGCGATGGTCAGCAGGCCGCCTATGGTTTACGTCGTCCAGAAACTATCCTTGCCATCGGGTCTGTCGAAACAGAAGACCATGTTCGGAGGCACTGATGAATGAACTGTGGCTGATCGCCGCGGCAATCACGGACCGTATCCTGGCGTTGGTGCTGATCGGCCATGCCGTGCTGCACAAGCGCGACGTCGGGTCGGCCATCGGCTGGAGTGGCCTGATCTGGTTCACGCCTTTGATCGGTTCGCTGCTCTACCTGGTATTGGGCATCAACCGCATCAAGCGTCGCGCCGCGCGCCTGCGCCACGGCGCAGGGCGTCCCGAGATGGTCCCGTGCGAAAGTGGCAGCATCGGACTCCAGGAACAGCATGGCGAGTTGACCCCGATCGCACGTCTTGCCGATCACGTCGCAGGGGTGCCGCTGACCGCCGGCAACCGTGTCGTACCCCTGCCCGACGGCGACATCGCCTACCCGGCCATGCTCGAGGCGATCGCCAACGCCGAACAGAGCATCGGTCTGGCCACCTACATTTTCGACCATGACCGCGCCGGGGTGCAGTTTATCGAGGCCCTGGCCGCGGCGAGCCGACGTGGGGTCGAGGTGCGCGTGCTAATTGACGGCGTCGGCGAGCGTTACTCCTCGCCACCGGCAACCCGCGTGCTCCGCGAAAACGGCGTCACCACCGCGGTCTTCCTCAAGTCACCCCTGCCATGGCGCAACCCGTACATGAACTTGCGCAACCACCGCAAGGTGATGGTGGTCGATGGCCGGCTTGGTTTCACCGGCGGCATGAACATCCGTGAGGGTTGCCTGCTGCACCTCGACCCGCCCCACCCGGTACACGACCTCCATTTCAGGCTCGAGGGTCCGGTGGTGCGCCAGATGGTCGAGACCTTCGCCCTCGACTGGGATTTCACCGTCCACGAGTCGCTTACTGGCGAGGCCTGGTACCCGGACCTTCCCGCCGTCGGCGAAACCCTCGCCCGCGGCATCGCCGACGGTCCGGACGAGGATTTCGAAACCATCCACCAAGTGCTCCTCGGCGCACTGGCACAGGCGTCTCGACGGGTCCGCATCTGCACCCCCTACTTCCTCCCCGAACCAACCCTGATCGCGGCACTCAACACCACCGCCATGCGCGGAGTGGAGGTCGAAATCGTGGTCCCGGCACGCCCGAACCTGCGCATCGTCCACTGGGCATCGATGGCGCAGATGGGCCTGCTGCTGCCGTCCGGCTGCCGTGTCGTGGAAACTCCATCACCGTTCGATCACACCAAGCTGATGCTGGTCGACGACGCCTGGGTGTTTTTCGGATCGTGCAACTGGGACGCCCGCAGCCTGCGTCTCAATTTCGAATTCAATATCGAATGCTACGACCGCAACCTGGCCGCGGAACTGCATCACACCGTCGATGCCAAGGTGCATCGAGGCCAGCGGCTCAAACTGGAGACGGTGCAAGAGCGCACACTTCCGGTGCAGCTGCGTGACGGCGTGGCACGGCTGTTCAGTCCCTACTTGTGAAATCACACTGGCCGGCTGCCTTCCCGCCCGCGCGTGATGGCGCTGGCAAGTTGTGGCCCGGCGATCCATTGACGAAGGCATCATGTAATTATTTTCCTGGCTACCGGGTCTTCTAGGACAAGCGCAACAGACGCGCCGATTGAACCGATGCGACAACCCTGGAGACCATCATGAAAAAGTTACTTACGATTGCTGTTCTTGGCCTGAGCCTTTCCGGTTTTGCCTTTGCCGACGACGCCGGCGACTTCTCCGACGTCAAGTCGACTATGGGCCAGCCCTACGACGGGCAGACACTCGGCCGCGCCGGGTATCCGGAACCGGCCCCGACGACTTCAGGCAAGGGCGTCGTGATCATCGACAGCGACCGTGCCGGCCTGCCGTCGTAAAGCCCGCCAATCTGTGCGCAGAAGGCCCCCGCGGGGGCCTTCTGTTTTTTTCCGGCCCAGTATGAACCGGATGCTTGCCGCCCGTCTGGCAGGTGATGCCGCAACAGCCGCGGCGACCTGGTGCCGCACTGCCGTTGCATGGCATGTGAAATGAAATCGAAGCGGATTATTGGAAATATTTGTAAGTATTTTCGACCGCCACGGGTCCGGGATGACAAGCGCAACCGTTGCGCGAGATGAACCGACATAACCACCCTGGAGACTGACATGAAAAAGTTGATTACGATTGCTGTTCTTGGCCTGAGCCTTTCCGGTTTTGCCCTCGCTGATGACGCCAGTGACATCTCGTGGGTCCAGCCCACGATGGGCCAGCCCTTTGATGGACAGACGCTCGGTCGCACCGACTATCCGGAGCCAACCTCGACCACTTCAGGCGAAGGTGTCGTGATCATCGGCAACGATCGTGCCAGCCCAGCGTCCTGATCATCCGGCCAATCAGTGGAGAGGGCCCTTTCTTCATTTTTGCACCAACCGCTGAACATGAGCCTTGCACCGGTGTTGTGATGACCTACCGAAGGATTCATCCCAGGCTGCGGTGCCCAGGCACTGAGCCCTCTGCGACAGGTCGCAACTCAGCACCCCCAGGGGAAGGAACTGCGCGGCGCCAACCGACCGCCATCCTGGTCCAGTGCTTCGGCAATACGTAGCCCCTCGTTCCACTTGGCCATTCGTTCCGAGCGGGTGAATGACCCCACCTTGAGTTGCCTGGCACCCCAACCGACGGCGAGATGGACGATGGTGACGTCTTCGGTTTCACCGGAACGTGCCGAGACCACCGATTCCCAACCGACCTCTCGGGCCGCATCGAACGCGGTCCGGGTCTCGGTCAGCGTGCCGGCCTGGTTCGGCTTGATCAGCGCCGTATTGCAGGCGCCGAGTGCGGCACCATCCCGGATGCGCTGAGCATTGGTGCAGATAAAGTCGTCGGCAATTACCTCGACCCTGGGGCCGGCCGCGGCCGTGAAACGGGCCAGCGCGGTGGCGTCATCCTCACCGAGCGGATCCTCGATGGCCACGATCGGGTAGCGTGCGAGCCAGCCAAGCAGCATCTCGGCGAGACCGTCAGCATCGACTTCGCGATCATCACGTGCGAGCCGGTAACGGCCATCGCGGCCAAAATCGGTGGCCGCGATGTCGAGCGAAATGGCCAGGTCATCTCCAGGTATGAAACCGGCCCGCTCGATGGCGCGGACCAGGAAGTCGAGCGCCTGCTCATTGGATGTGAACGCCGGCCAATATCCGCCCTCGTCGGCGACCCCCTGCAACAATCCTGCGTCGGCCATGATCAAGCCGGCGGCACGGTAAACCTCGGCGGTCCAGTCCAGTGCCTGGGCGTAACTTCCAGCACCGACCGCAATCACCATGAAATCCTGCACGTCGACTCGACGCCCGGCATGGGCACCACCACCGAAGATCTGGATCTCCGGCAGCGGCATCAGCAGTTTCCTGCGCTCACCGGCGAGGTAACGCCATAGCGGCACACCCTGGGCGCATGCGGCCGCGTGAGCCACCGCCATCGACGTTGCGACCAGGGCATTGCCACCGAGCCGCGACCGGTTTGGCGTGCCGTCGAGTTCAATTATTGCCGTGTCGATACCGACTTGGTCGGTGACCGATCGACCGCGCAACAGGTCAGCGATTTCGCCGTCGACAGCAGCGAGTGCATCTCTGACATCGTAACCACCGAAGGCCTCACCACCATCGCGTCGGTCAACCGCCTCGGCGCTGCCGGTCGAGGCTCCGGCCGGGGCGATGGCACGGCCGACGACGCCTCCGGCCAGGGCCACTTCGACCTCGACGGTCGGTCGTCCGCGGGAATCCCAAACGCGGCGGCCATGTACAGAAGCGATGGCGTCATTCATGAATCGAGCTCCCTGTTCCAGGCAGCGAGCACAGCCCCGAGTTGATTGGCGGGATCGAACAACAACGCCCGCGCACAGCGACGCACACGGTCGCGGTCGGCCTCGACGGTGAGGTATTCGACCGGCGATTTGCCATCGACACGCGCCAGGAACAGGCCCGCCAGCAGGCTGGCAGCACGCGCCTCGAGTTCGGTGACAGGCTCCCAGGTAACGCCGTCGAGATAAGTGCGAGCCAGCATCGTGAAACAGGCATTGAACCCATCCCGTGCTGCAGGATTCCATAACGACTTCAGCAGCAGGTGGTTCAGGCAGAAGGCGATATCGAAGGCCGGATCACCGATGCAGGCGCACTCGGCATCGAGAAACACCGGACCGTCGGGGCCAATCAGGATGTTTTTCGGACTGACATCACCATGGATCATCACCCGGCGAGTCGTCGCCGTGCGCCGGCTCAATCCAAACAGCACGTCGTGCAGGTCGGAATGGCGTGTCGCTGTTGCTTCGAGGTAAGGCTCGAGGCGGATGGAGTGGAAGATATCGGCACGCGGGAAGCGTCGGGCGACGTCGGCCTGATCGGCCGTCGCCGCGTGAATCGCGACCAGCCGCCGACCGACCTCTGCCGCCATTAACGGGTCGGCACGGCCATCCCGCAGTTCAGTCTTCCACAACGGATGTGAGGTCGGGTCAAGGTATTCCATCGCGCAGAGCATGGCGTCGGCATCATGGTAGAGAACGCGCGGTGCCGCACTGCGCACGATCTTGCCGACGACCTCGTACCAGGCAACCTCAAAGCGGTTGCGTTCGACCGGAGCGTGCCACTCGGCGGCTACCCTGAGCTGCGGTAAGGCGCGCTTGACACAATACGTGCGCTCCGGCGTCATCACTTTCCAGATGTCAGACGAGACACCGCCGGTCAGCTCCTCGAAACGTGCGGCGTCGACGTCGAGAAGCAGACCGCCATGACGTAGTGCAGCGATCATGGCGTCATCGGGTAATGGGGCGTTTTTGGTGCTCGAATCCAGAATCACATCCTTCTGCCTCCGGGTCAGATCTTGGCCCGACCCATGACAGCGCGACCTTACACGACCCTTCCCTGGTCCAACACCGGATGGCGGACAGGGACCAACCCAAGAAGCCTCTAATCAAGTCATGGACGCGAATCTTGCCCCCAGAATGTCCAGCTTTGTCGTGGCAACTCTTCGCCATAGCCAGCTATTACGTGCACTCTGCGCCTCAAATCTGAACATTCTGCATTACCATCTACTTCGTCCAGACTTGATCAGAGGTTCCTTAAGTCCCACGGACAGGACCACGATGGGTAAGGGTCGAGCACCAGCCCAACGACCCGGTCGCGACAGAGCTCTGCCCGGACGCAACCGCTACCTTTACGCTCCCTTATCCAGGCGCTATCGTCCCAATCGAAACTACCAGGCAGGGAGAAACGGCATGTCGACCAACCGGACCGGGGCATTGAATTTCAAGCGCAACTTTATGACCGGCATTCTGACGGTGATCCCGCTGGCGATCACCTGGTGGCTGTTCGATTTCCTCTTTCGCCTGCTCTCGCGCTTCGGCCAGCCTATCGTACGCACCATCCAGAAGGATCTCGACGAAACATCCCCGATCCTCTCCGCGCTGTTCCGCCAACCCTGGTTCGACGACTTCCTCGCGGTGGCCATTGTCGTCGTCGCGATCTACTTGCTCGGCTGGTTCGCCAGCCGGGTACTCGGCCGGCGGATCCTCAGCGCGATGGAGGCACTGGTAACCCGGCTGCCGCTGGTGCAGACAGTCTATGGTGCGATCAAGAAGCTGGTCGGGGTGCTGCAGACCAAGCCAGAGAATGTCGAACGCGTCGTGCTGGTCAACTTTCCGAATGACCGGATGAAGACGGTCGGCCTGGTCACCCGGACGCTGACCGACGCCCGCACCGGACAGGCCCTGGCCGCAGTCTACGTGCCGACGACGCCAAACCCGACCAGCGGCTACCTCGAGATCGTGCCACTCGACGACGTGGTCTCGACCGACTGGACGATGGACGAGGCGATGAACTTCATCATCTCCGGCGGGGCGATCGCACCGGACAACATCCCATTTTCTCGCGATCCGAACGAGAGCGGGTCGGTGACCGCCGAGCCACCAGCAACCTGACCCGACGGACACGGGCATCAGGCGAGGCGAAGACCGCCACCCTCAGGGCAGGTCGAACAGCAACACTTCGGCGGCGTCACGCCCCTCGATTCGGACCTGGTCCAGTTCCTCGATACGAGCGCCGTCACCTCCAGAAAGCGCTTGGCCATTGACGCTGACCGCACCGCGGGCGACGTGAACGTAGGCCCGGCGCCCCAACTCCAGCGCATGCTCGACCGCCTGTCCCGAAACCAACAGCGTGCCGTAGAGCAGGGCATCCTGGTGGGATCCGATCGAGCCGTCGCGACCGTCAGGTGAAATCAGCAAGGCCAACCGGCCATGACGCTCTTCGTTCGGAAAGTGTTTCTGCACATAGCCGGGTTCGACGCCAGCACGGTTCGGCAGAAGCCAGACCTGCAGGAAGTGCACCTCCTGGTCCTGCGAAGCATTGCACTCGCTGTGCTGCACGCCGGTCCCGGCGCTCATGCGCTGCACATCACCGGGGCGGATCACCGAGCCGTTGCTCATGCTGTCTTTGTGTTCCAACGCACCTGAGAGGACGTAGCTGACGATCTCCATGTCGCTGTGACCATGGGTCGGAAAGCCGCCACCCGGCACGACCCGGTCGTCGTTGAGCACCCGCAGGTTGGAAAAACCCATCTGATCCGGGTCGTGGTAGCCGGCGAACGAGAAGGTGTGATGACTGTTTAACCAGCCGTGGTCGGCATGACCGCGCTCATCGGACCGGCGGATGGTGATCATGGCTGGGTTCCCTGTTGCGGCGTACGGCGCCGTTCCGGGTGCCATGATGACCGATATCAACCCGGCAAATAACCATCTTTGCCATGGCCTTATCGCACCCGCGGCCGCGTCACCGACACAAAACTGCCCTGGGTCACGGTCGGAGTCGAAAGCAGCGTCTATATTTTTTGAAACACTGCGGAGTACATCATGAGCGGCAGGAAGGTGTTCAAATATTCAGGGCGCGACGTCGACGTCTTCTGGGACGGCCGTCTCTGCATCCATATCGGTGAATGCGGACACTCCGAAGGCGACCTGTTCGTCGGTGGTCGCGACCCGTGGTGCGTGCCCGACAACGCAACGACCGATGACGTCGGCGAAGTGTGCCAGCGCTGCCCGACCGGTGCGCTGGTCTACCAGGGTGATGCCGCTGGCGACGAGACTCCGGATAGCGAGAACAGCGTCACGGTAAGCCACCACGGTCCGCTGTTCGTCCGTGGCGACCTGGGCATCGTTGGTGCACCGGACGACATGCCGGGCGTCCGTTTCCGCGCGGCACTCTGTCGCTGTGGCCAGTCGGCCAACAAGCCGTTCTGCGACAACAGCCACGAGCAGGCCGGTTTCCGTGACTACGGCGCGGTCGGCAAGCGCGGCCCGGGCTTCGAAGGCCACGGCGGAAAATTCGGGATCAGGCTCCGGAAAGACGGCCCGCTGGTGCTCACGGGCAAGGTCAATATCCGCAACGGCAGCGGACGAGTCGCCTGGCGCGGCGAGGAGGTTGCGCTGTGCCGTTGCGGCGTATCGAAAAACAAGCCATTCTGCGACGGCACCCACAAGCGCGTCGGGTTCAAGGCCGAGTGAAACCCGTCTCTCCCGGCTACCGGACCGTATTCCCCGGGCCAGCCCCCAGGGCGTGTCCCGGCAGGAAGCGGCTGCGTCCACCCTTCCCCCCGAACGATCTCGACAAGGAATCCCGATCATGACCAAGCGCAACAAGGAAAAGCCGGCCAAACCCAAGGGAAGGATGAAGCGGCGTGACTACGAGGCGGCACTGCGCCCACTGCAGGCCGAACTGTGCCACCTTCAGTCGTGGATCAAGGCCAGCGGCGAGCGAGTCGTCATCATCTTCGAAGGGCGCGATGCCGCCGGCAAGGGCGGGACGATCAAGGCACTGACCGAACGCGTCAGCCCACGTGTCTTCCGTACCGTCGCGCTGCCGGCGCCCTCCGATCGCGAGAAATCCCAGCTCTACATGCAGCGCTACCTGCTTCACTTCCCGGCCGGCGGCGAGATCACCATCTTCGACCGCAGCTGGTACAACCGTGCCGGGGTGGAGATCGTCATGGGTTTTTGCACCCCAGAACTGCGCGAGCGTTTCCTGACCCAGGCACCCGAATTCGAAAAGACCCTGTGCAACAACGGCATCCACCTGATCAAGTACTGGCTCGAAGTCGGCGACGAGGAACAGAAGGCACGGTTCCAGAAACGCATCCACGATCCCCGCCGACAGTGGAAGCTGAGCCCGATGGACCTCGAATCACGACGCCGCTGGTATGACTATTCACGTGCCCGCGACGTCATGCTCGATGCAACCGACACTACGTGGGCGCCATGGAATGTCGTCAATTCCAATGACAAGCGTCGCGCCCGACTCAACGTCATCACCCATCTGCTGGCGCAGTTCCCGTACGAACCGCCGAAACAACCCGTGGTAAATTTGCCCAAGCGTAATCTCAAGGCGCAGTATGACGACGACAAAACGATGCATGGCCGCCGCTGGATTCCGACGCCGTACTGAACGACGGGTCGACGGGACACCGGGCGGTGCCGCTCCAAGTCGCCGGCCGCCCGGTCTCTCACCGATCACCGTCAGCCGGTGGGTGCCCCGTCAGTTGAGGTCGTCGTCCTTGTAGTACTTGGTGCCCTTGACGGTCAACTCCACGGCAAGACCCGCATCGGTGATCTGGTAGAGGAAGATCCCTTCCGCGATCGGTACCGCGCCCTGGTAGGCGCCGCCATCATCCTCGTACTTGGCCGCTGCAGTCGCTTGGCCACCGACCTCCCAGCCCGAATTGACGAACTGGTCGAGTTGCTTTTTGCCGGCGAAGACCCAGACCAGGCCGAATTTCTTTATGCCAAACCCGAGTCCGGCCTGCACCTCAATCATGTTCATGTAGGTCTTCTTGCCTGACTTGTTGTCGTAGGCGATCCCTTTTCCGGAACCGCCACCGGCGAACATGATCTTGGTGCCAAAGTTACTGAATACAGCGTAGCCGGCCGCCGACTGGACCGCCTTCTTGGCGCTCGGCTGCACGCGGTAGAGGTCTGCGAGCACCTCTTTGACCTTGGCCTGGTACTCGGCCTTCTCCTCGGCCACGCTGGCCGCGTTCGCGATCGGAATTCCGGCGCCAAACAGGGCGGTTGCGAAAATCGCGGAAACAAGTGATCTGAGCATGACCTTCTCCATTTCAAGAACTTGGTAGCGGTCTTGGGAAGTGGTATCAATCAGCGTAGCTCAGTCTGCGCCACGCACAAGTGACGTCTGTCACCCAGAATCGACCTGTCTGCGCCCACACGCAGGAACGCCCGGCAACGGCATCGGCTATGCTCTCCCGGACGCTGCCCCGGCTTCATGGTCCAACTGTGAAGGAACCCACAGGATCTACTCCATGACCCCCCGCCCCGCGCAGAGAAAGACCAAGATTGTCGCCACCATCGGCCCGGCCTGCGACGACCTCGCCACGCTGACGGCGATGATTGCCGCCGGCATGAATGTCGCACGGTTGAACTTCTCCCACGGCGACGTCGACCAGCACGCCCGTCGCCTGGAACTGGTGCGCCAGGCGGCAAAGGCGTCCGACACCCTTATTGCGACCATGATCGACACCCGTGGAGTCGAGGTGCGCACCAGCACCCTGACCGAGCCGACGGTAACCCTGACCCCAGGCGCCGAGTTCCGCCTCCATGCTGATAACCGGAAGGGGACCGCCGAAGGTGTCGGCGTCTCCTACGCCCGCCTGGCCGATGAAGTAAAGCCCGGTCACTGCGTGCTGATCGACGATGGGGCCATCGAGTTGCGTGCCGAACGGCGCGAGGGCGACACGTTGGTCTGCCGCGTAGTCGTCGGCGGCACCTTGTGGCCACGCAAGAGCATTAACGTCCCCGAGTCGATCCTCACTCTCGGTTTCGGCGACCCCGTGGTGCACCAGAACACCGTCGACGAAATCGAGTTCGCCGTAACCCACGAGGTCGACTACATCGCCGCGTCGTTCATCCAGTCGGCCGATGACGTCCAGACGGTCCGCCGCATCCTGAGGGCACACGACGCACGCATCCCGATCATCGCCAAGATCGAGAGCCGGCGCGGCGTCGACAACCTCGACACCATCGTCACTGCCGCCAACGGCACCATGGTCGCGCGTGGCGACCTCGGCGTAGAACTGCCGCTGGCGGAAGTCCCCGGCACCCAGAAAAAAATCATCCCCACCACCGTCTACAACGGCAAACCGGCCATTACCGCGACGCAGATGCTCGACTCCACGGAGCGCAACCCGAAGCCGACCCGGGCCGAGGCGAGCGACGTCGCCAACGCCATCCTCGACGGCAGTTCGGCGGTGATGCTCTCGGGCGAGACGGC
>Ga0164320_10000526_pt1 | contig 12709 bp, 11 predicted proteins | sample GuaBasSediGuay11_FD_113736 | JGI IMG/M metagenome (GOLD analysis project Ga0164320, IMG submission 113736) | Subseafloor sediment microbial communities from Guaymas Basin, Gulf of California, Mexico - Guay11, Core 4567-28, 0-3 cm | ecosystem: Environmental > Aquatic > Marine > Hydrothermal...
AGCTGTTTTTGCTGATCCGGAATCCAGGATATTCAACAGTTTACTGGATACCGGCGGTCCGACGCTTCGGTCAAGCCCGGTATGACGGCTTTTTGGTTAACGGACAGCAGTGATTTGTAGTGTATAAGCGCGAGGTTTTACGCCAGATTTAGCACGATAATTCTGACTGATATGTCTGAATCACAGACAAAAATGCCTCGCCAAATCGACTCAATTTCTGCTCGCCGACGCCGTTTATTTCTGCCATTTCTTCCAGGTTTTTTGGTTGCTCGGTAACCATTTCGAGCAGGGTTTTGTCATGAAATATAACAAAGGGTGGCACACTATTTTCGTCGGCGAGGGTTTTCCGCAGTGCTCGTAGTTCTTCGAACAGGGGTTGATCGCTTTCATTGAGTGGCTTCTTATCGATCCGCACCCGGGATTTTTTATTGCTTCGGCTTACTTCGCGCAACATCAGGTTTTGTTCGCCACGTAAAAGTGGTTTGGCACGCGCTGTCAGGCGCAATCCACCGTGTTGGTCGCTGTCGCTTTCGATGTAGGCATATACCAGTAGTTGCCGAAATAGACTGCGCCACTGGTTATTTGATAACTCGTCACCAATATTCCAGGTGCTGATCTGGTCATGACGATTGCGTGTGATTCTCTCGTTGGCTTTTCCCATCAGTACGTCGATGACATAGTTGACCCCGAATCTTTGCCCGGTTCGGTAGACACATGATAGGGCCTTGCGAGCTGCCTCCGTAGCATCCCATGTGGCTGGAGGTTGAAGACAATTATCACAGTGACCGCAGGGTTGTTCGAGTGATTCGCCGAAATATTCGAGCAGGGTTTGTCGCCGGCAGGTAATTTGCTCGCATAAACCCAACATTGACTCGAGCTTTTGATGCAGGCTTCGCTTGAAAGTCTCGCTGGCCTGGCTTTGCTGGTTCATTTGGCGCAGGCTGATGACATCTTGCAGGCCGTAGGCGAGCCAGGCATTGGCGGGGAGGCCATCACGCCCTGCACGGCCGGTTTCCTGGTAATAAGCTTCGACGGTTTTGGGTAAATTAAGGTGTGCGACAAAACGTACGTCGGGCTTGTCTATGCCCATGCCGAATGCAATCGTGGCGACAATGATCACCCCGTCTTCGGTAAGAAATCGCTTTTGGTGTAGGGCGCGCATCGCGGCGTCCAGGCCAGCGTGATAGGGCAGGGCAGTGCGACCCTTATGCGATAGCCATTCTGCTGTTGACTCTACCTGTTTGCGCGAGAGGCAGTAGACGATGCCGGCATCCTCAGGATGCTGTGATTGCAAAAATTGCCAAAGCCTGTCCCGATTGTTTTGCCCCTCACTGATGCGATAAAAAATATTTGGTCGGTCAAAACTGTGAATGAATACGCGCGCGGAATGCAAATTCAATTGCTGCACGATTTCTTCGCGGGTGCGTTTGTCGGCAGTTGCGGTTAGCGCAATTCGCGGTATCTCTGGAAACAATTCATGCAATAACTTCAGTTGCAGGTAGTCGCTGCGAAAATCGTGACCCCACTGCGATACACAATGGGCTTCATCGATCGCAAACAGGGCGATCGTCGCGCGTTCCAGCAGGCCGAGAAACTCTGGTGTATTCAGGCGTTCCGGCGCCACGTAGAGTAGATCAAGTTCGTTGTTGAGTAATTGTTGCTCAACTTCCCGGCGTGCATTGGGTGACTGGGTAGAATTGATATATGAGGCTCGAATGCCAATGGTATTTAATGCATCGACCTGATCCTGCATTAATGCGATTAATGGTGAAATGACGATACCGATGCCGTCCCGAATCAGCGACGGGATCTGGTAACAAACTGATTTTCCGCCACCGGTGGGCATTAGCACCAGCGCATCATTGCCGTCATTCAAGGTTTCTATGATTTCGGCCTGCTGAAAACGAAACTGGTCGAAGCCATATTTTGATTTCAGTAAATCGAGCGCCAAATGAGAGGTTCCTGCCAGGTTTGAATCATCCATGTTTTATGCCGTAGCTATCCTGCATTAAATTGTATTCCCAAAATATGGGCATGTTAAAGCACTCGGGATTTAGTCAAAAGCTGACAGGTTCCTAGGATCGTGATTCAGCGAGTGATTCTGAAACTATAGTACCCAGTGTTTCAATCGCCGACTGATTAGTTTCGGTCCATGGAAAACCACAGTTGATTCGCAGATAATTTTTGAATCGTCGCGTCGCGGAAAATAATATGCCAGGCGTGACGCCTATGTTTTTCTGAAGTGAGCGGTTAAATATATCGATGCTATTGCAACCGCGCGGCATTTCGACCCAGAGAACATTGCCGCCCTGCGGGTTAGAAATGCAGGTACCTTCCGGGAAGCTCTTGGCAATCATGTAGCGACCTTTTTCAACCTGATCGTGCATGTTCATACGAAATCTAACCAGATGCCGGTCATATTGGCCGCTGCTGAGAAATTCGGCCAAAGCCAGCTGGTTAATTGACGATGTGGCTGAAAAGGTAGCCTGTTTCAATTCCACTACCTTCTTTTTATATCTTCCGGCCAGCACCCAGCCGATTCGGTATCCGGGTGCCAGAGATTTCGAAAAAGACGAGCAACTTAATACCAGGTTGTTTAAATCGTAGGATTTGGCAGCGCGTGGTCTTTTATCGCCAAAGTAAACGCTGCCGTAAACATCATCTTCGATCAATGGCACGTCGCGTTCTGCTAGCATATTCACCAGTGCGCGTTTATTTTCCTCGGGCATCAGGCAGCCGAGTGGATTGCTGAAATTTGGCGAGGCTAGCACGGCCTTTATATCCATGGTATCGAATGCTTCTTCGAGCGCTTCCAGCACCATCCCGGTTTGAGGGTCAGTATCAATTTCCAGAGCCAACATACCCATTTTTTCGATCAGGCGCAGTACCGCGAAATAGGTGGGTGATTCGACTGCAATGATATCACCGCGTTTGGCGACTGTTTGCAGGCTCAAAGACAGGGCCTCGGTAGCACCAGAAGTGATAATGATGTCGTCGGGTGATACTCGCGTACTGATATTTGCGTACTGCTGGGCGATTTGCTCACGTAGTTTGCGGTTACCGGGTGGAAATATGTAATCCATGCATTTTTCTGGATAGCGACTTATAATGCTGCGTGTCGTACGGGTGAGTGATTTTACCGGCATAAAATCCATCGAAGGTTTGGCTTCGCCAAACGGGATAATGCGCGGATTGCCAGCAATGGTAAATATTTCTTCGAACAGATCGCCAAATCTAACCTTTTTTGGCTGACCCGGAGTAGACGCCAATTTGGGTATATCGTTGATCTGGTTCACCATCGCATTGATGAAAAACCCGGATTGGGGTTTGGCTTTTAACACGCCCTGGTCTTCGAGGCTTAAATAAGACTGGGATATGGTGGAGATACTAACCCCGAGTTCCTTGCTGAGCTTGCGCAAGGAGGGCGCTTTATCACCCGGCTTGAGATCGCCTTTTTCGATCAAATCGGTGATATAGCGCGATACCTGGTCATATTTGAAAGAATCACTCCTGGAAAGTGCTGATACTGTCATGGTTTTAGTTAACTGTATTGCAAAGTTTTTGTGAAAATTGTAACTGTTATTGTAACAGTTTCGTCTATATTATTGCACCATAGCCTAGTAAAACAGGCTGGAAGTTGAAACCCCCTCCTCCTCCTCAGGTTTTAACTTATTTTTACCCACCCGTTCGAAAGAACAGGTGGGTTTTTTTTGCCTGCTATTTAAGTATATTAACGCGAAATCGATCTGACAGATAATTTTACTTATTTCATGATTGTCTAGCAGATAGCGCCCAAAAGCCAGCAGCAGAAAGTAAAGTGCCTCCAGTAAAATTAAATATGCGCTGTGTTTTTGGCGAAGACAATAGCTGCCGGGCCTTGCCGGCGAAGAGCGCGTACAATGTTGCATTTAATGTCGCTAACGCCACAAATGTAATTGCAAGTATCCAAAGTTGATGGCTAACGTTTGAACTTGCATTAATAAATAACGGTAAGAATGCAACAAAGAAAATAATACCTTTAGGATTCAAAGCGGTTACCAAATAGGTGTTTATAAACAGCATCCAACTAGAGGCATATTCAGTATCTTGTTGAATCTCTGAAGGTTTAATTCCTGCCTTTAACAGCTTTACACCTAAAAACAGGAGATAAAGCCCGCCAGCCCATTTGACAATCTGGAACCAAAATGCTGATTCAGCCATGAGCGCACCCAAACCTAGTAACGAGAGCGCTAATGCAGTTGAGTCGCCGAGTGCTACAGCTATGATCAGCGGTATCTTTGCCCTGTAACCATGCGATATAGAATAACTGATGACTGTAAGAATCGTTGGTCCTGGAATGATCAGCAAAATTGTTGAGGCAAAGGCAAATGCCAACCACATTTCTATAGTCATAATTACTCCGTTTGAAAGCTAACGCTCAAGCGCGACCATACAGCATAATCCCCGGTAGCCGAGCTGTAATATACAGGTTTATTTAGTTTTGCTTCGAGGCTTCGGCTTGCCCTTATCCTTTAGCTTTAGCTTCCTCTTTTTCGGTTTTGTCTTGTCTTTAACCCGTTCTTTACGATTGTCTTTGCTGCGGTTATCAGATGGTCTGGGTTTGCGTTCGTTGCTCAATCGCGAAATTTGAAGCTGTTGCCCCGATACCCAGACATATTTCAAACTCTTGAACAATTCTTTGGGCATGTCCCCGGGTAGATCAACCAGGCTGAAATCGTCGTGTATATTGATGCGCCCGATATACTGGCTATCGATGCCTGCTTCATTGGCAATTGCTCCGACTATGTTGCCGGGTTTAACCTCGTGTTTGTAACCGACTTCGATGCGGTAACGCTCCATACCTTTTTCAGGTGGTGTATCTTTTCTGGCAGCGCGGTCCGGTTTTTGGCCCGCCTCCCTTTTTTTGCGTGGTTTATCTTCTTTATTCCAGTTGGCACCGCTATCGCGTGCCGGCCTGGTATCAAATAAAAGTGGCGTTTCGCCTTGCACCAGGCGAGCCAGTGCCGAGGCAATTTCTAGCACTGGAACCTTGTGCTCCTGGTGATATTGATCGATTAATTGTGCAAATAATCCCGAGTCTTTTGTTGCCAGCATATCGGTTATTTTCTGTTTGAATCGTGCGATACGTTTGTCATTGATCATTTCTGTCGAAGGCTGCTGCATCAATTCGATCGAATTTTTGGTGGCTTTTTCGAGTGCATGTAACATGCGCTTTTCGCGTGGTGCGACAAACAAAATAGCATCACCATGTCGACCGGCGCGACCGGTACGCCCGATACGATGAATATAGGCTTCGGTATCATAGGGGATGTCGTAGTTAATCACGTGGCTAATACGCTGGACGTCGAGACCTCGAGCGGCGACATCGGTGGCCACCAGAATATCCAGTTTGCCGTTCTTGAGTTGTTGTATAGTGCGCTCCCGCAGGTTTTGTGCCATATCACCATTGATCGGCGACGAGGCATAGCCGCGTGCTTCGAGTTTTTCTGAAAGCTCTACCGTAGCGGTTTTGGTGCGCACGAAAATAATCATCGCTTCGAAAACTTCAGCTTCAAGAATGCGGGTTAGGGCGTCTAGTTTGTGCGCACCACTAACCGGCCAGAAGCGCTGCCGGATGGTGTCGGCGGTGACGGTTTTTAGTTTGATCGTAATTTCGGTCGGGTTATTCAAATGGCGCGTAGCAATACGCCGAATCTGCTGAGGCATGGTGGCCGAGAACAGCGCGATTTGTCTCTCTGATGGTATTTGCTCGAGTATCCACTCGACATCATCGATAAAACCCATACGTAGCATTTCATCGGCTTCGTCGAGCACCAGGGTGCTGATTTTGCCCAGCTTTAGGTTACCGCGTCGAATATGATCCATCACCCGTCCTGGTGTACCCACTGCGACGTGGATACCTCGCTCCAGGGCACGAATCTGAGTGCGATAATCCTGACCGCCATAAATCGGCAGAACATGGAAGCCTTTAATATGAGTAGCGTATTTTTGAAACGCCTCGGCGACCTGGATTGCCAGTTCCCGAGTAGGCGCCAACACCAGTACCTGTGGGCTTTTTTGCTTTAAATCGAGGTTGGTCAATATTGGCAGCGCAAAAGCGGCGGTTTTACCAGTACCAGTTTGCGCCTGGCCGATGACATCTTTACCTTCCAGCATCAATGGAATGGTTTGTGCCTGGATTGGTGAAGGGATTTCATAACCGACGTCATCCAGCACCTTAAGCACAGGCTTGCTCAGCGCCATTTGATTAAATGCAGTAACCGAATTGGTTGTCATAATAATACCTGATATACGTGGGCTCCCTGGAGATTCAGGGTCTGGACGGACGGTCTTTCCTCTTTCACAACCATAGTAATTGGAGCCATGGCTAAAAGGGCGGCGTAGTGTAACGGTTTCTGTGTTATGTGGCTTGTTTTATTTTTAAGGTAAAATAATTCTTTCATATGACTTGTTGTTAATCTAGAGAGATGGTTATGTCCATGATCGCAAATATTGTGGTTGGCCTTATTGCCCTGCTGCATATCTATATTCTGGTGCTGGAAATGTTTCTCTGGACTAAGCCTGCTGGTCTCAGGGCATTTGGACAAACGCAGGAAGCAGCAAATGCTTCGCGCGTTTTGGCGGCTAATCAGGGTCTCTACAACGGTTTTCTGGCTGCCGGATTGTTCTGGGGTTTGAGTCTCGGTGCCAGCGGTATCGACGTACAGATATTTTTTCTCAGCTGTATTTTGATAGCCGGTTTGTACGGAGCTGCGACTGCCAGTCGAAAAATCCTGTTTGTGCAGGCTATTCCTGCCATGATTGGGCTGGTTTTTGTTTTCGTTTCTTCAACTCAGGCCGCTTAACTTGCTAAGATCCTAAGTGAATAATTGGGTCCCTTTATTAGTATTTCATAGACGGCTTCCTCGATATACGGTTAGAAGTAAATGAATTGTCTGGACAAATATCGGAATAAACTCATAAAGGAAATCAATAAAAGCCTGCGCATAATCCTGGAAAATCCCGAAGAAGGCCCTGTACATGATTTCAGGGTAGGAGTGAAGAGGCTAACGGCACTGTACTACTTCCTTAACGAGATCAACGCCAATCTGAAAGCAAAGAAGATACTAAAACCCTACCGTTGGTTATTTAAATCAATTGGTAATATCCGGGACGGCCATATTGCGGTGAATTTAATACAAGATTTGGATGAAATTAATTTAAAGGAGTCGAAGATTCTGGTTAGAGCTATTAGGTCCAGGATAAGAAAAGACTACCGCTTATTTCAAACAAATGTTCAGGCGAATGCCCGGGCATCAATCAGGATGCCTACAGTCAGATCCACGGGTATTTCCGAAACAGACATCCTTCGAGGCAAGCCGATCGTACTGAAAGACCTTTTGGCCCAAATTCTCAATACTGAAGGATGGATGAACACTGAGAAGTGGCATAAGAAGCGAATACTACTTAAAAGGTATCATCACATGCTGGATGCTTTTCACTTCTGTCCGGGTCATGAATCGGATGAAGACGAACTAAAACAAATAAAAATACTGGAGCAGTTACTGGGTGACTGGCACGACCGGGTCATTACTCTACAGATTTTACAATCCTTCCAGGGGCTTGAAGCACACACCGGGCCGGCTATTACGATAATGAAAAAACAAGATAGGTTGCTGTTAGGGTCAGCGAAAATTTATTTGAATAAGTATAGGAAGTGGCATGAGAATATGCGGGGTCGGACCAACGCAAGTCACTGATAATGCTTAATAATGCCACGTCTATCACTCCAAAATAACTCCTGCCGGTATGAGACAGGAGAGGATGACACGTGGGTCAAAATTTGATGGAAATATATCCCGCTAGTGGATCAATTTTGGTGCAATTTAAAAAGCAGGGAAGAGATCGTCATTATATTAGGTATACTGTCTCCAGATAATTCCCATGCACGAAGCAGGTGTCGGAGTCGAATTACTCGACTCCGACACCTGCTTCGCGGAAGCTATTTTCCCAGGCTTGTGTAATAGGCGGCGAGGTTGGCTATATCGGTATCGGAAAGCGCTGCAGCCATCGGTGACATCATTGGACTGACGCGTTGGCCATCGCGAAAAGCTTTCAATTGGGCTGCAATGTACCCTTCTTTCTGACCGGCCAGGTTGGGCCAGATATCATTCAGGCTTACCCCGTACTGACCATGGCAGGCTCCACAACTCGCGGATTTGATTTTTCCAGCCGCGGCGTCTCCCGCGAAAGCCGTTACGGAATTCATGCAGAGCAAGGTAACTGCGACTATTGAAGTGACTATTTTCATGTTTTGCCTTTTTCGATTGTGTTAAAAAATTAGCTGAAACGCTAGGTTAATAGACCAATGCTTAACATGATATTAACAATGGTTGGTTTAGGCAATTAAATATAACCCGAGAGCTGGGTGTCGCCGGTTGAAGAGGAAACAGGGTCTAGCTTTTAGCCTTTGGGATTTGAATTCATTTTAAAACCCTTACTTCTGCTTGATTAGCATTTACTGGCGAGGCTAAAGATTAGACCTGTGCCCCCCCAATCCAGTAGCTGTTAGGAGAGTTGATTATGACGGAGAGATTCGATTCTAATGAAGCCCTGAAGGCAATTCAGTCCGGGCAAGCGATGAGTGGTAAAGCGAATCACCCCCCGGTTTGCCCGATTCGAGTAGCTGGCATGTGCATAAAATTTTCAAGTTGTGGGAATAAATCGTCAATTTGGGTGTATACATGAACGAGCACGAGCTCAATTTATGATATTGACAATATATTCCAATAAAGGAGATGAAAGAAATGAACAAACTTCCCAAAAGTATGCTGGGCATTCTATTGCTCTTCGCTAGCCTGCCTGCCCTGGCCGGGCAGTGTCCGTTAGACATGAAGAAAATCGATGCCGCATTGGCGGGCAATCCTTCGGTGAGCGCCATGGATATGAACCGGATAAAAGAACTGCGTGCATCAGGAGCAAAACTGCATAAATCCGGAATGCACAAGGATTCGGTCGCAGATCTGGCAGAGGCAAAGGGGTTGCTGGGTATCCAGTAGCGGCCACGACTCCCGCACCGGGTTTGTGTTTTGAATCGATTTGAAAATTTACTGGTCGAACAGATTCCCACGCTAAGGCGGTATGCCCTGGCGTTGAGCGGTGACGCCAATGAGGCGGACGACCTGGTGCAGGAGTGTCTGGTTAGGGCTGTCAGCCGGCGTAAGTTATGGATAAGCCAGAAGGGGATAAGGCCCTGGTTGTTTACCATACTCCACAATATATTTGTGAATACTATGCGCCGGGGCAACAAATCACCCATCGTCGGTTCGGTAGAGGATTACCAGAATCGCGATATCTCGGAAGAGGATTCGGACTTGCTGTGTGTGATGTCCGACTTCGAAAAATCCTTGAATCAGCTGCCCCATGAGCAGCGTGAAGTACTGTTGCTGGTGGGGCTGGAGCAATTGACTTACAAAGAAGTTTCGAGGGTTGTGGGAGTGCCAGTAGGTACTGTCATGTCTCGATTATCGCGGGCCCGGGAACAATTGAGAAAGACACTGGACGGTGAAACACAAGTAGCGAGAATCAAACGCGTAAAATGAAATACGATCACAAAACCGTTACTGAATATGATCTCCATAAGTTTGTCGATGGGGAGCTGAGCGATGCGGAAAACCGGGCGATAGCCGGGTTCCTGGCTAAAGATGAGGCGCATCGGCAAATGGTTGATGAATTCAGGGAAATTAACTTTAAGCTGCATGAAACTTTTGATGAAAATCAATCCACCCCGATTCCTGCCAGACTGCTGTTTGCCGTCTCCGGCCGGCGCAGGCTGTCAATGTGGAGTGTCGCAGCTTCGTTTTTATGGTTGTGTCTTGGCGGGGTGCTGGGTTATTCGTTGCAGAACCAGTTTGCGACAAACGATTATTTAAGGCCACTGCCTGTCGAGGCTGCATACGCGCACGCGGTTTATGTCCCCGAAATCAGGCACCCGGTCGAAGTAAATGCGAGTGAACAGGACCATCTGAACGCCTGGCTTTCCAAGCGATTGGACCAACCGATTTCCGCGCCGGATTTGCGTAAATTGGGTTACTCGCTTATCGGTGGTAGGTTGCTGCCCGATGGACACCGCGCTGCGGCCCAATTCATGTATGAGGGGTCTGACGGTAAACGGATAACCTTGTATATTCGCCAGGCTCAGAATACCCGGGAGACGGCATTTTTACATGCGCAGGATAATGAACTCGGAATTGTCTACTGGGTAGATGGTGGACTGGCCTATGCATTGACTGCCGCCACCAACAAGGACGAACTGACCAAAACCGCGACACAAGTCTACCAGCAGGCTAATTTGTAACCGAATCCGACAGCTGCGCTTAACTGGCCTGGCTCAGCATGGGGGCTGGGGACCTATAGTCTCCATGGTCTGCTGGCAGGGGTGGTTGCCTTACCGCATATTGAATTATTTCAGAGGGAATTCGGTATAGTTTATAGATATTATGTTTTTTCATTCGGCAATTCTCACCGAACTTCAGTTACCTACTTAACTAACAGCTATCAAAATTCAGTCTCAGTAAATAAATTACTTAGTGAATTAATCCCGTATTAATCTTTTTTTGGTGGTATAGGATAGGAACCTTAAATCAAACGGCGAAAGTTCATCTGTTGGAAAAAACCTCTTGTAATTCAATACCTAAGGATAATTCGATCGCTAAGAATACGATGCTGTCAAAAGGGTTGTCTCGAACACTGATCGGTTACTTATTTGCTGTCATTTTTGCTGCATTAGTGGTTGGGTGTGGAGGAAACTCGGATGGCGGCGCAACCGGATCTATTCCTGCAGCCGTTGATCACCTTACCGCCAGAACGGGGCCAATAGTTGCAGTCCGAGTCGGCGAGACGGCTACCCTGGACGGCAGCAGATCGACTACGGCATCGACGGAACCTTTTAGCTTTCGCTGGTTCTTTTCCTCTAAACCCGATGCCAGCATTGCTGAATTGCTAAACGCCACAACAGCGAATCCCAGTTTCGTCGCCGATATCAGGGGAACCTACATGGTGCAACTGGTGGTCAGCGCCGGAGGCCTTTCCAGTCAGCGCGCTATTCAGCTTGTCGTGGCCTCAATTCCACCCGAACGAGACACCGGCCCTGTTAATCATCAAGGATTGTCATCAAATTGCGTGATTTGCCATAACGGCGAAATTGATCTTATTTCGCGCCCGGGTAAAATTCCGGGGAAATCGCTGAATCACCTCGCCAGCAGTAATACCTGTGAGACTTGTCATACACCCGTCGGATATTCCCTTATCCCATTTGTTGATCATCTCGAAGTTTTCGGAAATTGCAGCGAATGCCATAACGACGTACTGGCCATCGGAAAATCTGAATTCCACGTAGCGACCGTCGCTGAATGCGATGACTGTCACATTACCGCCCATTTTCTGGAAATATCGCCGGACGACGGCAGCTTTGATCACTCAAACATTACAAGAGCATGCGTCGGTTGCCATAACGGTACCGTAGCCATCGGTAAGACGCCTACTCCCCCCCACCCGAATACCAGCGCTGAATGTGGTTCCTGTCATACAACGCTAAGTTTTCTGGCCTCCTTCCCCGACCACACAGACCCCGCTGTCCTGGCTGCCGGGTGCGATTCCTGTCATGGCGTTGGGCAAGTGACGGGGCAACCAGCCGGCCATCCGGTAACAAACGTCGATGGCGGTGTATGCCATAGCATCGTAACTTTCAGTCTCGGTGGCGTAGTCAACCACCGCATAGTTGATTCAGTTATACAACCGTGCGAATCATGCCACAATGATAACAATAGTATTAATGCGCCGGGTAAGTCATCCGCGGTGCTCACCCACCCGGCAACCACTGCCGATTGTGGTAATTGCCATAACACCGAGACTTTTAAAGGCGCATTTATCGATCATACCGACCCCGCTGTCCTCGCGGTCCGGTGCGATTCCTGCCATGGTTCTACCGCATTCCCCATGAAACTCAATCACATGGGGATTGAGATACCAATTGGGAATACCCTCGATTGTAGTGATTGCCACAGCCCGGGTACCTTTACCACTGGCCGCTATGATCATGCTGGTGTTGTTAGTGGTTGCGTGACCTGCCACAACGGTGATATCAGCGTGGGTAGGCTGATTAATCACATACCTACTATTCCCGTCGACCAGGATTGTTCCGCGTGCCATAACACTACTGACTTTGCCGCGGCAGTGTTTAATCACCTGGGCATAGACAACACTAACTGCGCACTTTGCCATGGCACCGGTATCGCAACCAGCAAGACGCTTAATCACCCCCCGACTATCCCGACGAACCTGGATTGCTCTGCGTGTCACACTAATTTTACCCTTAACAATTTCGACAGCTTCGCATTAACAACTTTTAACCATGTGGGCATAGATAACACCAATTGCGCCTCATGTCATGACACGGGTATCGCAACCGGCAAGAAGTTTAATCACATTCCGGCACAGGATGATTGCAGTGTCTGTCACATTTCCACTGATGTTTTTACGTCGACAACGTTTTTTAATACAGTTCATCAAGGCATTAACCGGGGTTGCGAAGGTTGTCACAATGGTCGGTTCAGTACTGCCACTATCACTGTCCCTGGAAAACCAGTCAGCCATTTGCCAACCGACCAGGATTGTTATATTTGCCACACGAAAACTAATTTTACTTTCCCGATAACACCTTTTTTGCATG
>Ga0164320_10000528_pt1 | contig 12700 bp, 9 predicted proteins | sample GuaBasSediGuay11_FD_113736 | JGI IMG/M metagenome (GOLD analysis project Ga0164320, IMG submission 113736) | Subseafloor sediment microbial communities from Guaymas Basin, Gulf of California, Mexico - Guay11, Core 4567-28, 0-3 cm | ecosystem: Environmental > Aquatic > Marine > Hydrothermal vents...
GCCGCCTTTCTTCGGCATGGCCGCGTGCACGGACTGTGAAAGCAGGCTGGCCGCAAACGGCGCCGCCAATCCCAGCGCACCGGCGCGTTTTATAAATTCACGACGATCGAGAGTTCCGTCTCTTGCCGCTTTTTCGAGATCTTTTATGTCCACCATTGTTTTTTCCTCAGGTAATTATGTCGAGTTAGTCCCTGTCAGGGATCTTTTATTTTAGAAGTATGTTATTTGTCATCGGGCTGAGTGACTTGTCTAACATGAATCTTGCAGCCTTTGTAACATAAATCGTGTTCCAGTATCAATTTTTTGCTGGTTTGCGGTTAGGGTCAGACGGGCGTGCCCATTTCCAGTTTTCGGCGCGCCACGTAATCCTGCAGGGCCTCGTCGATGGTGGGGTCGAGCGGGGGTTGCTGGTACTCGCTGAGCAACTGTTTCCAGATCTGGTTGGCGCGCTGCTCGGTATTCACTGAACCGGCCTCGAGCCAGGATTCGTGATTGCTCCAGTTCGACAGCATTGGCGCGTAAAATGCCGTTTCGTAGCGTTCCATGGTATGCGCGCTGCCAAAAAAATGACCGCCGGGGCCGACTTCGCGAATGGCGTCACGCGCCAGCGTTTCGCTGTTGACTTCAAACGGCTCCAGGCTTGCGGCCACCATCTGCAGTACCTCGGCATCGATGATCAGCTTCTCCAGCGAAGCGGTCAATCCGCCGTGCAACCAGCCGGCGGCGTGCTTGATCATGTTGGCCTGGCCCGATATCGCGCCCCACAACGACAGGCAACTCTCGTAGGCTGCCTGGGCATCCGGGGTGTTGGCCGCGTTGACGTTACTCGAGCGAAACGGCACCTCGAGACGCCGCGCCAACTGGCCCGAAGCCTGCGCCGCCTGCAGGTATTCGGGTGTGCCGAAGGCCGGTGAGCCGGTTTTCATATCGACATTGGAGGTGAAGCCACCGTATAACACCGGCGCCCCGGGGCGGACGATCTGGGTCAGGGCGATACCGGCCATGGCTTCCGCGTGCTGCAATGCGAGCGCGCCGGCCAGCGTCACCGGCGCCATCGCACCCGCCAGGGTGAAGGGTGTTATCGCAACCGCCTGCCCGTACTCGGCCATGGTCATCAAGCCTTCGGCCATCGGAATATCGAGTTGTAATGGCGTATTGGTATTGATTATGCCGCTCAACGCCGGTGTATCGATCAGGTCTTCGGGCGTCTTGCCGAGACTGAGCGCCATCATATTGATCGCATCCATGGTTTGTTCTCGGCCCATGGTCCAGGGCACCCAGTTCTTGTCGAGCAGGGTGCATTGCGCGTAAAACAGGTCCAGGTGGCGGCTCGCGGCGGGCAAATCCATGGCTTCGAAGCCACCACCGCCGTCCTGGTGCAGAATGTCGAGGCTTTGCACCAGGCGCAGGAAATCACACATCTCCGCGTAGCTGCCAGTGCGGCGCCCCTTGTCGCTGTCCATGACATAGGCGGGGCCACCGACCGAGGTAAAGACGGCGCAGCCATCGCCAATCTTGATGTTTTTCGCCGGGTTTCTCGCCTGCAGGGTAAAGCTGGAAGGCGCCTGCGCAATCAATGATTCGATCAGCTCGGACTCGAAGCGGACTCGATTGCTATCTTTGTCGACATCGAAGCCGGCCGCACGATAGCGCTGACAGGCCTCGTCCGAGAGGACTGTCATGCCCGTTTCCTGCAAAATCGACAGGGCCGCCTGGTGGATGCTTTCGAGCGCATCCTGGCTGAGCAGTTCGAAGGGGGCGCTACGATAGCGCAGTGGCTTCCACGGTGATTGGGTGATGTGCCCGGAGATACGCCCGGAAATAGACTTGTTGCGTTGTGGACGTCGGCGACCTCGTTGAGTCATTGGATTCTCCCGGATTGAATGCTTGTAGCGTGCAGCACGGCACGTTCGCGCCTGGGGACAAGCTGCAATGGATCTTCTCCATACTCGCGCGCAAACTTGTGCCCCGAGTAAACTGCATCGGCGATACTGGACGGCACCAGGCAGTCTCCGATGCGTTTCGCACCAGCCGCTGGCACAGACCGGAACAGGCTGTCGTTCGGAGTGCGGCTGGTTACCAGCAGCAGGCAATCGAAATCATGTTCGGTTTCGTCAGCGTTGTAGATGTTGCGTGTCGTCAGTGAGCCATTTCCGATGCGCGCCAGGCTTTGCGCGAAGCGGGTTTCGATCCCCATCGACAGCAGGCGTTGCTGAATGAATTCGTGTTCATCGGTCATCGCGCTCCAGCTCGAGATGCTTTCGGCAGGCGTCACGTAGATAACACGGTGACCGGCAAGCAGTAAACGCTCGGCAAGGGCCCCGGCCATGAAATAGTGGTCATCGTCGTAGATCAGTACTTCAGCGGGGATTTCCGCGCCGTCGAAAACATCGTCAGGAGTCAGAATCGTGGCGCCGCTGTCGATCTCGAGCGGCAGGCGTTGATTATGGCCAAGGCCGTCGCGTCGCCAGCGACTGCCGGTGGCGATTACGGCCTGGTCGGCGCCAAACTCGGCAACGGCGGCGGCATCGAGTTCGCTCTCCAGGTAAATCTCGACATTTGCCATCTGGCTGAGCATGTAAGCACGGTAATCACGTACCCGAATCCAGTTTTGCAACCCGGGTAAGCCAGCTTCCGCGACGATGCGTCCCCCGAGTTCGGCGCCTGCCTCGGCGAGCGTTACCTGGTGCACACGCCGGCCGCGGGTGCGCGCGGCTTCGAGCCCGGCGGGTCCGGCGCCGACTACCAGGATGTTGTCTTTCGAAACGGCCGGCGGAATGATTTCAGGGTGCCAGTTGCGGCGCCACTCTTCACCCATGGTCGGGTTTTGCGTACAGCGTAACGGCGCTCCTTCATTATTGGCGGAGCGGCAGATATTGCAGCCGATGCATTCGCGAATCTGGTCTTCGAGGCCCCGGTTTATCTTGCTCGGCAGGAATGGGTCGGCGATAGAGGGGCGCGCGGCGCCGATAAAATCCTGCACGCCGCGTTTGATCTGTCCGACCATGGTGTCCGGCGAGGTGAAACGACCGACGTTTACGACCGGTTTCGAGGTATGCGATTTTACGATAGCGGCATACTTTTCCTGGTAGCCTTCGGCGGAGAAACGTGAGCTGCAGGAATCGTTGCCGAGGCTGCCGCCGAGCGCGATATCCCACAGATCGGGCAGTTCGCCCAGCAGTTCAATCGTTCTGCGGCCATCACCGGCACTGCTGAAGCCGCTGTCGCCGTGCAGTTCATCGATCGCCAGCCTGACCGCCACGGCACAGCGATCGCCGACGGCCTCACGTGTATCTTCGATCAACTCGCGCAACAGGCGAGTACGATTTTCGATCGAACCGCCGTAGGCGTCGCTGCGCCGATTGGTCAATGGCGACAGAAACTGGAATGGCAGAAAGTCATGGCCCGCATAGACATAGACGATGTCGAAACCCGCCTGGGCGGCACGCATGGCGGCGTCACGATGCCAGCGTCTGAATTTTCCGATATCGTCCAGGTCCATCTCGCGTACCTGGGCGGGGTAGATATATTCTGCGGAAACCGCCGATGGCGCCAGCGAAATTTCACGCGTAGCGCGATTATTGCAGTGAAAGCCGCCATGCCAGAGTTCGATACCGGCAAGCGACCCATGGGCGTGAATTGCCGCACTGGTGAGCGCGAGTTCCTGCGCGTCATCGTCATCCCAGAGTGTCAGATGCGCGTAAGGCGTCTCGTCCGCACTGGGGTGGATCGAGCAATACTCGGTGCAGACCACGCCCCAGCCACCCTCGGCCTTGATGGCGCGTAACGCCGCCGAACTGTTGGGCATTCTGTTACCCATGCCGGTCGCGTGCGGGGTTTGATAAAACCGGTTGGGCGCGGTGACGGGACCTATCTGTACGGATTCGAAGAGGATGTCGTAACGAGGATCTCGGGTCATGTTGGGTTTCCTCGTCACAGGGTTCTAGTTGAACGATCGTACAACAAGCGTTATCCTGTTGCAATCTAAATTTATCCGGGAAGTGCTGTTGTGAATCGAAATCCCAGGAAGAAGATTGCCTTCAGCCGCAAGTCTGTGTCCCACCGGCGCCAGGAATTAATGGCAGCGGGCGTTGCCTGCCTGGGTAACGGCGGCATGTCGGCTTTTACCATCGATCAAATCTGTAAACAGGCCGGGGTTTCGCGGGGGCTGATCAATCATCACTTCAAATCTAAGGATGATCTGCTCAGCTGTATTTATGCCGATATGACCGATCACCTGCTACACGACTACGACTGTAGTGATGCCCGCCAGTTACTGGCTTTGATTATCGAAACCAGCTTCGATGAAAAGAGTTTTAATCGCTCGAATTTGCGCGCCTGGCTATCGATCTGGGGGCAGGTGGCCAGTAACGGCGCGCTCAATGATTTGCATCGGCAACGTTACGGCGCCTACAAGGCGAGAATCAAGAAAGCGTTAGCCGATATTTCGAGCACACAAACCGGTCTTTTTGACGTCGATAGCGTCGCCCGGCAATTGATTGCCCTGATCGATGGCCTCTGGCTGGAATACTGTTTACACTCCAACGGGTTCTCCCTGGGGGTCGCAAAAGCGGATTGCTACCGTTTTCTGCGCGCCCACGGGGTTATCATCGAAACACCCGTTAAACCTGACCTGGAGATCTGAACTGGCCCGTCGTCCCGCCACCTTTGGCGCAGCCCTGGCTTCGTCCTGGCCGATTTTGCTCGGCTTTGGCATATTGATGCTGGGGGACGGTCTGCAGGGCAGCCTGTTGCCGATACGCGCCGACCTCGAAGGATTCTCCGCGACCTTGACCGGCCTGGTGATGTCGTCCTTTTATCTTGGCTTTCTGCTCGGTTCGATCATGACGCCCCGATTAACCGTCAAGGTAGGGCATATCCGCGTGTTTGCCGCTTTCGCGGCCCTGTCGTCGTCGGCCATCCTGATACACGCGCTGCTGATCAGCGTGCCGGTGTGGATCGCCATGCGCCTGCTCAGCGGCTTCTGTTTCGCCGGCCTGTACATCGTCGCCGAGAGCTGGTTGAACGATCGCGCGACCAATGAAACCCGCGGCAAGCTGTTGTCGATGTACATGGTGGTGACCTACGTTGGCGTAGGCGCCGGCCAGCTCCTGTTAAACCTGGCGGATCCGCTCGCGTTCCAGTTGTTCATCCTGATCTCGATTCTGATTTCGATAGCCGTGGTGCCGTTGCTTTTGTCCGCCGGCTCGCCGCCCACCTTCCACGACTCGGTCCGTATCAGCCTGCCGGAGGTCTTTCGACCCACGCCGCTCGGCCTCGTCAGCATGTTCACGGTCGGCCTGGTCACCGCTACCTTTTTTGCGCTAGGCCCCGTTTATGCGCAACGCATCGGGCTCAACATCCGTGATACCTCTTATTTCCTGACCGCCGCGGTGCTGGGCACGGTGTTACTGCAGGGACCCATCGGCGCACTGTCGGATCGCTATGACCGGCGTAAAATCCTGGCCCTGGTTGCGATCCTGGCATCGTTGACCGCGATCCTGTGTATCCCGGCGGAACGCCATTCGACGCTGGCCCTGTTTGCGGCGATCGCGCTGTTCGGCGGGCTAGCGTTTCCGCTGTACTCGATTTGCATCGCCTATACCAACGACCATCTCGAACCGAATCAAATGATTGCAGCGAGTGGCTCGCTGGTGCTGGTTGGCGGTCTCGGCGCCATTACCGGACCGGTCTTGTTTGCCATGATCATGGATGCCTATGGCCACCAGGCCCTGTTCTGGGCGATCGCCTCGATTCACGGGTTGACCGGGCTGTTCGCGATTTTCCGCATGTTCTACAGGGCGCCGGTGCCGCTCGAGCGACAGGGGCCGAGCACCGTTGCGGCGGTGCATCCGTCCGGTTCGGCGATCGAATCGATCCAGCAATACACGCGCGAGGAAACCGAGTTCGAACTGCGCGAGCAGGAAAAATAAAACGGCGCCTCGCGAGGGAGGCGCCGGCAGGGCGATGGATCGATTTAAAGCTTGTCGACCAGGGATTGTATGTACTGGGTGCGCAGCGCGATATCTTCTTCGAGGTGCTTGAGCTCGTCCCGGATCATCGCCGCCAGGTCGAGGCCTTTTTCGCGAACCGACTTCAATTTTTCGAGTTCGTGCAGCGCCTCGCGAAATGCAGGCGTGCTTTTGAACAGGACTTCGGTCTGGCGGGTGCCGCTGTCGACCATTACCGATTCCTTTACCTGCGGGAACTTGTAGCGCCGGCTGACCGGTAGCAACGAGCCTTTCTTGCGGTCATAGATAATTCGCAGCACGTCGGTTTGGCCGACGGTATAGACCGCGAATTTCTCGATTTCATCGGGATGCTGGATCCCCATTTCGGTCAATCTTGGATAGTCGCTCATGTTATATCATCCGTTGTCGTTTAGGGGACGTGCACCTGCGGGTCATCATCGCCGAGTTTTTCGAAACCGTGCAGTATCTTTTGCGTCTCGTGTTCGGTCGAGATCAATTCCGCGAGTGATATGTGACAGCTGATCTGATGCCCGTTTTCAAGTTCGAGATCCGGCGGTATCTTGATATCACAGGTGCCTTCGATGGCGAGCGGGCAGCGATTGTAAAATGGGCACCCAACCTTGGTGATTTCGACCCCGCGCGCGATACCGACCGCCATCTCGCGTTTCTGCATGGTATCTTCGAGCCAGCCGATGCGCATTTCCGGCACCGAGCTGATCAGCAGGCGCGTGTAGGGATGGAAGGGTGGTTGCAGCACTTCGTCGGTCGGCCCCTGTTCGACCACGCGACCGGCGTAGAGCACGACGATTTCATCGGCGAAAGACGACACCGTGGACAGGTCATGGCTGATGAAGACAAAGGATACACCGGTCTTGTCGCGCAGGCTGGTGAGCAACTTGATGACGTTGGCGCCGACGATACTGTCGAGCGCCGAGGTCACCTCGTCGCAGAGCATGACTTCGGGGTTTGCGGCAAGCGATCGCGCCAGGTTGATACGTTGCTTCTGACCGCCGGAAAGCTCCGCCGGGTAGCGATTTGAAAACGCGGCCGGCAGTTCGACCAGGTCGAGGATTTCGGCCACCTTGGCGTGTTTCTCGCGACCCGTGAGGCCATGATAGAACTCTAGCGGCCGCCCGATAATATTGCCTATCAACTGTTTCGGGTTGAGCGCGGTATCCGCCATCTGGAAGACGAATTGCACTTTTTGCAACTCGGAGAGCTTGCGATCGCGCAGGTCGCCCTCGAGTTTCTTGCCATCGAGGATGATGTCGCCTCTGGCCGGCGGCAGCATGCCGGCCATGACCCGGGCAAGGGTTGACTTGCCGCAGCCTGATTCACCGATGACCCCGACCACGTGGCCATTTTTGACGTTGACATTGATGTCTTTCAGAATTGGAATGACGGGCTCGCCATCGACGATGCCGCCGTAACCCGCGGTCATGTCCCTGACCTCGATATTGTCGATGACACGATCGTGGTCACCAGATATCTCGACACCCTGACCCGCTTCGGGTATGGGGCGCACCGCAGCCATCAGGCGTTTGGTATAGGCATGCGTCGGGTGGTTGATGATTTGATCGGCGGAACCCTGTTCCATGACTTCACCGCTGTAGAGTACGACGATGTGGTCCGCGACCTGCGCCACGACCGCGAGGTCGTGGGTGACGTAAACCGCGGCAGAGTTTTCTTCCCTGATAACCTTCTTGAACGCCTTTAGCACTTCGATCTGGGTGGTTACGTCGAGTGCGGTGGTGGGTTCATCCAGTACCATCAAATCCGGTTTACCGCACAGCGCCATGGCCGCCATCAGGCGTTGTAACTGCCCACCTGAGACCTGGTGCGGGTAACGAAAGCCGATACGGTCTGCATCGGGCAATTCGAGCGCATGGTATAGCTCAACCGAACGTTTGGTGGCTTCTGCCTGGCTCAGCCTGCCGTGCAGTACCGCCGACTCGGTTACCTGTTCGCCGATCGTAATGGCAGGATTGAAGGTGGCCGCGGCGCTCTGCGCCAGGTAGGCGACATTACCGCCGCGAAGATCACGCTGCTTCAGTGGCGGCATGGTCAGGACATCCTCGCCGTATAGCTGGCATTCACCGCCGGTAAAATGCAGGCCGGGCTTGGTATAGGCCAGTGTCGCCAGCGAAATGGTTGTCTTGCCGGAGCCGGACTCGCCGATCAGCGCGACCACTTCACCCTTGTGGATATCGAAACTGACGCCTTTGACAATTTTGACTTCTTCACCTTCATCGTTGTAGGCGCTGATGCGGAGGTCTTTTACTTCGAATAGTTTCTCCCGGTTCATATCATTATTCTCCATCGTTCTACACCATTTACTTCGCGAGACTGCCGCCGGCCTTGGCGGATATGTCATCGACAATCAGGTTGATCGCAATCGTAAACGAAGCGATAGCCAGTGCCGGCCAGATTGCGGCATAGGAGCCGTAGGTCAGGCCCTGCAGGTTTTCACGCACCATGCTGCCCCAGTCGGATGCGGGCGGTTGTACGCCGAGTCCGAGGAAGCTCAGGCTGGAGATGAACAGCACCACGAACACCAGTCGTAAACCGAAGTCGGTCGCGAGCGGCATGGCCGCGTTCGGCAGTACCTCCGCACGAATTATCCACCAGACGCCCTCGCCGCGGGTAGCCGCGGCCTCGACGAAATCCTGCACCATGATGTCCTGGCCGAGGGCCCGCGCTATTCGAAACACGCTGGTGGCGTAGATAACCGCCGCCGTCATGATCAGAATGGGTATCGACGACCCCAGCGCCGCTATCACGATCAAGCCGAGCATGATCGTCGGTAGCGCCAGTATCGCGTCGTTGACCCGACTGATCCCCATGTCTATCCAGCCGCCTTTGACCGCGGCGAGGATACCGAGCGTGATACCTATCAGGTAGGCTATCAGTGTCGCCGCCAACGAGATACCGATGGTGTTACGAGCGCCGTAAAGGATGCGCGACAGGGTGTCCCGGCTGAGGTAGTCGGTGCCAAGGTAGAAGTAGCCGTATTCGCCCTCTCCAGCCGGCAGGAAGCTGTCGTCACCATCCATATCCATTTCATGGAAGGGCGCGATGCTCGGTCCAATGACACAGATCGCCAGCCAGAACACGACCACGGCGACGGAAGCATATCCGACCCAGGTCAATCTGAATTTTCGCTTCGGTGGGGCATCGGGCAACTCGGCAAACGCATCCAGTTCCGCGAGCACCTCTTCTTCTTTTTTACTAGCTGTTTGTTCAGTCATTGTTATTTCCCCTCAACTATTTCGGATTGCGCAGGCGCGGATTGGAAAGTATCGAGCCGACGTCGGCAATCAGGATCAGGACCACGTAGGTGCCGCAGAAGATCATTGCGCAAGCCTGCACCAGCGGTAAATCACGGGTTTGCACGCCGTCGATCATCAATTTCGCGAGCCCGGGATAGGCGAAGATGGTTTCGACGATAACCACGCCGCTGACCAGGTAGGCCAGGTTCAGCGCGATGACGTTGATGATGGGTCCGATCGCGTTAAAGAAGGCATGACGCAAGATGATACGACCGCGCGGAACGCCTTTCAGGATCGCCATTTCGATGTAGGGAGAACTCATGACGTTGAGGATGCCGGCGCGCGTCATACGAATCATTTGCGCGGACACCACGATAACCAGTGTAATCAGCGGCATTGCCAGCGCCCTCATCAACTGGAGGAAGGATTCCTCACCGGTCATGTAAGCCGTGGAGGGCAACCAGTGGAGTTCGACCGCGAGAATCAGCACCGCGACCGTGGCGATAAAAAACTCGGGTACCGAAATAAGACTGAGCGTGCCAAAGGTGACGATGCGATCGAGCCAGGTGCCGGGATGCATCGCGGCCCACAGGCCCAGTGCAACCGAGATCGGGATGGAAATCACCGCAACCCAGGCGGCCATCATCATGGTGTTGCCGATGCGCCCGCCGATCAGGCTCGATATGGTCGCGCCACCGGCCTTGGAGATGCCGAGATCCCCGGTTGCCATGTTACCCAACCAGCTGAAATACTGGATTATAAGCGGCTGATCCGTGCCGAGTTCGGCACGAAGGGCCGCCAGTGTCTCGGGCGTAGCAGCCTGCCCGAGGATAATTTGCGCCACGTCGCCCGGTAACCAACTGGTCATCACGAAAACGATAACTGAAACCACTAATAAAGTGGCGAAACCAATAGCAATCCGTTGCAACACCATTCGCGTCATCATTGGATACTCCCCCCCGGGTTATTGTCTTATAAACTTATAAGTGTCCATTCTATAATCAATTGTCCCTCCGTGAACAATAATTTTTTTCATGTAGCCTTAGGGTGCTGGAGACACGCTCAGACTACCGTCTCGAATTCACAAAAAAGGCCTGTATAAACTGAGTTACACAGGCCTTTATCTAGTGCTACTACCGACTACTTATGCCAGCCAGGCAAACTCCGGCCATTCACAGGCGCCGAGTTGACCCAGCGGTACCGTGGGTACTCCCATCACGTTATTAGCGATGCCATCGTTGATATTGGAGAAGGCCGGAATCACCATGCCGCTGCCTTCGTGGATCAGGGTCTGCATTTCACAGTAGAGCGCGTGACGCTTGGCGGGATCGGTTTCCGCCAGCGACAGGGTCAACAACTCGCCCATGCGCTCGTTGTTCCAGAAGGTGTCGTTCCAGGCGGCGCCCGGACCGAATTGAATCCCCATCTGCGAATTTGCGGTCGGACGCATGTTCCAGGTCACCACGTTCAGCGGTTCCTTCATCCAGACCGCACCCCAGTAGCCATCGGTCGGCACCTTCTTCAGTTTCAGGTCGAAGCCGATCTTGGCGCAGTTGGCCTGCGCGGTCAGACAGATATCTTCGATACCGCCGGATACCGGCGCAACGTAGAGTTCCGCGGTGCTGACGCCCGACTTATTGAAGTGGAACTTGGCCTTGTCGGGATCGTATTCGCGCTGCGGCAACTCGGAGCAGAAATCCGCGCCGTGCGCGGGACTCACCGGGGTGTCGTTACCGAGTGAACCCTTGCCCTTGAGGATGCGTTTGACGATACGTTCGCGATCCTGGATGTATTTCATACCCAGGACAAAATCGTCGTTGTTACCGGGAGCGGTATTTCTCAGGATGCAAATGCCCAGCTGCAACGCGGCCGGAGTCGACAGCAGGGTGACGTTGTCGGCGCTTTCGACCTGGCGAAATGCCTTGGGGTCGATCGCGGTTACCATTTGCATGTCGCCGGCGATCAGCGCGTTGACCCTTGCGACCGGGTCGGTGATCGCGGTGATTTCACAGGCATCGAGGTTGGCGCCTTCACGCCAGTAATTCTTGTTACGCACGTGCACCGATTTCACGCCCGGCTGGAAAGATTCCTGCACGAAGGGTCCGGTACCGATACCACCACCGGTGGTGCCGTCCTGTACGATCTTGGTCTGGAACAGGCCGAGCAGGATGGGCAGGTCGGCATTGGGCGAACTCATGATCGCCTTGACCTCCATGGGCCCGGTTTTCTTCCATTCCTTGACCGTTGCCAGCACCGACTTGATGACCGAGGTCGAATCCTCGCCCTGGTGGCGTTTCATCGTGTAGACGACGTCGTCGGCGGTGAGTTTTTTGCCGTCGTGGAAGGTAACGCCCTCGCGGATCTTGAAGGTCCACTCGGTTGCATCGGCGTTCGGCTCGAAAGACACGGCCAGTTCCGGTTGCGGAGTCAGGTCGTTGGCATGCTGGATCAGGCTGTTATAAGTCGCGCGTCCACGCGTGTAGTCAATCGTAGACGTAAACAGCGATGGATCGAGCTGATCGTCGGGGCCGTGCAGGTTGGACGCCATGCGCAGCGACCCGCCTTTCTTCGGCGTGGCCGCCATGACGGCCTTGCCGTCGGTCAACAGGTGTTCCGCGGCGACCAGCGATACGCCGGTGACCATGGAAAGCTTCAGAACTTCGCGACGCGAGAAACCGCCTTTTACCAGTTTTGCGACCAGGTCCTTGTCGGACTGGGTCAAATCCTGGTAATTGAGTTCGGATTTGGATTTATCGTCTTTCATTTTCACTCCTCGGGTTTGGATAACTCTAGTTATTTTATTAGCGGATAATTAATCTATCCTTAATCCCGCCGATCAGAATTTTTTTTGGCGGTGTTTCATAGGGATTGTTTATAAATAACAAACACTAATGAAGTAACAGGTTACGGCGATGGTGAAATTTTGTCAAAGCCTGTTGTTATCGAATAAAAGCCGATATATCCACACGGTGGATGAACTCGCCCGACTATTGGTTTAGAGTACCCGCAAATTCCGAATTCATCTCGCGCTGGACCTTACTTGTTCAAGACCCTCGGTACCGTCGTTTCACTTCTGCTCAGCTACGGATTGCTCCTCCTCGCCAACGGTTTGTTTTCGACCCTGCTCGGGGTGCGCACCCAGGTCGAGGGGTTCTCGCCCACGCTGGTCGGTTTTATCGTCGCGGCCTATTTTTCAGGCTTGTTGCTGGGGGGGCTGTTCGCCGCAAGCGTGGTGACCCGGGTCGGGCATATTCGGGCCTTTGCCGCGTTCGCCTCGCTGATGTCGGTTTCCGCGTTGCTGTTCCCCCTGTTTGTGACTCCGCTGGCGTGGATGTTGTTGCGCATGCTCGGCGGGTTTTGCATGGCGGGCATGATCATGGTCACCGAAAGCTGGCTCAACGAGGCCGCCAGCAACAAGACCCGTGGACAGATTCTGTCCTTTTACATGATCACCAACTA